>Ga0114970_10002659_pt1 | contig 13363 bp, 13 predicted proteins | sample M_140205_XF_Meta_FD_87030 | JGI IMG/M metagenome (GOLD analysis project Ga0114970, IMG submission 87030) | Freshwater microbial communities from Lake Montjoie, Canada to study carbon cycling - M_140205_XF_MetaG | ecosystem: Environmental > Aquatic > Freshwater > Lake | place: Lake Montjoie... | reverse complement strand
TGGCTTCGGCGGCTTTGCGTTCCTGCTGGATTTCGGCGAGGCGCTTTTCGTTTTTGGCGATCATGCGGTTGACTCGGGTTTCGTAGAGGCTGATGTTGGTGAGGCTGGGGTGCTCGTGGTGCCAGGTGCGGGTTTGGGTGATGGCGGCCTGGACTTCGGGAGTGTCGCCGATGGCGTCCTCTTTGAGCTCTTCGTGGCCGAGGCCGAGGGTGTTGAATTCGATGGCGCGGGAGCGATTGATGCGCCAATGGTCCTGCGCGATGGAGACGGCGAGCTGTTGTTCGTAGGCTCCGACAGGTTTTAGGGCGGCGAGGAGGGATTTCTCGAAGGTTTCGTAGGCTGTGCGGTCGGCATTGTTCATGACGTAGAACTGGCCGGTGAGGCCGTGGCGGCGGGCGTTCATGGAGGAACGGGCTTTGCCGGCTTCGGTTCGGGGGCCGGTGGATTTTTGGGCGTTGAGTTGGTTGGCGAGGAGTTGGGCCTCGGAGAGGATTTGGGCTGTTTGGGACGGGTTGTCCGGGGACTGGGGTTCGTTGGTTTTGTCAGTTGTGTTGGACATTTTCTGCTCTCTTTCCGGGAAGCCCGGTTTGGGCTTCCTGGTTGAAGAAGTAGCAGAGGGAGCGTGCAAGATCAGGATGGAGCCGGGCGGATCTTATTGAAACAAAGCGCAATATAGATTCGGCCCGGCTGTGAATTGCAAATTGCAATAAAGCAAAAACACAAGTTGTTCCGTGGGAGAGGTGACATCGTAGATGCGGCATCCGTCTTCCTCAATCCATCGGTGCTGTTCCGACCCCGGCCATTCAGGTACCGAAGTTCGCGAGTTCACACCAGGGCATACTGAGAACGGCAGGCTGCTTTTCGTGTATCACACTGAACGCGCCGGCAGGATTCGAATTATCGGTGCGCGATCAGCCACGCGGAGAGAACGGAGACAACATGAAGAAGGACACTAAACCAGCCAGCAAGCCCCGCATGCGTCCCGAATACGACCTTGCGGAACTCGGCCCCGGCGTGCAGGGCAAGTACTTCCAAAAGGCAAGCGCGGGCAGTAATGTGGTGTTGATTGACCCGGACCTGGCGGCCTTTCCCCCCGACGCACAATCGGTGAACCGAGCGCTTCGACTTGTGGCGGATGCGGCGCTTGCGCTCAATATACGCGACCGATAATTTGGTCAACTGATGATGTACGAAGAGCGGAGCGTGTCAACAAGAAGGAGACAGGCGGACTAATCCAGACGGCGTCGGGCAAGGAAGGATTGAGTGGCGGGCGGCGGACGAAGCGTACAGGATGGGCCTAATAGGCGACGCCGAGAACGGCCTGCCGTTTCGAGATATTTTGACCAACCTGACCGTAATGGACAGTGGCCGGAGTTAACATGTTCAGGCCGGAATGATGAGGGAAAAGACCCAGCAGAACGCCCGGGCATCCTGGCTGGATCCAGCGGTCGGGGTACTCATGAGCCTGATCCACACCCGCGAACTGAACAAAGCCAACCCGTTCCACTATCTGGCGGACTTACTCCGGCATGCCTCTGAGCTGAAGACGCGCCCGGCGGAGTGGATACCTGGAACTACCTTGGTACGGTGGCGCGGACCGCAAGGCCCGTGGCGGCTTACTATCAGGGTTCGGTTGTGCGTTAGCGAAACTCCTCTGGGTTCCGTCGGTACAATCGAAGAGTTAAATGGCCAGAAATAAATCCAAATCGGAGCCGACATGGTCGGATGTCAAGGCGAAGCTCGTGCCCTTTGACCGGACAGGTCTGTTGGGCCTGGTCCATGATCTTTACGCCGCCAGTAAGGAGAACCAGATGTTTCTTCACGCCCGCTTTGATGTGGACAAAGATGGCCTGGAACCTTACAAGGAAACAATAGCCCGATGGCTTTGGCCAGACGTCCTGCGCAACCAGCATGCTTCTGTGGTCAAGGCAAAACAGGCCATCTCCAGTTACAGAAAGGCAACCGGCGAACCGGCCGGGATCGCGGAACTGATGGTGTTTTACTGCGAACAGGCTGTCGGCTTCTGCAGCAGCGTCGGCTATCAGGACGAGGGCTATCTCAATGCACTCATCCGCATGTTTGAGCAGGCTCTCGCGGTTACCGACCAGCTATCAGACAGCCAACGCGGCACCCTCATCGCCAGGCTGGACCGCACCCGCGATGTCGGCCACGATCTGGGCTATGGCGTCGGCGACGACATGGACTCGCTGCTTGCGAAATACGTAAGCGCATGACCCGTCCATCTCTAGTGCTGTGTCCAGGAAATAACTAAACACAAGGAGCCCTGATCCTGCCTGCAGGCTGAGGAGGACGCGACTGAAGTCGCGTGTCCAGTTATTTCCTGGACACTACACTAGCGCCGCCATCGGCTACGCGTCTCCGCCGAAATCTTACGGAACAGTTCGACCGGGATTTAGGTGCCGGGGATGACAGGCTTGCCCTGCATTCCTTCGGGATGGGTTTCAATTCTGCTGAGCACGGTAGTTCAAGTGCAGCACCGGAATTGGGGCTGTGGCTGCGAGAAATCCGGGTTAAGCTCCATGGAAGTGCATCTCACGGTCGAGACTGAAGCGTTATTGCGCAGCGTGTAAGCATCGGGCAGTTTTCGTCGGCGGATGACGCTGTTCGTGTGGCGGTGGAGATGCTGGAGGCTCGGGAGCGTGACGTGCCCGAAATGCGGGCGCTTGTGCAGGAAGGCCTGGCCGACCTGGAGTCGGGCGAGTATGAGGAATTCACGGACGAGAATCTGTCCGAGTTGTTCGACGGCGTTGCGCGGCGGGGCTCTCCCCCTAGCAAGACAACACTCGGCCCCGCTTCGCCTGTGTGTGCGAAGCGATGGCGGCGGGCAGGTCGGTCGCGGATCTGTATGGCGTGACAGGCTCAAAGAAAGCTATTGACGACCGGCTCACATGGTGTTCATTTTTAAGCATGTTGTTAATTTCTACGCAACATCGCTATTGCGCCAGGGAACGACATTGAGGCGAGCGGCTATCACGGTCGTCCTGGCGGGCGTGCTGGTTCTGGCGGGGTGCCTGCGCCGCGATGGGCGGAATTCGGATTGTACGTGGCCGGTCGAGTCCGGGGGGGGAGACCGCGTCGGCGGCGCATTTGGCGGAGGATGTGGAACTGGCTGAGGAACTGGCGATTCGCTATATGGAGGCTCATGCCGGGCCGCGCAATCAGGAGACCGCCGGGGTGGTGAAGAACCGGTGTTTCGGCGCGCTGCCGGGCGAGATCGGCAAGCAACACGGCATGTCGGCTGCGGCGGTGTTTCCGTATTTTGGACAGCGTAACCTTGTGGCCGACTTCGCCATGTATTTGCCGTTCGTGCTGCTCTATGGCTTTGCGAGTGATCGGATGGTGCGGGTGCTGCAGGGCAGGTATCCGCCTGAAGACGGCTGGATGGCGGCGAGCATGGTGGTCCTGCTGACATCGGTGGCTTTCGGGGTCGCCGGACTGGTTCTGGGCGAGGGGTGGGACGGAAGCGTTCGGGTTGGCGGTGTTGCTGTTTTGGGGCGTCGCGGTGGTTCGGTATGCAAGGGGTGAGATGAATGCCAGGTAGTGTGCAGAGTGAGATGCTGAGCAGGCGGGAACGGCAGATTATGGATGTCCTGTTCGCGATGGGGCGGGCGACGGGGCAGGAGATTCAGCAGAGATTGCCGGGCGAGCCGAATTATTCCTCGGTGCGGACGATTTTGCGAGTGCTGGAACGCAAGGGCCATGTGCAGCATGTGGAAGAGGGCTTGAAGTACGTCTATCTGCCGGTTGTGGAGCGGGAGGTGGCGAAGAAGTCGGCTGGTGTCGACGTTCTTTGACGGGTCGATGCGGGCTGCTGCGGCAGCGTTGCTGGACCCCAAAGATGCGGCGCTTTCGGATGAAGATTTGGCAGAACTGGAGAAGCTGATTCGGCGGGCGCGAAAGGAGCGAAAGTCATGATTGCTGTGCTGGTGAAGGTGACGTTGATTTGGGCTTTGGCCCTGGTGGTGGTCTGGAGTCTGCGACGGGGGAGTGCGGCGATGCGGCACCTGGTTTGCGCGGCTGCGGTGCTGGCTGCGGCGGTGATGCCGCTGGTGTTGCTGGTGCCGGTGCAGCTGGAAGTGGTGCGGGTGCCACTGGTGATATCGGTTGCGGCGGCGGGCAGGGCGAGTGGAAGTTCGTGGAGATGGGGGCCGGTGTTGCTTTCGCTTTGGAGTTTGGGCGCCCTGCTGGCACTGACTCGGGTGGCGGTGGGATTTTGGCGTGTCCGCCGGGTTCGATACCGGCCTTCACAAATTGGTACCCAGGGTGTGGTGCCTGTCTTTGAAGCGGGCGTTGCTGTGCCCGTGGCTGTGGGGTTGGTGTGGCCCGCGATTCTGATGCCGACGGGCGCGGCGGAATGGTCAGATGAGCACCGGATCGCAGCGCTGCGACACGAGGCGGCACATGTTGCCCGGTTCGACCTCTGGACAAATCTGCTGGCGCACCTGGTTTGTGCGATGTATTGGTTTCATCCGCTGGTTTGGGCTGTTGCCCGCAGGCTGCGTGAGGAGCAGGAATTGGCCTGTGACGACGCGGCTGTTTTATCCGGCACTTCGCCGGAAGTGTATGCAGAGGCGCTGGTAGCAGCGGCTCGCTTTCTCCGTCCGCCAGTAACTACTTCAATGATTGGATGTCATATGGTCACGAATAATTCGCTTCAGAACAGAATCGCGCGGCTGCTGGATGTTGAGCTTCCGCGCATGTCTTCCCTTAACGCTTTACGCCGGGTGGCGCTCGCTTCGGCTGCTGTTGCCGTGTGTGTCGGGCTGCTGACAGCACAGGCGCCGACGCCGGCGGTGCCTGCCGCCGACAAGGTGTACAAAGTGTCCAACGGCATTCAGGCCCCCAAAGTGCTGCACAAAGTTGACCCGGACTACACAGACGAGGCTAAGGCTGCCGGGATTGACGGAACCGTGCGGCTCTCCGTCGTAGTGGGCGCCGATGGCCAGGCGCGTGCGATCACTGTGGTGCGCGGGCTGGATGCGGGGCTGGACCTGAAGGCGATTGAAGCCGTGGAGAAGTGGCACTTTCAGCCGGGCACAAAAGACGGCCAGGCAGTCCCGGTCAGGGCTCAGATTGAAATCAACTTCCGGATAAAATAGCTACTTCGTTTCGTAGAAGTCCCAGTTGATTCGCCAGGTAAAGTCTTTGCCGGGCAGGATGCTGAGGGCGATGTAGGCTTCGGGACACGACGTGTTCCGGATGGACCAGAAATTGATGCGGGAGACGGGGCGGTCGGCAGTTTGCCGCACGCCCGCTCCCGTTTCTTTGTTTTCGACCGTGATGTTGTAATCGTTGGGGTCGACGGTGAAGCCGGTGATTTCGTTGGAAGCAGTCTGGCGAGCCTCCAGCTCTTTCAGGTAGACGATTTCTTTGCCGCGGTTTTCCGCCAGGCCTGCCTGCCAGGGGTGGTCCACTTTGATTTCGAAGGGGAATTTGATGGAGAGGTTGGGACCGGTGGGCTTCTTGTCGAGCATGTAGAAATTGTGCTCGTAGACGTCAGTCTGGATGGTGTTGCGGCCAATGTTCTTCAGGCGATGTTCGATGGACAGGGTCGGCTTGCCTTTTTCGAGGCGCACGATCTTGTGGTATTCGTAGCCCCAGCCGGTGGTCTTGTCATGGACGACGTGGGTAAATGTGACTGAATCGGGCGCGGTCTTGACGGTCCATTTGCCGTTGTCGACGATTTCGTAGACACCGAAGTGGTTGTACTTCGGTTCCTGCGGCTTCCGGAGAATGCCGACACCGATTTTCAGGAACGTTCCGCCGACCGGGGCTGCCGCGTAGCCGGGGGCATCGAACTCGGAAAATTCTTCCACAGGACCCATGATGGTGTCGTGCAGTTTGGGGTTCCAGGGGCGCCCGGTCCATTCGCCGAAATAGGTGTGGCCCTTGTATTCCAGATGCGGGATCTGACCGGACCAGTCGAAGCGGGTGGCCTGGTAGTAGCCCAGCTTCGGGTCGGGCAAATAGATGGTGGCTTTGACGAGGCCGTTGGTGATTTGCGCCTGCGGGAAGTCGGCGGCGAAGAGCGTGGCTGCCGCGGCAAGCCAGAGGGCAGCCATGCGAGAGGGGAAGGTCATAGGTCGGAGAGGTAGCCGAGTTTGCCATTGCTGTCGCCGAAGGAATCGACGGGGACACCGAGGCGATCGAGCATGGCGGTGAAGAGGTTCGTCATGGGAGTCTCGGCGGCGTAGCGAATGTGGCGGCCTGGTTTGAGCTGGCCGTTGGCGCGGCCTGCGAGGACGAGGGGCAGATTGGCGTGGTCGTGGGCGTTGCCATCACTGAAGCCGCTACCGTAAGTGACCATCATGTGGTCGAGAAGAGAGCCGTCGCCATCGGGAGTAGATTTGAGTTTGTTGAGAAGCCACGCGAACTGCTGGACGTGGAACATGTTGATTTTCGTAACCTTCTCGATTTTTTCCTTGTCGCCCTGATGGTGGGTGAGGCCGTGGTGGGCTTCGGGGATGCCGATTTCCGGGTAGGCGCGGGGGCTTTGTTCGAGGCCGATGAGGACGGTGGCGACGCGGGTGGAGTCGGTCTGGAAGGCGAGGGCCATGAGTTCGAACATGAGACGGGAGTGCTCGGTCATGTCGGTGGGGATGCTGTTGGGGGGGGCTTCGATGCCTTTGGGCCGGGGCGCTGCGGTCTTTTCGGTGGCTTCGATGCGCTTTTCGAGTTCACGGACGGAGTCGAGGTATTCGGAGAGTTTGCGCTTGTCGGAGCCGCCGAGGGAAGAGGCGAGAAGCTGGGCTTCGCCGCGAACCATGTCGAGAACGCTTTTCTGGTAGCGGGCTTCGCGTGGGTCACTGTCTTGTATACCGCCGTCCTGGTTGCCGAAGAGGCGTTCGAAGACGGCGCGGGGGCGGATTTCGGCCGGGTTCGGGGATGACGGGGTCCGCCAGGAGATGGAGTTCGAGTAAGCGCAGCTATATCCGTTGTCGCAACTGCCGCCCTGGACGCCTTCTTCGCAGCCGAGTTCGAGGGAGGCGAAACGGGTTTTGCCGTCGAGGCGGCGGGCGGCGATTTGATCGACCGAGATGCCGGTCTGCAGGTCGCGACCGTTGGTCTTTTTGGGGTGGACGCCGGTGAGGTAATTGGCGCCGGCGCGACCGTGATCACCGGGACCGTCGCCGAGGGCCCGACCGCCGTTGTGGGTGAGGCCGGAGAACATGAGGATGTCGTCGCGGAAGGGCTGGAGGGCCTTGCTGATGCGCGGGAAGTCTGTCGGGAGCGGGACAGAGCTTCCTGCGGCGAGCGGTGCCGGGGTGGGCATCCACTCGTTCATGATGATGCCGTTGGGAACGTAGAGGAACGCGGCTCGGGTGGGAGATGCGGTGGTAGCAGCGCGGGAGAGCGCCGGGATCATGGAATCGAGGAGAGGCAGGGCGAGGCCTGCGCCGAGGCCGCGAAGCAGGGTTCGACGGGGAATGGACTTTCCGGGCATGGACACTATTGTATAGAAAAAAGCAGGCCGTTTACTGCGAGAAAAAAACGGCCTGCTTCGAAGGTAGAAATACCTAGCTGGCGAGCTTGCTGATTTCGGCGGCTTCGGCTGCGGTCAGGGTCCAGTTGCCGGCTGCGGCGTTTTGGGTGGCCTGCGCAACGGTCTTGGCTCCGGAGATTACGGAGACGACGGAGGGCTGTGCTGCGAGCCAGCAGGTGGCGAGTTCGAGGAGGGTGTGGCCGTGGGCTTCAGCGAACGCTACCAGCTTCTCGATGATGTCCATGTTGTGGTCGTTGAACATGTTCGGGCCCCAGGAATCCTTGATGCGGCTGTTGTCCGGGACGGGCTGACCTTTGCGGTACTTGCCGGAGAGCAGACCGTTGGCCAGCGGGAAGTAGGGGATGAAGCCGACTCCGGTGGCGGCACACTCGGCGAGCATGCCGGCTTCGGGTTCGCGGTGGAAGACGCTGTAGTGGTTCTGGACGGTGAGAAATCGGGCAGCACCGGCTTTGACGGCGAGGGCGGCTTCCTGGAGTTGCTCAACCGAGAAGTTGGAGCAGCCGATCTCACGGACCTTACCGGCTTTGACCAGACCGTCGAGAGCTTCGAGGGTGTCGCCGATGGGCGTTTTAGGGTCGGGGGTGTGGAGCTGGTAGAGATCGATGTGGTCGGTTTTGAGGCGGCGCAGGCTGGCATCACAGGCTTCGCGGACATAGGCGGGGCTGGCACCCTCTTTTCCTTCGCCCATGCTGAAACCGAACTTGGTGGCGATCACAACATCCTTGCGGCGGTCGCCGAGGGCTTCGCCCATGAACTCTTCGCTGACACCGGTGTCGTACATGTCGGCAGTATCGAGGAAATTAACGCCGCCATCAAGAGAGGCTGCGAGGACTTCGCGGGTCGCGTCCTTGCCGATGCGCCAACCGAAGTTGTTGCAGCCGAGGCCTACGACAGAAACTTCCAGAGATCCGATGCGACGACGTTCCATGATTTGATGATTCCTTTGTGAATTCGAAACTATTTGCTGATAAATTGCCGGATGTAGTCGTGGCTCTGGCGGAGCGCACGCATGCGGGATTCGAGATTGGCTTCGTAGGCCTTGTCTTCCACTTCCACACAAACGGGGCCTTGATAACCGGAATCGCCCAGCACCGAGAGGAACCGGCCCCAGTTCACTTCGCCAAGCCCCGGGAGTTTCGGGGAGTGGTATTCGAGGGGGTGAGCGAGGATACCAACTTCGTCCAGTTTATCGCGGTCCACGCGGGCATCTTTGAGGTGCACACGGAAGATTCGGGAGGCGAAATCGCGGAGGGGCTTGTAGTAATCCATCTGCATCCAGACGAGATGGGAGGGGTCGTAATTCAGGCCAAAATTGGGGCTGGGGATGGCCTCGAACATGCGACGCCAGATGGCGGGTGAAGAGGCGAGATTCTTGCCGCCGGGCCACTCATCCTTCGTAAAAAGCATGGGGCAGTTTTCGATGGCGATTTTGATGCCGTTTTCTTCGGCGAAGGCGATGATGGGGGTCCAGACGCGGAGGAATTTCGCCCAGTTGGCATCGACGGAAAGGGTCCAGTCGCGACCGACGAAGGAGCTGACGACGTCGAGATTCAGGGCTTTTGCAGCCTTGATGACTTCGAGGATGTGGGCTGCGGAGGCCTTCGATTCCGCCTCGTCGGGGGTGAGGGGATTCGGGTAGTAGCCGAGGCCACTGATGGCGACGCCGGTAGTGGCGACGGTGGCGTGGATTCGAGCTATGGCAGCTGCGTCGAGAGTGGTGACGTCGATGTGGGTGATGCCGGCATAACGGCGATCTGCGCGACCGGGGGGCCAGCACATGATCTCGACACAGTCGTAGCCGATTTCGGCGGCCTGGGTGAGGACCTCATCAAAAGACAGATCCGGAACGATGGCGCTGACGAACCCGAGTTGCATGTTTTATTGTTCCTGGGAAGTGAGCCAACTGACGCCGGCGAGAGCGATCTGGCCGTCCTGAGGGGCAGTGCCTCCGGAGATGCCGATGGCACCGACAACCTGGCCCCCGCTGACGAGCGGGATGCCGCCTTCAAACGGGAGGGCGTCGAGCTTCAGCATGGCGGTGAGGCCACCGGCGAGCCAGGTCTCGTAGTCCTTGGTGGAGGTCTTGAAGAGAACAGAGGATCGCGATTTGTCCTGCGAGACTACGACCGAGCCGAGGGGCGCTCCATCCATGCGCTGGAGGTAGAGGAGATTGGCACCGTCGTCCATGATGGAGATGACCACAGGGACGTTCATTGACGTAGCCGCAGCTTCAGCGGCACCAGCAATCGATTTCGCGGCGCTTAACGTCAGCGCTTTTTTGTCAGTTAAAGCGGCCATAAATTTTGGAGGTACGAAAGTACGAGACTATCAGACGGATGATCTCACGCGTTCGGGGCGGTACCCGAGGGCCACTGAGATCTGGTCGGCTGCGAGGACGACAGCCCGTGCGACAGGGTCAATGCGGTCACGGGTGATACGGAATACGGGGCCTGCCACGCTGACTGAAGCGATGACCTCCCCGGAGTTGGAACGGACCGGGGCACCGATGCAGCGGAGACCTTCTTCCCGTTCTTCATCGTCGATGGCGTAACCGTTACGGCGCACGGTTTCGATCTGGTGAACAAAGAGCGCCGGTGAGGTGATGGTGTTGCGGGTGAAGCTTTCCAGTGTGCGGCCGGCGAGGAATTTGTCGATCTCGCCGGGTTCGCTGAACGCCAGGATGACCTTTCCCAGCGAGGAGCAGTGGGCGGGGTGACGGGTGCCCACGGTGCTGGGTGTCCGGATGGCCTGGGTGCTTTCCACATTGACGATGGAAACGACTTCGCCGTCGCGGAGGACGCCAATGTGGGCGGTTTCGCCGGTTTCGGCAACCAGGGCCCGAAGAAAAGGGCGAGCGATTTCGTAGACATCGAGTTTGGCGAGCGCCGAGAGACCGAGTTCGAGAATGCGGGAGCCGAGGCGGTACTTGCCTGTGTCGTTATCGCGCTCGACGTACCGGCTGGATTCGAGGACCATGATGAGGCGGTGCGCAGTGCTCTTGTGGAGATTCAGCTTTTCGGCGAGCTCGGTCACACCAATACCGTGGCTGCCGTCGGCAAGAATATCAAAGATCTGGAAGGTCCGATCCAGGACCTGGCTCCGGTAGACGTCACTTTTTGTGTTTTCAGTCATCACGGTACAAATTAGAACAGTATCAGCAAAACAGGGGTGCAACGCCGCACCCTTAAAGGGAGCGGCGTTGCACCCGAACAGCGACTACTTTTTCGGGGCGAACGGGCCGACTTCGACCTTGCCCTGGGTGTCTTTCAGGTTGCCCAGTTCACCGGCGACGCCGCGGGCGATGGCAGCGGTTTCGCTACCACCCTGGAAGCAGGTGAAGTCCGGACGGTCGCGCCAGGCGAGAGGCCCGCAGAGACGCTTGCCGGCCTTGATGGTGGCGTCGTGGACGACGTTGATGAGGCGTTCGTAGTCGGGGTCGCCCTGCTTGTAGCCGGAGAAGTTGGCGAGATCGCCGGAGGCGGCGAAGACGGCGGTGATGCCGGGGACGCTGGCGATTTCGGCGGCGTTCTTAATGCCTTCGATGGTCTCAATCATGACGATAAGGACGATGTTGTCGTTGGCGGTCTGGCGATAGCCGCCAGGAACGTTGCCCCACATGGAGGGGTCGAAGGCCTGACCGCCGCCCTGGCTGCGTTTGCCGAGAGGGGGGAAGTAGGTCCAGTCGCGAGCCGCCATGGCTTCAGCAACGGTATCAACGGTGGGCACAACGATGACGAGAGCACCGGCATCGGTGGCGTGCTGGATTTCGCGTTCATCGGCGTAGGCAACGCGAACGCCGGGGACGGCTTTGGCGTTCGGGCAGGTGCGCCACATGCGGGCGGCTGCTTCCCAGTCGCGGGTACCGTGCTGCATTTCGGTCCAGATGAAGTCATAGCCGGCGTTGGCCATGGCGCAGTAGGTGGAGGGATCGGTAGAGGCAAAAACGGTGCCTCCGGTGACTTTGCCGCCATCGAGGAGTTTCTGGCGGACCGGATTCCAGAGTTTGGCTCCGGCGGGGGCCTTGGTGTTGGGACCGTATTTCCAGGTACCCGGGGCGATAGCAGCCTGATTGGTCGCTCCGGCGGGAGCTACAGTGACAGCTTTGCTGTCGGTACCGGCGGGGGCTGCGAGCGGGAACTTCAGGGTTCCGGCAGCGGCATTATTGGCGTAAGGGTCGGCGGTGGCGGGCGGCGTCTGCGCGTGCACAGAGGCGACCAGGCCGAAGAGAGCGGTGGCGAGTAGAGTTCGGTTCATACGCCTCGTATCTTATCGCTAACGGAGCTGTTGCGCTATGGCTTCCGCAATTTGTGCACCGTGAAAGCGACCATTTTCAATAAAAATTTCGTTGGTGTGCATGCCTGCAACGATTACTCCGGCGAGAAAAATTCCGGGGCGCTCGCTTTCCAGGGTTTCGGGATTGGTCCTGGGTTTCTTCGTGTCGGGCTGGAAGGTGATGCCGTGCGCGTTGAGGAAAGTGAGGTCGGGGCGGTAGCCGGTCATGGCGAAGACGAACTGATTGGGGATTTCTTTGGAGCCTTCAGGCGTGTTCAGGATGACCGAGTCGGGTTTGATTTCGGCGACGGTGGTGTTGAAGAGGGCCCGAACTTCGCCGGCCTTGATGCGATTCTCGATATCGGGCTTGATCCAGTATTTGACGTGGCGGTGGATTTCAGGGCCCCGGTGAACCATGGTGACGCGGGCACCGCTCCGGTAGAGCTCGAGAGCAGCGATGGCGGCTGAATTTTTCGCGCCGACGACGAGGACATCCTGGTTGAAGTACGGGTGAGGTTCGGTGTAGTAGTGGGCGACTTTGGGGAGATTTTCGCCGGAGCAATTCAGGAGATTCGGCACGTCGTAATAGCCGCTGGCGATGATGATCTTACTTGCCAGATAGGTACCTTTGGAGGTTTTGACAGTGAAGTCGCCGTCGGTACCGGTGAAGTGATCGACGGCCTCGTACTGGTGGATGTCGAGCTTGTAGTGGGCGGCTACGCGCCGATAGTACTTGAGAGCCTCGCCTCGGGTGGGCTTGTCGTTGAGCGAGGTCATGGGGATGTCACCGATCTCCAGGAGTTCCGGAGTGGTGAAGAACGTCATGTGGTTCGGGTAGTTGTAGATGGAATTGACGAGGCAGCCTTTATCGATGAGGATATTGGGCACACCTCGCCTTTTCAGTTCGATGCCACAAGCGAGGCCGGTGGGGCCGGCGCCTATGACGATCACATTCATAGCTTTGATTCCACCTCGGCGGTGATGGTGGCGAGAGCGTGGGGGAGCGCGGAGACGTCCTTACCGCCACCTTCGGCCATATCGGGGCGGCCTCCACCTTTACCGCCGACAGCAGCGGCGAGGGTGCCAACGAGTTTGCCCGCTTGAATTTTGCCGGTGAGGTCCTTTGTAACGGCGGCGACGATGGCGACGTTGCCGTCTTCGGCAGAGGTGAGGATGACGACGGCCGACTTCCACTTATTGCGGAGATTGTCGGCGAGGGTTTTCATCTGGTTGCGGTCGAGGCCGTCGATTTGAGTTGCCAAATACCGGACACCGTTCAGTTCTTTGGAGCGCGCTTCGAGATCAGCGGCTGCGGAATTGGCGATGCGGGTCTTGAGGGCGTCGATCTGACGTTCCTGAGCGCGTTTCTCGGCGAGGAGACGGTCCACCTGCTCGACCAATTCCGGTTCCGAGACGCGGAGGAGGCGACCGAGGCGGTGGACGGCATCAGTGGTGTGCTGGAACTGGCTGACGGCACCTTCGCCGGTGATAGCTTCAATGCGGCGTACGCCGGCGGAGATGCTGGATTCGGCGATGATTTTGAAGAGGCCGATATCGCCGGTGCGG
>Ga0114970_10002658_pt1 | contig 13365 bp, 14 predicted proteins | sample M_140205_XF_Meta_FD_87030 | JGI IMG/M metagenome (GOLD analysis project Ga0114970, IMG submission 87030) | Freshwater microbial communities from Lake Montjoie, Canada to study carbon cycling - M_140205_XF_MetaG | ecosystem: Environmental > Aquatic > Freshwater > Lake | place: Lake Montjoie... | reverse complement strand
ACTTGACTGCCAGTTTCTTTTTTAGTGCCTCCTTTAGAATCTGCAGTTTGACTTTCTTTATCATTCATAGCATTTTTAAGCCAATCAGCAGCATTTGCTGATTGTCCGCCAGCTCCCCAAATAGCAGAAGTGCCAAAACCGACATGTAATCTAGAGCCATCTGGACTCATATAACCTTCACCAGCTCCAATACCAGTAGCGCCAGCATCTCGGGAAGCTTTTACGAATGTTTTAAATATTTCTGGGTCACTAGATGGAGATAATCTTTTTCCATCAGCGTATAAATCTAAATCAGCTGCCATTCCTTTGTCGTGTCTTGTTGAGCCAGTTCTAGAACCGATTCTTGCGCCTTCTTCTCCAACTGCAGGTTGACCGCCAGATTTTACTCTTACATCAACCCCAGCAGCCTCGGCAGCTTTTGTTAAAACGCTTTTAAGTTTATCATCAATTGGTAATTTTCTAACTGATGCTTCCTTCATTTGGTCTTCGTAAACTTGACCTCCGCCTTCCTTTTTACCAGAACCACTCTCTGATTCTTTTTGCTGACTACCAGACCCTCCCAAAATGCTAGTTTTATATTCTGGCGATGCTGGTTTGTCGTCGCCTCCACCTTGCCATTTATCAAGACCCTTACCAACGGGCAATTCGGAATAATCAGGAGATTCCCATTGAGCTCTGTGAGCCTCTTTTCCTTTATCGGCACTTGAAAACTTTGCTAATCCATTTGGACCTTCTTCTGCGCCAAATTTCTTAGCATGTTCGTTGAATTTCAAACCGCCAGGATTGTTTAATTCTTTATCAATATTTCCTGCTTTAGATTGCTTTTCTAGAAATTTTGTTTTTTCTTCTTCTGTGAGATCCCCGAATTTTTTACTTGGATCTATTGATCCTGCTCCAGAACCTGATACTTTTTTAGCAGCTTCGTTCCCTAATACTCCTGCAGCTCCAAGTCCGCCAGCGGTTAATGCTACATTTTTTTTATTGTTTGAAATCCAATCTAACCAACTACCTTTTCCTCCGCCTCCTTCTTTATCCTTTTCTTCAATTTTTTTCATATAAGAGGCAATAGATTTTAATTGGGTAAGCATATTATTTTGTATCGAAATAGATTCTCCCAATAAGCTATTGGTTTGTTCCATTTTAGCAGAAGTTTGGGAATTTACACTTAAACTTTCTTCAATAGAACTATGCAATGATGAAAAGTCTCTTTTTTGAGAACTAATAGCATTAGCAAGATCTTTTGCTATCTTTGAAACATTAGAATTATTATTGCTAGCAGATTGTTTAAAATCTGACGTTGGAGCTGATCCGCCAAATTTTTGACTTAAGCCTTTTAGTGATGGTGATGCAACTGCCATTTGTTATCCGTTTTTGTTTTTAGCTTCTTCTACTTCTTTTAAGTATGCAATTAACATATCACTGTAAATATCTCTTTCAAAAGGCATCAGCGATTCAATTTCAGTAATTGAATATTTATGATGTTGCGCTAAGGCAAAAATCATTGAGTAGTAATTATTCAACGAGTTATGACTTAGCGCCAGGAAAAAAAATCATTAAGAGAAGTTAGAGTAATTTCTCTATCATTATCTAAAGAGTTCTTATACTTGATTGTATATTCCATTTTAGGTACATTCAATAGGAAATTTTGAATATTTTCAAAAACTTTCATGTTTAAGTTTTCTAGAAACTCATTAATTTCTTCTTTTTTGTAATTTTTAGCTTCGTAAACTTCATCTTCATAATAAATCGTATCAATACACCTAATAATCAGTTCGAACATGTAATCTTTTTCAACATTTAAAAAATCTTTATCGCCATATAGAGTTGCAGGCGGATATCTCATTAAAATTCCTGAATTTTCTGTAATTTTTATATTATTATCTGTTTTTTCTGGGAAAATTACTTCAACTTCTTCAAGATTTACTTCAAAATTGTAAATTTTTTCATCTTCATAATCTTTATAAGCAACTTTTACAATATTGTCTACAGAAAACGACCTCAATTTCAAAAAAATGTACTCTAGATCAAAAAGAGCAAACTTATCTATATCAAATTTATCATCTAATGAACAATTTGTTATTACTTGCTTGATAGATGATAAAATATCTGAAGGATTTTCACTTTCCTTTGCCATAAGAAGTAATTTTTCTTCTTTTACTAAGAAAGGTCTAAATTTAAAACTAGCTTTCGTTGAAGGAACTTCAATAGTATAAATTGGGTAATCAATTTTAGGCAAACCAGACATATTTTAACTCCATTATGATAAATTATATATTAATTGCGTTTAAAATTTCAGAAGCAGCTGTTGTTACTGCATTTTCTAAAAATCCTTCTAGCGTTGAACCAACTATTGTGAAGCTCGAGTAGGTTATTGAAACTGCCAAGCGTATCAAATCCGCACTGCCCCAAGTCATAGAAACTGGTCTTAATGAAGAAGGAAAAGCATCATATAAGTTTATTCTTTGAATTGCATTTCCGAAATTATCATAAATTACGATTTGCATAACAGAAGAATATTGATCTTTATATTCCGCTGTATATTTTGGAATAGGATTAGCCCCATCTAAACCAAAAAGTGTTGATTCTTTTCCGTTGAATTCGTAAATAGTTCTTATCCAATTATACCAAAATTGCCAAGCATCTGCATAACCGTCAACTAAAATTGAAAATGTAATATCTTGATACTGAGCATTGAATGGTTGTTTTTGAGTTGGTCCAATACCGTATCTAGGAATATCTGATGAAATCAAAGATATACCAGGAACATTAACTTGCTCTATTCTAAATCTTGTATTATAAAGAACTCTTCCAACTGCAAAAGGAGTTCCTAGTATATTCAAATTTCTACTAAACAATATAGGAGGGGGAGTTACCAACACCTCAAATTGATTAGTTTTTAGATACCCATAATCTTGAATATTTGATTTAAAATTGTTTATATTAAAAGCCATCGTAGTTCCTAGTAGGGTGGAGAACCAGCATATTTACTGTTTGGGTTTACTTTCCACTTAGCACCAAGAGAAGGCATAGTTACTACTTTTACCCAATCTGAAGGATTTACATAATTAAAAGAACTTCTAACGTGTTCAAATAGGTAACGTTTTATACAAACTTCGTGACCTGGAAATTGTCTAGCGTAACTACTCAATAATCTATAAGAAACATTCAATTTAGTAGTTTCGTCATATTTATCGTTATCTCTAACTTTCATTAAAGCGTCTAAAAGAGAAGATCTTGCATTAGTATCTAAATAATGTAAATTTAAACCAAGGAATCCATTTGAATAAAATTCAATTGGAACAACTAGAGGAAAAGCATCGTAAAACGGCAACGTTGCTTTATATTTCGGATCATAGACAAATAGATACATACCACCTATCTGTGGCATAGAAGCTTTTTTAAAAAGCTTAGAAGGATCTTTTTTTACTAGATCATTTACTCTATCTTTATACCAATCTAGCGAATCTTTTGCAGAAGCAATTAAGTTCGCACCAGCTGCTTTAAGTTGACTAACAAAATTCGATAAATCTGCCATTAAAATTTAATCCCGAGTTCTTTTTCAGTAAAAATATGAAAAGACCAACCTCTGTCTTTGCAAAATTCAAGAGCAGCTTTCCATTTAGCTTCGTTTACACCCCAATTTTTAACCTCTGTAATATAGCTTTTTGTAATCTTAGCTTGCTTCTTTGGAGGAACTGTTTGTTTCGCTGGTTTAACTTCTATCAATGCAGTTTCCTTTTGGCCCTCGTTATTTATCTTGGTTACAAGAAAATCAGGATAATAGCGATGCACTCTACCATCTATCGGAGAGCGATAAGGTATTATCACCTCTTCAGAACACCAACTAACCACGTCTTTGTGGTCGTCTAAATACAACATAAGCTTGAGTTCCCAACTAGATCTATAATAGATTTCTGTCGGGTTCCCCTTATACTTCGTTGGGTTTTTTGGTTTGAATTTGCCTTTGTTATATTTTGCCATGATTTTCATATAAATACAATTTAAGATATTTAGTTTATATAACAAAGGTTTCGAATGTCAATATTTGGCTCATTTGGGTATAATTACCCTCTCCCCCCAAGAAAATCCTTTTCGTTTAGAACGTTCCCTAACGATTTGATGAGATCTACTGATAAAAATAAAAATTTTTATACAGAATTAACTTTTGTGTCATACAGCGTTGATCAACAGTTGACAGCGACCGCTTTGACGATACCGGAAGGCGGCGGAATAAGATTGCCTATTCCTAAAAAATTAAACGACGTTCAAACATTAGTGTGGTCCCCCGAAAGTGGAACATCTGCTGCGGCTGGTATTTTAGGTGGTATGATAAGCAGCAGCGCTTCGGCAGCTGGAAGTGCAATAAAAACTTTCGGTGGTGCTTACTTAGGTTATGCAGTTAATCCTCTTCTTTTCATGACATTTCAAAAACCAAATTATAAAGAACATTCATTATCTTGGTCATTTACGCCTAATACAGAGCAAGAATCAAATACTCTTGTTGATATAATAAATTATCTTAAATTTAATTCTTTACCTAAACAAGTTTTGGGTGGGGCAATTTATGAATATCCGAATATATTATTTGTAAAGCTATTTCCAGATGACACTTTTACAATGAGATTTAGACCTTGTGCAGTTAATGGGGTTAGCGTAGATTATAATGGAGCTGGGGTTCCTTCATTTTTTAAAAATGGAGCGCCTACAGTAGTTAATTTGACATTACAATTAACTGAAATTCAACTTTGGGACCAAACTAATTATACAGGCAGTAAAGGCACAACACCATCTGATGCGTTAGAAACTGTAAGAACAACGCTTAGAGATGCAATTCGCGAAGGTTTAAGTAGGTTATAAAAATGGAAAGATATTTCGAAAAATTCCCAACAATTCAATATGCTAATACAACGGTTGTTGATATTACGAAACGTGCTGCCTTATTAGAAAAAGTATATAATAATCCTCTTGTATATTATCCATACACGATATCTTCGGAAGAAAGAGCAGACCAGTTAAGCTATCGATATTATAAAGATCAATACCAGAGCTGGTTAATATATTTCTCTAATAAAATTGTAGACCCGTATTATGAATGGTATCTACATGAAAAAGAATTCAATGATTTTGTTACAAAAAAATACGGTTCTTATTTTACGACTCAAAGAAAAGTAAAACATTTTAAGAACGATTGGAATAGCGAAGAATCTATTACTGTTTCTAGATTCGATTCTCTTTCAATTGGTCAAAGAAAATACTGGGAACCTGTTCTTGGGTATAATAACATCATTGCTTCTTATAAAAGAAAGCAAAAAGATTGGATTATTAATACTAATAAAATCGTAAAATACACTATTACACCGTTAACAGATACTGCTAATAGATTCATAAAAGACGAAATTTGCAATATAATTTTTACTAATAATAAAATTGGATTCGGTCAAGTATTGTTTATCTCAGGCAATGAACTACATCTTCAACATATGGCAGGATATTATAATGAAATTATAGATCCGGCTTCTTGTTATATACAAGGCGAAGAAAGTAAAGCTTATGCTGATCCATCTGCTATTGAAATATTAGCAAATAATATACCTGCTGATGAAGAAGTATATTGGAAACCTGTAACATATTTCGAATACGAATATGAAAAAAACGAGTTTAATAAAACTGTACAGGTAGTCGATGTCACATTTGCCCAACAAGCATCTGATAACTTAAAAGATTTGATGAAAGTATAAAATGTCAGTTGGTGATATAAAGATATCTAAACTTAAAGTAGGTGATATTGATCTAACAGATTTCAATCAGGCTACCTATGGCGAAATTAATATAATAGAAGATATACTTAATACTTATGGTGCTGCGTGCGAAATACAAGTTATAGATCATAGCGATGCTATGGGTAAAACTAAAATGAATGGTTCTTTCGATAAAGATATTGAAATTGCTTTTTCTACTTTAGATAGTGGAAAACAAGTAGGGTTTAAATTCAAATTTTTAACTCCTAAAAATTTAAAAGATTCTTCTGATAGCCGCGAAGGTTCATTAAAGAATAAAATTTATGATGTTAGAGGCGTTTGTTCAGAATTGCTTAGTGCCCAAGGAAACCATTTCAAATATAGTGCTACAGAACCAACAAGTAAAATGGTCGAACAGATACTTAAAAAAGGGTACAAGACAGATAAGCAAGTAGATATTCAAGAGCAAACAAAAGGACAGAGACGCTTCGAGTTTAAAAATCAACATCCTCTTAAATGCCTTCAAATGTTAAATAATGAACATGTTTCTCAACAGAATAAATCTTCTGCGTTTGTTTGTTTCCAAAGATCAGAAAATGGAACTCAAAAGTATATATTCGCTACATTTGAACATCTTTTCAAGCAGTCTCCTGTTGCAACACTAAAACAAATGACAGCCTTAGATAATGGAAGTTCAGAAAAAGATAAACAAAATGCTATTTTATCTTTAAATGTATCTGAATCGTTTTTTACTCCTACAAGACAGTTTAGTAAGGCTGAACAATTTTCTTATAATCCTACAACTGGTAAAACAGACCAAGTAGCCCAAAAACCACAAACATATACAGTAGCTGGGAAAACGACTTATAAAACCCCACCAACTAATGCTACTTCTGTTCCTGTTCATACAGTAAAAGATTCTGCAAATGATAAAACAGCTACAGGTGTTGCAGAAGCTAGAAAAAATAGACTTGATTTTATGTCACATCTTACTCAAAACCATGCTACTTTAGAAGTAGTAGGTAATCCAACAATAACACTAGGTAGTATTGTAAAATTAGAAATTCCTAAAAAATCTAATTCGGAAAATTTAGCTGGCGAAACTCAATTTAACGCAGAAGCTCTTGTAGTTTCTATTAAACATAAAATTAAACCTGCGGGTCAATCTCCAAGATATACTATGTTATTAGGAGTTATTAAGGGCGGGTTCAAAGAAGGTGGAGACGGAAATGGGTAATTTTTATTTCGCTGAAGTAAGAGACATTATGGACCCTCTAGGTTCTGGTAGAGTAAAAGTTAGGAAATACGGTTATCAAAATGACGAGCAAAATATGAAAGACAATAATTTACCTTGGGCGTTGCCTCTTCAACCTGTTACTTCGGCTGCGACTGAAAAGGTTGGGTCAACGCCACATGGCTTGATAGTTGGTTCGAGAGTTATTATATCATATGCTGAAAATGACACTTCAGAGCAGTACCCAATTATTTTTGGGTCGTTTGCCCGTGGCGCTTTAGATTCCGGAGGCTAATAATGGCAGTAAGTAAAGAAAATTCAGACGAATCGTTTGATAAGTTAAAAAAAATAGAGTATGGAATCGATAGCCCAGCGGGAGCTCCTGGTCAAAATCAGCATAAGAACCTTGCAAACAATAAAGCATTAGATGGTAAAGAAGTAAAAAGAACCGAAAGTAAAGATGCTAAATTTGCAGAAGGTAAAAGCGTACCAAACGGCACTGGCCCAAAAGCTCTAGAAACAACACGTAGTAAAAACGCACCGAAAGCAGATTTACCAACAACAGCTTCTGCAAAGCCAGGATTGGATCTTGCAAAACAAATAGCTCAGGTTGATCCATCTGGTAAGGCTCAGGCTTTCGCTAATATGGTTAAGCAATTTTCTGCTGTTAAATCAATAATGAACATTGCGAACGCTGCGCCTGCAGGCGCTCCTTTAACAACTACACAGGCTAATGTTGTAACCGATGCGTTTTCAGAGGCTCTTTGTATTTTATGTAAAAAATATACATATAAGACTGTTATACAAATTTTAGATAAAGTTTTTGAAACCAACAGCTTTTATCAGATAAGTTCGGTATATCAAGATACTGTAAAGGGAGCTATCTCAAAATTATTAGAGAAAGCTATTATTTTTGGCGAAACGAATATTCCAGTTAAACCTACTCCGCCCGTAGTTTATGGAACAAAGGTTCCCCCAGCTAATTTATTAGTTGCTAATTTTAATTTAATTCCTTCATTATCAGTAAAACAATATTATACAAATGATACTGATCCATATCAAGGATATATAGAATATATAAAAGAAGATCAAACTAAAGTTTATATTAAAAGAACATCAAAAGATTACCCATATACTTCTGTAGATGACGAGTGCCTTGCTTTAGCCGAAAAAGGAATAGCAGAGGATTTAGATATCTACTTTAAACATCCTGAATATTATCTAGTTACTCAAACTATAAATGTGACTCAATATAAATTGACACCGACTATATTAAACACAGTTTTAGATAAACATAAAATCCTTCACGAGAATAATGGAATGGATCGCGCTGTTGGTAAGGATAGTAGTTCTTCTCTGATGTCTAATTTGCCTGCTCTATTGGGAGCAGCAGGGGTTGCAGTTAATTTAGCAAAGGGTAATTTCTTACCTAAATCTGTTTTAAATACAGGTAATGTTTCTAAATCGTTAGAAGGTTTTTCTAAAAATATGGCGATGTTAACTGTGATGACTAATAAGTCTAAAACTGCATTCAAACCTCCAGGATTACCAGGATTACAAATTCCTGGATTAGCAAGTTTGGCAGCGGTATCTGGTTTGGTGGGAACTTTGGGTAACTTAGGTATATCTATTCCTTCGTTGATTCCTTCCCTCGGTGGAATTTCTGCTGTAACAAATTTAACTTCTTCTCTTGGTTCTATAGGAGGTTTGACCTCTGCTCTGGGAGCCGTGAATGGTCTAAGTTCAGTTTTACAAACTGCTGGTATGACGATACCATCTATAGCATCTTTGGCTATGGGCGCAACTGCTTCTAGATCTAATATATCAAACGCTCTTAAGGTTGCTGGAGTTACATCAGTAGCTGTTGTAGCAACTTCTAATTTATTGAAAAATATAGGTGTATAATGGCAGAACCTCCGAATAAAAAAATTCCAGAATCGGCTGCTCAAGAAAAATCAGTTGATCATCCAGTTTTCCTCTTTATGGATGTTGATGTCCTCGGGCGTGCGACTACTAAACATGCCAATCCTAGTAAGCCAAATGATGCCTTTACTTCAAAAGTAAATCATGATGGTAGTTTTGAAACAGAAGAAGTATCTGATTCTTTTAAGGGACTAGTAACTTCCCATACGCATCACGAAAGACATAATGCTGGTAGTTCTAGTAAAAATAACGACGGTCCAGTTGACGAGAGTGCACAGGGTACAAAAAATTCAAATGTAATGGGAGATTCTGGATCTGCTGCTGGTGGAACTTCTTATGTAGGATCTACAAAAGAAATTGGAGGTTCCGAGGAAGGAACATATCAAACTGTACCAGGAGGTAAAAGCTACACGACAACCACAGGCGATATCGTTGAAAAATTTGTAGGTAGCCATCATACAAATATCGAAGGAGATGTTGTACGCTCTATAACTGGTCAAAATTTTGAAATGGTTAAAGGCGATTTTGGACTTTTTGTTCAAGACGGTGGTGGTATCGATATGCAATCCGATAGTGGTCATATAAGAATTAGTGCAGAAGCAGAAGATATTTTAATAGAAGCAAAAACTAAAATAACTTTGAAGGTTGGTGGGTCTACAATTGTTATTGAGCCTAGTGTTATTACTATGGTTTCTGCTAAAATTGATCTTAACCCATAGGAATTAAAATGCCAGAAGCAGCTAGGGGAAATGGCACAGATTCAGTAAATACAGGTCATGGTTGCGACGCAACTACTGTAACTGATGAATGTTCGCCTGATGTAATAGTTAACGGGGATGGGGTTGTTCGTTTTGGAGACGCAGTTGCATCTCATACTTATCCAGTAGGTCCTTCTTGTGTTCCTCATGCGCCCACGATGGATACTAATTGTTCAGGAACAGTATTTGTAAATAGTAAAAAAGCTGCGTTTAAAGGTAGCTTGTATGCAGCGCATGAAATCACTAGCGGTTCATCAGACGTTTTTATAGGGGCATAAAATGGCATTAACAAGAGCAGAAACATTAAATGGTGTTAAAAAGAAAACAGAGTTTTTCTCTGATTTTGTTAACAGTTTTGCGAAAACACCATACGGCAACCAACTTGGTAGAGTTACGAATGAACAAGCAGTAAATCAATCTTTAAGGAACTTAATATTCACTAACATTGGAGAAAGATTATTTCAACCAACTGTCGGTTCGAATGTTTGGGCTTCAATGTTTGAAATGAACGATGGGCCAAGCTTGTCAACATTAGAATTTTACATTGAAAGTGCTATTAAAAATTATGAACCTAGAGTTAATCCTTTGAAAATAGAAGCACTTTCAACAGCAGATGATCATGAAATTCAAATCACTATCATTTATAATTTAATAAATAATCCAACACCTGTAAGTTTCAGTTTTCTCTTAAAAAGAGCGAGATAAATGGCTAATAGTTCGCTTAACATCAGTTCATTAGATTTTGACACCCTAAAACAGAATTTTAAAAATTATCTAATTTCTCAATCAGTTCTAAAAGATTATGATTTTGAGGGTTCGAATATTAATGTTCTTTTAGATGTAATGACGTACAACTCGTATTTAAATTCATTTTATTTGAATATGGTAGCCTCTGAAATGTTTCTTGATACAGCTCAAAAACTAGATTCTGTTATTTCTCATGCTAAAGAATTAAATTATCTACCAAGATCTAATCGCTCTGCTAAGGCTGTAATTAATATCAACATTAATACTACTGGTATAAACAATCCTTTCGTTTTGCCTAAAGGAACGGTCTTCAGCGGTACTAATTCTAATGGTTTCTTCAATTTTGTTACAGATAGAGAACAATACTATCTATCTTCTGATAGAGTTTACAGAATCAGCAATTTAGAAATATACGAAGGATCTTATATGCAAGATTCTTTCACTATGGACTATACTAGCGAAACTCAAAAATTCATTATATCTAATTTTGAAATAGATACAAATAGCCTTGAAATAACAGTATCCGAAAACAGCGTAAATACTACTTTCGCATTTGCCGAAAACCTTTATAATTTAGATTATACTAGCAACGTATACTTCTTACAGGCTACTTCTAATAAGCAGTATGAAATTGTTTTTGGCGATGATATTTTCGGAAGAAAACCAAAAAATGGCGCTATTATAACTGCTAATTATCGAATCACAAGTGGTTCAGATGGAAATGGAATTACTTCTTTTACTTTAGACTCTGATCTTGGTACAGTAAATGATGGTTATGCTACTAACGATGAAGTAGTTACAGTTTCAGGAGCATTAAGTGGTGCTAATTCTGAAGGTATAGAATCAATACGCTTCAATGCACCCAGACACTACCAAACACAGGGTCGTTGTGTTACAGATAATGATTACGGAGTTTTACTTTTACAGAATTACCCAGAAATACAATACGTTAATGTATACGGTGGCGAAATAACAAATACCGAAGTAAATTTTGGTACGGTTTTCATTTCACCAAGTACGTTTTCTGGTAATGTATTAACCGATACAAGAAAATCGGATATTGTTTCTTTTGTAAATAAGCTTTCGCCTATTGGTATTAGAGTTAAGATAATTGACCCTGATTATCTTTATGTTACTATCAATTCAGTTATTCATACAAATTTAGCAAGTACAACTTCTAGCCCTGCATCAATAATTAACAAAGTTACAAATGCTATAAAAGCTTATAATACTGATAGTCTTCAAAATTTCAATACCGCATTCAGATTATCTCGTTTAGAACAGAAAATAAATGAAGCAGATATTGGCATTTTAAGTAATGAAACCGTAACAAAATTATATAGAATTTTTTCCCCTGAAATAAATCAACCAACAATAGTAACTTGCAATTTTAATAATTCTATCGAAAAGGGTTCTGTAATAAGTTCTAAATTTATTACTGGCGGTAAAAATTATGTATTTACGGATTACATTGAGGGCGTGACTACAGGTAACGGTGTATTATATCAATACGAACAAGAAAATACACCTGTTAAAATTTATACAGAAGTTGGAAGTATAAACTATACAACTGGTCTAATATACATTAATTCTATTGAGTACTTTAATATTTTTGGCGGTTTGAAAATTTTTACCACCACAAAAAACAAAGATATATACTGTAAGAATAATAGTATAATCGAAATTGATACTATTTCCGGTTTATCTCTTACAACAGTTAATGAATAATGTCAATAGAAAAATTAATTTCGCCATTTATTGAATCTCAATTTCCTCAGTTCTATCAAGAAGAGGGACCAAAATTTATTGAGTTCGTTAAAGCATATTATTCATGGTTAGAATCTCAAGGCGAAATATTACATGAAAGTCGTTCTCTCTTAGAGTACAGAGACCTTGATACAACATTAAATAATTTCCTAATATACTTTAAAAATAAGTATATCAACTCAATACCAGAAAATATTCTTGCAGATAAACCTTTATTGATAAAACATATTTTGGATCTTTATCGTTCTAAGGGATCCGATCGTTCTTATGCTTTGCTTTTCAAAATTTTATTTAATGAAGATATCGAAATATACACGCCTGGAAAAGACATATTCAAACTTTCAGATGGCGAATGGGTAGTACCAAAATATATTGAACTTACAGATTGTCCGTATTTCGTTAATACTATTGGTCATAAAATTTATTCAACTGGAACATTTGCATCAGCAGTTGTTGATAACTATTTTGTAAAAGTTGTAAATAACAAATATATTAACGTTTTGATTTTAAACGATGTTAAAGGGAATTTTACATACGGTGAAAAGATACTTTGCGAAGCTGTTCCAGAAATTACTATTGAAAATGGACCAATTATTATTGGGTCTCTTTCTTCTATTGGTATTACTGATGGTGGTATTAATTATAATGTTGGCGATTTAGTAAACGTTAATAATAGCGGTGCTGGTGGTGTTGCCAGAGTTGTTTCTACAACGGATAGAAATGGCCAAGTTCAATTTACACTATTAGATGGTGGTTCTGGTTTTTCTCTTGATGCTATTGTAAACGTTGTTGGTGAAACAAGAGAAATAGATTCTATAACTCTTGATAGTTTTGTACACGTCGATGTTGCTAAAACTGAAGGAACTTTTGGGCTTTTCGAGGACATTTACTTTTCAAATAATTTAATTGCAAATAATAAAATATCAGGTGTCGTTCTTGATATAGCAAGTAATACAGTTACTGGTAATAGTACACTTAGCGTTACATTAACAGCTGGAGATTTAGTTTATTTTGAAAGTAATAATCAAGTATCTGTTCCAAATACGCTAGTTAATACGACAACAAACAGAATCAATATTACTAATCACGGTTATTCTACTGGCGATGAAATATATTATTTGAGTATTGGTTCTCCGGTAATACAATATCTAACAACATCGGGCACAAACGATCTAATCGATAACGAACCATATTATGT
>Ga0114970_10002656_pt1 | contig 13366 bp, 9 predicted proteins | sample M_140205_XF_Meta_FD_87030 | JGI IMG/M metagenome (GOLD analysis project Ga0114970, IMG submission 87030) | Freshwater microbial communities from Lake Montjoie, Canada to study carbon cycling - M_140205_XF_MetaG | ecosystem: Environmental > Aquatic > Freshwater > Lake | place: Lake Montjoie... | reverse complement strand
GGTCGGGACAGTACGAACAGGAAATGACGGCAATAAATGGATGATTGAAGTCAATAAGAACGGTGTTCAACGGTGGGTACGCATTCACAAAAAGAAGGCAACACGCAAACAATAAATGTATTGGAACGCGTTCTGGAAAATTCTATAGCGGTGAAATGTATATTTATCCGCTATAGAACTCTGCTTCCACTTTAACATATTGTTATTTATCCAAAATAAGCGAAGACCACGCTTTCGCATTCTCCGGATTATAACACGAAAACCGCCACGTAATTTGCTTCGCGTGCGCAATATACGCTTCCCGATTCCGCGAATGATTTGTAACGATATTCGTTATTTGTTCAGACGCAGCAATAAAATCATTGGATTCGTAGTAATAGCCAAAGTCTTTGAATCGCGCGATATTATGAACTACCGGGAAACCCATCGTTATCCATTCTAAGAAACTGTAATTGTATTCATTATTGACTTGATGTTGAAGAATAATCGCATTGCGCATAACGCGCGCAACATTAATCATATGCGCCCGCGGCATTAAGTGTAATTTACCGGATTGTAAAACGGTCAATGTCGGCGCAATAGATTCTTGGAAATATCGATTATCCTTGAATTTATTACCATTTATAACCGTAATCGTATCAATCTGGTCGGGATTAGTACGATAATAGGCTTCTAGTGCGAGAATAGGAATCAATGCATTCTTTTGAAAACTGATATTCGGTTCCATAATGATAAACTTGCGCGGACTATGTGCATATAATCCGCTTTCGTCATATACGTGTCCAAGTTCTTGAATAAAGAGCGGATCCCAAACATACGGCGCTATCCGTGTTTTTCCCATCAGCCCGTTAATAGACCCCGCATATTCTGCGTGAATATCGTAATGCGGTGATACCCAAATTTCATCAATTTCACCTGCTACGTGATGACTGAAATTAATATTGTTGTAAAAAGCAATCGTTTCAATATCAATATTGAGAATATTTCCAAGATAGAGTTTCGCTACCTTCGCACCCATTCCGCGAAAAAACTTACGAATACTCGGATCGCAACTCATTCCCATTTCTATGTACCCTACAACCTTAAACGGCGCTTGTATATACGTCTTAAAATCCGTAAGTCGGAATTTTTCGTGAATCTTTGCATCCTTGTTATTCTCATTATTATCTACAAGTAGCCACGGTTGAAACCCCGCAACCTCTAACATTTTGTAAATGACATAGACGTTTTGAAAGAGCCCATTTGCCCAAATATGCTCATCCGGAATACGAACCGTTGTGAGAAATACGGCGCCTTTTGTTTCGTCCGGTTTCGGAATAACGATAGGAAATGCGGCAGGAATTGGTTGGAAGGTAAGTCCTGAACCGGCTTTAATGATTGGAAACGTAGTTGTCATGACTTGGTTAAGATTGGTGTGGTGTTCTTAGACCGGCGTTATTTTAGACAATTACGATAGAATGATTAACGAGTTACTCGTTATTCTATCAGAAGTTACCTTATCATTGTATCCATCTTTGATAAAACTTGTCAATGTATCAACCGCCCTACAAACCGGTATTCGTATGGCAGTTTTTACGATTCTTGGTTTGATATGCGCGGTTGTGACAAAAACACCCTTCACATGGTCACAATTTCTAACCATTGAATCACCTCTTACAGGTTTATTGAATCTCGTTCATGTCGGCTCTAGTTATACAGCCTTTGAAGCCTTAGCCGGCGGTAATGCCATGAGTCTTTTTTACCTGTATCCGTTTTTTAATTTAATAGGCGCCACTCTTATTTTAGGTGAAACGCTACCTATAGCCAGTATTCCCTGGATGCTTTTTGCGTTCTTTGGAGCTGTACTTATTGCGCAACCGACACCCTCCAATTGGTCCATATACGGTGTTGCTGCGGCTTTACTCGCAGCCCTGACAGAAACGTGTATATATTTATGGTTCAAACAAACGGATACGAAAGCAACAAAAGCCACAAATGCTGGAAAAACCGAGATAACGGATAAGAGCCCATGGGTGAAAATGACACAAATGTACGGTTCAAGTTTCCTATTGTTTGTTGTAGGTGCGGCGATACTTGTAGGAACACAGTGGATAAAACCCGGACTTTTTGCTTCCTCAACATCCAACATTCTCTCTATGATTCTGTTTAACTCACTGATTGGATTCACTGGATACGCGCTTCGGTTTTACTTAATACCGAATGTCAGTACAGTCGTTTTTAGTACATTGAGTTTCTTCGGTGTTATATCCGCCTATCTATTCGGTTGGCTATTCTCTGCTGAAACTCCGACCTTGATGCAGGGACTCGGAGCGGCTGCGATTATCGCCGCAAATACCGTACTCTTACGTAAAGAGATAGTATGAGCAGCCGGTCTGGCGGATTGCTTGAACTCGTAGCACGTGGTAAAAAAGACGTTTTCTTTACTGCGAACCCCGTTCTCTCTTATTTTCATAGTATTTATCTTCGTGCGGCGCCTTTTACCAAAGAAGTTTTTGTGCGAAAGCCACGAAATAATCCCGAATGGGGCAAATGGGTCGATTTTGATATTGAACACCGCGGTGATATCGTACGCGAATTCTATTTACGTATTGCTTTACCAACGTGGTTACCCGCAACAGCGGCTCTTGCAAATCCTACCGGACTCGTGACGGATATGTCTGGTGTAACCTTCGGATATTGTGATAATGTCGGATTTCAACTCATAGAATCCATACAGTTATTCGTCGATGAGGTTATAATACACGAAATGTACGGGGAGCATTTAGATTGGCGCTTACAAGAAGCCTATGATGTAGGAAAGAGTTTATTAATTGGACAACAAACTGGATTACACTATAATACGAAACTCGGTATTGCGCGTTCTGCTACATCACCCGAATTGCGTATTCCTATTCCTGTGCTTGGCTCACAGCATATTGGTGACCCTGGACTCCCTCTTGCTGCGCTTAGGAACCAGCGCTTTCGCATTCGCGTACATTTACGAAAACTCGCGGATATACTCGTTGCGAGTGATGGTCGTATCGCCCCCAATCCGTTTGAAATGCCACTACGAATTCAAGCTACACGCAACGCGCTTGTAGATACATCACACAAAACACTACGAATGAGCGATATGCCGCGCTTAGATATTTCATTAGAATCCATGAATGTATATCTACCCTCCGATATTCAAGTGTTTTTAAAAGCGCAAACATTACGAATACCGTTCCAAACGGTTGAGTTCCAAGAAATCGTCATTGCGGATAATAAATTCACGGCTGCGGCGCCGCCATTTAATATTTCTTTTAAATTCGCATTTCCTTTGGACTTTATTGGTTCCACGGACAGATTGCTTATTGGTATTCGGTCGGCGGCGGCAACAAGCGCAGGTCAACGACGTATTTTAACACCTCCGACAAGTAGCGCATTCATAAAAGACATACGAATCAATATTGCGAATCTTGATAGAATTAAACCGTTTTCAACGGAAGTATTTCACACCGTAACGAATTATTGGAAAGATATAGCACCGAATAGTTTGGAATTTTATACGATTACATTTGGTGGATTTGATATGCGTAGTCCAGCGGGTACCTTGAATCTAACACGCGCGTCACTTCCAACAGTCTTCTTTACTCTCGCACCGACCGATTATGATGAACGAACTATTAGCCGCGAAGCATCCGCTTTAGTGTATTCGGAATCGTGGAATTTCTTTGCGATTGCGAACGGTAAGGGCGCTATGATGTTTGATGACTCGTAAAAGATAGGGACAAAAAATTGACGTAGAATTTGCGTTGTATAAAAAAGCAACCACTTTGTTTGTATTTTCTGTCTTTCTAAATGTCCGATGTAATTCAGGTTCCTGTACTCTACAAGAATCGTATTCTTGCTATGTATAGTAAGAATACGACTTCACTCATAGTCCCTGATGCTGAGGTGATGACAACACAGAGTAAACCAGCACGGTTGACATTTGAACAAAAACAGCGATTGATTCGTATCTACGATGAGCGTATTGCTGCGATGACGCGTACAGTACGTCATTTGTACTACAAGTATCACCAACGGGCGCAGCACAATTATGAACCGGTTGTCCATGAGAGAGAATATATTCCCGAAACTGTTTTGCGGGAGCAACGGGCGTTTGCGGTGAAACAGCGTGAAGAGCTAACGTGCACTCAAAATGAGGGTATTGATATGTTGTCTAAATAAGAAGATAATCTTCATACATAGCAAATGTCCTATACTGTCAAAAGGACGCAGTATCCGTTTGATTCATCAGGGTTGCGTTGTAAATCGCAAAAAGATATTATCGTAATGCGGCGACAATGGGAAACATTTGAGAAGGTTGAAAATTACAACGATATTATATATCAACGTATTCAAGACGGACTCCGAGACCAGATTTTTTATCAGTTTGCGGACCGCGGTGAACTGAGCGATTACAACAATGGACAACAACTTCATATGTTGAAATATCCGACGATAGCTTGCTCGTTTGATTCAATTAGCATGAGCAGTATTGGGCAATATCCGATTCTTGTACCTGCTCCAAATATTATGGGTGTTCCGAGGTGCATACATATGTCAACGTCTATTTCCGCGTCTGAAAAAACAGCGCTTGATGGGGATATGGCGACCTATATGTTTGTAAGTAGTTACAATTCGGCACATACGTATAAATATATTTTCACAAGTGCTGAGGAACGTTTAGCGTATCACCGCGCAGAACGGTCTGTATTGGCACAGTGAATCGCATTCTTCGCAATCGTACCTTTGAGAATCCAGTTACGAACCTTTTGATACGTGTGATTATCTACATTATAGGCTTTCGCGATTTTCGACCATAATGTAAGTTCGCGGTTTTTGAAAAAACTTGTAAATTGACCTTGGAGTTCCATTTACACGGTTTTACATTCATATACTGAAATCAATTTTTTATTGTAGTGGTGCCTAGCACAGTCCGCCTAGCGCAATGCCGCTATGACTTCACGAATATCGGGTCGGTATTTTACCCGCGCATTCGCAAGACATCCATTTGTTTTCGATATAAGATGTTTCTCTTCGTCCGGTATTTTTTCGAGTTCACCAATGTACGTTGGTTTCTCTGGATTGTATGTGAATACTTTACCCGATGCGGATTCAATTAAATACACCGTTCCTTGTACCGATGCACGTATTAAGGTTTTCGGAATATCCATTGCGTGGCTGTATTTCAAACATCTCGCTTCGTATCTCTCAATTTTATGGGATGGTTTTCTTAGCCTAATATTTCAATGCGCCTGCGAAATCCTATGCTAAAAATCTCCTCGAGAGAACGTACGTGGCATTCCGACAATTGTGCAATCATAGCACCGACAACAATTACAATCAGGAAAATGTAAGGAGTGTAGGTTACAAGCATCCCTGGTATTTTTTGAAACATTGTATTCATCTTACTTGATAGTATGAAAAAATTTGTACAAATGTACATACGGTTTTGCGGACGTTAACGGAAAAAATTGAACGTTTGTAATTACATTTTTCCGAGTTCGTGCTCTCTTTCCTTCTTTCCTTTCTTTACTTCTTTCCTTCTTTCCTTCTTTCCTTCTTTCCTGCCTTCTTTCCTTTCTTCCTTTACAAAATGTCGTGCCCTGAGTCCAAGTTTCTCCCGTTTCTGTCGCTTCTGTCTCTGAATCCTGCTGAGAAGCAGACGCTGGCTCTTCACCTGCGTGGTGAGGAGACCTTTACGGACGACCAGATTGCTCGTGTGGTTGCTGCGACTACTGCGCCTACTGCGACTACTGCGACTACTGCGACAACTACGCCTACTGCGGGCGCGGGCGCAGGTGCAGTCGTAGTAGCCGCAGAGGAAAAGCCCAAGCCGAAGCGCAAAGCCAAGACGGTGCCTGCCGAGGTGCCTGCCGAGGTGCCTGCCGAGGTGCCTGCGCCTGTCGCAGTGCCTGTCGCAGTGCCTGTCGAGGTAGCTGTCGAGGTGGCTGCGCCTGTCGCAGAGGAGAAGGAGAAGCCCAAGCGCAAAGCCAAGACTGCGCCTGCGCCTGCGACTGCGACAGCACCTGCACCTGCACCTGCGCCTGCAGTCGCAAGCGCAGACGACCCGATGCGCGCGCACCCCTCGCGCCTCCAGGTCATTGACCACGAGAAGTGTATGGGTCGCAAGATTGACCTGGAGAACCCGCTTGCAGGAACGCGAAAGGGCGATGCCGGTGCCAATGGTCAGTTCTTCCCCGAGAAGCAATGCTCCAAGAACCCGCAGCCGGGCAAGAAGCTCTGCGCAATCTGCGAGAAGAAGGACGGCGCTGTGAAGGCGGACCCGACTGTCAAGGATCGCACCTGGTACGGTCGCCTGGACGAGCCGCTCTTCTGGAATGCGTTCGTCGTCGGCTGTGCGCACTTTATGGACAAGTATCCTAAGGGGCTGTCTGGCGATGCGCCTGTTGTACCAGCGGCAGCGGCTGCTCTTGCTCCTGCTGCTGCTGCTGCTCCTGCAAAGAAGGTCCGCAAGACGAAGGCAAAGGTCGCAGTTGCTGCTGACGAGGATGGTGAGCCTGCTGTGAATACCATCATGGATACGAGCGCGCCCGTGTCCGAAGTCACAGAGATCAGCTTTATGTACAAGGGGCAGCCCTACGTTCGTGACAACAAGCGGAACGTCTATGAGATCGAGCTGAGCGGCAGCCGGAAGTACGTCGGTGCGTGGGTCGCAGATGCGCCTGGTGGCGGCGAGATTGACGAGTTCGGCGAGGAGCAGGACTAGACTAACCCAAAAAGCCAAAAACCCAAAAACCCAAAAACCCAAAAACCCAAATAACCCAAAACTAATAAATCTGTAAATCTACAAAAACAAAAAACAAAAACAAAAACAAAAACAAAAACAAAAAAAATAATAAAATATTTTTCAATTATTATTTTTTTTCATGAAATTATTTACAAATGTGGATTAGGGCTGGATAGCTCCAATTAATACTATATGATTAATTAGTATCATAAACAGAAATGTAATTTATGTTTATACAATGTTAATGATACTAATCTATATTCATGGATTTCCTCGCAGGGGGTTCAAAAGGGGGGAGATATCCCCCCTTAATGTGGATTCGCAGTTTAGCATGGTCCGCCTTGCGACCCCATCGTTGTCATCCAAATATACCATATTGGAAATTGTGTATGATTGTAAGGAAAATCATTCGGTATAGTTGTAGGAACAACGGTATAAGGTGTATAACCGACTAAACCGTTTCCAACACTATTCACACCATATACAGAAAACGAGTATGCGATACCATTTATGAGCCCGCAAATATTCAGAGTCGTTTGTGCCGTATCGTAAATTGTATATATCGGGTTCGCGATATTCGTCGCGGGATGGACAGTGACAATAATAGATGTTATGGGTGCATTCAAAGACTCTGGGAAAACCCACGATACAACACCCAGTCCATTTCCGGTGACTACAGAAACAGTCGGTGCCTCTGGCTGTACATTCGCGACTGTAGGTATTGTTGGAACCGATGGGTCGCTACTACCGTATAGATTGTTCGCGACAATTGTAAACGAATATTCAATGCCACCTGTTAAACCGGTTGTAAATATGTACTGATTCACAGGATAATTGACTTTAATAGGTGTCTGGAGTGGATACGGTACCGACGGTGGGATATACGCTGCGATAGGTTGAATTGTATAAGACTGGATAGGTAATCCACCATCGTTCGAAGGTGTATCCCAAAATAGACGGATTACAGAATTGCCGTTTGGATAGACTTGTACGTTTAGCACCTGCGTTGGAACAGATAACGGTGTAACCGTATTTGTAATTGCGAGCGTCTGATTTGCAAATCCTTGTGTATTATACGCTAGAATTGAAAAGTAATACGGTGTTCCGTTCGTCAAACCCGATACACTATATTCATACTGTAATTGTTCAGGATTGTACGGAATTGCTAGCGATTCCGATAAGCAATTTGTACCAGATACGCACGCGGTTACCGTAAAGAAAGCCAAATCCGAATTACCTGACGTAGTGGGTGTTTGCCACGCTACTTGAACCACACCTCCGTAGCGTGCCGGAATAAGTGTCGCAACTGGTACCAAGGGCGGTGACGGATATTCACTTAAAATATGGAACTGAAACGTTGAATTAATATAATATGTATTTGTTATCGCACTCACAGTTCCAACATAATTACCTGTATCAAGAGGAATCAATGGATTTCCGAGGGTATCCACGTAGGTAGCTACGAATTCGTAATCCGATAACAGCACAGATGTTATCAACGAAGAGAGTGGGTACCCTGTATGATACTGTGTTGTTGAAGCAATCGTCAAATCCGGTGTTATAAACGGCATAAAAAATTCCAACCCAGCCGGTTCTGTGTTGAATCCAAACGCGTTATACGAACTTACACTAAATGTATAGGTTGAATTGGCTTCTAGATTTGTTAGAGGATACGATAAAAAGGAACCCGTAGATACCAATGTATTATTCGGTCCATACACTAAATATGTACTTACTGGAATTATATTAAAAGCAGGAGGCGACCACGAGAGTATATTCGGATCCGAAGAGAAACGTAGATTCAAGGGCGGATTGGGAACATTTACAGGATCCAAAGGTCCTGGTATGACATTTGCTAACGGAATATACGTAATAGCACGTATAGCCGCATTCCCGTAATCCGCAACATAGATATTCGCAAAGGGATCCGTTGTGATTCCTAACGGTTGATTGAATTCCGCATCCGATCCTAAACCATCCATAATACCTGGGCGCGTATATCCAGCAATTGTAGTCACAACGCCGTCCTGAGTGATTAACCGTATTGTATTGTTACCCGTATCTGAAACAACAACGTTGTTATTACAATCAACAGTGAGATTCCGAGGATTCAAGAACTGCGAATATACAGGAGGTCCCGCATTCCATAAACCCGAAATATCACCTGCGAACGTACTGACATCGTTATTCGCAGTCGGATGTATCCAACGAATACTATTATTTGACGAATCCGCAACATAGAGATTTCCGTTTGTATCGAACGCAACATCTGTAGGTGTATTGAAACGCGCAACCGATCCTTCGCCATCTTGATATCCTGGTGCACCAAACGTACCTGCATAAATGGATGTTGCTCCCGTTGAATCTATTTTGACAATAACGTGCTGACCCGCATCGGCTACATAGACGTTCCCATTACTATCCGCAGTTAGACCCGTTGGAGTTGTGAATCCTATGACTGGATAGTTTGCGCCTTGGGGTATCTGTACGATTTGTGTATCATCCGAAACATACAAAACTCCGTTCGTATCAATAGTTATACCACGTAACGCTGTGAATGTATAGGGTAATACAGATAACAGATTTCCGTACCTGTCGTATTGTACTATTTGATTCGCACTTGTATCCGTAACATACAATATGCCGCTCAAATCCGCGACAATCGCATTTGGTACAATATCTGTTTGAACAATCGTACTTACATAGGTTTCATAGGGTGGGCAATTATCCGGCGTAACTTGAAATATATAATTGAATCCGTCTGTCAAGTTTTCAAACGCTGTAAAAAGGTCCGATGTGACGTGTGGTGTCGTCGGTGGAATCGTATTTACAGTATAGAAATGTGGAGGCGCGATGCCTGCGGGCGGTGTCCATGTAATGATAGCGCCGCCTGGAATCGCATAACCCGTTACGGATTGCGGCGGTGGATTGACAATATCCAATATACCCATTGTACTTCCCATATAATTCAATGTACTAATCGTCGCAGTCACACAGTATGCACCAATAGAGGATGGAACAACAATTGTATTCTGATTACTATCCGCAAATGTAAGAATCGTAGATAGATCCGGTGGTTCTGTGAAATAGATAGGCTCTTTACTAGAACCTGTATAGGTTTGGTTCAATCCAGCAAGATAGATTTTCGCAGTCGATTGTTGAATCGTCAAAAGACTTGTTGTTTTCGCAGCATAGAACGCATCGTTTGTATTGATAAACACATTGTAACGTCCCGCGTCCGTTGGCGGATTTTCACTATTGTATTGGAGCGTACTGTATTTTGTAATTATCTGCGATACAGCGGGATTTGCGAATACAGTTACACCTTGCGGTGTTCCATTATAGACCGGTTCATTATTTGTAACCGTTATAATCGTACTACCTATAGCAATCGTAAAAACATTACTGTATGTTCCAGCCCACGAATTGTCTACAATCGTCGCAACTGTTGAATAATTTCCGATACTGCTTGGTGGATAGGCTAATGCGATACCCGATTGGAAATAGGTTGTTGATATGGTTGATACAGGATACTGTGTCGTCGTTGTCGTAGAAAGGAGTGTAAAATTTTGGAACGGCTGTATAGTATTCGTAAAAAAAACGCCATTCGGCTGCGTACCATTGTAAATCGTCAAAAAGGTTGAACCTGACCCTGTATAATTTGAATCTTGAATCGTACCGATAGCGATATATGTGCTCACTGTACTTACGTAATCGGAAATATCACGAATAAATGTGCTTACGGATAAATAAGGCGGATTCGTAACATACGCGCGGTCGAGTAGATCTGTATAACTTGAAATCGTATCCACAGGATTGTAATAATAGGGACTGCTCACACTTGGAGCAAATGTTACCGTTGTTGTTGAAGGTAGCACTGTAAAAAAGGTACTTCCGTATCCGCTATAGTTATTATCATAGGCACTACTATCGGTTATTTCCGCTACAACTGTATAGGTTGACGCATTTATAACATTTGGTATGAGTTTTCGTGGATTTGTTGGCGTACTTATGTAGTATTTTACGCTTATAGTCATACCTACAGGAATCGTATCAACAAATACTTGGCGCGGTTGCCCATTGTATGTTTGTGTTGTATTCGTAAATGTAAATCCGGCTTCCGCTGGACCAATCGTAATTGTTCCGGTTCCTACACCTGTGTAAATAGGGTCAACAATTGTTGCCTTCACTACATGAGCACCTTGATTTACAGGTGGGTCAATATCATTATTTTCGTCGTAGGTGAACGCAACCTCTGGTATATAGTCTATTAAAGTTGGAAAACTTACGGTTGTTGTAATTGGAAATCCTGTATATTCAACACTTATACTATTGACTAAAACAGGTATTGCTTCCTTGTTGATAATAAATGTATTTGATACAGTCCCTTTAAAATTCACTGTACTTATAAGACCAACTACATTATAACGTCCAGGGTCATACGGTGGCATTACAGAACCATCGTATGTAATGACCGTACTTAGACCTGGTGGATTTGTAACAGCAAACGACGAAATATAATCACCTGTATATGGGTTTGTTAAATTTCCGAGTAAAATACCGGCATTCGATTGAAGAATCGTAAATATCGTCGGATTCGTACTGCTGTAATTGGGGTCTAGAATTGTGACCACAGCGTTGTACGCCCCCGCCGATGATGGAACATTTATAGGAGTTGCTCCGATTTTATAGGATAGTGTAGTAGGTAGTCCAGGAGGTACTGTTGTATATCCGACACGTAATGCAGTTCCAGTGTATGTTTGAACCGTATTGGTAAAATTCACTGTGGGTTGTCCTGCGGTTATGGTTATCGTACTCGTCGCGGAACCCGTGAAATTCGGGTCTTGAATGGTTCCTGTGACTGTATATACGCCGATAGAACTTGGTAGTGTGATTGGATTGCCCGCAAGTGTGTAGTCATAGGCTACGATAAGACCTGATGGTGATGTAACCGCAATCGTACTCACTTGAGCACCTGTATATCTTACATTCTTTCCCTTGATATAGATTGAAACTGTAGGTTGTTCAATTGTTATGGTCGCAGTCGAAATGACACTTGATACGTTTGTAGGATTCTGACTATTATTGACTTGTCCTTGTACGTAATACGTTCCGATAGCAGTAGGAGGTATAGGCTGAAAGGGTCCTAGAATTGAATTCGTCGTCGTATAGGATAAATTAACTAAATAGCCACCTGGTATCGTTGTCGCAATTGGACTGTGCGGAAATCCGTTAAAAATATTTGACACATTATTGAATACAATCGTCGGTATGAGTTGATTGATGACTAGCGTTAATGATAATGCGCCAGTGACATAGGGGTCGTCTATCGTAGCGCTGTAGAGTATATTATTATTTACATTTGTCGGTGGTACTGGAGAACCATTATACGAGTAGAGTATCGATGATACCGTCGTTTCCGGAACCGCAATGATTTGTATGGGTCGTCCCGTATATTGATATATTTGGTCGCCCGTCGGATAGAGGAAGGTAGCATTGCGGTTTATGGAAAATGTCGGCGAAAATGTATAGGTATAGAAATCTGAATCGCCTACAATTGTTATCAGTGTATAGAGCCCTTGAATAATAGGTCCGCTACCCGTGAGTGTTCCGTCTTTGTATTGTTGATATGTTCTGGATAAACCGCTGATTGTCCGAAAGGTTATATTTAAAAACGTTTCATCTACCGGTATATAATTCAAATCTAGAATGATGAGGGGCGAACCTGTATATGTAAGTGGGTTGAGGATACTCAGCGTCACAGGAGACGCGATTTGAAATTGTGACGGCGTAAATTGATAGGTTAATGATGCACTTGTTATTGATAGAATTGTATAAACACCACGACCTGTGGGTGGCGCACCAGGTGGAGTTAGACCACCGATATTTGTACCATCAAATGTATAACTGTAGGTATTGTTATCGTACGTATAAGTAATCGTAACAAGTTCCGTTATAGCAGCGGGATTTTGAAAGATTTGTACAACATCGTTTGTAAAGACAATAGGGGATAGAATTACAAGAGCACCTGTTATTTCAAACGGGTTATTTGTTGAATTGATAGTATAGTTTGCGTTATTGCTACTTATATCAAATAGATAGGCGTTGCTAATATCGGTTGGCGCGTTACCGCTTGGATTGATCCATACAACACTGAAATATGCGCTCGGATCCTGTCCTACGTAATTGAGGTGATAGACTGGATTTTGTGGCGTGCCAGTATATGTAACGCGATTGACATCAATAACGGCTGTTACAAGTTGCGGCTGAATGATAAACGTATTGGGCGATACCGTATAGGTATAGTTTCCAGAACTACCGGATGCTGTAATTGTATAGCTTCCTACGTTCGTCGCAGATGGTTGTCCATTGTACAAATATGTCATTGTATCGCCTGTCGAGACATTCGTTGTGACATCGATAGGGCTACCTGTATAGGGTTGCGGGCTGTTTGTAACCGCAATCGTGAGGCTTTGTCCAATGATTTCAAACGGATTATTCAAAGAGGATAACGAATAATTCGCGTTATTACTGCTAATATCAAATAGATACACGTCACTGATATCCGTAGGCGCTGAACCGCTTGGGTTCGTCCAGACAATACTG
>Ga0114970_10002654_pt1 | contig 13377 bp, 13 predicted proteins | sample M_140205_XF_Meta_FD_87030 | JGI IMG/M metagenome (GOLD analysis project Ga0114970, IMG submission 87030) | Freshwater microbial communities from Lake Montjoie, Canada to study carbon cycling - M_140205_XF_MetaG | ecosystem: Environmental > Aquatic > Freshwater > Lake | place: Lake Montjoie... | reverse complement strand
TAATCTATTATTGCTATAAATATAATTATAATTAAAAATATTTGTATAATTATATTTATAAGAATAAATTAAATTTTGATATTAATTCTTGCTTTGATATAGACCTAGGACCAACTGTATTGTTCATAGGGTATGATACATTTAATAATTGTAATATATTATGATGTATGGATTCAGCGTTTGTAAATTTTATAAAATAGTGTGTTTGTATATTTTTTTTATCAATGCTTATATCAATAGCACCTGCATTTACACCAACGCGTCTGACTGAAATATCTGGGTTCTCCGTTTTTTTAACAAATATAAAATGCAATGGCTCTAATTTTTCATTAACAATTCTATTTACATTTTTTTTTTCCCATATTTGGAAAATACATGGAACATTATGCTCTTTGCCATCGACTAAAAATGATTTATCTGGTAAATCAATTTCAAATATAAGATGAAAATGTAATGGAAATGTTTTTTTTAAACTATCTTTTTTAAAACTTTTCGGCAGTATAAATGAAATACTATTGGCAAATTTGCACGATTTTTTTATAAATTTTATAGCCAATGATGATTGACGACCAAATGGAGGATTTCCTATTATATGTATATTATTAAATTTGGCAGCTAAATCTACATAATTACATAGTAAATAATCTTGTTTTATAATTTCACTGTTTTCTGGCTCTAAATCATAAAACATGCAATTACTTGATAATGATTTAATACCGTTGATAAAAGACCCATTCCCAGCACTAGGCTCTATAACTAAATCATCGGGTTTAATATCTATATATTTTTTAACACATGTTATACACATCTCAACTATACTATCTTTCGTATAATATTTATCAATGGTATTACGGTTTAATCCCTTTTTTTGTGTAGTTGCCATGTTTGCTATTTATTTTAGAATCATATTATTTAAATGAATTTATTATTTCAAATTTATAAAATATACCTAAAATTTTAAATAATATACCAATTACACTAAATAGTAAGTGATAATCAATGAACAATTAATTATTTATTTATCTAAATATAAATAAATAATTAAAATATTAATTATTATAAAAAGTTTATATAATATATTAGCAAGCACAATGGGTAATAGTTGTATACAAAATACTATAATAGAAAAATCTAATAATACCGACAAATATGATCCAAATTTAAAAAAAAACTATATTTGGCCAGAATTCCAATTTAAAAATGAAAAAGTAATTACAACTATATTACACGATAAAGGGTATTTTGTAATAAGAACTAATAATTATGATTATTTAAAAAGTATGCCAACACAATATAACAGAGTCATATTGTATTGTGAGGATGGAATAGTAAAAAAAATCCCACATAATGGATAATTATTATATCATAATTTTAATACTAAATTAAATATATTTAATATTAAATACTAAAATATATTTAGTTAGGCATGTGTTTAATTGTAATTTAAAAAAGTTTATTTCTACAATTAGGACAAGTTCTACAATCTTCTTTTAACCATTTTTTTAAGCAACTTTCACAATATATATGACCACTATCAAAATTATCTGTTCTACAACAAGATATAATTCGTTCATTATTAGTATCAATAATATCTTGACATATAAGACATTCTAAATGTTTATTTTCTATAATATCTAATGAGTTTTTATCAAAAAACTCAGACAGCACTTTATTAAAGTCAATTGGAATATATGGATTTTCATGAATAAGTAAATAGTATAATCCATCAGAATTTTCATCACTATCATTTACCGCAATCGATTTATAATGTTCTGGATATGTTTCAACTAAAAATTGTAATATATCGTGTTGTAATAATATGTCATTAGGCTCTTCTGTGTGAACTCGATTCATATTAATTTCACGAATTGCCTTAAATAAATTATGGTTTTCATCAATTGGATTAAATTCAGGATATATTTCTATTAGATATGTAATTATATTACCATCCCAATCAGAGTATCTAGTGTAATATTCAATTATATTATCAATAGTTATATTATCTTTATATAAATTAGGATATACATTTAAAAGAAAATTTGAGTTTTTACTAGTATCTTCTGGATTAAATATAGGCAAATCACATACTATAATATCAAAATAGTGATAACTAGATATTAAATCCTTAAATTCATTATAAAATATATTCATTGCATCTTGCGAAACACAATATGTATCTATATTTATATTATGTAGTCGCTCGGTATAATTAGATATTAATGATTTATCCAAATATGGTTTAATTAATTCTATAGAATTAGTATTATTTGTAAATATTGATAATATATAATTTTCAAGCCATATTTCAGGATTAATTAAATGGATATATTGACATATAATAAAATTAAATATGTTTATTAGATGTTTTGATAGTATAACACCTATGCGTTTAATAACATCATTTGCCATTTGTATATATTCATCATCATCTAGAATATCTATTAATTTAAAAAATATATTTTCATAACGTTCTATACTTTTGTCAAACAGCTTAATATTTGGCTCAAGTAAATAATATATCAGTGTTTCAGATGATTGTGTATGTATTTCATCATCGTCACTACCTTCATTTTGGTTTGAGTGGTTAACCATTTTCATCATTTTCCAAATTTGAAAAAAATCAGTATTAATTGCATATTGAACTATATCTTCATTACCATATTTTACTATTGCTTTTGCAATATAATCCAAATCAAATGTTTCAGAATGAGGAAAATCGGTGCTTAATAGAAATTTAGCAGTTTCAAAATAACCTCTAGATAGTAATCGTTTAAAATCAATAAGTTGAATTTTGTGCACATAGTCGCTGTCATGCTCTATTATTTTTACATAAAAATAATGACAATTTTGGTCTGTATTTATATAATGTAATTTCTTTATAAAGGTGCTATCGATATCAAAATAATTATTGATTTTTATTTCATCATAATACCATTGTATTAACTCTAAAACACCTTTTTTAATTATTTTTTTCCAGTATAAATGCAGTGAATTATTATTAAATTGATTAGTAGGTTTATCCGTTTTTAACCTATAATAAAAATCTTTTATATAATCTATACTATCTTTATCAATAATATCAGTAAATCTTTCCATTGTTATATTTAATTGATTTATATTTTTACTATATTATTTTTTTAAATAGATATAAAGTAAAATTATAATTATTATTGTTTCGCATTTTTAGGAGCATTAGTAAACAGCAATTGTATAAAATGATACTCCGATTTGATTTCCACAAACATTTTGTCAATTGCAATTGTAACATCTTTATTAAATACAACATCTTTTACCGAAGTGTATGACATAAAATTATCCAATAAGTCTCTTATCATCCAAAGAAATGCGTCTGTATCTCTAATTTTGTAATTAATACCATGAGAATCAATATTATTTAATACACTTTTGTTTAAAATTAAATCAAAATGTTGAATTAGAACCGTGTCAATAAATCTACGACAAAATTCAGAATGGTTTTGGTTATAGAGTGTCTTATAATATTGTGTTTTTTTACCAATACAAAGAGGTTTTCTATTTTGCAATGATGACATTATAGTATATTAATACTTTGAATATTTCTATTAATATAGGCACATTTCGGTTTATTATATCAAATTTTTTATTTTGTTTTTTGCGTTTTTTCTATTTTATTATAGATAGTATTTTTTAGAGTGCGGTATATTTAAGGAATATTAAACCATAATTCTTCTGTAATTGGTTGTAGGACAAAATTAAATGTATAAACATACAGTTCCATACTTTTAGAATAAAAGTCTTCATCTATCTTATCTTTAAATAAACCATTGGGTAAAGTAACCATAAAATCAACTTGATTATCATGCATAATTGTTATAATATCAGCATAATCTTTAAAATTTGTACTAATATAAAAAATTTCTGCAATTTTTAAATACCCTATAGCTCTAAATTTATGTAATGAAAATGAAATGTAGTTATTTTCATATTTATATGTTTTAATACTATCAGATGATACATATATATTACTATCTTTGTCACTATCTTTGTCACTATCTTTGTCACTATGATTTTCAAATACTTGAGTATATAATGTTTTTTTAAGACCATATTTATTTTTAAGATATGCTATACCACAACTATAATGAGATGTAGTGTAAAAATGAGTAAACGGTAATGGATATTTATCTTTTTTATGTATAAATATCTTATTTGGGGAATAATAAATAATATTGTCTATAAGTTTTTTAGCTAATCCTTTACTGCGATGCTCTTTACTAACGCATAATAGGTCAACATAACTGAATAATTTACCCATAAACTCAAACGGATTTGATTGTATAAAACCTAATATATTATTATTTGATTTGTATATTATGCCAATTGACCCTGGTATAGACATCTTTCTATAGATATAATCCTTAGACATAGAATAACCATCAATATAGTTATTATTTAAAAATAATAAAATTTCATCAATATTATTATCTATTTTAAATAGTGATATATCTAATTGGTCTGGCACCGCGTATCCATATTTTTCATCAATTACTATTTTATTTACATTGTATTCTTTATCAAATTGCATTACTGGCATATTATTCCAAAAAGAAGATTTTTTTTCTTTTATTTCTTTAATATAGATAAATTTATATATTAATATAGTTATGATAAAAAGTATAAATATCCAAATATATGGTTTCATCTATATAATTAGATGAAATCTAATATTTGCAAATAAATAACGTGAGCCATTTATTCATATTATAAAAAGCATTAGACCAATTATTTAAAAAAAATAAATTTGATGTGTCTAAAATTATATAAAAAATATAATTACGTACTTATATAATTAAAATGTTCCATTCAACTTATATTCCACAATATTTTTCATTAAAACAACTTAAACAATTACGAGACTATAATATTAATTTAGAAGAGATATACTATACACCTATTAAAAATAAGGATGTTACTAAATTAAGTTGTGCTGCTGGATTATGTAGTGTATTATAGATTTAATGCAATTTTCACATCATTATAAACGGTATCGTGCACTTTTTCTAAAAATGAATTATCAATTAAAAAACCTTGAGTTCTATAGGATAACCACACAGTCTTTCCATGGATATCCGTTGCTAAGCAGTATTTTTCCGAATATTTTTGTCCACTATAAATTTCAACTCGTTTTAAATTTTCATTAATATTATCCAAATAAATAAAATGAATATTATCCATATCTCCGCAATATTTAGGAATAGTAGTCTTATCTATAATCGATATTTTTTCGCGATATTTTTCTTGAAATTTAATCATATCCGTATAATCAATATATACTATACCTGAAATCATTTTCGATTTATTATGCACAGTTATTGTATCAATTAACTTAGATATATCAATTATATCTAATGATAATTCTTTTACAATTCGTGTCATTCCATCTGAATGAGATTCATTATTTTCTAATCTAGAACCAAAATCTTCTAATATAGTTGTTAGTGTTATTCCCATATTATTAACAAGCCATTTTTTTTTTGCTCCATTATTTAATAAACCTATAACTACACGGTCATTTGTATCCTTAGATATTAAAAATATTCCGGCAAGTTTTATATCATGCGGTGTTGTTTGTAATGATGGCTGATTTGCAAAAGACCGTTTTTTTCCATTATAACTGACTGTCACCCAATCCATATTAAAAATAGGTTTATATTAATATATCTTTATTATTTTTTAAATAGTTTATTTTGCAATGATATTAATAGGTATCTAATATATATAATTTTTTTAATTATAATTTATATATATTATATCTAAATAGATATACCAGTTGGAAAGGAGGGTATACCTCTTGTTCTACTAAAAATATCATTATTAATTTCGACAGGATATACATTAATATTGAAAAAATCAGGAGTCATTGTCATATATAAAGTTTTATCGGTAATATGCTTTGGCAATATTACAGAATTAAAATTAGTTATATCTTTATTTAAAATATTTTTATTTACTTCATCTAATAGTTCTTTTTGTAAATTAGAGTATTCCAAAGTAGATGTATTATTAAGTTGAATTGTTGGATTTAACGAATTATCTATAAATGGATTACTTAGATTTTTTCTAGTTTCAACTAAGTTTGAATTTATGCCGTATATATTGTTATTTCTATCTTCATGTATTCGGTCATCTTTAAAATTATAAATACGCATATCGTTTATTTTAAAAATACCACCGTTTTCAATTGTATAATCTATTATAAATTTATTTGTTGTATAGGTTGTATTATCAAGTATAAAAACTTCTAAATAATAATTTGTAAAACCTGGATATTTTGATATTTTAATATATTCGATATCAATGATAGTTAAACGATTTTTGTATTTACTAAGCACATTTTTATTTATTTTATCATATGCATCTATTTTTATATATACAGGTAAATCTTGCCTATAATATTCATTTACAATTTTTAAAGAGGTATCAATATGTTTTTCAGACTTTTTAATTTTCTTTTTGTGTTTTATAGTGCTATTATCACAAAAATTTTCAATTTTTTGTTTACTTAATTTAATTAAAACGATTATAATTATTACTAAAATAAGTATAATACTCATTATATTTATTTATAAGATTTAAATAATTTACAAATATGTTAAAGCAAATTGAAAAATCTAATCAAAAATCCTAATATTGAAGGATGACTCCCGCAGTCCTCAAAACGCTGTAAAGGGTAACAGACTAATTAAATAATATGCGTTTAATATGTATATAAATAGTGTATATACATTATATAACATACATAATGAATGCTACACCCATTTTAACGGATATTGAAAATAATATTGGTAAAATCTATTTAATATCAAATCGCACACACGGATATTATACAATTTTGCCATTAGTGGAAGCTGAATTTTTATCATTTTTAGAAGAATTATATAGTATCATAGAAGTAGATGATTATGATATAAGTCATAAATATTTAACAGATGTAAATTTGAAAAATAAAATAATAAGTTATCTACATAATATTTTCAAATCAAATATATTAACTTTTGCTATGAATAATACTACCAAGTCTACTGTTTTGGATTTTGTATCGGAAGGTCACCATGTCTCCGATGTTAATGCTGTTAATAGGAATTACAGCAACAGCCTCCGCTTCTACGAAGTAGCAGAGCCACAATTTTCTGGAAGATATATAGACAAGATTGGCGATGCAGTTGATACTGCGACTGCTGAAACCACTGCTGTCAATATGGCACGCGCTCGCGCTGCGGTTGATGCTTACGAACGTGACGCAACCCGTCTGCCTATGCCCGTCATGGTCAATAGCGGTAATAAAATGAATACATCTAATGATTTTTTTATAAATTTAAATCAGTTACTTTTAAATCATATACGCAACGATGAATTATTAAAAAAATTTAAATTATTAGAAAACACAGACTTATGTAAAGCCTCATCATCAAGAACATCAGTAGTTGAAGCAGTTGTAGCTCAAGAAATTGTAGTAGTTGATCCATTAAAAGCAGAAGCTACTAAAGTTACTAAAGCAATATGGGATGACACAATATTACCATATAATCATTATGAACCATTCAAAATGAATACTGGAGACACTATTTCTGCATGGTCAGATACTACAATAAAACCTATACAATATTCTTCAGTTAAAACAGATGAATTTAACACAAATGCCGATATTTTAAATAATTGTGCTGTTTTATATTGTGTTTCACAAAGTATTGGTATCGTTATTGAAAATCAAAATATTATTTTTGTCGACTATTTAATTAAAAATTTTAAAGATTTTGAATTAGTAAAATCATATAGTAAATTAGATAAAAAAGAACTTGATAATATTAAAAACTATTTTCACAAAAGAAATTTTGAAAGTAATGAAACCATTTTTAAAAAAATAAATAGTTTTGAATTTTTATTTGATATCAATAATGAAAAAAAAAATGATAGAGTCTATAATGAAATAGAAAAATTTATTCGAGAAAGATATGTAATCGATAATGACAATAAAAACATGATAAAGGCTAATGAAATTTTAGAAAAAATATTTTTAGAATTACAATATTGTTATAAAGATAAAGTAAAACTTACTAAAGAGCTAAGTAGTATTTTACTTAATATGGGTTTAAAGAAGAAGCGTATGTCAGATGGTATTTATTATTGTGGCATTTCCACAAAAGATAACCTATTTAAACATAACCTATTTTTATCTACTGGCGGAAATATTGAAGAAATGTATAAAAAAACGGTTGAAGAACACAAACTAGAATCTATTAGTGAAATTTTAAAAAGGCTTAAATTCAGTTGTAAAAGCACGAGCGGACCATGTCAATGCTCGGATGTCAAAGCCTGCGACCGTGTTGTCGCGCCTAGGCTTTCTGAAAGCATTACCGCCGAAAATGACCATATAATTGCCATCTAAATCAACAGCATGCAAAACTAAAATTCTTGTCTAATTCGCAATACTATATGATTTGCACCTTATAATGTTTTTTTTTCAATATATTTAACAAAATCGATTATGGATAGTTTTTTAACAAGGGGTTGAACTACTTTAAAAAATATTGGATATGAAAAGATATGTTTAGTTATCGAAATAACTACTGGCATTATTATATATCATATTAAACATTTTAAAACATAAATTTAAACATATTTACTATATAATATCTAGTTTACAAAATTCACATAAACGATATACGATTAATACAAATATAATTATATATTCATAATAAATTATTTAAATGACAATTTATAATAAAACACTCGGATTATATATTGGATGTGGCACAGATGTAGACATAATGACTCTATTAAGTCATGATATAAGTCAATGTATTTATATTGACTCACAGCCTTTGACTCGATATGGTGAGCTTGTTACTAATAATGAATGTATTGATACTATTTCATATAAATACATGGTTGATTTTAGTAAAAATGCAAATAACGCGGGATTTATAAAAATTAGTATTGATGGTGTGTATCCACCCGTTTACAAAAATTATAATACTAATCAAGAATTATATCATTATTATAATTTATTGTTTCCTATTCAAACAATTAAAACTAATTATGCAGGAAATAGTGATGAAATGAAAAAATTAATACATCAATTAAAAGATGTTACACATGTTATTGTTATTGGGTTTTCACCACATTATAGCTTATGCAAATATATCTCAAATCAGGCAACATTTGTGGGAAATCATAGCACATTATATAATGAAAATTTAGATGATTTGCTAGACTATGAAAAAGAAAAAATTACAATTGTTTTACAAAAAAATTTATATAATATTCGTAGCAAATTTAACAAATATATATATTTTGATAAGAATATGAATAGACATGATGTTAGTGATTATAGTAGTTTTATAACTTTATCAAAAACACAATAAAATTTTAATTATATCATAACAAAAAAATTGATATTCTTATTATGATAATATTAAAAAAATATTCAAACTATGCCAAACGGTTATAATACAGTAATAGAAACAATTAAAACAGATGATTTACAAATGTTTCAATCTTTAGTCCATGTGAAATCACAATATATAAATAAAATACAAGTATTTTTCCAATTGACATGTCGATATAATAGTATTAAAATATTAAATTATTTATTCAAGTTAAATCCAAAAATACATATTCGAGACAAGGATGACTTAGCATTTAAATCAGCATGTAAAGGTGGAAATTTACAAATTATGAAAATATTATATGAAAAAAATAATAATATAAATATTGAAAAAATATTATTAGACTTTTTACCTAGTAATTATAAGTTATATTTCAAAGAAGAAATTAATAAATTATTGTTTAATAAAATACAAGAAAATAAAAGTGTTAATAAACTTCAAGATGTAGCACATAAAATATGCACTAAAATAATAAAAATACATTATGATGAAGCAAATGAGTATTTAATAAATAACATAATAGATAAATATATTCATTTATTAGATATTTATGAATTATGTAAAATTACTATTGAACATAATCAATTATACATATTATATAAATTTATTAATTATTTAGACGATAATAAAATAGCGAAATTATTACAATTTTCTTTACAAAAAATAACAATTGAAAGATATGATATAATAGAATATCTATTGGATAATGCTAATAATGATGTAGCAAATGATTTATATGAATATTTAATAATTAGCTGTAAAAATGGTGATCAAAAATTTGTAGAAATTGTGCTATCAAGATTTAATCGTAATAGTATACGAGGTATGTTGCCAAATATATCTTACTATGCATGTTATTATAAACATATTACTATAGTTGATTATATATTTTCATATTATCCAAATTTATTAACTGATGTTAAGGAAATATATCAAAATGGTCAAACATTACATTTTGCGAATTTATATTATTATTTGAATTCTAAAGTAAATTTAGATATGTTTGAAATTGTTATTTCAATATGTGATGAAAATTGCCCAGTCTGTTTAGAACAGCATGACACATATATAAAAACTAAATGCGGTCATATATTTGGTAAAAATTGTATACAAGAATGGATAAGTTATGGAAATCTTAACTGTCCTTATTGTCGGGCAAATTTATTATAATGATTTGCTAGACTATAAAAGAAAATGATAACCGTAATTATAGTAGGTTTATAACATTTACAAATATACTATAACTAAGAAATTAAAAACGAATAGCACCAACTACAGCGGCAGCAGGTCTAAGACCGGGGATTAATGTAGCTGCTACAGGTAACACTTTTTGCGCGATTGGTAGTGCCTTTTTAATAGCAGGTAATACCTTTTTTTTTAAGAAATTTTTTTGGTCGGGTTCAACTGATGCGAATTCCATTTTTTGTGGGATATATATACTTCAAATATATTTATTTTTATATTTAAATTATATAGATTAAATAATAATTAGTAATTAATCGTGTGTTTTATAAACATTATTTTAATATTTTATTATATTATATTTATGGAAGCTATTAAATATAATATTATAACTCATTTATTACATTATTTTATTGATGATATAATTAAAAATGGAGATAATAAACCTTCTATTTTTTCTATATACACACATACATATTTTCAATTTATTTTTAATATTTATGTGCTTTTCAATCCAAAATTAAAACCATATGATGACCATGTTATTATTCCGAAAAGTTATTATAATCTAAAAAATATTTGTGGTAATCACATACAATTAAATAAGTCTACTTTTTTAAAAGCATTAATCTTTTATGGTCATCAAGCTTTTATGACTGCATTATATTCAAATTATAGTCATATAAGTTTAAGACTATCAGATTTTTTTATAGAAGACCCAAATATCAATACAAATTATATAAATTTAATACAAGAATTGGCAAAGTTACATATTGATGGAAAAAGGGAAATAATAGACACTGTAAAAAAATCAAATAATAAAGCACAATGGGGATTTCCATGCGACATTACTGGTAAGCCCGACTTTAAACTCCGAAATCCATGCGCATTTGAGCCAATAGTTATTCCTAATGGCACTTTTGTTGATGATAATGGATATCCAAACATTGATATAAATTATCCTAATACTTTTGATATATATAATTATAATGATAGAAATTTTGGAGATATTCCTGGACTAATTGCTAATATTAAATCAGAACAATTTAACTATATAAATGATATGGTATTATCAAGTTGGGAAAACGGTTTAAATTCTGAAATTAATAATATTGTAGCAATATCTGAAAAATTAGATATTAAACAAAAAACAATAGCCGATTTTTTAACATTTCATGGAAATAATACACTTCCTATTTCGGGATTCTGGATTATTATTGCAATGCATATGTCACATCGATACAATCAGTCATTTGAAAATGATATCATTATGTATTTTTATTTATCAATGGGATTATATGATGGCACAATATCATATCATTATTTAAAATCTAAATATAATACTGCAAGACCTATACAATTAATAAGACATTATTTAAAAGACACATCTGTAAAAAGCTGGGTTCCAGTTGTAAATATTGGTGCTAAGTGGATACCTTACCAACCTTTAACAAATATATCACCTTCATCGCCTGATGTAATTTGCGAAAATAGTGTTATTTCACATATTTCTACTGCAATTATTGAATGGTGGTTTAAAACTTCTAAATTATATGACCCTTTTATTACTGTATCAATACCTAATCCGCATATATTATCAAAATCATTACCTATTGAAAATAAAGTTATGCGAATTGGTGAATTTATATTTAATAAGGGTCCTATATCTATTGAAAAAAAATTAAATATACCCGATAGTATTATTTTATCCTATAACACAATTCATAATCTTAAAGAGGATTGTAATTATGCATCACTATATGCGGGTATATCTACAAATAAGTCTGTTGAAATAGGAAAAAAACTTGGCGATAATATCGGTAATCTATGTAAATTATATTTTGAAAACAATATAGGTATCAAATCACATTATTAAAATAGTATATAGAAAAATTTCAATAAATTATTTATAATTTTATATATAAATAAAAATATAAATAAAATTATAATTAAAATTATAATTAAAATGTATAAGATTGTATAATGAGTAGCAACGATTTAAATAATCTCATAAATAAGTGTAAAAGTGCAGGAGGTGAAACAATGAATGAATGCATTAAAAAGGCAAATGAATATAATAATCGTATTACAACTGATTCGAAAAATAAAGTGTATCCATGGATTAATTATGATTGGGACTATACTACATATGTTGATAATAATTATAATAGTGATGTTACAGGATCTACCCCCAATGGTAGTTGGTCAAATCTATTAGCTAATCCTAAAGCTATGCTAAAAATAGCAAAAGGTTTTATAACCGAACCTAATCCAAGTGATAATTCAACGGCAGGGGAACAAGACCAATTAGATTGTAATGCAGTTGCATCACATAATCGCGCGGGTTGTAATGCTTTGAAAGAAATTAGGCATATGTATAGAACCCAACCTAAACCGAAAAACAGCCCATTTTTAAATGAAAAATTAGACGGCAAAAAAAGCAGTAGCTATTATTATCAAACAGGTTATTGTATATCAAATAAAATAAATAATGAAACCGATTGTATTAATTCACAAGGTAAATGGTATCCTGATAGTATCTTGGGTGATAAATGCTATAAAAATAGATATGCATTAATAAAAAATGAGCCTGGAATAGATTTTAAAAAATTAGGAGATAATGCATTAACTAAAATAGCAAATGGTTTAAGTGGAAGTTTAGAGGGAAACGCTGTAAGTGTAGTTGGCGATTTACTAAGTTTTAGTCCAAATAATCTAATCGATATAGTAAATCTTAAAAATACAAGGGATTTTATTCTAGAACCAT
>Ga0114970_10002650_pt1 | contig 13383 bp, 12 predicted proteins | sample M_140205_XF_Meta_FD_87030 | JGI IMG/M metagenome (GOLD analysis project Ga0114970, IMG submission 87030) | Freshwater microbial communities from Lake Montjoie, Canada to study carbon cycling - M_140205_XF_MetaG | ecosystem: Environmental > Aquatic > Freshwater > Lake | place: Lake Montjoie... | reverse complement strand
GAAATCCAGCCCTCTCCCCAACGCGACACGCATCCCTTCGCACAGGCCTGCAGCTGTTTCGAAAGAGGTGGTGGACGTCATGCGCGATGCTGAAGAGTTGCAGTCGTTGCGCTCCCAATTGGAGGCGTTGCATCGCTCACAGGCCGTGATTGAGTTTGACCTCGAGGGAAATATTCTCACCGCAAACGAGAATTTTCTTAAGACGCTGGGATACAGTTTGGACGAGGTCGGAGGCCACCATCACCGGATGTTTTGTGACCCGGCCTATGTGCTCACTGCCGAATACAAAAAGTTCTGGCAGGCCCTCAACCGAGGCGAGTTTCAAGCAGGCGAATTTAAGCGAGTCGCAAAGGGAGGGCGTGAAATTTGGATCATCGCATCCTACAACCCCGTACTCGACGCTGAAGGCAACCCGGTCAAGGTGATCAAGTTTGCAACTGATATTTCCGCTTCCAAAGCCGAGTTGAAGGCCCGGACGGACATCATGAATCTCACAAGCATTGTTTCCGAGTCCGACCTGCGGGGCGATATTCTTTCGATCAACGAAAGATTTTGCCAGGTCTCGAAATACAGTTCCGAAGAACTCATCGGCAAACCGCACAACACCACGCGGCATCCGGACATGCCCAAGGAAGTGTTCCGCGATTTGTGGGCAACCATTGGCCGGGGAAACCTTTTCCGCGGCATTATCAAGAACCGCGCGAAGGACGGTACGCCTTATTACGTGGACGCCGTCATTGCGCCCATCATGGGTGAAAATGGAAAGCCCAAGAAGTATCTGGGAGTGCGCTACGACATCACCGAAACGGAAATCGAGCGGCAGAACATGCGCGGAATATTCCGGGCCATCGACAGCGCTTACGCGTATATCGAGTTTGATACGGAGGGTAATGTCCTCCATGCGAATCAGAATTTCTGCGATGTCATGGAATATTCGGCCGATTCGTTGAAGGGAAAACATCACAGGGCCTTTTGTGACAAGGAGACCGTGAATTCGGTGGAGTACCAGCAGTTCTGGCCCGAACTCAAGTCGGGTAAAAGCAAATCCGGCGAGTTCAAACGTGTCGCGCGGTCGGGTAAGGAATTGTATCTGCAGGCGGTGTATTCGCCGGTGACGGATGAAACAGGGAGGGTGGTGAAGGTGGTAAAAATCGCCACGAACGTCACGGCCGCTGTCGATCAACGGTTGGCGCTCATTCAGGTGCTCAAGGACGTTGCCGACAATGCGCAGACGTTGTCCTCGGCGTCGGAGGAACTGACGGCGAACAGCCAGCAGATGGTGGCCAACGCTGAGGAAACCTCGATGCAGGCGGGCGTTGTGTCTACGGGGGCGCAGCGGGTGAGTTCAAACGTGCAGACGGTCGCGGCTGGCAGTGAAGAGATGAGCGCCAGCATTCGAGAAATTGCGAAGAACGCCCAGGAAGCCGCCAAGGTGGCGTCCGTCGGGGTCAAGGCGGCCGGCAGCGCGACAGAAACGATCTCGAAGTTGGGGCTCAGCAGTGCGGAGATCGGCAAGGTCATCAAGACGATCACCTCCATTGCGCGCCAGACGAACCTGCTGGCACTCAACGCAACGATCGAAGCGGCCCGGGCGGGCGAGGCAGGGAAAGGCTTCGCCGTGGTGGCGAATGAAGTGAAAGAGCTGGCAAAAGAAACGGCCAAGGCCACGGAAGACATCAGCCAGAAAATTGAATCCATTCAGGCAGACACAAAACACGCGGTGGAGGCCATTTCCGAGATCAATCTTGTGATCAACAAGATCAACGATTACCAGAACACCATCGCCAGTGCGGTGGAGGAACAGACCGCGACTACCAACGAAATCAACCGCAACATTACCGAGGCCGCGAGGGGCAGTACGGAGATCGCGGAAAATATCGTGGGCGTTGCAAACTCGGCGAAGAACACCAGTCTGGGCGCGAGTGATTCGGAGAAGGCAGCTCTCGAATTGGCGAAGTTAGCGGCAGCCCTGCAGCGGACGGTTGTGGCGGCGCAGCGGTAACTTGGGAAAGGGTCTGCGAGACCTCGCAGCAGCGCAAAAATGAAGAAGCCGTTCCTGAGGTTAAAACCCTTTGGAACGGCTTCTGTTTGAGGCAAGCAGGAGGAGGCTTTAGCCTAAAAACGGCAATACACGAGCAGATGCTGGAGGGAGCACACCCGGTGGTTGAGCGTAGCGACACCACCGGTCGGCACACCACAAACCAACGCATCCCGGAGGGCTACAAGAGTGTGCCCAGAGTATGTCCTTCACCTGTATCACGCAGATTAGAGAGCCCCAGCATTCCTCTGGTTGGCAGGCTTTTCAGACGCATGTACGGGGAGGGGGAAGGTACCGGTGGCGCCGCCATGCTCAACCGCCGGTTGAGAACTCTCCGGGTTCTGGGGACTCCTGAGTCGACCGAAACATGGATGCTCGAGAGCGACAGTCATGTCGTTCCCAGCTTTAGAGACAGCGTACGGAGTCTCACCCAATGGATGAGGCTGAAAAGATGTTTTCTTGATATCGATCAATCTTTTCCGCATCGAGTTACTTCAAGCATAGCTGTGTCCACCCCGCTTCCGTAGCCTCGTGAAAGCTACGGATGCAGAGACACGCTTCCGGATGATTTGAAAAAACAACCCGAGCCACAGGCCGCTTTGCCTCGTCAAGCTCGAGAACCCCTTCAGACACCACCGCTGATTCCCAAAATGAAGCCGATCAGCACCAGTGCGCTCCCTGAACTTCGACGTAGACCGCATAAAGACTCCGGCTCGCCGTCATAAACAACCGGTTTCGCCGCGGTCCTCCAAAACAAACGTTGCTGCAGACCTCAGGCAATACGATTTGCCCAATACGTTTACCCTCGGGCGAAAAGATTTGCACCCCGTCGTACCCCTCTCCCACCCACCCGGCGCCCGCCCAAATGTTTCCGTCTTTGTCGCACCGGATCCCGTCAGCGAGACCGGCAACTTCCTTGCCGTGGAGGTTCATTTTCATGGAGGCAAACTCTCTGCCATTCTTCAGCTTCCCGCCCTCTAGATCCCACACCCTGATGTTTTTTGGAGCCTCGGCGTAGTGCGAGGCGCCTGTGTCGGCGACATAGACCTTCTTGTAGTCCGCGGAAAAGCAAAGCCCGTTCGGCTTGAAGATCTCGTCCGTCATCTTTTCCACTTTGCCGCTCGGGTCGATACGGTAAACGGCTTCTTTGAGTAAAAGCTCGCCCTTGTTGCCCTCGTAGTTTCCAAGACTGCCGTACCCTGGGTCCGTAAACCATACGCTTCCATCTGGATGCACTGCCCCGTCGTTTGGCGCATTAAACGGCTTTCCTCCAAACTTATCGGCCAGCACGGTGATGCTGTTGTCGGGCTCGTAGCGCACCACGCGCCTGTGGCCATGCTCAAACGAGATTTGCCGGCCCTCATGATCAAACGTATTGCCATTGCTGTGACCGGCCGGTTTATGAATGGTGGTCACTTCACTGTCATCCTGCAACCAGCGGTGCTGCACGTTGTTGGGAATGTCGCTCCACACCAGATACTGTCCCCATCCGCTCCACGCCGGCCCTTCCGCCCAATACATCCCGGTGTGCAGTCGTTCAATCGGCGCAGAGCCGATCTTATACTTTTCAAACGACTTATCTAGCGCGATAACATCGGGCTCTGGGTAGCGCACGGGACCGGCGCCGGCTCCGAACTCGCGCGCAAAAAGCGGTGCGGTTGCAAGTGAACTGACTGCGGCGATGAAGTTGCGTCGTGTTTGCATTTTTAGGGGGTTCTCGTCTTGAGGTGGGTGGGAACGTTTTTAAGCAATTCTGTCATCTGTTGCCAAAAGAGAATCAAACAGAGGTGCAGCCCATCCACGATTTGTTATTACTTTAGAACCGTTGAGAATGGCGGCCAATGGAGAGTGTGCATTGTCATTCCGCCAATTGCCAAGCCAGATTACATCTCGCCAATGCTCCCCTATGGGCACTCGCTTTAGAGCCAGGGACGTTCCGCAAGTGCTATCGCGCCATGACTGGAACAGCGGTCTCTGCGATAAAAAACTTGGTCACTGGTGCATCGATCTGAGTCTTTTCCAGTTTGGCGTCAACCGCATGGCATATCAGGCATGCTTCCTGGGTTTTTCAAACCTGCGCTCAAAATTGATTTTCCTCAAAACGGCTTGGAAGCGCTTGGGCCATCCGTTCGTATTTTTGGACTGGGTCAAAGCGCAGCGGAAGACCGGAGGCTTTGACAAAAGCGATTCGTAGTCAGAGAGGATCTGTGAGCGCGTAATTCCGCCAACTAGGGCTTGGTGGGCGGCTATCAGGGACATTTTCCTGCGTAGCGGGCGTTGCGGGCAAGACAACGAAAGCGGATAAAGCAAAGCCGATGAAGCACAATAGACGGTGTACATCGGCCAAGGCGGGATGAGACGGAAGGGGAGGGAGAAAGCATGATGGAGACATGAATCAGGCGAGGATGCAAACACACGCAGGGAGCTTTGGCAGAGCAACAGCCGCCGTGCCCAGGCCCCGAAGACACACCTTATGATTGCGCTTTCTCTGACTATTTTTGTGAGCCTCTGCCTGGCAGTCTTTTTTGTGGGACTCTTTTTGATCCAAGAAAGGGAAGGGGCGGGTCAGCCGCATGACGCACTACTCCCCATCGAGGGGGAGGAGCGTGTGCTGACGAAGGCACAAGACGGGGAGGACAATCCATGAAAAGCCCAGCGACGTATTCTGAGGAGTGCCAGGGCAAGGTGCGCATTCCCTTCAACGACGGGGTCGTGCGCCAGTTTTGTCTGGCCTCCCTGCTCTGGGGGATCGTTGGGATGTTGGTGGGGGTGCTCATCGCCACGCAGCTCGCGTTTTGGCAGGCTAACGCCGCGACTCCGTGGCTGACCTTCGGACGCCTGCGTCCATTACACACCAATGCCGTCATTTTCGCCTTTGTGGGCAACATGATGTTTGCGGGAGTTTACTATTCGACCCAGCGCCTCGTGAAAGCGCGCCTCGCGAGTGATCTTTTGAGCACCCTCCACTTCTGGGCCTGGCAGCTTATTATTGTCGCCGCCGCGATCACGCTGCCAATGGGATTCACCCGGGGGAAAGAGTACGCAGAATTAATCTGGCCCATAAACATCTCTGTCGCTTTAGTTTGGGTGGTGTTTGGGGTCAACTTCTTCTGGACTCTTCAACGCCGGCGTGAGCGCACTCTCTACGTGGCCGTCTGGTTTTACATCGCCACGATTATCACGATCACCGTCCTTTATATCGTCAATCACCTTCAAATTCCGACAAGCTGGACGCACGCATACCCGGTTTTCGGCGGCATTCAAGACGCCTTGGTCCAGTGGTGGTACGGACACAATGCCGTGGCCTTTTTCCTCACCACGCCAATGTTGGGGATCATGTATTATTTCGTGCCAAAGGCGGCGGGACGCCCAGTCTACTCGTACAGGCTTTCCATCGTTCATTTTTGGTCGATTGTGTTCCTTTATATTTGGGCGGGACCGCACCATTTATTGAATACGGCCCTTCCGAACTGGTTGCAGTCTCTGGGAATGGTGTTCTCTCTGATGCTTTGGGCGCCCTCTTGGGGAGGCATGCTCAACGGGTTGCTGACGCTCAGGGGCGTATGGAACAGAGTTCGGACCGAGCCTGTTCTCCAGTTTTTTGCAGCCGCTGTGACCTTTTACGGCATGTCCACTTTTGAAGGTCCACTACTCTCCATCAAATCGGTGAATGCGCTTTCCCACTACACGGACTGGACGATTGGACACGTTCACTCCGGAGCTCTGGGATGGAACGGCTTTTTGACAGCGGGGATGATTTACTGGCTGGTACCGCGCTTGTGGAAGCGGCCTCTGCATTCCACCTCGGCCGCCCAGATGCACTTCTGGCTGGGGATGGTGGGCATCCTTCTCTACATCGCCGCAATGTGGGTTTCGGGCATCACTCAGGGGCTCTTGCTCTCAGCTACCCAGGAAAGCGGCTCGGTGCTGGCCTACCCAAATTTCTTGGATGCGGTGACCTCCACGCGGTGGTTGATGCACCTGCGCGCTTTCGGGGGCTTGCTGTACATGGGCGGATTCGTGCTGATGGCTTGGAACGTTTTGAGGACAATCCGTGGGGCGGAAAAAAGCGACGGATACATCGATGTCGTTTCCTCGCCTCATTCGGATTTTCAACTGGGGCTGCGGCGCGGGCTCTTCAATCCTCCTGTCTTGTACTCGCTCTCTTTGATTTTAGGCCTCATCGGCTGGGGGGCGTTGGATGGCCTCCCAAGCGGTTTGTGTCTTTGCGGGGCAATAGCCACAATCCTTGCGGCGTTTTTACATAAAGATCTGACCGGAACCACGTGGGCTGACTGGTACGACCTTTTACTTGCCAATGCCCTGCCCTTTTCGGTGCTGACCACGGTGGCTGTCCTCATCGGTGGCGTGGCCCAGATATTACCCACCATTCTGCTCTCCACAGAGCATCTGACGCAGGGTGGCGCACAGGAACCGTATTCTCCGCTTCAGCTTTACGGTCGCGATCTTTATATCAAAGAAGGGTGTTATAACTGCCACTCCCAGATGATCAGAACCCTGGCAGGGGACGTATTGCGTTATGGACCGTATTCCAGGGCGGGAGAAAGCGCCTATGATCATCCCTTTCAGTGGGGATCCAAACGCACAGGACCGGATCTGGCGAGAGTTGGCGGGAAATATCCAAATATCTGGCACCTCCAGCATATGCGGGATCCCCGCCAGATTTCCCCTGGATCCACGATGCCGACTTATCCGTGGCTTCTGAGCGACAAAGCAGACTGGAATGTCCTCCCGGAACGCATCCGCGTTCAAAAACGGCTCGGCGTTCCATACAAGGACGCCACGGATGCAGAGCTGTTTGCCAAAGTTAAAGCCGAGGCGGACGCCATTGCAGCGGACCTCAAGGCGGCAGGAGCGCCAGTCGATGCAGACAGGGATATTGTTGCAATGATCGCTTACCTCCAACGGCTTGGGAAACCGCTCGCCCCTACCGTTGTACCCGTCGCGCAGCCGAGCACACCGCCACCCGCCGGACAACCGAGCTCCACAGTGCCGGCGGGCCAAGCAGCGGGTGTGTCTCCCTCTGGCGTCTCACAACCCGCAACGCCAAATGTGAATCCATAATCCCATCCCGCTTTATGTTCCGCCGAATTATTCTCGAAGATTGGCAGCGCACTTTGTCCATCGTGGGCTGGGTCATATTTGCGGCGGTTTTCATCACCAGCACGTTGCGGGCGGTTTTGTTGCCCAAGGAGCAGGTGCGGAAGCTGGAGGGACTTCCCCTAGAGGAGGAATCTTATGAGTGAAGATGATTCCAACCCGCCCCTCGACAGTCAGGGAAACGCACCGGTGCGGCCCCATGATTTCGACGGCATTCAGGAGTTCGATAATCCAATGCCGAATTGGTGGTTGTCCCTTCTCTTCATGAGCATTCTTTTCGCTTTTGTGTATTGGGCGGTCATGCACCGATATGCGGAGGAAACTGACCCCGGCAAGGAGCTTTCAGCACAAATGGAATTGGCGACCCAGGAGGCTGCCCGCAATGCTGGCGTACTGAGCAACCCCATTCTCTGGGGGATGAGCCGAGATTCCAATGCCGTGAAGGCTGGCAAGGAAATCTATGTGGCTTCCTGTGCGCCCTGCCACCTGCTGGATCTTGCAGGTGCGATCGGACCAAACCTGAAGGACGAAATCTGGATCCACGGAGGACAACCTCTGGACATTGTGAAGGTCATCACCGAAGGGGTTTCTGTGAAAGGAATGCCGACCTGGGGGCCGATCCTCGGACGCCAAAAAATCGCTGAAGTTACGGCGTTTATTCTTTCCCACCAACAACCCCGCAGCCCTTCCGCTCCCTAAAACGGCCACCTTCAATATGTGTACCACCGCTTCAAAAGAAATTTCAGGGTCCGGTTGTGGAGGGAAATGCGGGGTTCACTGCCCCAGTGCCATTGCACGTGCAGCCGCAACCGCGCGTGCAGCAGCGCAGACGGACACACAAAAGACCGCAACGGCGTCTGCCATTCATATGGCGGTCCCGGGTTCAAGGGCCGAAACAGCTCCGAGCCCGCAGCCCCGCGCAGGGGACCTGCATGAAGCGGGACCTTCCACAAGACCCTCTCTGGATAACGTGACAACTTTTGGCGCTTCGGGCAGTCGTGTGATGCTTTATCCGGCACACGTCTCAGGCGTTTATTACAAACTGCGAGGACTGGCGGGCTTCCTCTTAATCGCCGTGTATCTGGCTTTGCCCTGGATCCAAATAGGCGGAGCCCCGGCCGTTTTCTTCAACCTGCCAGAGCGTCGCATCCATCTGTTCGGCCTGACTTTTTTAACCCAAGACCTTTGGCTGGCTTTTTTTATCGTCACCGGTGTTGGCTTCGCGCTTTTCACAATCACGGCCATCTGGGGGCGAATTTGGTGCGGGTGGGCCTGTCCGCTAACAGTGTTTCTAGATGTGGTTCGAAAAGTGGAGCGTTGGATCGAAGGGGATGGCCTAAAACGGAAGCGGCTCGATTCGGAGCCCTGGTCGTTTGGGATCTATGCCCGAAGAATTCTCAAGCACGGCGTGGTCGGAGCGATCGCCGCCATTGTTGCGCATGGTTTTCTGGCTTACTTCGTTTCCATCCCGTCCCTGTTCAAAATGATGAGGGAGGCACCCGCGGCGCATCCGGGCGCTTTTCTGCTCATGACTGGGACGACGGCGGTTTTGTGGTTTTGTTTCGCTTGGTTCAAGGAGCAGTTCTGCATTGTGCTGTGTCCCTACGGCCGCCTTCAAAGCGTTTTAACCGACGAACACACTCTGGTTGTCGGGTACGACACACAAAGGGGCGAACCCCGAGGAAGGAGCGCCGCGGGGAGCACACCTGCGGGGGACTGCGTGGACTGCGGCAAATGCGTCCAAGTGTGTCCAACGGGCATCGATATCCGACAGGGGCTACAGCTGGAATGCATCGGGTGCGCCGCATGTATCGACGCTTGCGATACCGTGATGGACAAACTGCACCGTCCGCGCGGGCTTGTGCGCTACGATTCCCTTGCCCATTTCAAAGGACAGCCGAAACGGTTTTGGCGTCCTCGATTGGTACTATACAGCGTCCTTTTGGTCTTAGGCATTGTGGTGGCGACTTTTGCCGTAGCCTCCCTGCGAAACGCGGTTGTGAGCCTGACACGCCTTACGGGTGCTCCGTACTTTGTGCAAGATGGGGTCCTTCGAAATCAGTTTCTTTTAAGGGTTCTCAACAAGCAGCCTCATACAGATTGGTTCAGCTTGAAAATTGAGGGTGAATTGCCAGATGGGTTAGTGTTGCAGGGCGACCTCCACCACGAGGAGGTTTCCAGCTGGGGAGAAACCCAGCAGGTCATCGTTCTGACTCTGCCCCTGGCCGGATGGCATCGGGATACACCGCTGTTTCTCGTGGTCTGCGATGCTCAGGGCCGCGTGCTTGCGCGAAAACCTTTCACCCTGCTCGGCCCAGACTCGGGGATTCCTGCCAGCTGGGTACCGGCGGACACCGTTTCTAAGGAACCTCATTCATGAAGCTGCCTCCTTGGATATTAATCGTAGTCGTCTGGGTGGTTCTTCTTGCTGCAATCTTTTTTACACTCAGACTCTGCCGTGACAACGCACCGGAGGAGATCGCTTTGGACAAACAAGGAGAGGTGAGTGTCACCCATGCACGTTGAATCTTCGATGGCCGCATTTTTAGCCGGCCTTGGCACTGGCGTCCATTGCGGGCTCATGTGCGGTCCTCTGGCGTGTTCGCTCAAAGTGCATCCGCTCGAGTACCATGCTGGCAGGGTCGTTTCCTACAGTCTTGCAGGAGTCTTGTGTGGCAGCGCGGGCCAGTGGGTGGTGGAGATTCTCAAAACGGGCCCATTCAAGTTCGCTCCCTGGGTGCTTCTCGCGGTTTTTGTGAGTATGGCTTCCGGCTTGGAACGCCTCCTCCCAGTGCCCAAGTTCCTATTCCGAATCGCAGCTAGAATTCGCATCGACCGCAACCTCGGATGGCTCACTCCATTGTTACCATGTGGCCCGCTTTGGCTCATGCTTGGCGCGGCGACTGCGACCGGCTCCGCAATAACAGGAGGTGTGTTGCTGCTCTGCTTCGCACTCGGTACGATTGTGTTATACGGAGCGATTCAAGCGGGTCTGATTCGCTTGCAGCTTGCACAGTCACCTTGGATGGCCCGATACTTGCAAGCAGGACTGCTCTGGTCTGCGACGCTAATTCTTGCCTGGCGCATTTGGACTGGAGGACCCTGTGGGTGTTGCTCTCTCTAATTTTTGCCCTCCAGTCCCGAAGTCGGAGGCTCACCCTTGCGTGCATTGTGGTTCGGTCACTGCGCTCGAATTGCTTGAGTCCGTCAACGGGCTCCACTTTTGTTGCAACGGGTGTCGTTTTGTTTATCAGATGATTCAGGAGCGTGGACTGGATCAATTTTACAGTCTGCGCGAGGGGACTCAGCCTCCGGTTCCCACAGCTGTTTTTGAACGCCGTAACTTCCACTGGCTGGATGTTTTGTGTGGTGAAAGCAAAGGCAGCCTTACGATCGAAGTTCAGGGGTTGGCCTGCGTGGCGTGCGTCTGGTTAATCAAACGCATTTTTGAAGGGTTTGAGGGAGCACGGGAAATAAGCGTCGACTTGATTCAGGGCACGGCAGAGCTCCACGTGGATACCCGCTCTTTTCCTGCTGTAAGTTTCGCGAAGACGCTTCAACAACTGGGTTACAGTATCGGTCCCAAGAGTACCAGTGCACAGGCCCCTCCCACACGCGAACTCGCGAAACGCATGGGCATCTGCGGGGCGCTCGCGCTAAATGGAATGCTCTTCTCGATGCCTGCCTATTGCGGGCTGCCTGCCGCCGAACCCTTCGCTCCGTTTTTTGCAAAGGGGGCGTTCTTTTGCGCCACTGCATCGATGCTCTTTGGAGCCTCCTATTTTGTGCGGCGCGCCATAAGAGCACTTCGAATGGGACTTGTCCACATGGAATTACCCATAGCCTTGGGGTTGGTCGCGGCTTTCGGAGGTTCCATTTACTCCTGGTATTCAGGAGACCGGAGAACCGTCTATTTCGACTTCGTTTCCATCTTCACGTTTTTGATGTTGGTAGGCCGATGGGTGCATCAAAATGCCCTTCAGAAAAATCGGCACCGCCTTTTGCAGAGGCCCCTTGTGGTTTCAACGCCTTCCAAGGGGGACTTCTTTCAGGTGCCTTCGGGCGGTGTCATTCCAGTACGATCCGCGCTTCTTTCACGGGAGGTGCTTTTGGGGATGGCGTGGATCAACGGAGAGCCCCAAAGCCGTAGTCGCTATGTGGGGCAGTCCGTACCATCGGGCGCTATCAATTTGAGCGATTCGGCGGTCGAGTTGGAGGCTCTGGAATCCTGGGGTGACTCGCTCCTCTCAAAACTGGTGATGCCCCCTGTCGCAAAGCCTGAAACCGAGGCCGCAGTTCAGCGATTTATCCTTGTCTACCTTTTGGTGGTGATCACTGTTGCTGGAGCGTCTTTTGCTGGCTGGCTGCTGGCTGGATACGGATTGCAACCAGCTCTGCAAGTGTGCATCTCGGTGCTTGTTGTGTCGTGCCCCTGCGCAAGCGGCGTGGCCTTGCCGCTGGTGTCAGAGATCGCCACCTCACGCATGCGTGCGAAAGGTGTTTTCGTGCGTGAGCCCGGCTTGTGGCTTAGATTGCTGAAAGTACGTCGTATTGTCTTTGATAAGACAGGCACCCTGACTGCCGATCACCTGCGACTCAGATCCCGAGGCGAGTTGGATGGCCTCGACCAAAAATCCATGACCGCTTTGCGAACACTCGTCAACCGGTCGATGCATCCTGCCGCAACGAGTCTCCGCGAAGCCCTCGGGATGGCCGCCGCGGCTGTTGAGACTCCAGCGGATCGCTTTACAGAGAGGGTCGGCTTCGGCATTGAGTGGGTGGAAAGCGCGTCTTGCGTCTGGCGTCTTGGGCGGGCGTCCTGGGCCTTCAACGAGAGCCTCGATTCACAAGCTTTAGACTCCGCAGAAACGGTCTTCAGCTGCAACGCGCGGCGTCTGGCTTCCTTTGAATTCGAGGAGAACCTGCGTTCGGACGCGATTGAGGAAGTGGGGGCCTTAAAGCGGTCTGGATTAGATGTTCAAATCCTGAGTGGCGATGATCCGAAACGTGTTTTTCGGGTGGCTTCGGCCTTGCACCTCCCAGAAAGCTCAGCGCAAGGAGGCCTCACACCTGAGGATAAAGCGGATTGGTTGCGCGCGCATGGCGCCTCCACCGATACGTTGATGCTTGGCGACGGAGGCAATGATTCGCTCGCGTTTACCGAAGCTCTCAGTTCTGGGACGCCCGCCGTGGACCGCGGAGTTTTGGAGCAACGATCTGACTTCTACTATCTCGGCAGGGGCCTGTCGGGAATCCGCTCCTTACTGCGCATGGCCCAATTTAAGGCGCGTGTGAGCCGCTGGATTCTGGGATTCACCACCGTCTACAATGCTTTCGCGATCGCTCTGGCGATCTTCGGCCATATGCACCCGCTTTTGGCAGCCGTTTTGATGCCGCTTTCTTCCCTTGCGACCATCGCGATTGTCGCCGTTGCCTTCAATAAAGGTACGGACGGGCCTCAAACGGTTACCTGAAGGGCGTCCTCTCAGTCGTGAGAGCCAGATCCCATCCGCTCGCCCTACGGCACCCTGTTTCCTTATTTAGATACGCACAACAGGCAGATGATATGCGACGAAGGTGCGCCTCAGCATCACAAGCTGCAATAATCGTGAGCCAAGGGCGTATTCCCTATAATACGGCAGTGCCCTCGCTTACGGGGAGGGAAACTCGACACGTGATTTCTTCAGCGCTTCGATCAATGTTTCACGGTTGGTCTTCTTGGAATCGATCCAGGCCATGACCTCGCTGTAGTCGCCGCTGAGACGAACCAATTCTACGCCGTCAAGCTTCGCGATGGAGTTGTAGGTGCCGAGGCGGCATCCTTTGCAGTCTGGGATCACGATCTTTATGGTGAGTCGCTGCAGTTCATCCTCAGGAATCGTGCAGAGCGGTTTGAGACTGAAACTGCCCTGCGTGGCGGTTCGGAGCTTTCCATCGAGGGATTTCTCAATATCCGCCGGTTTCACCGGATTCTTGGGACTGTTGTTTGGAAACAACGCGCTCAAATCGTAGCGCAGCGTGACCTCCGCTTTGTCGTGATCAAGGTCCACCAGTTGCACCCCTGGAATTCGATTGATCGCTTCGCGCAGATCGGGCTCACGCTCAGGAGCGCTGAGGCCGCGGATACCATACCTACTTTCTTCCGCCAGCGCCGCTGATGCCATGAGCCAAAGGATGACGAGGAGTGATTTCATACAAGGGATTAGTGGGTTTGGAACAAATCG
>Ga0114970_10002649_pt1 | contig 13384 bp, 10 predicted proteins | sample M_140205_XF_Meta_FD_87030 | JGI IMG/M metagenome (GOLD analysis project Ga0114970, IMG submission 87030) | Freshwater microbial communities from Lake Montjoie, Canada to study carbon cycling - M_140205_XF_MetaG | ecosystem: Environmental > Aquatic > Freshwater > Lake | place: Lake Montjoie... | reverse complement strand
CGAGCAGGAATGAGGCGAAGGAAGAACCGCCCAACTGGGGGTTGTTGACGTTCGGGACACCAGTATTCAGGTAGCTGAAGCTGGCGCAACCGGCGATGCACTGACGACCAAAGCCATTGTAGTGGCTGATCTGCATCATGCCGCCCATCTTGAAAGTGTGGTTATTGCGAACCCAGGTAAAGTCGTCGTTGTAAGAGTAGATGGTGTTTTCGCTGCCATTGTTGGCGGGGCCACCCCAGCTGGTGAGATCGCCGAAATTGAGATTGAGCAGGTTCTGGTCGCAATCGGGAACGTTGCCCAGACAGACTTTATCCTTCCACTTGATGCCGCTCTGGATGGTGGCTTGTGGCGGGTCGTGGTTCTCCCGCCAGTTGTTACCACCAGCAAAGAAGTGGTTCAGCTTGGTGGGCGAAAGCGTCCAGTCCCAGCTCCAGCGAACAACGTCCGAGTGACGCTGAGTGTCGTTGTAGTTGGTGTAGAGACCCGGCAGGGTCGCGGGGCCATTCGCACTCGGGCGAACATAGGACCGGTTGTAGCCGTAGTAGCCCGACATGCGGTGCTTGTCATTGAAGATGTGGTCGCCCTTCACGCTGATCTTGGTATTGGGACGAACTTCGGAACCGGAGGCAACGAAATAGTTGTTTCGGACGTAGGCCACGCTTCCGACCGCTCCGTTGTTGTTGGGCACAAGCTGCCCTGCCGATGTGAACGCGGAGAGCGCTTTCACGGAAACCGGGTCAAACTTACTGGCCGGAATCACGTTGCCAGGAAACGGCGTGCGCGTAGTAACGCCGTTGGCAGTCACCTGAGTGGTGGGGTCATAGATGGGAATACGGGTGGTAGCACCGTTCAGACTGGTGACCCAGTTAGAGAAGTCTCCACCGTACATTTCCTTGGTGGGCACGTTGGCCGTGAACCCTGTCGCACCAGCGCGATTGCGGAAGGCTTCGTAAGAGGTAAAGAAGAACGTTTTGTTCTTGCCCTTGTACAATTTCGGGATCCAGACCGGACCACCGATGCTGCCGCCAAAGTCGTGCTGCTTATAGACAGGCGTCGCGAGACCCTGGCGGTTGTTGAAGAAATTGTTGGCGTCAAACGCGTTATTACGAATGAACTCGTACGCAGTGCCGTGATATTCGTTGGTGCCGCCCTTGGAAACGAAGTTCATCAGACCGCCGCCGGCGTGCCCGTACTCAGCCTTAAAACCGTTGGTATCCACGGTAAATTCGCTGATTGCTTCGAGCGAGGGCGCGTTAACCGCCACCCAGCTCTGCTGCAGAGCGCGAGTCGTGTTGGCCGAAACGCCGTCCAGGTTGGTGCCATAGCTGGCACCCTGACCGCCGCCAAGGATAAAGCCGTTGTCGCCGCCAAGGTTCTTGGCTTCGGGGGTGGTGTTGGCCAGATCGAAGGGGCTGCGCATCGCGCCGCTGACAACGAGAGGCAGTTCGTCCACCATCTTGTTGGTAACGGCTGCCGTCGACTTGGCGCTTTCGGTAGACAGCTGCAGAGCCGACGCTTCCACTTCAACAGCGGTGGTTGTGGAGCCGACTTCGAGAGTAACGTCCGCCCGGACATTGGTTCCGGCGTTGAGCGCCAGACGTGAAACGACGGAGGGACGGAAGCCCTCTTTTTCGACCCGTACCGAGTAGGTACCGGCCTGCAGGCTGGGAATGGCGAAATCGCCCGTCCCACCTGAGGTGAAGTTAACTGCTGAGTTAGTGTCTGCGTTCGTGACGGTAACGCGGGCGCCAACAACAACTGCGCCTGAGGAATCTTTCACCGAACCCTGAATTGTGCCGCGTTCGGACTGTGCGAACGCCGCGATGGAGCAAAGCAGCAACATTGCTGCAAGCTTGATGCGATTCATAAAATCTCCTGAAAACCCTAGCGAAACACTAGTGATGATACCAGGTACCAGGGTGTATTTCAACACACAGCGGAAAACGTTTGGGAAAACTCAGAGGCCGGCGGCCAGCCGGAGCCAGGAAGCATAGCGCGGAGACGCTTCGTCCCGGTGTGCGCAGTCGGGCTCGGCACGATGGGTGCAATCGGCAAAACGGCAGGTTCCGGTATCGAAGTCCGGGAATGCCGTGCGGAGTTCTGCAAGGGTGAGCTGGCCTGGATCGAAGGCCCGAATACCGGGGGTGTCGATCACGCGGGCACCATCACCAAGGTCAACCAGGGACGAGGAGGTGGTGGTGTGCTGGCCTCGCTTTGATCCGTCACTAATGCCGCCGGTCCTGGCAACGGCGGCTCCCGCAAGAGCATTCAGGACCGAACTCTTGCCCACACCACTGTGCCCGGCGAGGACAGAGAGTTTTCCTGCCAGCAGGGTTCGGAGCTCTTCAATACCCTCGCCCGTCCGCGTGGAACAGCGCACCCAGGGGATAGCAAAACGATTGGTGGCCTCCTCGATTTGCTCGGGAGTGGAGAGATCGGCCTTGTTCACGCAAAGGATGGGATCAATTCCGCCCCGGGCGGCGGCCACCAGGTAACGATCCACGAGACCTGGGCGGAATGGGGGATCGTCGATTGAGGCGACAATCACCAGGAGGTCAAGATTCGCAGCGATCACCCGCTGCCGGTGTTTGTTGGCGGGGTCGGTACGGGACAGGGTAGTGCGGCGCGGCGCAATGGCGATTACTTTCTCGTGAAGGATGGCAACCAGATCTCCGGGTGCCACGGGCATTTCACACTTTACCCGACGCACCTTGCCTTCGAGGTTGACCGTACAACCACCCTGCCCTGCCCCAATCACCAGAGCATTCGGCTGAGGCGGAGCTGCTTTCTGCGCCCCCGGAACCTTCTTCCGGTACTTACGGATGCGCTCTTCTTGCTCAAACTCAGCGAACTCGGAAATAGGCCGGCCTCAATTTTTGATCAGCTCAATATCGAGCGTGATCTTCACTTCGTCACTCACGGCAACGCCGCCGGCTTCCATGATGGGGTTGTAGAGGATGCCGTATTCTTTCCGGCTGATCTGCGTGGTGGCAGTCGCCCCAATTTTGATCCGGTTGTTGGTGTCCTTGATTTCGTCGGTAGGGCCGTCAAGCGTCAGGACAACCTGCTTCGTAATCGCGTTAATGGTCAGGTCACCCGTGACCTTCAAATTACCCTTACTAACCGCCTGTACGCTCTTCGATCTGAACTTCATGGCCGGGTATTTCTTCACATCGAAGAACTCCTCGCCTTTCAGATCGCTGTCGCGCTTGGATTCGCCGGTGTTGAGGGTAGTGCAGTCGATAGTTGCTTCCACCGCGGAGGCTGCGGGATTCTTCGCGTCGTAGATGATGGTGCCCCGCACGCCACCAAAGGTGCCTCGTACGGTGGAGATCATCATGTGCCGGACAGTGAAGTTTGCCTGGCTGTGCAGGGGGTCAATGCGCCAGGAGTTAGCGGGAGCCGCAGCAGGAGGTGCCTGCGAAAAGAGTGCGGCAGCCAACAGGAAAGTCAGGCCGATTGTCTTCATTTCTTTGGCTTCCACTCTTTGGCGCGTTTCCGGGCTTCAGCGAGTTGTTCGGGAGTCATTAGCCTGGTGATGTCGTCCAGCATGTCGGCGATGGATTCATGATCGCCGCCTTTGGAACCTGCAGAAGCCAGCGTGTACCACATGCAGGCTTCCACCAGATCGGCTTTTACGCCTTTGCCGAACTGGTAAAGGATCGCCACGCCAGCCTGCGCGAACGGGTCCCCTTGTTCGGCCGCCTTGCGATACCAATGCTCCGCCTGAACCAGATCCCTTCTGAGGCCAATGCGTCCGGTCTCCAGATTCTTGGCCAGGTCGTACTGCGCTTCGGCGTCTCCCTGGAGGGCGCGTTCCAGCAGGCGCTCGCGGAGAGGCTTTTGAGGTGCGGCTTCCTGAGAAAAAGCTGCGGCAGCCAGCAGGAGGGATGCAAGGATCAGGCGCATTAGAATTTCGGAGCGTAGTAGCCTTTGCGGGCTCGGACGACAACATCTTTCCGGGATTTGGTCCTCACCTGAACGGGGTGATAGAGCCCGTCTGTCTTGAGCGGTTCAGGGCGATAGAAGATGTTGTACTGGTGGCGGAGTTCGTTCGCGATGTTCTCAAAGCTCTGGTCAAGATCTTCCACCTTGAACGGGAAGAAGGCCTGCCCTCCGGTTTCTTCGGTCAGGTACTTCAGGACCTTGTCGCCATCCTGATCATCCCGTTTGGTGTTGGTGGAGATGGCGTAAATAACGACGTCGGCCTTTTGCGCCATTTCCAGAGCCTGGTCGCGGGTATAGCGGCTTTCCGTATCGTCTCCATCGCTGATAAGAATCAGTGCGCGACGAAATTTGTCGCGGGGCTGGTCGAGCATGAGCTTATCTTTGGCGGCGAAGTATATGGCGTCGTAGACAGATGTCCCGCCACCGGGGCGCATACTGCGGATCCCTTTTTCCAGTGCCCGCATATCGTTCGTCAAATCGCTGATGAGCGCGACCGTGCTGTCGAAACCAACCAGCATCATGCGGTCGGCGTTGGGCCTCAGGACACTCTGCATGAAGCGGATAGCGGCTTCCTGTTCAAACTTGAACTCGGTGCGGATGCTGTTGCTGGTATCGACGAGAACGGCGAGGCGCAGAGGAAGGTCGGATTCAGCGGTGAACTCCTGGATGGTCTGCTGTTTCTTGTTCTCAACGATGTCGAAATCGTCTTTGCCGAGGTCGGTGATGAAGCGGCCCTTCTTGTCGGTGACGGTGAACAGAACGTTGACGCGGGTAACGTCGAGCGTGATGCGGGTTTCGACTTCCTGGCCGGGCGCACCCGCAATCTGCTGGGTGGACATGGACTGCTGCCCTTCAACCGGCTTCTTCTGGTTCTTCTGGGCCAGCAAAATACCGGTGGCGATCAGAGCCAGAACGAGTGACTTCCGCAATCTCATATCCCGTCATTCTACCTGTTCGGGAGGGTTCGGGTGTAAGCCTGGTCTGGGCAGGGACTGTTTCCACTCCAGAAGTGCATGTGGCAGGGGGGCTTCGATGGTGGTGGTTTCGCCGGTTGCGGGGCTGCGGAAGGTAAGCCGATGGGCATGCAGGAAGTACCGGGCCCAGGGTGAACGGGCTCCACCGTACATCATGTCGCCTGCCACCGGATGCCCGAGGGCTGCCATGTGAGCACGGATCTGGTGGGTTCTGCCCGTCCCGAGGTGGATACGGAGGAAAGTGTAGCCATCGAAGTTTTCGAGTACCTCCCAATCGGTAAGGGCGGTTCGCCCACGGTCGAGACGCGCCGTCATTCGCATGCGATTGGCCGGGTCGCGCGTGATGGGTTTGATAATGCGCCCCGAGCCGGTGAGCCGACCTTCGACGAGCGTGAGGTAGATTTTCGTTACCTTGCGCGATGAGAACTGGACAGCGACATCGCGGTGAGCCTCGTCATGCCGCGCGGCGATCAGAACGCCGCTGGTGAAACGGTCCAGGCGGTGGACGATTCCCGGACGCACGTCACCCCCCACGGAAGAGAGGTGTTTATACCGATGGAGGAGGGCGTTAACTACGGTGCCGGAGTGAACCCCGGCTCCGGCGTGGACCACCATACCGGCAGGCTTGTTGATGACGATGACCGAGGGGTCTTCGTAGAGGATTTCGAGCGGGATCTCCTCGGGAACCGCGCTCAGGCCTGGAATGACTCCAATAACGAACTCGATCGCATCCCCTGACCGAAGAGTTCGGGATGGCTTCTCAACCTTGCCGTTGACTGAGGCCTTGCCCTCCTTCACCCAGCTTTGCAGGCGCGAACGGCTGTATTTGGGGAGTTGGTCGTGCAGGAAGGCGTCGAGTCGTTTTCCCTTGTCGCCCTCTTCCACAGTCAGTTGCATTCACATTCAGGATAAGCGTTGTGATATCTTCAGGCTCGGTTACTATCAAGCTTGACCCAAACCAGACCTTTGCGATGGGCGTTACTCGCCCTGCTCACTCTCGGAATGTTCTTCTGCTACGCGCAGAGGGGAACGCTGGCACCAGCCGCGCCTTTCATGATGAAGGAGTTACATCTGAATGCGGCCGTGATGGGCCTGATGCTGTCGGCTTTTTCATGGAGCTATCTGGCGGCTCAGATTCCTGCGGGCTGGCTGGTTGATCGCTGGGGCTTCGCCCGGGTTTATGCGGTCGGTTTCACTATATGGGCGGTCGCCACGGCCCTGATGGGCTTCACTGCTTCCACGCTGGGAATTCTGGCGGTTCGCCTTCTGGCGGGCCTTGGGCAGGGGGCGATCTTCCCGGCCAGTAACCGGGCGGTGGCTACCTGGTTCCAGGCTGGTGAACGCGGGGCGGTTACCGGTGTCTACATCGCCGGGAATCGGCTGGGACAAGCGGCGATAGTCGCCATTGGCCCGCTTGCCATCAAAATGTTTGGGTGGCGCTACTTCTTCATGGCGGCTGGAGTTGCGGGTGTGGTCTGGTTGATCCCGTGGCTGTTCCTGACAAAACGCTGGGAACCGGAGCCGCCTTCGGTAGAGACCCGGCAGAGTTCTGCGGGCAGCATAAAGCTGCTGGCGAACAGGAATATGGCCGGGATCTTTTTTGGATTTTTCGCTTACGACTACGCCTGGTTCCTGTTCATCACATGGATGCCCGGGTATCTGATGCTGGAGCGGAAGTTTGGGCCTCGGGAGATGGCGATTTACTCGGCGGTGCCCCTGGTGATTGTTTCCGTGGTGATCCTGTTGGCGGGGATGTTGGGCGACTACCTGGTCCGGAAAGGGGTGGACGAGGTTCTGGCCCGGAAGAGCCTGATCAGCCTCGGTCTGGCAATTTCCTGCCTGATTGTTCCGGCTGCGCTGGTCCAGGACAACGTGGGCTCCGCCATTCTGCTGGGACTTTCTTTGGCAGGTCTCGGAATTGCGGCACCCAATACGTGGGCTTTGACGCAGGCAGTTTGCCCGAAGGAGTTTGTTGCCACTGCGAGCGGCATGCAGAATATGGGCGGGAATATCGGTGGGGCCCTGGCTCCGGCTGTAACCGGCCTCATCGTGCACCAGACAGGATCGTTCGTGGCGGGCTTCGTACTGACCGGAGCGGTGCTGGTGGCGGGAATTCTGTGCTACTGGTTCTTAATCAGCCCAGTAAAGCTCAGCCCGGTAAAGCTCAGTCCGGTAAAGTAAGGCGCGGCATTGCAGCCACAAGCTGGCGCGTGAAGGGATGTTGAGGGGTTCTGAAGACGGCCGCCGGTGAGCCGGATTCGACCAGACGGCCTTCGTGGAGAATGTCGACCCGATGGCTGATTCCCGCGACCGACAGCAGGTCGTGCGAGATGAAGAGTATCGCGGTGCCTCGCTCGCGGTTGATCCTGCCAAACAGTTGCAGAACGCCCGCCTGCGTGATCGCGTCGAGCGCGCTGGTAGGCTCATCGGCCAGAAGCAGGGCAGGACCATGCATCAGCGCAAGAGCGATCAACAGGCGCTGCCCCTGACCTGTTGAGAGTTCGCCCGCACGTTTACGAAGGAAAGCGGTATCGGCAGGAAGCTGGACACTTTCGAGGAGCCCCCGGTGGTTGGCAGAACGCGAGGCGTGGGCTCGCCATGTTTCGTCGAGAAGAGTTTCAACGCGCAAGCGGGAGTTCAAAGAGAGACCAGGGCTTTGCGGTACATAGCCGATGCGCCGTCCGCGAATGGCACGCATCCCGCTTTCTGAAAGTGTGGTGAGTTCGGTCCCTTCCAGGCGGATATTGCCCGTGACCACGCCTCCCCGATAGCGCAGGAGGCGCAGCAGCGCCAGCGCGAGCGTGCTCTTACCCGAACCACTCAACCCGACCAGCGAAACAATCTCGCCGGGCGCAATGGTGGCAGCTACTTGATGGAGAACTTCGGTGGTACCGTAGCTTGCCGAGATACGGAAGTCGAGGACGCTACTCAAATCGGAGCCACTCCGCGTTCCAGAGGATTTGGGGCGGCACCACGACGGGCTGCACGCCTTTGAGGGATGGCGAGACGGCGACAAGATAGTCCGGGTTCAGGAGATAAATGATGGGCTCTTCTTCACGAACAATTTTCTGGAATTCGTCCACCAGGTTCTTGCGGTTGGCTCGTACGCCTTCAGCGGCTTGCGCCAGTTCCAGTTTGTCGATCCGCGCTTCCCAGGCGGTGGCGGGAGTTTTCTGCGCGGGCCACCAGGCATGCTGCGCCCCGGAACTGAGCCAGACATTCATCTCCTCGCTGGGGTCAGCATCCACATTTTCGAAGCCCAGAAGAGCGGCTTCGTAGTCGAGAGATTTTGAGATTCGGTCCAGCAGGGAACCGAAATCCAGGGTAACGACATTTACCTTAATCCCGAGAGCCTTGAGATCATCGGCAACAAGGGAAGCCATTCGTTCGCGAGGGCGCTTCCCGGCCTGCGTAATCAGCGAGAATTCGACCGCGTGATTGCCTTTATCGCGGAGAACGTTGCCTCGCAGAGTGAAGCCCTCTTTCGCGAGTTGTGCCAGCCCACCTTTTGTATCAAGGACAGGAGGCTTGAGGGCTGCATTCACCCAAAAGCGATTGGCTGTGGAGATGGGGCCGACGGCCGGGTGGGCGTGACCCTTGAAGACAATGCGGGCCATGTCCTCACGACGGATGGCGGAACTGACAGCGTGGCGGAAGGCGGCGGAGGTGAACCAGGCGCGCTTCCATTCGGGGAGGGTTTTCGCGGGCGCCTGATTGAACCAGATGAACTCCGGATCGAGCGAGGGGCCGAGACTCCGTACCGAGTTGTTTTGAGTCTTCTGCAGACGGTCAAATGAGTCTGCATCCAGCTTGTTAATGAGATGAAATTCGCCACGCTGGTAGCGGGTTAGCGCGATGTCGGCGTTCGCCTGGATATCGAGGCGAATGGAGTCGAGATAGGGGAGCTGGACACCTTTGGCATCACGCTTAAAATAGTGAGAATTACGGCGCAGGAGAACGAAGGTCCCGGGCTGGTATTCCGCCACGAAGAAGGCCCCGGACGACGGCGGGAGTTTGGTTTGGACCGGTGGAGCGATGCCGACGCTGTCAAAGAGCCGGTCGATACCGGGCTTGGGGGCCTTGTAGCGGAGGGTGATCTCGCGAGGGTTCGCCACCAGGATTTCGGGCGCAGTGTCGCCAGCCCGCAGCGTATCACCAGTGGGGGAACCGGATTTCGGATCGAGGGCGCGACGGAGAGTCCGTTCCACGTCCGCAGCCGTAAGGGGAGTGCCATCCGAAAACTGAAGGTTGGGACGGAGTTTGAAGGTGATGGCGCGACCGCCTTCCTTCACCTGAAAAGACTCGGCAAGTTCCGGTTGCGGAACGTCGGTGGTTCGGTTCACGCGCAGCAGGACACCGGCGGTGAGGTAGCGGATGGTCTCGGAGTTGCTTTCCGCAACCATTAGAACATCAAACATTTTGGGGTCCCCGTTGATGGCGAAGCGGAGTTGCTGAGGAACTGCAGCGGAGAGAACCAGCGGGAGCAGCAGGAGGATGTGCTTCACAGGGCGGCCTTTCGGGAAGGAGTGAGAGATTCGAGGCAGATCATGACCAGAACCAGCAGCGCGAGCGGGGCCAAGGTCCAGGGATTGGCCTGGACAACGTCGGGGTGCTGGAGGTCTCTGAGGAGGTTGCCCCAGGAGGGCATGGGATCGGCTACGCCCAGGCCGAGAAGCCCCAGGCTCGCCTCAGAGAGAACGTAAGCAGGAATCAGGATTCTGAACTGAGCAAGCGCCAGCGACCACAAATGGGGCCATGCGTGAGCTGTGGCAATGCGCCACGGCCTGAGGCCCGCGGCGCGAGCCTGGAGCAGCCAGCCCGCATCCTTCATTTCCACGATGGAGGCCGTGAAGGCGCGCCCGGGGATGGCCCATCCGGCGACGCCCATCAGGGCAAAGGTAAGGGTGACGGACACAAGCGGGTCAGTGTTGAGCGAGAGTTTGGATCTGAGGATGATGAAAAGGAAGATCCAGGGGAGAGAAAGAAAGATGCCGTTAGCAAGTGACAGGGTCCAGGCGACGAGGCGAGAGGGTAGTGCGGCGAGGGCCGAGAACAGGAGAGCGAGAAGGACCGAGATGGTGGCCGCGGAGGGCGCGAGGAGCACGGAGACACGGGTGGCGTACAGCAGCCGGGAGAGGCGGTCACGACCCAGATCATCGGTGCCCATCGGGAAGCCAGGCTGGGGACTTGCGGATGCCATATCGCGAAACTGGTGGTCGTAAGGGTTGGGGGCGAGCGAGGGTGCTGCGAGCCCCAAAACAACAACCAGCGCGAGAAGAATGGTGGCGGGTCTGGTCATCGCGTCAGGTCTCCCATCCACTGGACTCCGGCCACGAGTGAGGTGATGATGAGGCCAAGCGCGGAGAGTAGAGGCAAGTCCCGGGCGAGGGCACCTTTGAGGGCGAGCTGGCCAATACCCGGGACATCGCAGAGGCCTTCGATGGGGATCAGCGAGCCGAAAGCGAGAACGACAGCAACGCCTGCAAGGGCGGCCAGTTGTGGCGCTGCGGGGCCCAGCACGTAGGTGATGGCAAGACGGGCAGATCCAAGTCCACGGGCTCTTGCGGCGAGCAGCGCGGGGGAGCTGTAGAAATCTTCCAGGATGCTGCGGGCAGTGCCGAAGACGCGGGGGAGGAGCGCCAGCGCAACAGCGAGCCAGAGTGGCCATTCCCGGAAGAAGAAAAACAGAGCGAGCACTGCCGGCGGGATAGCGAGCAGGAGGCCGCTGGTCGCTGCTGCGGATAGTTCGAGGGTCAGGCGGCGGGGCCAGACGGACAACCAGGCGAGGAGGCTTCCCAACGCGAGACCTCCGAGGGTTCCCCGGACGAGAAGGCCCGCGCTAATTGAGGCGCGGTGGCGAAGAAGTTCGCTGACGGGGAGGTTGAAGGCTTCGGACTTACCGAAATCTCCGTGGGCGGCGCGGGCCAAATAGCGCAGGTAAAAGCGCGGAAGACCATTCTCAACTTCGCGTTGCGCATGACGAGCCGCGATCGTGGCAGGGGAGAGGTGGGGATTCAAGACGTCTTCGTCCACATCAAACCCGGGGCTGTAGCGAACCAGCGCAGCCGCAGCAAAGCCCCCGATCAGGATGGTGGCAATAAAGGTGAGGAATCCAAGGGCGAGGCGTCCTGGTGCAAGTCGGCTGGCGAAGGTTGACTCGCGACCGACGGGGGTCATGCCGCCGCGTCCGATGCAAGCGCGGGTGGAAGGGGCTGCTCTTTGCGCCGGAGCCACTTACTGCGGTACATGCGGCGATCGGCTTCGGCGAGAAGTTCCTCGGCGCCGGCGCCGTCTTTCGGATAAATTGCGATTCCAACGCTGAGCGAAAGGTCGCTGGGTTCCGGTGTGGTTTGGCCGGCACCTTTGACCACGTCGCGGAGGCAGGCTACCTTTTCTTCCAGACGTTCAAGGCCAGCGGATGGAATCAGGATAACGAATTCGTCGCCTCCGAGACGGGCTACATAGTCGTCGTCTTCGCATTGCTCTCGCAGGCGGTCCGCGATGATGCGAAGTACCTTGTTTCCAGCGAGGTGGCCAAACCTGTCATTGACCATCTTGAAGCCATCCAGATCGCAAACAACCACTGCGAGTTCTGTGTGGTCGCGCTGAGCCCGCGAAACTTCGTTATCGAGAGACAGGAAGAGAGAGCGGGCGTTCGGAAGATTAGTCAGGTAGTCGGTGGTGATCGACGTTTCCAGCAGACGATGGTGCAGGGCGTTCTCGATGGTGAGGGCAACCTTTGAGCAGATCGCAAGCAGAATGCGGAGATTTTCCCGGCTGAAGGCGTCGCGCTCCGACCGGTACAGAGCGAGAACGCCCAGCGTGCTGCCGGTGCCGTTGAGCGGGACTGCCAACGCGGAGCGGAGCGTGCTGTATTTGGTCGGATCGTTGAGATAACCGGCTTCCACCGAAGGGTTGCCGTTGAGGATGTGGCGGTTATTTTCGGCGACCCAGCCCGACAGGCCCTGACCTGCCGGAATCTCCAGGGAAGTAAAAAGGCGGAAATTATCCCCCGAGACGTACTCGGGAATTAGCTTCTCTTCGCGCTTAATGTAGACCGCGATCGTGTCGTAGGGGATGAGCCGCTTGAGCCGCACCCCAACAAACGCCAGGGCTTCGGGCAGGGTGAGGGCGTTGCCGAGATCCTGGGTCAGTTCATAAAGCATCTGCGCTTCCTGTGTGGCGGCAGCAATGGAAGACAAGGGGTCCAGGGCAGGCATCTCCACCTGCCCGGGAAGGGTCAGCACTTTTTCATTTTCTGCGGACTCGGCAAAGCCGGTGGCCGGAGCCAGGCCGCGCTCAATCCGAATTTCGGTGGAAAGTTGCTTACTCTTCTCCCCTCCCGTCCGGACCGCAAGCTCTTCCAGTTCGCGATAGCGGCGGTGGATGATGTCCACGATTACCGGATCGAAGGCCTTACCTGCTTCGGAAACAACTATGCCCATGGCCTCGTCGAGAGGGAGCGCCCGGCGGTACTGACGGTCTGAGGCCAGGGCGTCAAAGCAGTCCACTACGGAAAGGATGCGGGCGCCCAGGGGGATTTCCTCGCCAGCCAGTCCGAAGGGGTAGCCGGACCCGTCCCATTTTTCGTGGTGAGCGCGAACGATGGGAACAACAGGGTACGGGAACTTGACTTCCTCAAGAATTTCGGCACCGACCAGAGGGTGGATCTTCATCTTCTCGAATTCCTCAGGAGTGAGGCGGCCCGGTTTGGAAATGATGTGTTCAGGAACTGCCAGCTTGCCAATGTCATGCAAAAGGCCGGCAGCCTGAAGTGCATCCAGATCGGTCGGGCTCATGCCTACTTCCTTGCCGATTTCGAGGGCGTAAACCCGAACTCGCTGGAGGTGCTCGTGGGTAGTGGCGTCCTTGGCTTCGATGGCCAGTGCCAGAGCTTCAATTGTCCGCAGGTGAAGCCCCGCCATATCCTCAACGTGCTTTTTGTCTTTCTCCAGGCGGTCCAGATAGAGACGGTACGAACGGTAAACGAAATAGACGATGGGGAAGAGAACCAGAGGCGCGTGCCAGGATTCCAGTTCGCTGAGCATGACGATTAGCCAGGTAACAGCGGCTGCCGTCATGTGGTACGGAAAGACCCAATAGTAGGTTCCGTACCAGGTTTTGTGAATGGATTTGCCTTCGGTCAGGCCGATGACCCCGGCCACCAGACCGGTATTGACGATGAAGTAGGTTGCCGCAGCAATCCCCAGCCGGAGTGGGTGAAGCGGGCCCAGCCAGGAAAAATTCAGCCAGACGTGGAACATCTGGTGGGCCGCCATGGTCGCCAGAATGATGGAACAGGTGCTGAACGCAATCTGGACCGAACGAGGCCGGACACGGGGGCGCCAGAGACATTGAATGATGGTGCCGGCCGCCCCGAGCGCAATCGCTTCCGGGAGACCAAACTTTGCCACCCCGACAAGAATGAACAGAAAATTCACCGAGAGAGTAGCGAAGACCAT
>Ga0114970_10002646_pt1 | contig 13390 bp, 8 predicted proteins | sample M_140205_XF_Meta_FD_87030 | JGI IMG/M metagenome (GOLD analysis project Ga0114970, IMG submission 87030) | Freshwater microbial communities from Lake Montjoie, Canada to study carbon cycling - M_140205_XF_MetaG | ecosystem: Environmental > Aquatic > Freshwater > Lake | place: Lake Montjoie... | reverse complement strand
CTGATCAATTTCCTTTCCTATTATCGCTCTTAACTTCCGGAGCCCGGCGACGAGGGTGAGTTCAGAGAGCAGAGCCTGGCGTTTATCAGCCGGGGCCCCGGCAATGCGGGTAAGAATCCGGTGGACGGTGTCGGTCTGGTCGGAGAACCTGGTGAGAATTGCCAATACATTGTCCTCCGGGAGATCACTCTCGAGGAGGCTCTCGGTCGGCATGTCACGGATATCCACTATCTGGCAGCGGTAGCTCCATCCCGGGCCCTGCAACGCTGGCTCCATGCGGAGAGGCTTCTGGCCAGGATACATCACAATCTGGACCGGGATTGACCCATAGCGGCGATAGATGGCCAGGGCATATTCCGCCATGCGAAGTGCCATCTTCGGGTCATGCGTGGCCTGTAGTTCGAGGTGAACCAGAACCCTGTCGCGGGTCCGCCCCAGAAGATCGGCCCGCCGGGTGCGAACTTCGTCGAGTTCGGTGCCCAGCCATTCGGTTATCTGGAGCCCGGTAAGCGTGGACAGATAGCCGCCTTCCAGTTGGCGCTGGAGGAGGTTCTTTAGGGCGACGTCAAACTCGTTCATGGGCTCAAAACAAGAGTGGCTGACTGAGCGTTTTTTTCTCTTACTAAGTTGGGGATTTCTCCGGCAAGGTAAACAGCCAGGAGATGAGATCCTGCATCTCCTTTTTCGATAGCGGATAGACCGGCATAGGGGTACCGGGCGAGAGTTTTTGCGGATTGATGAAGTGCTCAGCGGTCCAGGCTTCAGTTCGTCGTGCGGCGAGGCCGTTGAGACCGGGGCCGATTCGCCCGCCCGCACCGTTGACCACATGGCAGCCACCACAGCTGTTTTTCTGGTAAACGGCAGCACCGGATGAGACGAAGTCCGGGGTGATGGCAAGAAGGTCTCCGCTCTCCGGAGTCAGCGCGGAGACAGCGGCGGCCAGATCGCCCATTTGGGCCGGCGAGATATCTACGGGGGGCATGGCAGAGCCAGGGCTGGTGGATTGGGGGTCGGCGAAGTGGCGGATCATCCAGTCGCGATCATGGCGGCGGGCGGCATCAGCCAGAACCGGGCCCGCTTTGGCTTCACCTCCCCGGAGAACGTTGTGGCACCGTCCGCAGTTTTCCTGACGGAAGTAGTGAAGCCCGGCCAGTTCGGCAGGTTTCAGCAGCATCCACTGAACAGGCCCTGAAAAGTCTATCGACGCGGCAGCGGTCTGCGGGGGTGTCCCGCGAACTGCCGCCAGCGTGAGTCCGCCCCAACCGATTCCAGCCAGCAGGACGATGCCGATGGCGAGGGTACGTTGTCGCACCTGCACCAGGTGACTACGGTCGATGAAGGGGGTAGCGATGAGAGCAAGGATGGCCAGAGTCGGCAGAATGACGGTGCCGACCAGTTCGAGGGGCCCTTCAAAGAGCTTGAGGCTCTGGAACAGGAACAGAAAGTACCACTCGGGACGGGGGATGTAGCTGGTATCCGTAGGGTCAGCCATCCGCTCCAACGGAACCCGGACCATGGCAGCGAGAGTGAACAGGATGGCGAAGGCGACGAAGATGGCGAGAGTATCACGGAAAACCTGCTGAGGGAAAAACTTTTTCTTCGGCTTTCCTTCGTCCTGCGGCTGTGGAGCGACGCCATGGCGGCGGACGAGATACACGTGAAAACCGATCAGCAACATGGTAAGGGGAGGTAACAGGAGAACGTGCAGGGCGTAAAAGCGGGCGAAGGTGACGACGCCAATTTCCCCGGCAGACCCGAGGAGGCGGCTCACCCAGGGACCAGCTCCGGGCACGGACGCTCCGATCTGAGTGGTCACCACGGTGCCCCAATACGCGCGATTGTCCCAGGGGAGTAGGTATCCGGTGAGACCGTACGCCAGCGTGAGGAGCAGCAGAATGACTCCGGCAATCCAGGTGGCCTCGCGGGGTTTTTTGTAAGAACCCCAGATAAACACCTGCACCATGTGGAGGACGACAATGACGATCACCATACTGGCTCCCCAGTGGTGAAGTCCCCGCATGAGGCGGCCGCCGGTGACTTCAGTCATGATGTACCGAAGACTGTCATAGGCCTGACCCGTAGTGGGGGCGTAATTGAACGCCAGCATGATGCCGGTGAAGAACTGAACCAGGATCATGAACAGGGCGACACTGCCGAAGACCTGGTGCCAGCCGCTGGAAGCAGGAATATCTTCGCCGAGGAAGTGGCGGATCCCGGAGGGAATTCCGGTGCGGTCGTCGAGCGCTTCGAGAAACTTTTTGAGTTGCTTTTTCATGCTGCACGCTCTGGGTTCGTCTCGTCGGTGGCCGTTGATTCACCGAACTGCCGGAGCGGTCCCAAAAAGAGGCGTCCGTTCCGGGTTTGGGCTACATAGCGATCCAACGGTCTCGGTGCCGGACCCGAAATGACCTTGCCGTCGACAGAAAAGAGCGATGCATGACAGGGACAGACGAATTGCTTCGGTTGTTCCTCCCAGTGATAGGCGCAACCGAGGTGGGTGCACTGTGGCCCGTATGCAATCACCTTGTCGGCTGCGGTTTTTACGACCCAGGCGGTGCGCTTTTCGGTGCTGACGCGCCAACCATCAATGCGACTTTGCTGGAAGCTCAGTTCAACGGGGGCCCCGGGAGCCAGGTGAGAAACGTCACCGGCATCAACGAAGGTCTCCTTCCGCTTCCGCCCGCCGGGGACCAGGAGGTATACGAGCGCTGGAACCGCGAGGGCCGCAGCCAGAAGTGTATTGAGAGCGAAGATCGCCTGAGTGTAGAAGCCTCGTCTGTTTGTCTTGGTCTCGATGGTCATCATTGTTCCTGACAGGAATGTCACGCACCATATTGCAGGATTTCGGGGGCGTATTGGCACGTTGGACGCAAGTTTTACAAAGACATAACGCTGTTGGTACAAGACGGCGGTGTGGAAGAGAAAGAAGAACGGTTACGGCGAGAGTGTTCAGTGCGAACGTCTCGCCGACAGGAAAGTTGTTTTCCGGACAGAGTGCAGGATAATAGAACAAAACCGGCCACGGGATCCCCGCTCGTGGCCGAACTGCGATATATTGAACCGGGGAGGAAAACCTTCTATGGCCTTCAAACTCAACGTAAACGGGCACTCCACTTCGGTCGACGTGCCACCAGATATGCCCCTTTTGTGGGTTCTTCGCGATGTTCTCAACCTGAAAGCAGCCAAATTTGGCTGTGGTATCGCGCAATGTGGGGCCTGTACGGTCCATGTGGCGGGCCAGCCGGTTCGTTCATGCTCATACCCTGTTTCCAGCGTGGGGACCAAGGCGGTGACGACCCTTGAAGGGCTCTCAGCCACCGGCAACCACCCGCTGCAGCAGGCGTGGGAAACCGTGGACGTGCCGCAATGCGGCTACTGCCAGGCGGGACAAATTATGTCCGCCGCAGCACTCCTCGCGAAAACGCCGAAGCCGACCGACAAGGACATTGACACCGCGATGAGCGGCAATTTGTGCCGTTGCGGCACCTACCTGCGGATACGCGAGGCCATCCACAAGGCCGCCGATATGGGGCCGAACGCTTCCGCGAAGACCGTGCAAACGGCGAGCAAGGAATAGGAGAGGAGACCGGACATGAAACGTACAGAGACCAAAAACGTGATGGATCGACGTTCTTTCTTCAAAATCAGCGCAGTAGCGGGCGGCGGCGTAATGTTCACCCTGCCGTTTGCCGAAGAGCTGCTGGCGCAGGGTCGCGGCGGCGCGGCACCTCCCCCTCCGAACCCCAATAACTTTATCAAAGTGGCGCTCGATGGCACTGTAACCATTGTGGCGAAGAATCCGGAAACCGGCCAGGGCGTGCGGAACATGCTGCCCATGATGATCGCCGACGAACTGGACGTGGACTGGAAGAACGTCAGGCTGGACCAGGCTGACTTTGACGATACGAAGTACACCGCGCAGTCTTCGGGTGGCAGCACGGCTACGCCCAATGCCTGGACGCCCATGCGTCAGGCAGGCGCGGCTGGCCGTGCAATGTTCGTAACAGCAGCAGCCCAGAAGTGGGGTGTGCCGGAAACCGAACTCACCACTGGCTCGGGCAAAGTGAACCATGCATCATCGAAGCGCTCGGTGGGTTATGGCGAACTGGCCGTTGCAGTGGCAAAGTTGCCGGCTCCCGACATGAGCCGGGTGAAGCTGAAAGATGCTTCCGAGTACAAGATCATCGGCAAGAAGCATGCGGCCTATGACATCAGTAAGATCGTCACCGGCGCCCCGATATTCGGCGTGGACGTGACGCTGCCGGGTATGCTGCATGCCTGCTTTGAAAAATGCGGTGTGTTCGGCGGTAAGGTAGTTTCCGCGAACCTGGACGAAATTAAGAAGCTGCCCGGCGTGAAGCATGCGTTCGTGGTGGAACGTCCGATTGTGACGGATGCGGTGATTCCGGGTGAGCCCGGTCTCGAGAACGGAATTGCGATTGTGGCCGAAACCTGGTGGCATGCCCAATCCGCCCGGCAGAAGCTGAAAGTGCAATGGGATGAAGGTATCCATGCTTCTGAAAGCAGCGTTGGATATCAAGCCAAAGCAGAAGCCATGGGTAAAGCGGCTCCGCAGCGTACCTTGCGAGCCGACGGCGATGCAGATGGTGCCCTGAAGTCTGCCGCGAAGGTAGTTGAGGCTTCCTATTCCTACCCGTTCATTGCGCACGCTCCTCTGGAACCCCAGAACTGCACTGCGATGTTCAAAGACGGCAAGCTGGAAATGTGGGGCAACAGCCAGCAGCCCGGGCGTGGCCGGAAGCTGGTTTCCGACACGGTTGGCGTTGCAGAAAGCGACATTTCGCTGCATATGGTTCGCGCGGGTGGTGGTTTTGGTCGCCGCCTGACGAACGACTACATGGTGGAAGCAGCGTGGATCGCCAAGCAGATTCCGGGCGTTCCGGTGAAGCTGATCTGGTCGCGTGAAGACGATATGCGACACGATTATTACCGTCCTGGTGGCTGGCAGAATCTGAAGGCGGGTATCGACGCTTCCGGCAAGATCGTGGGATGGAAGAATCACTTCCTCAGCTATGGTGATGGCGAGACATTTGCGTCATCTTCAGCGATGGGCCCGACCGAATTCCCGCAGCGTTTTGTGCCGAACTATACACTTCAATCCTCGGTGCAGCGCCTGGGTATTCGGACCGGCGCGTTGCGCGCACCTTCCAGCAACGCGTTTGCCTTCGTGATTCAGAGCTTCATCGACGAATTGGCGCATGCGGCTGGTAAGGACCCGGCACAGTATCGGCTGGACCTGCTGGCATCCGGAGCGCCTGTACCCGCACCGGCAGCACCTCCTGCAGGCGGCGGTCGTGGTGGCTTTGCGCCTCCGGGCATGAACGCCGAGCGCATGATCGGCGCTATGAAACTAGCCATGGAGAAGTCGGAATGGGGCAAGAAAAAGTACCCGGCAGGCACCGCGCAGGGTATCGCGTTCCATTTCAGCCACATGGGTTACTTCGCTGAAGTTGCCGAAGTTACGGTAGTCGGGACCAAAGTGAAGCTCAACAAGGTTTGGGTGGCTGGCGATATTGGCAGCCAGATCATCAATCCGAGTGGTGCAGAGAACCTGGTCCATGGCGGCGTGATTGACGGCATGAGCGAACTCATGATGCAGGAAATCACAGTAGATAAGGGTCGCGTTGTGCAGGGGAATTTCAATACCCACGGCATGGTTCGGATCAATCAGGCTCCGCCGGTAATTGAAGTTCACTTCGTGAAATCGACGGCCTCTCCCACCGGGCTGGGCGAACCCTCGCTGCCTCCGATTCTGCCGGCAATCGCCAACGCGATTTTCACGGCGAGCGGCAAGAGGCTGCGGCAGCTTCCGCTGTCGAAGGCCGGGATGAGCTGGGCGTAGCCTTGGTGATTACAGTACAGGGGGCTCGCCGGTTTGCCGGTGGGCCCCTTTTTTCTTTGGTCGTTCTGTTGCTTCTGAGCCTGGGCGTACAGGCGCAGGACCTGAAGACCGTGAAGTCACCAGATGGAAAACTGGAATTCCGGATTTTTGTGGCGAGTCAGGAGGACACGGCACTGTTCCGACTCGCGTATCAGCTTTGGTACCAGGGGCAGATGCTGCTGGATACCTCGTTCATGGGCTTTGACATTTGGGAGCAGGAGCCATTGCTCGGGGAGAATGTGGGCCTGATTGGTTCATCGAACGAGTCCCAGGCGAGCTGGAATGGCTTTAGCGGGCGCTACATGCAGAATGGCTCCCTGGGGAGGGCGCTGGAGGTGGAGACCCGGGTTTACAACGACGGCGTGGCATTTCGATATCACCTGATGCGGTCGATGCCGATGTCCGATTTGTACTTATCGGAAGAAACGACCGAGTTTGCTATTGGGGGGCCGCTTCCAGCGGAGACTTCCCTGCCGTTGCGAACAGAACGCGCCGGGGCCGGGTGGATGGAGATTACGGAAATCCCGCGGCAGGGCTTTCCAAAGATGAACCTCGCCAGGGTGACCGACACGGTGCTCGTTTCGAGGCTTTCCAGGGAACTGGGTACTGCCCGTTATGTGATGGCTGGAAAAACGCCTATGACGGGGCCCTGGAGAATAGTCGGGGTGTCCAGTACCAGAGATAGCCTCAGTACGAAGGGAATAGAAGCAGATCTTCGGCGAACGATGCCACAATAGCCAGTAGTATGATGCGGGCACTGGTTAACGGGGCCGGGGGGTTCATTGGTGGACACCTGGCCCGGGATTTGAAGGCTAAGGGATATTGGATTCGTGGTGCCGATTTGGTGGCACACGAATACTCTCCGTCACCTGCAGACGAGTTACTGCTGGGCGACCTGCGGGATCCCGAATTTTCGAGACAGGTTTGCGAGGGGATTGACGTGGTGTACCAGCTGGCCGCAGACATGGGCGGGGCGGGGTATATCTTCACCGGGGACCACGACGCCGAGGTGATGCATAATTCCGCGACTATCAACCTGAACGCTCTGGAACAGGGGCGTCTGGAGGGCGTGAAGAGATTTTTTTACTCCTCATCAGCCTGCATCTATCCCGAGTACAACCAGTTGGATCCGGATAACCCGAAGTGCTCTGAGGATTCAGCCTATCCGGCGGCTCCGGACAGCGAGTATGGCTGGGAAAAGCTGTTCAGTGAGCGTCTGTATCTGGCCTATGGGCGTAATTATGGCCTCGATGTGCGGATCGCGCGATTCCATAACGTGTTTGGGACAGAGGGTGCTTTCTCTGGTGGCAAAGAAAAAGCTCCGGCAGCGATTTGCCGTAAGGTGGCAGAGGCTCCGGATGGCGGTGAGATCGAGATTTGGGGCGATGGCAAGCAGACCCGTTCGTTCCTTTATGTGGACGAATGCGTGCAGGGCATCAACCGCCTGCTGGAGTCGGATTTCCCCGGACCCGTAAACATTGGGTCTGAAGAGAGGGTGACGATCAACCAGATGGCAGAGATGGTGATCGGGATCTCAGGGAAGAAGCTCAGCCTGCGCCACATTCCCGGGCCGCTGGGCGTGCGGGGCCGGAATTCAGATAACAGGCTGATCCGGGAGAAGCTGGAGTGGGCACCGTCGCGGCCCCTGGTGGAGGGTTTGGAGAAGACATATCGATGGATAGCCGAGAAGATATCCTGACGGCTGCATGAGGACTGTTCCGCTTGTTGCGCGAGTCGGGACGCCCACCGTGCGACTCCGCGAGGCGAGCATAGTGCTCGCGTCGGATGCAGCTCGCCTGTGATTTCAGGATGTGCGTTCGGGATCTTGGTGGATCCGCGAGTTCCGGGAAGTGGATCAAGCACTACCCGGAACCCGCGCCCCGCTACCGCCCCGGCTACAGGCGGCAAATAAGAAGTTCGCGCTCGTAGACGATTTCTGATGGCAGGTGGTCGTGCAACTCAATAAAGAGTTCTTCGTGACCGATGACTTCCTGCTTCCAGGCGGCGCGATCCACTGCCTGCAACTCGTCGAACACTTCGACCGGGAAGTCGAGACCCTTCCACTCGATGTCTTCGTAGCGGGGAATCCAGCCGATAGGGGTTTCCCGACCGGCGGCACGACCACGGGCGCGATCTACAACCCACTTCAGAACGCGCATATTCTCGCGGAAGCCTGGCCACAGGAAGTTGCCATCGGCATCTTTGCGGAACCAGTTGACGTGGAAGATGCGGGGAGTTTCGGAGAGCAGGCGCTGGACCTTCAACCAATGGCGGAAGTAGTCGCCCATATGGTAGCCACAGAAGGGCAGCATGGCCATAGGATCGCGACGCACCTTGCCCACCGCTCCCGCTGCGGCTGCAGTGGTTTCTGAGCCCATGGTGGCTCCGGTGTAGACCCCGGCACTCCAGTTGAAGGCCTGGAAGACGAGAGGCATGGTGGTGGCTCGGCGCCCACCGAAGATGATCGCGCTGATCGGTACGCCATTGGGCGATTCCCAGTCGGGGTCAATGGTGGGGCATTGCGAGGCGGGTGCTGTAAAACGCGAGTTCGGGTGCGCAGCCTTCGTACCCTTTTCCTTAGCGATGGCGGGGGTCCACGGGTTGCCCTGCCAATCGGTGCACTGGGCGGGCGGAGTATCGGTCATGCCTTCCCACCAGACGCCGCCTTCGGGAGTGAGTGCCACGTTGGTGAAGATGGTATTGCGGGAGAGCGCAGCCATCGCATTGGGGTTCGTTTTCATGGACGTGCCGGGGGCAACGCCAAAGAAGCCAGCCTCAGGGTTGATGGCACGAAGCTGACCGGTCGAATCGGGCTTGATCCAGGCGATGTCATCCCCAATCGTCCAGACCTTCCAGCCATCGAAGCCGTCGGGGGGGATGAGCATGGCGAAGTTGGTCTTGCCGCAGGCGCTGGGGAAGGCGGCGGCCACGTAGGTCTTCTCGCCTCCGGGGTTTTCCACGCCCAGAATGAGCATGTGTTCCGCGAGCCAGCCTTCGTCCCGTGCGATATTCGAGGCGATGCGCAGAGCGAAACACTTCTTGCCCAGCAGCGCGTTGCCACCATAACCGGAACCATATGACCAGATTTCCCGGGTTTCCGGGAAGTGAACAATGTACTTCTCCTTATTACAAGGCCACGAAACATCAGCCTGCCCGGGAGCAAGAGGCGCGCCAACAGAGTGTACGCAGGGCACAACACGCTTCACGTCCTTGTCGATTTCGGCGTAGACCGGCATCCCGATGCGGGCCATGATGCGCATGTTGACCACTACATAAGGTGAATCAGTCAGCTGGACACCGATCTGCGCCATGGGGGAATCGATGGGGCCCATGCTGTAGGGCAGAACGTACATGGTGCGACCACGCATGCAGCCACTGAAGAGCCCCTTGAGCTTGCGGCGCATCTCGAAGGGATTAACCCAATTGTTGGTAGGGCCGGCAGCATCCTTCGAAAGGGAGCAGATATAGGTGCGGTCTTCGACACGAGCTACATCGTCCTTGTCGGAGCGGGCGTAGAAACAACCAGGCCACAGCTCGGGATTGAGGCGGGTGAAGGTACCCCCGGCAACCATCTGCTCACAGAGCATATCCCACTCTTCCTGAGAGCCGTCCACCCAGTAGATGTTGTCCGGCTGAGTAAGCTGGGCCATCTTTTCGACCCATTTGCGGAGATTTTTATTGCGGGCCAGAGGAGTCGCAGGATTGCGTTGTTCGGTGACCGCAGATGAAGTTGACATTTGTTACTTCTAAAATACCAGCAGGCTCGCAGAGCTGCAAAGACTGCGGTACGCTCTAACAGATGAGATACCTTGTTGCCACTCTGCTGATGACCTTCGCAGTATCGACTGCCACGGCCGCTGAAACGATTCAGGCATTTGGACATTCGTGGACCGTCCAGCAGGCTTCCGACTGGTTTGTGGAGAATGGGACCCTGCGTCTGCGGGTAGCCGGAGAACCGCCAGCTGGACAACCGCGGCGGCCCCAGAAATATGCGCTGCTGGATTCAAAGCCTTACAGGAAAGTGACGGTGGAAGCGGAAATGAAGCATAACGGTCGCAGCCTGATCATTGTCTACGGGTGGCAGGACAAAGACCACTACAACTATGCCCACATCTCCAGCGATGAGGCGGCAAAGCAGAACGTCCATAACGGAGTTTTTCACGTATTTGGAGGGGAGCGCTCGCGAATCTCCTCGCTCGACGGCCCGGCATCATTTACAACTGACGAATGGACCCCTGTGAAATTTGTTTTTGATGGCGACACTGGCAAGGCGTATGCAGAAGTGAATGGAAAACGGAACCCCAGCCTGGATGCTGTAGATCTGAGCCTTCGGTGGGGCCGAATTGGCTTGGGGTCATTTAACGAGACCGGGGATTTCCGCAACGTGAAAATTACGGGCGAAATGCGCGAGCAGGGAACCCCAGGCCGCCATTAGTACCCACCGCCCAAACAGGAGTCCATGATGAGTCCGGCAGGGCTTTCAGGTATCAGTCTCAACGGCAAGTTTCTTGACGACCAGGCGAATGCCTCGCTGGACGTTACGTCGCCGGGGATTCCCTCTCTGGCGCTGGCACTACTGGATCCCCAGGGCCTGTTTCCTCCCGGCGAGATCGTGCTGGGTGACATAAAGGCGTCGGCAAAGGGTGCCGGTAACCTCGGATTCGGCGGCGGCCTCTCCAGGGGCACCGTGAACTTCAGCGGAGAAGCCGGAGCCCAGTTTGGAGTGGGCGTTTATTCGGATGCAGCAACCGCGATAAAGGCACTGGACCCCGCAGGAACTCTGCTCACGGAACTAAAACTGAGCCCCGAAGAGCCTGGGGCGAATGAGGGTGAAGTTAGTCGCTATGTGCTGGTCCGGGCGGGATACAACATCAAGGCGGCGGCCAAAGGCTCAGTGGGGCTGGGGACCGGTGTTTCGGGGACGTTTGGTGTGGAGGCGTCGAGCCACGGGCTCTTCGCCGTCCTGCATCGCTTTCGGGAGGACGAGCGCGCACTCCAGGTTTTGGCGGATACATTCGGCAGCGTGGCCCTGCCGAGCCAGATCCGACACGCCGAGGATCTGGCTCCGGGTACTTGGCTCATTGCCGAAATAGATGGTTCGGTCAAGCTACAAGCGGGAGTGCAGGCGGGCTATGATTTTTCGTGGCTCAGAGAACTGCCGAATGGTGCGCTCGCGGGCCCGATTGGCTTGCGCGTTCAACTGGGTGCCAGTGCGGCTCTCGGATTTGAGGCCTCGGGCAAGTTCGCACTCGTACTGGGACGGGAACAGGACGATCAGGTTCTGCGCCTCCGGCTCTACAAGCTCGCGAAGAAGGGTTGGAATTTTGCGCTCGACGCCCGGGCCGGAGTGAAGGCGATCCTGCCACCCTTCTTTAACAACAAGAAAAACAAAGTCGAGGATCTGGTTTCCGCCATCTTTGGGCTGAATGAGAACCAACTTGTGGAGGTTCTCAAGGACACGCGCAAGTTTGTCAGTTCCGAAGCGAGCCTGAGCGACAAACTGGCAGGGGTACTGATGGACCTCGGCGGGAGCTCGCTGCAGAAGGCCACAGGACTATCCGCCGATGAGCTTCGTGAGGCGTTTGAGACGGGTCGCCAGAAGGTGGTCGAATTCCTCGAAAAGCTCGACGAACTGGAGAAGATCGGCGGCCACGACCTGACCAGTATGTTGCTCTCGCTGGGAGGGCAGGATCTGAGTCGCCTACAGGGCGTCCTGACGCAAATCTCCGGTTCCGGCGATCCGGCGCAAGTGGCGGCGACTCTTGCCGGACTCCTTGGCCCGGCGGGCTTCGAGAGAACTCCGGCGGGAAGATTCATCGAGGCCGCTGTGGGACCAGCGCTGGGCGTGGTGACGAATTCTGAGACCGCCAACAAATTGCGCGCCGTCAGCGATCAGGCACTGGACCTCCTGAGCGGCCAAACACTTCAGCAACTGCTCGATTTCTTCCGCGGAAAAGTCCATTTCAACGAGATTCTGAAGATCGCGACCGAAACGGACTTTGACAAAATTGACAACCTGCTGAAGGCCCGTATCGCCAGCTTCCTGGGCAAGGAAACGGCTCTCCTCAAGGATCTGGAGCAGGTACAAGGCGCTATTCGCGGAGTGCTCGCGAATGCAGACAAGTTCTACTCGATGGCGATCGCGGCTGCGAAAAAAGAGCAGGAGTTTTCGTTCTCATATGCTTACTCACGCAGCACCACACGGACTGCGCTGGTGGATGTTACATTTGATTTGTCTTTAGCGGAGAACGGGGACCGGTTACAGAGGGCGATCGATGGTGATTTTGACGATCTGTTGCTGAACCCGGTGGAGGGCGTCACACTCCGGTCTGCGGAACTGACGCACAACATCCGGCGCAACGTGGCCACCGAACTGACCCTGCCATTTGGCAAGACAACGGATTCAGTCATCACCGTCTCCGACGCGCGTTTGAACGTGATCGAAGATGATGGCCGCGTCCTGGTCTACACGCTGGAGGCCAGTGATACCGAGGCGCAACGTTCTTCCCTGTTCCGCGCCCGAAGCGGTCGCAACAGCACGCTGACCGTCGGTGCGACCTTGCCGTTGGCGGTAAGCGGAGGCGTGAAGGTGTGGAAAGAAAACACATTCTCCTACCACTACAAACTGGAGCAGGCAGTTCAAAAGATGCGGGCCTCGCAGCTTTTGCACGACGCGGGACCTCTAATAACGGCCTACCTGCCGGACGCTTTCACGGGTAACGCCGGCTTTCCCGAGTGGGTGGCCGACCTGGATAAAGCCCTGGACAGCAAAGACCCCAATTCAGGCACGCTGGACATTGGCGATACCCTGATGAGCCTGACCCCGTCAGCCCCGCCGTCTTACCTGAAGGCCTGGACGTTTGCCAGCAGGGACCGTCTGGATTTCGCCTATACCAGCCTGTCCAAACGCCTGCAGGACAAATTTCGGAGCCTGGTGTCGCTCTACTACTTCTCTGATCCGGCCCGATACAAGAACCTGGATACGGCCGCTGCAGTTCTGGTCTTTTCCTGCCTGCCACTCAGTACTTCAGTGAAATTGAAGAATGGTCAGGCGGTGGTGGAGCAGTTCGATACGAAGACGGACCTGCACTGGTATTCAGGCACGATGCCTGTCATCCAAGCGATGGCAAACACGCGTCGCACTAAGGACGCCCTGTTGCTTCGGATGCGGGATGTGCAGCAAATGCTGCTGGGAATTCCGGCGCTGAAGAATTTGGCCAAAGACTACGAGCCCACACCGGAAGCCGTCCAGGACGTCATTTCTTCAGCGCTGAAGAAGATGTTCCAGAACGATCTGGTCCCACAACTCCTGGGGGGCCTTTTGTTCCTGGAAGCGGAACTGGTGGATAACGCAGCCAGGATCGGCATGGAGATGGCTTCCTTCCAGAACGAAGCCACTACGCACCCGGCGGAAGCGCTGCAACATCTGGCCGACTTTGGAGAGAAGTTGGCAAATACGTTCAACCAGGTCTTCTCTGGCAGGACGTT
>Ga0114970_10002645_pt1 | contig 13391 bp, 10 predicted proteins | sample M_140205_XF_Meta_FD_87030 | JGI IMG/M metagenome (GOLD analysis project Ga0114970, IMG submission 87030) | Freshwater microbial communities from Lake Montjoie, Canada to study carbon cycling - M_140205_XF_MetaG | ecosystem: Environmental > Aquatic > Freshwater > Lake | place: Lake Montjoie... | reverse complement strand
GAGCGTCGAGTCCAAGGCAATCACCTGGCCGCTCTGCATCATCGCAGCGATCTGGAGGGCTGAGTTTTCACCGCGTTCCCGGAGAACTTTTTTGAAAACTTCATAGATCGTGATGACGGGTACGAGGAGTTTTTCCGTGTCTTCGATCGCGGGCGCGAAGAAGGCGGCGGTCTTGCCGTCAGTGAAATATTCCAGCCACCCGGAGGAATCGACGACGTTCATGATACTCACAGGCGATCGGGATCTCTGGTGAGCGTGGTGTCCATCCCGCGGAGGTAACCGCGCATCTGCTTCATCGGACGCACGGGGATGAACTCAACGCGGTCGGCATAAGAGATGACGCGCAGTTTTTCGCCCCCGGTGAGCCTCAGCGCCTCACGGACAGCCTGAGGAATAACGACCTGAAATTTGGGGGATAGTGTGACGGTTTCCATATCGATGGTCAAATGGTAGGCCGAATAGCAGATCGATGTAAGTGCGTCATCTCCCCGAACCAAACGCAATCGCCCTAGCGAGGCGGCGGGCCAGCGGTTTGTCCCGCTGCTCACGAAGAGGGCTACGAGTGAGCGGGGAGCGTGGGCGGGCGGGCGGGCGGGCGGGCGGGCGGGCGGGCTACGGCTTCGCGGCGGCGATGGCTTCTGGGACGGACTTGACGCCGAGTTTTGGGGCGTTGTTCGGGGCGTCGACGCCGTCGCGGGGGATTTCGTTGGCGAATTGGCCGGTGTCACCGAGTTCTTTTTGGAGCCGGATGATTTCGGTTTTCAGTGTGGCGATGGTCGCGGCTTGGGTCGGATCAGTGATGAGGTTCTTCTGTTCGGTCGGATCTTTGACGAGGTCGAAGAGCTCCCAGGCGTCCTTCTTCCAATAGTGGATGAGTTTGTGAGTCGCCGTCCGCACGCCGTAGTGGGCGCGAGTGTTGTGGTGGCCGGGGTCGTGGTAGTAGCGGTAATAAACAGAGTCGCGCCAGCCGGTGGGTTTTTCGCCGCGCAAAATCGGGGCGAGGGAGCGGCCGTGCATATCGGCGGGGATTTTCACGCCGGCGAGATCGAGGAAGGTGGGGGCGAAGTCGGCGTTGAGGGCAAAGAGGTCGGTGACGGCGCCGGGCTTGATGCCGGGCCCGCGAGCGAGGAGCGGGATGTGCAGGCCGGGCTCATACATGAAGCGTTTGTCGTAGAGGCCGAGGTCGCCGAGATACCAACCGTTGTCGGAGCTGTAGATCACGATGGTGTTTTTCGCGAGGCCGGTGCGATCGAGGTAGTCGAGGACCTCGCCGACGCTGTCGTCGACGCCCTGCACGCAGGCGAGGTAGTCCTGCATGTAGCGTTGGTATTTCCAGCGGACGAGGTCTTTGCCGGTGAGAAGTTTCTTAGAGCCGTCGGGCTGGGTGACTTCGAGCTCCATCGGCTTGGCTTGCAGCCATTGTTGGCGCGCGGGACCGGGCGCGAGGTCGGCGGGCGGGGTGAGCTTGAGGTCGAGGCGGGTAAGATCGCGGGCGACGGTTTGCACATTCTCGGGGAGGGCCGCGGGACGCGTCGCATAATCGTCCCAAAGGGTGGCGGGCTCAGGGATGACTTTGTCTTTGAAGAGGGCTTTATTTTTAGCATCGGGTTCCCACGCGCGGTGCGGTGCCTTTTGATGCAGCATGAGGAAGAACGGTTTGTCGGTGGGGCGCGTATCGATAAACTGGAGTCCGAGCTGGGTGGTGATCGATGTGACGTGACCTTGGAGTGTGACGCGACCGTGCGGCGTGATGAAATCGGGGTCGAAGTAAACGCCTTGGCCGGGGAGAATCATCCAACGGTCGAAGCCGGTGGGGTCGCTGCCGAGATGCCATTTGCCGATCATCCCGGTGTGGTAGCCGGAAGCTTGGAGCATTTTCGCGACGGTGGGCTGGGCACCATCGAAGACGTTGAAGACGGGGGTGCCGTTGGCGTGGGAGTATTTTCCGGTAAGGACGACGGCTCGGCTCGGAGTGCAAATGGAGTTGGTGACGAAGGCGTGGTTGAAGCGAATGCCGGCAGCGCCGAGGCGGTCCAGGTGGGGTGTTCGGTTCACTTTTGAACCATAGGCGCTGATGGCGTGTTGCGCGTGATCGTCGGAGAAGATGAAGAGGATGTTCGGACGCGGGGCTGGCGGGGTGGCTGCGAACACAAGGGAGACTTGGGACGCGAGGAAGAGCGTAAGCAGGAATTTCATGGGGGGAGGAAGGCGAGAGAATCGAGGGTTTCGGGGGGTGAGTCCAGCCGCGCCTGTTGCGGCGGGGCGGTTCTTGGAATCAGCGATCGGCGCGCAGGGCGGAGAATCGGCGGGATGACGGCGCAAAAAATCGCCGGAGGGCGGGGAAGGCTGGTTGGCCTAATACTGGTCGAGTGCGCGGCTACTGCCCAACGTGAAGGCCAACTCTGTGATTGTGCATTCCAAAACATAAAACAGGGTCTTACCTAACTCCTCCGCTTAGCGGAGGAGGGGGTAAATAAGAAAGTAATGCCCGCCGTATAGGGGTATACGGCGGGCTCTTTTTTTGTCTAGGTTCAAGGATCAGATGGCGGCGGACTTCAGTTGAAATACTGGGGTTTTATTTTCCCCGAGTGGAGCTTCCGCCGGCGAGATTGCGAATTACCTCCCCATCACCGGCAATCGCCGGCACCTTTCGCGAACACATGGCTCTTATTGGTAAACGCAACTCACTCCCTTTTGTGCGCCAGGCGACTCCGGGATATTACCTCGATGGTGGCTCCCACGGGGAGATTTTGTTGCCCGGGCGTTATCTGGCGAAACTTCCGCTCGCCGGAGCGCGCGTTGACGTGTTCGTCTATCGCGACTCCGAGGACCGGTTGGTCGCGACGACCGAGGCTCCTTATGCGACCGTGGGTGAGTTTGCGTTTCTGCGAGTGGTGAGCGTGAACCCGCGAATCGGGGTGTTTCTCGATTGGGGATTGGAAAAGGACCTGTTGCTGCCGATCCGTGAGCAGTCGGCACCGCTGAGGGAGGGAGACTGGCTCGTGGTGCAGGTCGCGCTGGATCAAAGAACGGATCGCATCATCGCGAGTGCGCGGCTCAATCGGTATCTCAATCTGACGGTGCCGGCGTATGCGGAGGGCCAAGCCGTGAAGATCCTCGTGATCGGAGAATCCCCGCTCGGCTATAACGCGGCGGTGAACCATGCGCATCGCGGCCTGCTCTATCATGGCGATTTGCCGGGGCCGCTCACGATTGGTCAGTCGCTGGACGGGTTCGTCCGGCTGGTGCGCCCGGACGGCAAGCTCGACTTGGCGCTGGACCGCGTGCGCGTGGGTTACCAGCGCATCGTGCCGGTCACGGATAAAATTGTGGAAACGCTGAGGGCGAGTGCTGGTGGACGCTTACCCCTCCACGACAACAGCCCGCCGGAGGATATTCGGGCGGCGTTCGGGGTGAGTAAAAAAGCGTTTAAGCAGGCGATCGGCGTGTTGTTCAAGGCGGAGCGAATCGTGATCGAAAAGAGCGGGATTCGGCTCAAGGAGCCGGCGAAAGCCAGTGGGGCGATCCCGAAACGACCTGCTTCGCGGTAGGTCGCGGAGTCGTTGCTCTTAGTCTGGGGAGGGTTTTCTCATCGCTCTGCTGGAGTCACGGGCGGGATAAACGGCATCCAAGATTCCTGAATGAAAGGTCGCGTCTCGTTCATCGGCTCAGACGCCGCGCGCGGGCTTGGCCTTCAGGGACGGATCGAATCGACTAAGACGCACTGGCCCCCGCGCACCATCATGATGGCGGCTTCTTTGATGGCGTCGCGGTGCTCGTCGAGGGTGGTGCGGCCGGTGATGCCGGGGAAATCGCGAGTGGCGGCGAGTGCTTTTTTGAGGGCCCCGCGCTCGGTGCTGCCGGCGCGTCGGGCGGCGTCGGCGATGAGTTGCACGGAGTCGTAGCTGAGCGCGGCGAGGCCGACGGGTACGGAACCAAAGCGGGCCTGGTAGGCCGTGACGAAGCGGCGTGAGGCGGGAGCTTTGCTCTCGGCGGAGTAGTGGGTCGAGTAGACGGTCCCCTCGAGGGCGGCGCCTCCGATTTCGATGAGCTGAGGGGCTTCGAAGCCGTCGCCGCCGAGCAAGGTGGAGCGCAGGCCGAGTTCGCGAGCCTGCTGGGCGACGAGGCCGGCGGCGACATAGTATCCGGGAAGAAAAAGAGTGTCGGCTTGGGTGGACCGAATGGCCGTGAGTTGGGCGCGGAAATCCTTGGCGTCGCCGCTGTATTTTTGCGAGGCGACGATTGCACCGCCGAGGGCCGTGAAGGTCTTGGCGAAGACGTCGGCGAGGCCGACAGAGTAGGGGGCTGTCGAATCGATCAGGAGCGCGGCGCGGCGGAGACCGAGGTTTCTCCACGCGTAGGTGGCGAGCACGGCGCCTTGAAAGGGATCGGCGAAACAGACGCGGAAAATGCAGTCGCCGACGGCGGTCACTTTGGGATGGGTCGAGGCCGGCGTGACGAGTGGGATGCCGGCGGCCTGGGCGATGGGTGCGGCTTCCAAGGTGCGGGCCGAGGCGCATTCGCCGATGAGCGCGATCACTTTGTCGCGGGCGATGAGTTTCTTGGCGGCGGTGGCAGACTCCCCGGGGAGGGAGCGGTTGTCCTCAACGATGAGTTCGACGGGGCGACCGAAAATGCCGCCGGCGGCGTTGAGATCATCGACGGCGAGGCGGGAGCCGCGGAGGGCCGCTTCGCCGAAAGAGGCGTCGCGGCCGGTGACCGACATGAAGAAACCGAGTTTGACGGGCTCGCCGGTCGGTGCCGCGGCGTGGGCGAGTGCGGCGAGCGCGAGACCGGCGAAGAGAAGGCGGAGGCGCGGGAGCATGGTGAGAGCAGGCGCAAAATCTCCGACGGTCGCAAGCTGGCGAAGGGCTGTTTTTCTGCGGGCGGGGCGGTCGGGTTTTTTTCGTGGTCCTTGCGTGGGTGAGGATTGCCGCGCTGATTTCCGGACGGGTCGTGACGGTGCGACGGAGGCGGGTCGCGTCAGCGTGCGGGTGTGGGCAGGATGAAAACCAACGCCGAAACCAAGGCCGAACAAAGAAAACTACGGGCGCTTCGACCACTTGCGGTCGTTTTTCAATTCGAGGCGCTTCGTCTCAATTTGCACGCCGGCGACAGCGGAGTGGGCGCAGAGGGCTTGGAATGAAGGGGCGTTGAGCTTCCACGAAAGTGCGCCGCTGACTTCGGCGATGGACGCAACCCGGTCTTCGAAAAGAAAACCGAATTCCACGCGAGTGTCGCCGCCCTGCTTGTTCAGCGTGTCGCGGAGGAGGCGGAGAAACGAGGGCAGCTCTGGGTGCGAGGGGAGGAGGAGCCACGTGACCTTGCGGACGTTTGCAGAGACGTAGTTATCGAGGGCGGAGGCCTCCTTGACGTTGATGCGCGGGCCTTCGGTGCCGACGATAATATTACCGAGGACAACGATGGTGGCGTTTTCGGTGAGGAGCGTGCCGTAGTTTGCGAAGCCGTCGGCGAACATGTTGAGTCCGACCGAGGCCGTCTTGGTGGCGAGCGTGAAGGAGGCCCAGGGGCGATTGTCCTTTTTTGAAAGACGCTTCGCGATATTGCTGACGATCCCGCCGAGGCGAAATTCGGTGCGGTCGGGCTGGAGGAGCAGGGCCTCGATGGGGAACGAATCGAGGGCTTCGGCGAGGCCCGCGTAGGCGTTCATCGGATGTCCGGAGACGTAGAAGCCGAGAAGTTCTTTTTCGAATACGAGACGCTCGGCGGAGGTAAAATCGTCGGTCGCTTCAGCGATGGCGGCGACTTGACCGGCGCGTCGGACAGGGGTGGGGGCGGCGGATTTCTTGGCGGGTTTGTCCTCGGCGAGCATGTCGAGGAAGGTGTTTTGGCCGGCGGCTTTGTCGCGGGCGTTTGAGGCGACGGCGGACATGGCGGCGTCGATGCCGTCGAAGAGTTGCTTGCGCGAGGCGCCGCTGAAGTCGAAGGCACCGGTCTTCGAGAGATGTTCGAGGACGCGCTTGTTGATGGCCCGGCCATCGACGCGGGCGACCATGTCGTCAAAGTTTTTGAAGGGACCGTGGGCGTCGCGCTCGGCAATGATTTTTTGCGCAGCGAGTTCGCCCACGCCTTTCACGCCGGCGAGGCCGAAGCGGATCGCGGCGGAGCCGCGATCCGCTGGTGGAAGTGGGAAGTCTGAAGTTGAAGGAGCGGAGTCGGCGGTCGGGGTTTTCCTCTCGGCTCTCAGCTCTGGGCTCTGAGCTCGCGGCGCCGCGCCGCGGAAAACCGGGGTAAACATATCGCGCGATTCGTTCACATCGGGGCCGAGGACCTTGAGGCCCATGGCCTCGCACTCGGCGACGAAGTGGGAGACTTTTTCGGAGTTGCCGAGTTCGGAGCTGAGCATGGCGGCCATGAACTGCACGGGGAAATTGGCCTTCAGGTAACCGGTCTGGTAACTGAGAATCGCGTAGGCGGCGGAGTGGGATTTGTTGAAGCCGTAGCCGGCAAATTTATTCAGGATGTCGAAGATCGAGTCGGCGATTTTGGCCTCGATCGCGTTGACGCGTTTGGCGCCCTCGACGAATTTTACGCGCTCGGCAGCCATCGCTTTTTCGTCCTTTTTGCCCATGGCGCGGCGCAGCATGTCGGCGCCGCCGAGGGAGTAACCGGCGATGACTTTGGCGGCCTCCATGACTTGCTCTTGGTAAACCATAATGCCGTAGGTTTCGAGGCAGACTTGCTCGAGGAGCTTGTGAGGGTAAGTGACGGTGCTCGGATCTTTTTTTCCGCGCACGTAGTCGGGAATCCACTCCATGGGGCCGGGGCGGTAGAGCGCAATGAGGGCGACGATTTCGTCGATGGAGGAGAGCCCGATTTGGCGGCAGAGATTTTGCATGCCGCCGGACTCCAACTGAAACACACCGGTGGTGCGACCCGAGTTGAGCAGGGCAAAGGTCCGGGCGTCCTCGAGGGAAATCTTCTCGATGTCGAATTTCGGATCGACCGTACGGCGGATGTTTTCGACGGCGTCGGCGATGACGGTGAGCGTCTTGAGGCCGAGGAAGTCCATCTTCAGGAGGCCGAGCTTACCGACGGCGTTCATGTCGAACTGCACGGTGACGTCGCCTTCTTGCTCTGTGAGCGGGACGAATTCGTCGAGTGGGCGGTCGGTGATGATGATGCCGGCGGCGTGTTTACCGGTGTTGCGGACCATGCCCTCGAGGACGAGCGCTTGGTCGAAGATGCGTTTGGCGACCGGATTACGGCTAACTTCTTGGCGGAGCTCCTCGGATTTTTCGCGGGCTGATTCGAGCGTGATGTTGAGCTCGTCGGGAATCATCTTAGCGAGCCGATCGGCGTCGGCGTACGGGAGATTGTGGACGCGCGAGACGTCGCGGATGACCATCTTCGCGCCCAGCGTGCCGTAGGTGATAATGTTGGCGACGCAGTCGTTGCCGTATTTTTGGCGGACGTAGTCGATGACCTCGCTGCGGCGGCGCATGCAAAAATCGATATCGAAGTCGGGTGGAGAAACGCGTTCGGGATTCAGGAATCGCTCGAAGAGCAGTTTGAAACGCAGCGGGTCGAGATTGGTGATGCCGAGGAGGTAGGCGACGATACAACCCGCGCCGGAGCCGCGGCCAGGGCCGACGGGGATGTTTTGTTTCCGGGCCCAATCGATGAAATCCCAAACGACGAGGAAGTAGTCGATGAAGCCGGTCTTGCCGATGATGCTGAGCTCGTAGTCGACGCGCTCGGTGAGGGTCTTGGCGAGGGCTTGGTCGGTGAATGTCTCTGGCGAGGTGGCGTCAAAACCGTAGCGCTGGGTGAGGCCGAGGAGACAGAGTTCCCGAAGATAGCCGGCGCGATCGGTGCGGGCGGTGATTTCTGGGGTGAGGGGATATTTAGGATACCGCTCGCTGCCCTTGGGGAAAGGGATGGAGAGATCGCACATCTCCGCGACCAGTTGGGTGTTCGTCACGGACTCGGGCACCTCGCTGAAGAGCTTCGCCATCTCGTCGCGGGACTTCAGGTAGAATTCCTGACCGGTGAACCGCATGCGTTTCTCGTCATCGATCTTCGCGCCGGTCTGGATGCAGAGCATCGCATCGTGGGGGCCGGAGTCATGCTTGCGGACGTAGTGAACATCGTTGGTGGCGATGACCTTCAGGTTGAACTCTTCGCCCAGCTTCAGGAGCCCGGGAATGATTTTAAGCTGCTCGGGGATGCCATGGTCTTGGATTTCGACGAAGTAGTTTTCGCGGCCGAAGATCTCGACGAAGCGTCCGCAGGCTTGGCGCGCCTCCTCGTAGCGGTCGTGAAGGAGGTGCTGGGGGACGAGGGACGCGAGGCAGCCGGTGAAGCCAATCAGGCCGTTGGCGTATTTCGCGAGTGTTTCCAGGTCGGTGCGGGGTTTGTAATAAAAACCCTTGAGGTGTGCGTCGGAGACCAGCTTGAGCAGATTTTGGTAGCCCGTGAGGTTTTTCGCGAGGAGGCCGAGGTGAAACATGCTCTTGCCGTCCTCGTCGGAGCGGCCGTGTTTCTCGAGACGGGAGGTCTCGACGAGGTAGAGTTCACAGCCGACGAGAGGCTTGATGCCCTTGGCCTTGGCTTGGTTGTAAAACTCTATCGTGCCGTAGAGATTGCCGTGGTCGGTGAGAGCGAGCGCCTTCATGCCCAGCTCAGAGGCGCGGTCCATGAGCCGGTCTATCCGGCACGCACCGTCGAGCAGACTGTAGTCGGAGTGGACGTGGAGGTGGACGAAATTTTGGTCGGCGGACGGCACGGAGGGACGTTAGGGAACGGCAACGGCGTCTCCGCGCAAGAAGGGAAAAAAGCCATTGACGCGCGGCGAGTGGCTTGGCCTATTGCTCGGCTTTTCCTTTCACCACCACGCCCGCCCACATGTCCATCGAAATCAAAATCCGCAAAAATGAGCCTATCGATCGTGCGCTGCGCCGCATGAAAAAGAAGCTCGAACGCGAGAATATCATCAAAGGCACCCGCGCGAAACGCTACTTCGAGAAGCCATGCGAGAAGCGCCGCCGCAAGAACAAGGTGCAGGCCTTTACGCAGATGCTGCGCCGCCGTTACGCGGAGTGAGGCCCCCGGTTGCTCCCGGGCGACCCCTGTAAAATTTTTGCCGGGCTACCAACCCAATGGTGGCTCGGCTTTTTTGTAAGTAGTTTTTCTCGGTGAAACGTGCTGAAATTTTCTTCGTCTAGGACGCGATGCGTGTGAAGCCAATCCTTGCCCTGTCTACGAGTTGGTGTTCGCACCGCCACAGGGACGGTTACGTCATGCTGCGCGAGATGGCCGACCTCGGGTACGAATACGTCGAGCTCAGTCACGGGATTCGGATTACCTTGGTGCCGGGGATTCTCAAAGCGGTGGAGGAGGGGATCGTGAAGATTTCTTCGACGCACAATTTTTGTCCTTTGCCAACCGGGGTCGTGCAAGCTGCCCCCAATTTGTTTCAGCCCTCAGTGTCGGAGCACCGGGAACACGACCAATGGCTGCGTCACACCAAGCGATCGATCGATTTTGCCGCGCAGGTGAAAGCGCAGGTGCTGGTGTGCCACTTGGGTAGTGTGACTTTTTTTTGGTTCGATCCTGCTCGGAACATTCGCAACTACCTGCGCGATCATCACGACGCGGGCCGGGGAGGGGATGATCAGGCCTATCAAGCGCTTTTGGCGAAATCCCTTACGAGGTTGCGCAAACGGATGGGGCCGTTTTGGGAGCAAACCAAGGCCAGTCTCAATGAAATCTATGACTATGCGTCGCAGAAAGGAATCAAGCTCGGTCTAGAGAACCGGGAGAAGTTTAATGAGCTGCCGCTGGACGCCGATTATGCGGATTTCATTATGGGGCAGCCACCCACCGCGCCGATCGGCTACTGGCACGACACTGGACACGCTGACATTAAGGAAGGAATGGGACTGCTCAATCACCGCCAGGACCTCGCGAAGAACGCACCGCGCCTCTTGGGGTTTCACTTGCATGACGTGAGTGCCACGGGCAGTGACCATCAAGGGGTGGGTTCCGGTCATATTGATTTTAAAATGGTGAGCGAATTCTGGCGGCCCGAGCATCTGCTCACGTTAGAGCTCAGTCCTCGGATGACGCTGGACGATGTGAAAATCTCGAAGGCGCGCGTTGAAGCGCTGATGTAGCTGCGGCGCTGATGCAGGGGCGGCGCTGGGGGCGGGAGGTATGGGGGTGGGGCGGCGCCACCCCGGCTAGCGTGTTGGCGATCCAGTGGGCTTTGCCGCAATCTCGGCCACCCATCGGCGATGCGGGCCGGAGAGGGTCAAGGTCTCGAGATCGGACAGCCGTACCCAGACCAATTCCGCCGGGAGTTTCCCGCGGGGCTCAGGGGTGGCATAGATTGATTCCGTAATTTGGAAGCGGGTGATGCCGCGCCGCTTTTTCGCGAGGAGTTCGCCGTGGGCGACCTTGGCTGGATCGAGGCCGGCCTGCTCAGGAGTGGGCAGTTCGTGAATATTCGCCAAGCGACGGGCACCGGCGTCGGAGCGATGGAGGAGGAGCGCGCCGTTTTTTTGGCACCACACGCGAGTGACGGCGCGCTGTTCCATTTGCTTGGGGGCGAGCCGGGGAAACGCCTCCGGGTCGCCGCGATTGGCGGCTGCACAGAATGGGCGCACCGGGCACGTGAGGCACAGCGGATTGTGGCGGAAGCAGACGGTCGCACCCAACTCCATCATGGCCTGATTGTGGTCGCCGGGAGTATCGGCGGGAAGGAGCGCCTCAGCGAGAGGAGCGAAATTTTTCGACGCGCTGGCCGAGTCGCGAAACTCCGTGGCGTCGGCGGTGAGGCGAGCGAGGATGCGGACGACGTTGCCATCGACACACGCGGCGGGGGCGCCGAAGGAAATGCTCGTGATCGCGGCCGAGGTGTAGGGGCCAACGCCGGGCAATTCGCGCCACGCGGCGGGGGTGCGGCGCAATTCGGGCCAGGCGGCGACCTGCTGGGCGAGGCGATGGAGATTCCGGGCGCGCGAGTAGTAGCCGAGACCCTCCCAGAGTTTTAGCACGCGGGCTTCGGAGGCGGCGGCGAGGGTGGCGAAATCGGGTAGTTCGGCGAGCCAGCGGGCGAGGTAAGGGAGGACCGTTTTCACCTGAGTCTGCTGCAACATGAACTCACTCACGACGGTCTTGTAGAGCGAAGGGGCCTCCCGCCACGGGAGTTGGCGGGCGTGCACCCGATACCACGCGAGCAGGGCGCGTTGGAATTCGGTGCGTCGGGTAATCAGTTTTTTGGCCACGCCGTCACACAAGGCGCAAAAGACCGTGGCTGCGAAGCAGAATCCCTTTGTGCTTCCGGGGCTTTTTGTGGCCATCTAAGGGCATGCCCAAGCAGTTCAACGACGAGCCCGAAGCGCCCAAGAAGCTGGCCTCCTACACCGCAAAACTCGACGACGCCCAGATTGAAAAACTGCGCGCGATTTGCGTGGAGCGCGGGTGGACGCCGTTCGAAGTCGCCTACACGCGCTTTGCCTTCAAGGCCGACCATCTGAAAACCAACGTGAGCGCCTACACGAGTGGCAAGGTCGTGATTGCGGGCAAGGGCACCGAGGATTTTGTGCGCGATGTGCTGGAGCCTGAAGTGATCGGTGCGGCGACGCTCGGCTACGACGAGGTGTTGCACCCGGATTGGTTCGAATCACACGCGGGGCTCGACGAGAGCGGCAAGGGAGACTTTTTTGGGCCGGTGATCGCGGCGACGGTGATCGCGGACAAGTCCGCGATTGAGGCCTGGCGCAAGGCGGGTGTGCAGGACTCGAAAAAAATCGCCGAGGGGAAAATTCTGCTGCTCGACCAGCTCATCCGCGAAACCAAAGGCGCGGTGGTGCGGACATGTTTTTGCGGGATGCCGAAATACAACGACCTGATGTCGCGCCCCGGGGCTAATCTCAACCGGCTCCTGGCGTGGCAGCACGCCACGGCGCTGGAGCAGGCACTCGTGGCAAAACACGTGCCGTGGGGTCTGCTGGACCAGTTTACTGAGCAACCCCTCGTGCAGCGCGAACTTGCGAAAAAGGGCGTGAAAAATTTCGATTTGAAAATGCGCACGAAAGCAGAGTCCGATCCGGTGGTGGCGGCTGCTTCTGTGGTGGCGCGGGCGGAATTTGTGCGGCAGATGAATCTGCTTTCGAAAAAATTTGGGGCCAAACTCCAAAAAGGCGCCGGTCCCTTGGTGAAGGAGCAGGCGAACCAGATGATTCAGCAGTTCGGCGCCAAGTCGCTCGGTGAATTCGCGAAACTGCATTTCCGCACGGCCTACGAAGTGGTGTCGGCGGCGGGCAAGCTCGACGAGTTGCCGCTCAAGGAGCCGGGACCGAAAATGGAATGGTAAGCGCGGTCGCGGCGGCGGTGAGGTGGGCAATCCGTGGTGGTCAATCGGCCGACGTCGGTCGCGCGCCCGGTCGGCCGGCGGCAGCCGGGGTTGCGGTGAGGCGCTTAATGCGGCGACCGCTCGGGGCTCGGCCGGTCTCCGTGCTGAATTGAGAAGACGGTGCCAGCGGTCGGGCGGTCATGCCGCACGCTTGCACCGAGCGCGGTGCGTCCGCTAAATCCGCCGCTCCATGGCCAAACGCCGACAACTTCGCGGATTCGATCTCAAGCAGATTGAGGGCGTGGCCGAGCTCATTGGCGTCGATGAAGCGGGTCGCGGGGCGCTCGCCGGTCCGGTGGTAGCGGGGGCGGTGTGGGTAAACCAAGCGTTTCTGGAGAGTCGCTGGGCGCTGGGGCGGGCAAGCCGGGTGAACGATTCGAAGCAGCTGTCTGCGGCGGAGCGTGAGGAGTTTTGGGGGGAGTTCGCGACGTTGGCGGAGCAGGGGCACATCCGCGTCAAGTTTGGGGTGGCGGATGTCATCGAAATTGAGCAGCTCAATATTCTCGGCGCGACCAAGCTCGCGATGCGCCGCGCGCTCGAGGGTATTTATCTGCCCGGCTCGTTTGAACAGAAAACAGAACCGGACCTTTTCGCGACCCCTGAAGTCGTTGCGAATTTCGTGCCCACAGTCTCGTGCCGCGTGCTCGTGGACGGGCTCGCGTTGCGCGGGTTTCCCTACCCGCACACGGGGATCGTGAAGGGCGACGGACGTTCCCTGTGCATCGCGATGGCGTCGATTATCGCCAAGGTCACGCGCGACCGGTTGATGGGCGAACTCGACGGCAAGTTTCCCGGCTACGGATTCGCGCAGCACAAGGGCTACGGCACGGAGGAGCATCGCGACGCGGTGCTCCGCCTCGGTCGCACGCCGCAACACCGGGAGATGTTCTTGCGCAAACTGCTCGCGGGCCGCGTGGACCCGGACCAGATGGATTTTCTCAGCACGGACGGCTGACGCGCCGTTGACCGAACAGCGACGCTCGATCATTTATTCATCTCTTCGATGGCG
>Ga0114970_10002643_pt1 | contig 13394 bp, 3 predicted proteins | sample M_140205_XF_Meta_FD_87030 | JGI IMG/M metagenome (GOLD analysis project Ga0114970, IMG submission 87030) | Freshwater microbial communities from Lake Montjoie, Canada to study carbon cycling - M_140205_XF_MetaG | ecosystem: Environmental > Aquatic > Freshwater > Lake | place: Lake Montjoie... | reverse complement strand
TTGTCCTTGCATTTGCCGTGGGCTGCGGCATTATTGCTCCTTTCGCCAGACCCTATCGTCCAGCGGTTAGGACACTGCCCTTTCACGGCGGTAACACGGGTTCGAATCCCGTTAGGGTCGCTCCTTTAACTCTGTTAAAAAACGATCATAAGCCGCATATCATAAGTGGTTCACACTGACTTCGGGGGCAAAAGAAAAATCCGCAGTTAAGCCCTGTTTCGGTAGTTCGTTTGTCACAAATTCTTGCCCTATGCTCGCGGTAGGTTAGGCGTCCGGGGGCGCTTCAGCTTGAGGCCGCGTTGGGAGAAACCGCGAATCGCTTGGACTTCTCAAAAGCTGAATCTTTTCTCTGGTTCTTTGCGTTGTCGTGCCCCCGAAATGGTTTTACCGATACCTGGACCTGCGCGCAAAAATGTGGCCGATCGCGCACCGCGCAGGCCGCGGCTCATGCGTTGACGGACAAAACGCTTGCGCCGAAGCCTAACCGCAAGCCACGTCGCCACAGCATGGTCGACCCAAGGGGCAATTCGGTAGGCCGACAGCAGCAGATCGGCACACAAAGCCAGATCGCTTTAAATACATCGCGATTGATCGAGCTACGCCCGTGTAGTATCGACCGTGCTATGCCTACAGCCGAGCTACGCAGATTGCGGGAAAAACACTCTGCAGGACTTGTTCCAAATACCGAGACGCAGCGGGCGTTGGAACGCTACGAGCAGACGCTGGAGAAGAGCCGATCGGCCATTTGGGAGGTCGATGCGCGGGGGATTTTTACCTACGTAAGCCGTTCGCTGGACATGGTCATCGGTTACACGCGGAAAGAATTGGTGGGTAAGAAGCACATCGACAGCTTTTACCCCGAGGGAATGGAGCCCGATTTGGCCAAGGAGCTCAACAGTTCTTGGCTCGAGCGCGAGGCGCCTTTCTTCAACGCGGAATGTCCGCTCGTGCACAAGACCGGATTCATCGCCCGGGTTGCATCGCACGGATTTCCGTTTTTCGACAACCGCGGACGGCTGCTCGGTTATCGCGGGACGGATATTGACATCACGCATCTTAGGAACGGGCAGCCTGCGGCGGAGCACGGCGGATCATCCGCTGCCCTTGGCCAACTGACCTTCCGAGAGCGTCAAGTGCTATGGGGCGTGGCTCAGGGGTTGCTCAACAAGCAGATTGCCGCACGCTGTGGACTGGCCGAACGGACGGTGAAACTTCACCGCACCTCCCTGACCCGCAAGCTCGGCGTGAACTCAGCTGCAGGATTGGCTATTTTCGCCAGCGAGGCGGGACTGACCAAGGGCGGTTTTCCCGCCGGGCCGTTTCACGGCTGATTGTTCGGAAGAGCACAAGAGCGCATTCGCATATATTGCCCTGAAGGGCAGCATTTGTTTGTTGGCGACTTTTCTAATTCTGTGCAATATAAGAAGTAGTTTTCGGAGCAAGACTTTCCAAATACTGGGTATCCGTTTTGTGCAGGAAACTGGGCCGCCTCGCGATGAATCGTTCCTCCCGCACGCATTTTTTCTCCCCAGTTGTTCGGGCTGCGGCGCTGCTTTTCCTCACGGTCGGGAGTTTGTGGTCCAACAGCAACATGGTGACCAACGGATCATTCAACGATGGTCTCGCCGGTTGGACATTCTCTGGAAACGTTTCCGCTTCTTCCGACCCGTCGCTCACTACGTCGCTCACCAAGGACTCAACCGTGCAGTCCGTTCTTTTTCAGACGGTGCAGCAGCAAGGTTCGCCTATCAACCTCTCGATCGACTTTTACTACGCGGTTCTTTCCGACGTGGTTCCTTCCGGCACGTTCACTGACACGGCCTATTTTTCCATTTACGAGTCGACCAATGCATTAACCTTGCGACCGGATCTCGGGCAGTTTGATTCGGTGAGTTCCGTTTTCGACGCGACCTTCAACGGATTCACCAACGTGGTTGCCGGGGTGAGTATACAGCCCAGTTCTCGCGGGCCGGACTGGTGGACTGTATCGCTCACCAACTACACGCCGACGCACAATTTTGTCGCGCCGACGCTGGAGGTTTACAACTTCAACGGCATCGCCAACGACTCCACCGCGCTGATGACCGGCGTAGTCATGGATTCGGTGCCAGAGCCCGGCACTACGGTGCTGCTTGGCCTCGCGTTTGTTCTAGCGCTGGCGGTTCGGCGAATTCGCCATCTTCCGATTTTGTGTCTCGCTGTGCTCTCCGCTGCTGCCCCTTTGCGTGCGCAGCCGGTGGTCGCTCTCGGCTCCCGCGTGCGTGTCGCCACGTCCAACGAAAGCAGCGCCTTGGATCGGGCGACACGTGTCATCACGCAAACGGCCGAGATCACCTTGACCAATACCGGCGATCGTCCGGTCAAGGCGCCGCTGCGCGTGCGCATCGCTTTGGCCGGAACAGGAGACCTGAGCCGTGTCACCCTCGGCGATGTTATTGCCGGAAACGCTGACGACGCGCGCCCTTACCGTGATTTGTCGGCACTTTTGCCGCCAGCGGGCCTCGCCCCCGGCGCCTCCGTCCAGTTTACGCTGCGCATTGTGCGACCTTTCGATCTTCCGGTTTCCTACCAACTGGAATCGCAAGGTATCTTCAACCGCGATCCCTCGGTCGCATTCGAAGCGCCCCTGGCTGCGGTGGCCGGCGAAGAGGTTGCCTTCGACGCAGGCGCTTCGGATGACGGCGAGGGCGGTACACAAATCAGCTACGTTTGGAATTTCAGCGATGGCGGAGCTTCGGATGCGGTCGCGCCGAAGCGTGTCTTTGCCAAGCCCGGCCGCTATGATGTCACCCTGACCGTGACCGATGGCGAGGGGGCCAAAAGCGTCCTGCGCAAAACGATCGCCGTCCTGCCTTCGGCCAATTTCGTGGTGGCGCGCACGCGAACGCTCGACGCGAGTGGTCAACCGCTCGGTGCGGTCGCGGTGCTTCAGTGCGCGGGAACCGAGGTGACCGAGTCCATCTCGGACACGGCCGCGGGATTCGCCTCTCTGGGCGGCGAGCCCGGTGAATACATTTGGCGTTTTTCGCGCGAAGGTTATCTCCCGGTGTGGCGCAAGGCTTCGCTTTCCCCACGGCAGATTCTTTTTCTGCCGAGTCCTTGGTTGGTGCGGGAAAACGCCAAAGACAAACCGGTTTCGCCATTGCGTGAGCTTGTTTTGGGTGGAACCAACCAGCCTGCGACGATCACCTTTGCGGCCGGCTCTTTTGCCGCAGAGGGAGCAGCGGGCTTTACTCCGATCGGACCGCAGGCACTACCTTTACCATTGCCCGCGGGCTGGAGTCCGCTCGGTGCCTTCCACCTCGCACTGCCTTCCGCAACTTCGCAGGCGGGGACCGTGGCATGGATTCCCTCGGACAAGCTCGGATCCGACGATGTCCTGGCGATGTTGAAGTATGATGCGAACGCGCTGCAATGGACGGTTGTGGCTATGCCGGTGCCCGTCGCTTCGCCCTCTGCCGCCATCAACGAAGCGGGCACCTATGCGTTGGTCGTTGCCGACCAAGGCGCGCGCGCACCGCCGTTGGCGCAAGTCGGAGTTGCCTTACCCGCGGCAACGGACATCGCTTTCGATGCCTCGACCATAAGCGCCACGGGATCTGTCGACCCCTCCAAGATTACCGCCTCGCGCGAGGCCGCGGCCATGACCACCGCTGGTCGTGTGATCTTCATCGGTGCGTCCGACCTTCCGAGCGGCATCTATTTCCGCACCGAGATTGAGGAGGTCTACAATCTGGCCAATGGCAAGACGCAGCACTCGCCGGTCTATGACACCAGTTTTTTTGCTTACCAGCGTCCGGGCGATGCCGATGCCAAGACATTGCATGCCGCGTTTCCCCTGCGCCCCACGCGGATTATCTCACCGGAGCAGATCGACACGGCGAAAATCGAGGCTGACATCCTGACCGGCGATTCCTATGCGGCGTCACTCTTCGACCAGACCGGAGGGCGCATTTCCGCGGAAAACCTCGCCGTATCGGCCGAGGCGGGTGATTTGTCCGGCCGCTCGCTTGCCGAGTTGCGTTTCCTCGACGTCGAGGGATTCGAGGTTCCGCTGGCCGGCCGCACCGGCGTGGCGGCTTTTCAGTTGTCGGTTGGAAATCTTGCGCCCGGTCGCAGTCTCGATGTCGAGGTTCGCGGGCTCGCGCCGAATAGCCACTTTGTCGTCGCACGTCACGTGGCCAAAGACGACGAGGAAGGTTTCGAACCGGTCGAGCGTCTAAGCACCGATGCCGAAGGCAACGCGCGCAGCATGGAGCCCGCCGATGGCATGCGTCTGCCGGGTGTCACGGGGCCGGGGCAGTTTGTCGTCATCGCGGTCGACGGACCGCATGCCGTTGTTTCCGGTGTCGCGCGCAATCTGGCCGGTGATGCGATCGCTGGTTTGGCTGTACGCATCAGCGGTTTACCCTGGCTGACCTTCAGTGCCTCGGATGGCGCGTACAAACTGGTCGCCCCGCAAGGTGCCACATCAACCGTGGCCCTGACTGATATGAGCGACGGCAACTCCGGAAATTCCGAGATTGTCGTGGAAGGCGGGGCGAACAGCGCGCAGGCCGACGTCCGTGCCGTCACAACCGCCCCGCGTGTCGCGAATGTCTCACCCGCCGACGGTGCGGAGAAAGTCCGTGCGGCCACCCCGGTGAAGATCCGTTTCAGCGAACCGCTCGATCCGGCGACCTTCGGGCCCGATGCCGTGACGTTGACCGATCCGCTTGGTGTGCTCATCCAAGGCAGTCTCTCGCTCGATCAAGCCGGCACCGAGGCCACCTTCCTGCCCACCAATCCGCTCGAGCACGCCGCGACCTACACCATCGAACTCTCGGCCGGGATCAAGGATCGTCAGGGTTTGCCCCTCAACGGAGCGCGGCTTTTTTCCTTTTCGGTCCTCCCATTCTTCGAGCGCGCCCCCGGCGCACAGTTGGTCATCTATGAACCGGGAGCAGAAAATATCCCGCAGAACGTCCGGTCGATGCTCGTCGGCTACAATTCGGCCGAAGGCAGCAGCCATGTCGTTGCTCACGGATCGGCCGGCACTGCTGATCCGGAGGTGCCGGTCATTCTCGTCAACCAGAACACCGGCGAGACGGCCACGGTGTTGAGCAAGCCCGACGGAAGCTTCGCCAGCTTTATCAATGCGTCGGAGGAAGACTTCATCGAGGCCGTCTTTGTCAATGCCAACGGCACACGGGTCACCGTCCCCGCGACCAAGCAACTTTATGACAATGGCCGCATCGGCCTCTATAGGTATGGCGGTATTCTCGAGGCGGAAAGCGACGGGGGTTCTGTTCAAATCATTGTCGAGCCCGAGGCCATAAGGGACAGGAACGTTTTCAAAGTCGAGCGGCTCTTCTCTTCGGATTTACTGGCGATGCTGAACGGGGTGCTGCCGGCTGGCGATTCTGAGGTAGTGGCTGGCGCAAAAATCGAAATGGAGGGCGATCCCTTGCAGACTGGGGTCAACATTGTCCTGCCTACCGATCAGAACGATCTAGGTCTGCCCGACGGGATTTCAGCGGAGACGGCCAGCTTCGCGCTTACTCAGCAGATCGAGATGAACGGCCAGATTGTTTACGAAATGATGGCGGACGCTGTGTACGAGACTGGCGCGCTTCGCACCACTACGCCGGTCTCCCCTACGCCTCAAAGCCAAAGTCCAGCAAAGGCAGCTAAGTCCGCGTCCGTGCGGCGCACGTTAACGGCCTTAAGCCCCCAATTCAGTGGGGGACCTATCGCAGTTTTCTTTTTGAAAATTTCCAACGGCGGACGCGCGGTGGTTACGGGGAGGGCTGTGGTCCGTGGCAGCTCTGGCTTGCCCGACGCACCGGTGCCGGGCGCGATCATTACATGGCAGGAAGTTGGGCTAGGCGGAGGACGTCCTCTCGGAGCGGGGGATCTGGTGGCTGTGGCCGATGAAAACGGTGGATTTCGGCTGATCGCCCCGATAAGCCTCTTTACGGATGGTCCGCTGCTGCTCAATGGGTACTCGCCACGCTTCCCCGGGCAGGTTGGAACAGGAGGGGCCTCCAGCCTGCTTGACGGCCCACTTGCGGCTTCCACTGCACGTGTCTTTTTCAATCCCGTCTCAGGTGCTTTATCACCAACAGACACTTTAAGTCCGAAAATCTTCTTAACTCTGGCAGATCCGGTTTCGCCCCCGGCCGCCGACAAGCCCTTCACCGTGGTGGTCAGTGCGGATGACGATACTGTTCCGCCGTCCCTCGAGGTGAAATCACCTGCTTTTTTCACCTTGTTGGACTCCACCGTAGTGGGTTTCTCCAGAAGGAATCGCTATTCTTTTCTTTCTCCGGAGGGTGTCTTCCGAATCACATCGACCGCCACCGATGAATCCGGCAACAAGACCACTTTAGATCAGGACATCAAGGTCGCCGCCGTCGATGCTGGCACCGCGCGGATTCTCGTGGACGCAGATGATCAAAGTCCTCCTTTCGTTGTCGGATCCTTTCCCGGAGATGGCACGACCTTTGTTTCTTTCACTGCTCCGATCCAGTTGACCTTCAGTGAGCCTATAAATTCCCTCTCTCTTTCCGATTTGGCAAACGGTGCAGTCCTCAGTCCCTCAGCCGGTGTGCCCGATGTCCAGATCAGCAGCGATAACACTATCGTCAGCCTGCGCTACCCGTTGATGCAACTCGGGCGGAGTTACACTCTGACTTTGAGTCCTCACCACTATCGGGATCTTGCCGGCAACGAAATCGACCAAGATGGTGTCAATGCGAGATATGACAAAAAGCGGCAACCATTTGCCCTGTCGTTTCGATCTGTCGGGCAGGAATCGTACAATCGTCTGCGTGTGGAAGGCGGTGGCATTCGCGCAACGGGCAATGGTGAAGTCCTGTTCGCTCTCGACAGGAACCCAGCATCTCTCGCGACCTATACAGTCGTCTCCAACGGGGGCTACTCCCTGTCCTCCGTTGTTTCTCTTCCCGACTCTCCCAGAGATATCATAGTTGTCGACGACTACGATCTCGTGCTTCCGAAGGCAGGCGGGACCACGGTCGTTCGCGATCCTATTGTCGTTGTCTGCGGAGGAGAGATTGGAGGCTTTGAGGAAGGAGGCGGTTGGTCAGGAAGCGGTCCTTGGGTGCTTGCTTTTCGCTGTCTTCCGGATGGGAGCCTAGCCCCATTGGGCCGAGTAGTTTTTCCGGAGCTTGGACCGACGCTGTTTATGAAGCTTGCCTATGACCGTGGTAAGCTGGGTATTCAGACTAGCAGTCCGCAAGACACCTCGGTGCAGGTTCTCGATCTCCAAAGCTTTTTGTGGGCTATGAGCCCTGTGCTTGAAGCCCAAAGTCTCCCCGCCCGGAAGGGTGCCGACGTTAATTCCGATGGCGATTACGGTGACGTTGACCTGAATGAGATCTTTCCTGTGCCGGCCTCTGAACCGCGATTCGGCTTTTTGAACCGCGGTCTTTTCTTGAGCCTTCTTCCTCCGGAGAAAGAGCGGTTGGAAGACTTCGATCTCGCGCTGGGCGGGCGATTGGTATGTGCCGTGACCCGCGAGCCGCTTACCGAGAAATACCGGCTTAGGTTGCTCGCGAGCGGTGGAGTCGCAAGGCCGCTAGATGAATCAGCTGCGTCCTTGATTCTTCCGCAGAGAGCGAAGCGCGTGAAAGCACTCTTCGGAGTCGAAGTCCTCAGAAACGGGGAAGTAGGGTTTGCCGATCTGATTCTGGTATCTTCCGAGAACAAATTGCTGATCTACGAATATCTGGGTGACAAGCAACCGCCGCGTCTCGTCAACGAGGTTGTTTTTCCAGGCAACGCGGGAGTGGTCCAGAGCATACAAAAAGTCGGACCGATTTTTGGTTGGGATGTACGGAACACATACGCAGTAGCAACCAGCCAAGATGTTTTTTATCTGGATCCGCTCAAGCTTTTGCAAAGCCCGTCTGATTTGACGGGGGCATCGCATCCCGCCATCGTCGGCCGCGCATTAGGTCTCGGCACCGGCGCCCGCAGTTTCGTGGCTCTTGCTAACGGCACCTTGGCCTGTGCGCTTGGAGGAAAGTCACTCATCAATACCGGTCTGAGCGATAAAGATTTCTCCGTTGAGTCTTTGGCTGCTTCTGATGTCAATCAGCCCGAAAAGGCCAAGGAATCGCTCATAACAAGCCTTTATAAGCAAGACCCCCCAGATGCCCCAGTCATACGTCATTCGCAACGCGATACGAATTCGGCTGACATACATGACCAACTTCTTGAGGTCGTGGTGCCAAAAGCCAGCGATGAGAAGAAGCTGATCGAAGAGGAAAACGATTTGAAATTGTCCGGGTCGAGCGCAGATATCGGCCGCACCGGTGTCAAACTCGTCGGGTTCTATACCCTAGCCAAAGATGTTATAAGTTACCTCCAGTCACGATCTGGCTTTGAAACAGTAGCCTTGACCGCTACGGCCGATGTTTCGCCTGCGGATATCTCGCAGGCAAACTATCCCGTCTGGCGCTTTGAAGATAGCACGACACTTAAGGGGACGGGAGTGACTATACCGGTGACATATGAACTGCCTTCGGTGGTTCAGGCGTGGGATGCGTTCTCCTCAGCTTCGGGCCCTAATATCTACCGCGTGATCGATCTCGATTGCGAAGGCAAACGTCTGAGGATCCACGCCTACCCCGAGCTTAACGTCGAGAAGGAAGTGGATTTGGCTCCGGTCACGACCAAGTTAACTGATGCATTAGAGGGTCTTTCAGAAGCATGGAAGACAGCAGGAGCAGTAGGACCTGTGCCTGTCTCCGGCGATATTAAAGTTAGTTTGGCTGATGATGCGAAGCTGAGTTTCAAAGCCTCCTTCGTCGAAAATCCTGAAAACAATCTCGTTCTGTTCGCCCCCTCTGTCGAAGTGGTTCAGGACCCGCTGCTTGGCGTTACGGGCAGACTTAAGCTTGGCAAAGAGGTGCCCAGGGTAGGTGCATTGTATTTGTTTATCGAAGTGTCAGGTAAGGTGTCTCTGCGGGGCAAGATCGACCGCAGCACTAAGCCGCCTGGAGTCGGCGCGTGGGGCGGGGAGTTGGCGCTTCAGGGCACTGTTGGCGCGGGCGTCGGAGGACGGTTTGAATTGGGTAATGGATACAATACGAGCACCCCCGTAGCGGCTGAGATCAAGGCAGCCGGATCGTTCACCGCGGATGGTGTCGTGCGCGTTAACGCGAAAGGATCAAATAGGTACGAGGTCAAAGCTAGTGTGGGTGCCAAATTCGACGGAGTGAAAGGCACTGCCGAAATTCAGGTCAAGTATTTCGGAGGTGATTTCAACTATTCCGCGGCTATCGACATTCTGCCCGAGAAAAAATTAATCGATCCGCCGGATGAGTCTGTCCTCAGCGAATTTCAATTCAACTAACGAAAAAACATAATGAAGCTATCCATCTTTTCAGCCTGCCTGTTCGTGGCCCTGCTCACTCCCCGTCACGCTGTCGCCAATCCTGACGCGGCCAATGTGGTGCCAAACCTGACTCTGACGATTTTCCTCGATGGGCAACCGGCGAGTTTGATGCTCAATGGATTCCCTCTTGTCTACAATAACAACGGTGATGGCGTGGTGCTGACTTTTGAAGCCCTCCCTTATCTCAAAAAGACGGGCAATGTATTGGTTTTGGACCTGCCCCGCGTCCAGCTTCAAGGCGACGAAACGAAAGGCCTCAAAGTAACTTTCGACACCGAAAGCCTGGATCGCAAAACAGACACGCTTTGGCTCGGCTTCGACCGCTTCATGACTCTTGTCGAGATCGACAAGGACGACTCCGGCACGCCCCGGGTCGGTCCTGTCGAGCAGGGAGGATGGACATTCGGCGGTGATGCACTTCAGCGTTTTGATTTCCGACTCGAGCCCGGTGCGCGCAGCATTGTCGCTATACAGGATCAGCCGCGCACCTTTGAGCATCGTTTCGAGAATTCCGAGGGACCTGACCTGTGGAGCCTCCGGTTTGGCCTTCAAAGTGCCGTTTTTGAGAGCCTCCCTTGGGATGGCACGGAGCCGCAGCTCACTGCTGCTGACAAACAGGCCTTGGCCGACCTGACGCTCCGGATCCGGGAGGCCATTAAGTTGCGCGATCAAACCACTCTAAGCGACTTATTCGCCTCGAAGATCAACAGGTTTGCCGCTGCCCGACAGGTCAGCCCGGACGTCATGTCGGAAGCATTGCTCGCGACATTCGATCTTCTGGTTAATGGGACTACGCCATTCGTATTCGATTCCATTAACGCTGCAGATTTATCCTATCGCACGTTCGAGGGCACGCAGCTGGTGGAGGTGACCCTCAACGGCGCAGCGCCCGTTCGCGCGGTTTCTGGGGAGGACGTTTTCACCAAACGCTTGTTCTTTGCCAAGCAAGGCGAAAACTGGGTGTTGGTCGATTAATGGTCATGACGTTTTCTTTCGACCTCTCAAACTGCTTGCCGTGCATGCGCACACCAATAGCGTGGTGCGGCATTACGCTGGATAAGAAGCGATTACGTTCCGCATGATTCCTCGCCTCTACATCGCGGTTTCGCTCGCTTGGCTGGCCTTTGTGGCGTCAGCTCAGGCGCGCCCTCTCGCTACGCTCACGCTGGAAATCACGGGGCAGGGGATGGCGGTGACGCCGGCTGCTTTGTCGGTGCCGAAGGGGATTCCGGGATCGGTAGGAGTGGCGGTGCGAGGGCAGGTTCCGGCGGGAGCTTTCGTTGAGGCCTATTTGCGCGGGCCTTCGTTCCCGGCGCGACGCTTGGTTGGTTCGCCCGATAAGCCTCTTATGCTGCCGCCGCTTAATCTTGTCGGTGACTATTCGCTCGATGGCATTCGGTTGGTCACACCGGATGGCACGGTCGTTCTTGAGGGCACGCCGAATTCCGTTCCCGTGCAGGTCTTCGACGAGATCCTCGTTTCGCGGGTCACCTCGCGTCCTCTCTCTATGACCGAGATCGAGGAAAAGGGGATCGATATCGATCAAAGCAATTTCCGCGCGGTGGAATTCGAGGTGGGTTTCGTGCTCGAAGGTGGCCAAGCGGTGAAAGTCAGGCTTCCGATGGTGACACCATCGTTCAAGCAGAGCACGGAGATCATTCCTGCCGCGGAGTTGGAGGCACGATTACAGCAGGCTGAGGCCATCAACGACCAACTCTCGGAGGGGTTGGTGCTTCCGAAGCAGTTGGAGGGGGTGATGCCCAACATCCAGATCAAGGCGGTGAATATCCAGTTTGCGAATGTCGGCGACCAGGATCTTGCCCTGAAAATCCCCCCGATCCCCGCCCTTCTCGTCATTCCGGGCAACATCGGATTCCTCAACCAGTTTTTCAGTGTTATGATTTATACGGAGAACGCGGCCCCGAGCGGCAGCGGGCTGAGCGTGCGCGATCTCCGCGCGGAAATGATCTTGCCCAAAGGCCCCGACCTCGTGGCTGGCACTTATGATCTTCCCGGTGATGATCCGCTGCGTTTTGCCCGGGTAAGTGGCGTGGTGCGCAACGCGGCGCCGGTTCAAGCCGTGGGGCCGGATGGCAAAACAGGGACATCCGACGATGTCGATCGCCTGCAACCGGGCGACACGGGCCAGGGCGAATTGCTCGTCGAGGGCCTGCAGGAAGGCCTGCACGTCATGGAAATGAAGCTCACGGGTAACATGGATGGACTCGCCGCCGGGCCCGTGGCCATCACCGGCAAAGCGGCGGCGAGTGTGATGGTGCGCAATCCGAAGTTCAGCATGGCTTTCACCCATCCGCGCACCACGCGCGCAGGCGAGCCTTACGAGGCGGCGGTGACCATCCTCAACACCTCGTCCACCGTTGCCAACTTGGTCAGCGTTGAACTCAACGCCAACAATGTGAGCGGTGGCACGCTGGAAAGCGCCAGCCGCGTCGAACTCGGCACCATTGCGCCGGGGGAAACGAAAACTGCCACCTTCCGCATCCGCAGCCAGAAGACCGGCTCGATTTCTTTTTCCAATCTCACGACGAGCGACGACTCGGTGATCGGCCGCTTCCGACTGAAGACCGGTGTTGACGAGCGTGGCGTGACGCTCAGCCCCGACACGATCCTGCTTCCGGACTTTATCGACCAGTTGCCTCCGGGCTTGGTCGCTGCGGCGCAGCGTGTGCTTGGTCAGGCCTTGAGCGTGAACAGCGCGGGGCAGCTGCCCGCCGGGGTGCTGCGCGTATCGCGTTCCTTGGTCCGCGGGAGCAATGCCGCGATGCCGCTGCGCTTGCTCGAGGCGGCACAGCGCATCCGCTACGGCGATCCGCTGGAGCGCGTGCTGCCCGACCTTGCCCTCGACTGGCAGGGCGCGAGGGATTTTGACGAAGGATGGGACCAAATCCTGCGCACGACCGATGCCGGTCGCGAGTGGCGGGAAGCGGTGGCGGCGGCCATGCAAACTGCATCCGCCGGCAACATGATCGAGCGCCTTTCCGCACGCGGCCCTGATCTCGCCGGTCGCGGAGAGTCATGGATGATGGCCGGTTCGGATCGCGGTGCCCTGCAGGTTTCCTACGATAGTCCGTCTGGAGCCGCTGATGCCGCGCGTAGTGCGGTGGCAAAAACGCTGGTCTATGGCGGATCCGGCGGACAATGGATCGTTGCCGCTGCCAGCGCGAAAGTTCGGTGGAATGCGAGCGAATCTGCCAGTGGCTCGGAGCTTTCGGTTCTCATCGTCTGCAATGACGGCACGGCACGCGAGTTGCGTTGGACGACCGGTGCGCTGTCCGCCGGTGCGGTGCTGACCTACGATCCGGCCGGAGCAGGCGTGGAATTGTCTGTCGACAGCGATGGCGACGGCACGGCGGAGAATTTCGTCACGGCACTGGTGGAGGACTTCAGCGAACTGCCCCCGCGGGTCATCACCGTCCTCCAAGATCCCGAAATTCTGGTCGGTCGTCCCATCAAACCTTGCGACAGTCCCACTTCGACGAACGACCGGAACGAAAGCGTGGATGTCCGCAACTACGCCAATGTCCTGGCCGTGCTTTTCAGCAAGCCGATGACCCAGGAGAAAGCGAATGTGCCGGCGGCCTACCTGTTGGATAGCGGCAACGAGGCCGCTTTCGTCCAGGTGCAGCCGGGCGGACGCCTCGCCCTGCTCACCATGCGTGCACCGGTCGGCGCTATCGTGCCGCGGGCCATGACCGTGGCGGCCACGGTCACCGACGCACGAGGCAATCCCATGACCGCCGTGGCAAAGCTGGTGCGCTCGCGCCTCGTCGAAGGAACGAGCGTGAAGGGCCGGGTCATCCGCGCCGACGGATCTTTCGCCGCCGGCGTTCCTGTGACTTTGACTTATAATGACGGGGTCGACACGCTTTTCGGGTGCGACCCGTGGGTCCGTCGTGTTGCTCAAGTGCGGACAGATGAAACGGGTTTCTTCCAGTTCGACTTTGTCCTTGGCGGGCTCGGTTTCAGT
>Ga0114970_10002641_pt1 | contig 13395 bp, 10 predicted proteins | sample M_140205_XF_Meta_FD_87030 | JGI IMG/M metagenome (GOLD analysis project Ga0114970, IMG submission 87030) | Freshwater microbial communities from Lake Montjoie, Canada to study carbon cycling - M_140205_XF_MetaG | ecosystem: Environmental > Aquatic > Freshwater > Lake | place: Lake Montjoie... | reverse complement strand
CCTGACACAGTGATCCGCCATATTCGGCCGGATAAGGACGTCGATGGATTCCATCCGGAGAACGTCGGCAAGCTGCTGATCGGCCATACCGATGGTTTCGTGTCGTGCACGCCCGCGGGTGTAATCGAATTGCTGTTGCGCAGTGGTGTGGATACGCGTGGAGCAGACGTGGTGGTGGTCGGTCGCAGCAACATCGTCGGCAAGCCGATGGCGGCGCTGCTTGTGCAGGGGCGGTCCGGCGGCGACGCGACGGTGACGATCTGCCACAGTCGGACGAAGGATCTGGCGTCGCATACGCGTCGGGCCGATATCCTGATTGTCGCGGCGGGCCGTGCGGAAATGATTACGGGCGACATGATCAAGCCCGGTGCCGTGGTGATCGATGTCGGCATGAACAGCGTGCCCGATGCCACGCGCGCCAAGGGCAGTCGGTTGTGCGGTGACGTGCATTTCGCGAGCGCGGTGGAGGTCGCGTCACGGATCACGCCGGTGCCCGGCGGCGTAGGACCGATGACGATCGCGATGTTGTTGCGCAATACGGTGCGTGCGGCTGAACGCACGGTGAGCTAAGTCGCGTGGCCGGACGCCGTACGAGCGGATATCAGAGCTATGGACCGCCAGTGCCGTCCGATGACGCTCCTGGCAGCGCGCCGGAATCGGCGATAGCGGTGCACACGCTCACCAGTGCCGCCAAGGATCTGATCGAAGGCGCGTTTCCACCCTTGTGGGTGCGCGGTGAGGTCAGTGATTTCAAGGCGCATCGGAACGGGCATTGGTACTTCGCGCTGCGCGACGCCGACGCGCAAGTGAAGTGCGTAATCTGGAGCGCGGCCGCCAAGCGTATTCCGGCGCCTCCCGACGATGGGATGCAAGTGCTGGCCTACGGCCAGATGACCGTGTGGCCGGTGCGTGGAGATCTTCAGTTTTCGGTGCGCGCACTCGAAGCCGAAGGCGACGGCCTCTGGCGGAAGGCCCTCGAGCGCACCCGGCTCAGCCTCGAGAAGGACGGGTTACTCGATCCGTCCCGCAAGCGGGCGCTCCCGGCATTTCCGCGTCGGATCGCCGTGATCACGAGTCCCGATGGCGCGGCCATGCACGACATCATCACCGTGGCGCGGGCCCGCAGTGCCGACGTGGAGATCGTGATCGTCGCCGCCAAGGTGCAGGGTGAGGGTGCGCCGGAGTCGCTCGTTGCGGCGATCGAACGCGTGAGCCGGTGGCAGGACGCGGACGTGCTCATCATCGGTCGCGGCGGGGGGGCACGAGAAGATCTGTGGGCCTTCAATGACGAGCGCGTGGCCAGGGCGCTCGCGGCCTGTCCAATGCCCACGATTTCAGCCGTCGGGCACGAGGTGGACGTGACGATCTGTGATCTGGTTGCGGACGTACGGGCGGCAACACCGTCGGCGGCGGCCGAATTGGCGGTCCCATCACGTCGCGAGGTGATCGCCCGGGTTGAGTCACTCGGCAGTCGCCTAGTCGCGGCGGCCCGTCGTCGTGAAGACCGCGCCATCGCCTCGCTTTCGCAGGTGCAGAAGCGTCTGGGGCTCGCTACCACGCGCATTGTCGAGCGTCGTCGCTCCCGGGTGGAGTCACTGGCCGGTCAGCTGCATGCACTGTCGCCCTTGAGCACCCTGGCGCGTGGGTTTGCGGTGGCGCGAACGTCCCAGGGCGCTACTTTGAGCGAGCGGGATCAGTTCGTACCCGGTGCCCCGTTCGATCTGTGGCTCCGGGACGGGATTGTGTCCGCGATTTCTGGCGAGGGGCGTCCGCTCCCCGAGCTGATTCCAGGATTTCCATCTGAGGAGGGCGTATGAGCTTCGAACAGTCACTGACCCGCTTGGAGGAGATCGTACGCGAGCTCGAGCGCAACGACGTCGATCTCGAACAGGCCTTGCGCCTGTTCGAGGAGGGCATCACCCATCTGCGGTCGGCCGGTGCGGCGCTGAAGACGGTCGATGCGCGTGTTCAGCAGCTCGTCGAGGCGGCCGATGGCTCGTTTTCTGTCGTCGAGCTGGGTGGCTGAACCGATGACGCCCGTCGGCACCAGTACCGAAACGTCCGCCCCGTCGTTCGCCTCCGAGCGCGCGGCGGTGCAGCAGGCCCTCGACGCATTCTGTGCCCGTTGGCTCGGCGACATCGCGCCCCTGACCGCAGAGGCTATCCGCTACTCACTCCTCGGGGAAGGGAAGCGCCTGCGCGCCATTCTCCTGATGGAGGCCTACCGCGCCTGCGGTGGCACCGGCGATGCGAGAGACCTCGCTGCCTCGGTCGAGGTCGTGCACGCGTATTCGCTGGTGCATGACGACCTGCCGTGCATGGATGACGATGACGTCCGGCGCGGGCGCCCCACGGTACATCGGGTGTACGGCGTCCCGGTGGCAACGGCTGCCGGACTGGCGATGGTTCCGATGGCAGCGCGAAGTGCGTGGCACGCCTCAAAAGCGATGGGACTTTCTGACGCGGTCGCCGGTGACATTGTCCGCGACCTGATGGATGCGTCCGGTGCCGGCGGGATGATCGGCGGCCAGCTGCTCGATCTCGAGGCAGAGGGCGTGCATCTTACCCTCGAGGCGTTAGAGCGGGTCCACCGGCTCAAGACGGGGGCGTTGATCATGGCCTCCGTCACCCTCGGGGCTCGGGCCGCACTGGCTCCGGCGTCGCGCCGTCTCGCCCTCGCGCGCTACGGTGCTTCGATCGGTCTCGCCTTCCAGATCGCCGATGATGTACTGGATATTACGGCGACGACGGATCAATTGGGGAAGACGGCTGGTCGCGACATTGCGCTGCATAAGAGCACCTATCCCGCCCTCCTCGGCGTGGATGGAGCGATTGAGCGCGCTGTGGCGTTGGTCGAAGAAGGATGCCGAGCGCTGGCCGACGAAGGGTTGCTGACGCCGACGCTCGACCAGTTGGCCCGCTATATCGTTGAACGGCGGTCATAGGCGGGCGCGATGCTCCCGATCTCCGCTATGCGCCCGTGCCGAAATTCGCCCTACCTGACCGCCGTACCTGACCGTCGCGAACGTCTCCCGCGACGCACATCCTGACTCCGTCATGTCCATTCTCGAAGGCATCAATTCACCCGCGGATCTCCGTGGCCTGTCGCGCGATCAGCTCCGCACGCTTGCGCAGGACATGCGCGAGCGCTTGATCGACGTCTGCTCTCGCACCGGCGGCCACATTGGCGCCGGGCTAGGCGTGGTCGAGCTGACTATCGCGCTGCATACGGTCTTTGAAACACCGAAGGACCAACTGGTGTGGGACGTCGGACATCAGGCCTATCCGCACAAGCTGCTGACGGGACGGAATTCGGAGATGGAGTCGTTGCGACAGGAAAGCGGATTGTCGGGCTTCCTCAAGCGGACCGAGAGCGAATACGACACGTTCGGCGCTGGACATGCCGCGACGGCGATTTCGGCGGCGCTCGGTATGGCGGCCGGACGCGACGTGCTCGGCGAGCAGTTCAAGGTGGCCGCCATCATCGGTGACGGTTCGATGGGCTCCGGTCTTGCGTACGAGGGCCTCAACAACGCCGGGCATTCGGATCGGGACATCATCGTCGTGCTGAACGACAACGAGATGTCGATCGCGCCAAACGTCGGGGCGATGCACAAGTATCTCACGAGCATTCAGCGCAATCCGCTGTACAACCGTTTGCGTTCACGCATCGGGGATCTGGTGGACAATGCCCCGGCGCCCTTCGCCGGTGTGAGCACCCTCGTGCGGAAGTGGGAAGAAAGCATGAAGTCGCTGCTCACGCCCGGTGTGCTCTTCGAAGAACTCGGCTTCCGCTACTTCGGTCCGATCGACGGACACGATCTCGATGCGTTGCTCGAGACGTTCACAGCGGTCCGCGCGATGAATACGCCGCGCTTGGTCCATGTGATTACGAAGAAGGGCAAAGGCTTTCCTGCCGGCGACCACGGCGAGAAGTGGCATGCCCTTCCTCCTGGACATGATCCGGCCACTGGTAAGCAGCTGACGGTCTCCACGGCCAATCCCGCGTATACCACGGTATACGGCAAGGGGCTCGCCGAACTCGGGGCAGAGCGCAAGGACATCGCCGTGATCACTGCCGCCATGCCGACAGGTACCGGCACGGTGCCGTTCGCCAAGGCGTTCCCCGAGCGGTTTTTCGATGTCGGGATCGCCGAAGGACATGGTGTCACGTTTGCCTCGGGACTGGCCACACGCGGTGTGCGGCCCATCGTGACGATTTACTCCACGTTCCTGCAGCGTGCCTACGACAACATCATTCACGACGCGGCGCTCCAAAAGCTCCCGGTCGTGTTCGCGATGGATCGCGCCGGACTGGTTGGCGAGGACGGTGAAACGCACATGGGGCTCTACGATATCGCCTACATGCTCACCGTCCCCGGCATGACCGTTGCGGCGCCCAAGGACGGCGCGGAGATGCTCGGCTTGCTGCGGGCGGCGGTGGAGCACACCGACGGGCCGTTCTGCTTCCGCTATCCGCGTGATGCGTCGCCGGACATTCCCGGCGCGATGTCGGAGATTGCCGCGACGCCGTATGCGACCTGGGAAGTCCTGCGTCGGGGCCGCGAGGTCGCGATTCTCGCCGTCGGAACGATGGTGAATCAGGCGCTGGCTGCCGCCGACCTGCTCGCCGCCGACGGCTTGGACGTCACCGTGGTGAACTGTCGGTATATGAAGCCGTATGACGAGGTCACGCTGACCGCGATTCTCGCCAGTCACACCCACGTGCTGACCGTCGAAGAGGGTACCGTCATCAATGGGTTCGGGGCGTTTATCAGCTCGGTGATTCACCGGCAGGCACCCACGGTGCGCACCGCGGTGCATGGCGTGCCGGATCGCATCGTCTATTCGGCACCGCGTAAGAAGCAACTGTCGTCGCTCGGGCTCGACCCGGCCGGAATCGCGGATCGCGTGCGCGCGTTGCACGAGTCTGAAGCGCTCGCCGGTTGATGCGCGTCGGCGTGATCGGCCACAAGGGGTACGTTGGACTGCCCGCGATCCTTGGCACGCTGCTCGACATCGCGCCCGAGCTTGGCCTGACGTTGCTGTTCGAACAGGATCTCTGGGAGATCGCGGAGCAGGGCGGACGGCTCGAGACGCCGGATCAAGTCGACGCCTTGTTCACGCTCGGCGGAGACGGGACGCTGCTTCGCGGCGCCCGGTTCCTCAACGGGCGTACCGTGCCGATTCTTGGCATCAATCTCGGCCACCTAGGATTCCTGACGGCGTGCCACGGTGACGAGTTCGAGACGGGTGTGCGCCGATTCGCGTCTGGCGATTTCGTGTCTGAGCCGCGCATGGCGCTCGAGTCCTGTGCGCTCAATCGCGATGGGATCGAACGGTGCAGCTGGCTCTCGCTGAATGATGTGGTGCTGCATAAGGGCGGCTTCGCGCGCCTGGTGAAATTCACCGTATTCGTAGACGAAGAAGCCATCGGGTCGTACTCGGCCGATGGGCTGATCGTCTCCACCCCGACCGGGTCCACCGGGTACTCGCTGTCCGCGGGTGGCCCGATTGTGGTGCCGACGGTGGAGAGCATTGTGCTCACGCCGGTGTCGCCGCATACGCTCGCCATGCGCCCGCTAGTGCTGCCGCCGCAGGTGGAAGTCAAAGTGCGTGCAGATGATGGGCCTGAAGAACTTTTGGTGACGATCGACGGTCAGGTCGGGACTACCTTCACCGGTGGTGAGACGTTGGTGGTTCGCCGCGCGCCGAACGCCGTGCAGATTGTGCGCTTTCCGGGCACCACCTTCTTTACGCGCTTGCGCCGGAAGCTCGGATGGGGTGGACTCTCCGAGCGCGACGGCGAGACGATTTGAGGAGGTAGCGTATGCTCGTCGAGCTCCGCATTCGCAACGTGGCTGTTATCGACACGGTCGCCTTGCCCCTCTCCGCGGGGCTCAACGTGCTGACCGGCGAAACCGGCGCCGGCAAGTCGCTCATCGTTGGCGCGCTGGGCATGCTGCTGGGTGAGCGGGCGGCTACCGACCGGGTGCGGAGCGGGGCCGACAAGGCGACGGTCGAGGGCGTGTTCGAGCCGGGCTCCATGCCGGCCTTGCGCACGATGCTTGATGAGCGTGGCATCGACGCTGACGAGGAAACGTTGGTGCTCAAGCGGGAGATCGGCAGTAACGGACGATCTCGGGCGTGGATTAATGGTTCTCCGGTCACTGCCGCCGTCTTGGCTGAGGTCGGGGCGCGACTGGTGAGCGTGCTCGGGCAGCATGATTCGCGTCAATTGGTCGATCCCGAGCATCAACGCGATGTCCTCGACGCGTTCACCGGCGCGCTCGACGTCCGCGCGCGCGTCGCCGACGCTTTCGCTCAGCTCGGAGCGCTGCGCAACCGAGAGCGCGAGCTCGAAGTGCGCCGTCAGGATGCGGCGAAGCGTGCGGACTACCTGCGCTTCGTGGCGCGCGAAATCGACGACGCGAATCCGGTCGTCGGCGAGGACGAAACGCTCGATGGTGAGATCCGACGCTTGTCGCATGCCGAGGAGTTGCAGACGCTGGCCGCGCAGGCCGCCACGGCGATCTCCGGTGATGAGCGCGCCGCGCTGACGCGTCTCGGCAGTGTGCGCCGCGCGCTCGTGTCACTCGAACGTATCGATCCTGACACCGGGCGCTGGCAGGTCGGCTTCGATGCTGCGGTGTACGCGCTGGATGAACTGGTGCGCGAGTTTGAGACGTATGCAGAGTCGATCGAGGCTGATCCGTCTCGGTTACGCACGTTGGAGCGGCGTCGCGATCAGCTGCTTTCCCTCATGCGCAAGCATGGTCCGACGCTGCAAGAGGTGGTCGACGCGGGAGCACGCGCGCGAGCGGAACTCGATCTCGTCGACGGCGGCACGCTGGATCTGGCGGCCATCGCTGACGCACGGGCCGCGGCGGAGGGTGCTCTGGTCGAGGCGGCCGCCGAACTGACGCGCCTTCGGCAGTCTGGGGCACAACAGCTTGCCGGCGCGGTCACGCAATTGCTGCCCGAGCTTGGAATGCCGGAAGGACGCTTGCAGGTCGCCTTGACGCCGGTCGAACAGATCGGCGCCTTTGGCGCGGAGCAGGTGACGTTCGTGGCTGCGCTCAATGCCGGTGGGGAAGCGCGTCCACTTGGCCGTTTGGCCTCGGGGGGTGAACTGGCGCGCGTGATGCTTGCGCTCAGCACGGTGCTCGCGCGCCTGCAGCAGGTACCAACGCTCGTGTTCGACGAAGTGGATGCGGGCATTGGTGGCGCCGTTGCCTGGCAGGTCGGCGCACTAATGCGGCGGGTGGCCAAGCATCATCAGGTGCTCGCGATCTCACACCTCGCGCAGATCGCGGCCCGCGCGCATCTCCATGTCGTCGTGCGGAAGAGCGCCATCGGTACTGTCACCACGGCGGACACGACGGTTGTGCGCGACGAGCCACGTGTGATCGAGATCGCGCGCATGCTCGGCGGCGACGCCGACCGCGAGGTCAGCCGGGCGCATGCGCGCGAATTGCTGGAGCGTGGTGAGGATGAGGACAGCGAAAAGGCGGTCGCCGCCCAGGCCCCGGCGCGTCAGCGTCGAGGGAAGCCGGTATAGACGCGTAGCTCGAGTCGATCGCTCGTCGACGAGGGGACCGTTCCCCCGGATCCCGCGACCGGAATCATGTGTGAGTAGATCACTTCGGCCGGGAACCGGGAACGGCCGCGTACGTAGCTCGCCAGCGTCGAGAAGCTCGCGCCGAAGGCGGCCGCATGCATTGTGCGCACTGGTACTGCGGGGTCGCTCATGCGCGGTGCACGTGCGGCGGGATCGCTGTCGTCGTAGCGGTCGACACCCCACCGTCGAACCAAATACGCGGCGGAGATTCCGAAGAACTGACCGATCGACAAACGCGGCGCGACTTCGAGTTCGAGCCGTGTGCCGAGCGATCGCGTGGCCTGCCCCACCTCGAAGGTGCCGAAGTCGGTCGCATCGCTGCGGAAGGGCAGGGCCGTGGCGATCACGTCGGACAGCGGTTTCACCGCACGAACGGTTGCGCTCATCCAGAACGAACGGGTCAGCACAAGGTCTGTGGTGCTTCGCATCAGCAGCGCGTTGGCGCCTTCGCCGATCGGCACGTCGAACGGGTCGTCGGTGCGGTCGGCTCCGGCCGTGCCGAAGCGCCAGCCGGCGGTAAGCATGCTGCGCACCCCGCGCGACGGTGTGAGCAGTCGTCGCACCTGATCGGCCTGGAAGCTGTCGAAGAGCAGAAACGATGCGGTGAGATCAATGTCGCCGATGCCGGCTCGCCGGGTGTTGCCGATCCGACCGTAGCCCAGCTTCCAGGCGGTGTCGCCCACGATGCGGGTGATACCGCCGGGGCCGTAGACGGTGCTCGCGCCCGCCGGCGCCGCCCCTTCTGCGATGTTGCTGACACCGAAGGCGGCGAAGTCCGTGCGGAGGGTGGCGATCGTCGTGCGGACCGCGGCCTGTGCGCTTCCGTTCGCGATCGGGACCACCGGCGCGCCGCCGGTCTTGGCGTCGCCGTACACCGAGGCGATGGCCGCTCGCGTCGCGCTCGCGCGAAGGAGCAACGCCTGCGCCGCGCCCGCGTTCGCGCGGATGGCCTCACATCCCGTCGCGGTGGTTACGGCACACCGCGTGATCTCGCCGGCTAGGCGCGTGCGCGCGAGATCGAGTTGAGACAGGACGGCGCCATTCGTCGAGCGAGCTGCGACGCCGGTGCCGGCGACGTACGCCGGGTTCATGCCTACGTTGGCCGTCGAGCCGACGCGATTCAACAGGAGCTGCGAGACATCGCGCGACTCCACGTACGGCACGAGGAGCCGGAGCGAGAGGCGGCGAGTGACTCCCAAGCTCACCCCGAGCGGCGCGATGCTCTGCCGGACCTCACCCGTGGCGTCGAGCGCGCCGAGCGAGAGCGCAAAGCTCGATTGACCCGTCAGCGTACGTACGCCGGCCTCGGCTGTCGCGAGCTGCGGGAAGATCGCGACGCCTGCGTTGGACGTGGTCAGTGCGCCAAGCAGCGGCCGCCGTGTGTTGCCACCGGTCGCTGTGGGCGCGAACACGGCGTCCCAGTCGTTCCACAACCCCGAGATCAGGAACCGCATGCTCCCCTTCGGCAGGGGAATCGCGTCATCGCCCAATCCGGCCACGGTCTGGGCGTGGAGGGGGGCCGGTCGCGCGGACGCGCTCGCGAGCAGCGCCCCGCTGAAGGCGAGCAGCGCGCAACGCGAGAGGACGAAACGAGGCGCAGACGGCAGTCGGGAGGAGGCCAAGGCGAGTGATCGTGTACAAGGTGAAACAAGCCGTTTCCAACCCACGCCACGGTCAGGCGTCGGTCAGGGAGCGTCGTGCGCCGAACCGGCTAGATTAGCCCGTAGCAGAGGGGGCGTCAACGAAACCCCTCGTCCCGTCACTTGAGAGCGTGCTGTGCATCTTCCTTCTGTCCCTTGGCAACTCACTGGGAACCACTGGCTGACCCTGCCGTGCATCAACCCGACCGATGGCGCCATTCACGCGCTCGGGGTGTTGCATCGTGGGGCGCGGGCGGCCATCGAGTTCGCCGGGTCGTCGGACTTCATGTCGGGGCAAGGTACCCCGCTCATGGGCCCGGTGTTGCGTATTGACGGAGAAGTCCGCGTGCTCGCGGCGGAAGGCATCGCGTGGGAGCGGGCCGTGGGTTGGTTACCGACGTTTACCTGCACGATTGATTCCCTCGTCGTCCGTGGGACCATCTTCGCGCCGTACGGGCGCGATGCCGATATGGCTGGCGCCGTCTATACGTTCGCGGTTGAGAATCGTGGGACGACCGATATTCAGCTGGAGATCGCGCTCGAAGGGGCGCTAGGCCATCGCCAGCAGCGCGTACGGACCCCTCGCCCGTTCGACGACGACCATCTTGTAAGCGTCGGGCCCGATGACGTGTTGCTGCTTGAAGGCGCGGCGATTCCCGGACTCGCTGCGATCGCGATCGGCTGTGACGGTCCGGCGACACTCGAAGCACCTACCGCCGCGGCTCGTGAGGCACGGCCGTTCGCCATCCGGCGTTCCCTCGTCGTACCGGCGAACGGCGGTGTACAGGTCGCGTTCTACATCGCCGTCGGCCCAGAACGTGATGGCGCGCAGGCCACCGTCGCGGTGCTACGCCGCCGAGGGTGGCGCGCGCTGCTGACGGCAACCCGTGAAGCCCTCTCGGCGCTCGAACAGACCACCGGAAGCGACGTCATGGATCGCATCGTTAACCGGAATCTGCTGTTCGCGTACTTTTACGGCGTTGGTCGTGGGCTGGACGATGCCCACTACTACCTTGTGCGGTCGCGAGCACCGTGGCACTCGATGGGGTGCACGGTGCGCGATTGGGAAGCCCTGATGTGGACCTTGCCCGCGGTACAGCTGGCGGACACGGGCCTCGCGCGAGAACTCCTCGTGCGCGCATGTGAATTGCATGGCTATGCACCCGGACAGGGGGTGCATTACATCGACGGCACGTTGTTTCAGCCTGGCTTCAGCATTGAAGGGCCGGCGGCGTTCGCCATCGCCACCGATCGCTACATCCGTGATTCGGAAGACGATCAGATCGTCGAGGATCCGGTCGTAGCCGACACGTTGTATCTGGCGTCCGAGGATATCACGGCGCGCCGAGATGAGCGGGTGCCCCTGTACTCCACCGAAGTCATGCCCTCCGGTGCGCCGGCCAAGTACCCGTTCACTCTACACGGCAACGCGGTCGTGGCGCTCGCGCTGGATGTCTTCCGCCGCACGCTCGACGAAGAGGCAGCGGCCGGCGTCGAAGATCCTGCCGCCGTACGCGCTGCGATCCGTCGGCATTTTGCGGTGGATCGTGGCGAGAAGGCACGGTTGGCCGTGGCGGTCGACCTCACGGGGAATGCGTCGCTCGACGATGATGCTGTCGGTTCGCTCTTGTGGTTGCCGCTGTACGAGGCGCTCGATCGGGATGATTCGCTATATCGCCGCTCCGTGCGCGCTCTCCGTAGCGAGGGCGCTGCTCCGGACGTGTCGGTGTCGCCGCTGTTACCGCAGATCGCGCGCCTCTTAGGTCCCGAAGCGCAGGAGGTGCTCGCGTGGCTTCGCCGCGCACCACTCGATAACGGGATCGCCGCTGAGTTCGTGGATGCGGAAGGGAAGGCGGTCGGGAACGGGGGCGACGCGGCGTTGGCCGGGTTGCTGGCTCACACGGTCTGGTACGCCGCGCATGCCCTCGGACTTCGCGCCTGATTGTCCTGGGCCGCTTGTCGGGGTCAAGCCACCCTGCTAAAATCCGGTCTGTGCGGGAATAGCTCAGTTGGTAGAGCACAACCTTGCCAAGGTTGGGGTCGCGGGTTCGAGTCCCGTTTCCCGCTCTGATCGTCGCTGCGGCCGCGTGAGAGGTTCGCAAAACGGGAGCGCTTTGGCGCTCCCGTTTTGCGTTGGATGGCGGGGCGCGCTAAGCTCCGAAGGAGAATCGCGCACGGCGATTGCTCGGTGTGTGTTGTGCGATGGTGGACCGACGACGGCGCGACACCCGGATGGCGAAACCGGTAGACGCGTGAGACTTAAAATCTCCTGCTCGAAAGGGCGTGCGGGTTCGAGTCCCGCTCCGGGTACGTTGTCGTCGTCGTTCACCCGCACCTCGCGTCGTTGTCCGTGTGATATCTTCGCGAAGACCGAGTACTCCCAGTGGCCTGGAGCCCAGATGCGAACAGTGCGCGACCCGCGCGGTACGACATGGATTTGTCTCGAATTGCCGGAAGTGCCGGTTGATCAGCGCGACGCGGCCGCCGTGCTCCCCGCCGACACCGTGGCGATCGAGTGCAACTCCGGCGCCGAGCGCGTGATTGCCCTGGTGGCGCCGGGGTGGGACGATGTTATGGACGATACCGCACTCTCGGAGACGATCGCGGCGTTCATGCAGTAGGAGGCGAACAGCGGCGATTGTATGTTTCGGCCATGTCCGACGTCGTCACGCTCGCCACCGAATTACTCTCTGTCGAATCCACCACCGGCCGCGAACGGGACGCGGTGGATCTCGCCGCGCGCTGGCTGGTCGCGCGCGGCTGGAATGTGTCACTCCAGGAAGTCGAGCCTGGGCGCTCGAATGTCTGGGCCACCCGCCGTGGTGGTGGCGTGACGCTCTCGACGCACCTCGACACGGTTCCACCGTACGTGCCGCCTCGTCTCGAGGGGAATCGGCTCTACGGTCGCGGGTCGTGCGACGCGAAAGGGATCGCCGCGGCGATGATGATCGCCGCCCAGCGATTGGCCGACGCCGGGGAGGAACGGGTCGATCTCCTCTTTGTCGTCGGTGAGGAAAAAGGCTCGCCCGGCGCGCTCGCCGCGAATGGCCTCCCCGCCACGAGCAGATTCCTGGTGAATGGCGAGCCAACCGAGAGCAAGCTCGCGTCGGGCTGCAAAGGCGCCCAGCGGGTGATCGTGCGCGTCCGCGGGCGCGAGGCGCATTCGGCGTATGCCCATCTGGGGAGCAGTGCGCTCGAACCGTTGCTCGATATGCTCCCCCAGCTGCGCGAGCTCGTGCTGCCAGTCGATCCCGTGCTCGGCGAGACCACGTACAACATCGGCGTCCTGCGCGCCGGCACCGAGGCCAACATCGTCCCTGGGCTCGCCGAAGCCGAGATCATGATCCGGCTGGTCGGCGATGTTGTGCCGGTGAAGCAGGCCTTCAGTGACTGGGCTGGCACGCGCGCCGAGTTGATCTGGGGATCGCACATCCCCGCGCAGTATTTCCACGTGCTCAACGGGTTTGAGGTGGTGCCCGTTGCGTACACGAGTGACATCCCACTGCTCGATCGCTGGGGCACGCCGTTGCTCTTCGGGCCCGGCTCGATTCACGTGGCCCATACGCCACTCGAATACATCGATGTGGCGGAACTCGAAGCGTCGGTTGGCGCTTACGAACGTATCGTCCGCACCCTGCTCGCATGACTACGCCCGTGACACGCTGGCCGGTCGCCGTCCTTGGCGCGACCGGTGCCGTCGGACAAGCCTTCATTCGCCTGCTCGCTGGCCACCCTTGGTTTGATCTCATCGAGGTCGCCGCCTCAGAGCGCAGCGCCGGCAAATCGTACGCGACCGCAACCCGTTGGCTGGAAGGAACGATGCCGCCGGCCGTTGCTGGCCTCGAGGTGAAAGCGTGTACGCCGGCACAGGTAACTGCACCAATCGTCTTTTCCGCCCTAGACTCGTCGGTGGCCGGCGAGGTGGAAGCGGCGTTTGCGGTGGCCGGACGGCTGGTGCTCAGTAATGCGAAAAACTACCGGATGGACTCCGATGTGCCGCTCGTGATTCCCGAAGTCAACGGGGACCACCTCGAGCTGCTCACGCAACAGCGGGCCAACCGTGGATGGCCCGGCGGTATCGTCACGAACGCGAACTGCGCCGTGACGGTCGCGGCCATGGCGCTAGCCCCGTTG
>Ga0114970_10002640_pt1 | contig 13400 bp, 14 predicted proteins | sample M_140205_XF_Meta_FD_87030 | JGI IMG/M metagenome (GOLD analysis project Ga0114970, IMG submission 87030) | Freshwater microbial communities from Lake Montjoie, Canada to study carbon cycling - M_140205_XF_MetaG | ecosystem: Environmental > Aquatic > Freshwater > Lake | place: Lake Montjoie... | reverse complement strand
TTAAAATTGGTAATACCTTTATATTTATAGGAAACATAATGTCAATATTATAAAATTAACTCATATATTAAACAGTTATAATCACGTAGTATATTCCATATATAGTGAAGAATGTGGTGATCGTTTAGAAAAAATAATGTTCAAAAATTGTAAGAAAAAAAAATATAATTGGTTAAATGCCGTTGATGAAGTACATGTAATTTTTAAAAATCGTTTTTCTAATATATATTTTATATATTGATATAAAAAAAAATAAATAGATTTGTTATAATAAATGATTTTGTTATATACGTTATTAATTGCGCTGTCTATATTACTTATATTCTTAATATACAAACTTTTTAAAAGTACGTCTACCTATCGGGAAAAATATAATAAAAAAACCAAAATTTATTTAGACGGATTATCTAGGGAATACACACCTCATATAGTTAAATATATTTTAAATAGTATACCAGACCACGAAATTGTAGCTGATAAAAAAGATTCTGATATATATGTATATCATATAAACAATAATGATCATACAAAAGATAAAATTAATATTGTAATATCTGGGGAACCTGACGAAATAAATGATAATGTTGATATATATATAGGCCCAGTTATTAAAGATAACTCAAATTTAAAATCTATATATTATCCGCAAATGTATTCTTCTTTGATAGAACATAAAAAATCTGTAAATAAAGATGATTACAAAACTCCAAACAAAAATAAATTCTGTGCTTATATGTATAGACAAAGACACGACCATAGAATTAAATATTTTAATTTACTTTCAAAATATAAAAGGGTTGATGCTCTTGGAGATTGTTGCAAAAATACTGATATACCTTCAACAAGACATATTAGCAACGAAAATGAAACATATAATGATATAGCAGTTGATCTATATAAAAATTATAAATTTGTTTTAGCAATTGAAAATATAGATAAAAATGGATATTTTACAGAAAAATTAAATAATCCACTTATAGCAAATACAATTCCATTATATTGGGGAAATAAGAAAGTATTTGATTATATTAATAAAAAAAGAGTTATATATATACCTGATTACACAGAAGATGAGCTTATAGAAGTTGTAAAGAGAATAGACAATGATGATAATGAATATAATAAAATTATTAATGAACCATGGTATGTAGATGAAGAAAAATCCCCGGAACATATTGAAAAACACTTAGAAAAAAGTATTAAAGAAAATTTAGATACAATATTGAATAAAAATAAAAAATATGTAAGTGCAAACTACATTGGAGGTCTTGGAAATCAATTGTTCGATGTATATACTGCTATATCATACGGAATAGACAATGATAAAACCCCAATATTTGAATATAGAAATGATAATGGAAATAGAAATACTTATTGGAAAACACTTTTTAAAAATCTAAAAACATACACTGATTATAAGTTAGAATGGACTAATATAAATGAAAATGATAATGGAACATATAATCAATCTAATAATTTACAAGACAAAAATGTAATGTTTCATGGTCATTTGCAATCATACCACAACTTTATTAAAAATTTAGATAAGATTAATAATATAATTGGAATACAAGATTTTAAAAATAAAGTAAAAGATAAGTATAAAAAATTATTTAATAATAGTAAAACACTTGGTGTACATTTTAGACTAGGTGATTATAAAAACATAAATGATAATGTTTTACCGGATTCATATTATATATCTGCTCTTCAGAAAATAGATTTAAATGATAAAAATATTTTAATTTTTTGTGAAAAAGAAGATTATAATACAGTAGAAAACAGATTGAAAAACATTTTAAACAACAAATCTTTTCATATCGTTAAAGAAGCTGAAAATGAAGTAGATGAATTGATATTATTAAGTTTATGCGATTATATTATAATAGCCAATAGTAGCTTTAGCTTTTGGTCAGGAGTTCTTTCTAATCATAAAAACATTTATTTACCGATTTTTAAATGGTTTAAAAATTCTAAAGAACGTTTTGTTTTACCAGGATGGACTTTAATAGAATAAATAATATTTTAAATTATTTTTATAATTTAAAATAATAAGTATCTAATATAAAATTATGGAAAATCGGAAAATTGCTTTAATAACAGGAATATCTGGACAAGATGGTTCTTATCTAGCTGAACTTTTATTGGAAAAAGGATATATTGTGCATGGAATTATAAGAAGAAGTTCTTCTATAAACACTAAACGTTTAGATTCAATATATAAAAACCCTAATTTATTTCTTCATTATGGAGATCTATCAGACTCTTCATGTATTAATAAAATAATTATAGAATATGAACCAGACGAGGTATATAATTTAGCAGCTATGAGTCATGTGGCTGTGTCATTTGAAACACCAGAATACACAACCGATATTGACGCTGTAGGAACATTGAGAATCCTCGAAGCAATTAGAAATAATAAAAAGAAAATAAAATTTTATCAAGCAGGAACTTCTGAATTATATGGAGGAGTATATGATAAAGCACAAAACGAAAATACTCCTTTTAACCCTAGATCACCATACGCTATAGCAAAATTATACAGTTATTGGATAACTAAAAATTACAAAGAAGCTTATAATATGTTTGCTGTAAATGGAATATTATTTAATCATACTTCACCAAGACGCGGAGAAACATTCGTTGAACAAAAAATAGTTAAAGCAGCAGTTTCAATATTAAAGAAAAGACAAAATGTTTTATATCTTGGTAATATATATTCTTATCGTGATTATGGACATGCTAAAGATTATATCAGAGCAATGTGGTTAATATTACAACAAGATAAACCCGAAGATTTTGTTATTTCTACTGGAGAAAAATATATGATTAAAGATATTGTTACTCTAGTTTTTTCTAAATTGAATATACCTATTGAATGGTTCGGAGAAGGAATAGAAGAATATGGTAAAGTATCTTCTTCGACAAAATATCCAGGTATGGAAGGAAAAATAGTTGTAAAAATTAATAGTCGTTATTTCAGACCAACAGAAGTGGATAACTTGATAGGAGATTCTTCAAAGGCGCGAGAAAAATTGGGTTGGGAACCAGAATACACATTTGACGATATTATAAATGAAATGATTAATGAAGAAATAAAATCTTATTTAAAATGAGACACTTTATTTTAAACATTAAATATGTTTAAAATAAAATAATTATTATTAAGCAATATCCAACATAGGAGTTTTACTTTGTTCATCTTTAATTGAATCAATAGCATTGATTGTGCTTTCAAAATTAGAACATGAGAAAATCCCAAATAGCAAACTAATCCACATTGTAATATTTACAATATCTGGTTCGAGCTTATAACAATTTCCCCAAAATAAAAACGAACCTATTATCAACCATGAAAATAGAGTTAAATTAATAATATAACCAATTGCGATAGCTAAACAATTATATAAACTGGTCCTTCCATAATATAAATATAATGATAAACTGATCTTTAACACCAAAGATAATACACCTTTAATAATCAACCAATCGCCAATATTTACAACTATAACAGCAGTACAAGATATTTTATTTTTATATATGAAAGCTACTGCTATTTCAAATATAGGCAATGTTAAAGTTATTATATTACAAATTAATAATGTTTTTATTAGAAAAGAATTATTTGAAGATTTACTTTTTACTTTGAGCATTATCTATAAATATATAATTATATATTTTGTATATATAATTATAATTCAATTTTAATTTTTTAGAATCCATGCATAACTATATTTCGCAATTCTACTATTTCCTGACTAACAAGGAAATCGCGAATACTAGCTCTATGATCACCTTGTAATTGTATTATTTTTTGCGTTACTGCGTCTTTTTCTTCTTCTATAATACAACCGTTACATTTGAAACTTTTTTTAAAAACTTTAAGTATTTTCTTAAAATCCAAGTCTTGTGGCAATCCTGCAACACTAGAAATACTTTTTTTACCATTACGCTGTTGTATACGTATATGTACTTTTTCTCCAAGATCATCTAGAGTATTTGTGAAATAATCATTTAATTCTTTTTCAATATCCATACTTATATCTTTTAATATAGGATATATTATTTTTTCATTTTTTTATAATGTAGCAGCTACTAAATCGAAACGTAAATCTTTATTTTCTTCGTTTAGTCTTCTTATGAATTCAATTGTTTCTGGTCGTCTACAAGATAAGATACCGCGCAATTTGATCTGGAATATTCTCTTCTTTTCTATTTCATCTTCTAATTTTTTCATAGACTTCTCATATAGTTTTTGAAGTCTTTTTTTTGTGTTATAATTAGAATTTAATAATATTTTATTTTTAAAATCTTCTAATTCCATTATTTCTTGATTAATAAAACTATCTATAACATTTAATCTTATTCTTTGAATATTAGGAGGTAATGGATTTGTGTCGTAAGATACCTTTAACATTTTTAATTATAATAGAGTTTATATCTTTATTATAATTACATACTTTAAAATTTCAATTTAAATTGCTGTCATCGGTATTAAATGTTTTGTAAATTCTGTGTTATCAGAAACTATATTTCTAATTTCTTCCGCTTTGTCAATAACAACTTCAAATCTATGTGCATACGAATCGCCGTTCTCATTGTTTAACCATTGTTCTGTTAAGTTGCATGCTTTATCTTTCAAACCACTTTCAACTAAAAAACCAGTTAATTTTTTCGCGTCGACGTCTTTATGTATTGTTCCTTCTGGAGTTTTGTATTTAAATATTTGACGACTTGGATCGCTACAAATATACTTTAGATTCCCATTTTCGTCTTTTAATAAATTTTCATAAGCAAATTTAGCGAAACCCTTTTGACCTGAAAAGATATCATCAAGTGTGTATTTTTCATCTATAATTTGTTTCATATCATCTTTGTTTTTCAAGTCTAATGGCTGCATGATATTTAACATTTTATTGATATTATTATTATAGACTAAACTTTTAGGTTGTTTGGCGATATCAATTATAGCTTGGTGGTCTTCTTGTAACATATCAATGTTTTTGTTAAGATGTTTGATCTCAACATCGTAGATTTGCATTTTTAAAGAATTTATCTCATCTTTTAACTGTTTATTTTCATCTTCTAATTTTGTATTTCTATTTGTCAATTCTACAAATTTACTATTTACTTTTACAAGATCAATAAAACATTTATTAATATGTCCCTTGAAACCTTTATTAGAATTAAATTCTTTATTACAATTACAACAAACAAATACTAGTATTGAATTATCTTCTTGTGTAATATTTTTATCTTTTTGTATTTGAAGACATAATTTTGTCTTATGATGAGCTTTTAACCCATATGTATTTTTCAATACTTTTTCACAGTATTGACATTCCATTTATATAATTATATATTTATTTTTTAAATATTTATTTGATTTTTGTGGAAATTTTTGGAAAAAATAAAATCAACATCAAGTACAAATTGTACTTATTTTTGAAATTTTTGGAAAATTATGGAAATATTGTGGAAAAATTTCCATAACGTTAAAAAAATAAACCGGAATCAGGGTGAAATGTAAAACCGAAAAATAGACTAAAATATACCCTCAATGAAAAATGATATTTTTACTTGTTTTTCAATTTAAAAAATTTTTTTTTTACATTTTCAAAAAAAAATTTTAGTGTGTGTGTGGAATTTTTTTTCCGGACAACGGTTTTTGAGAATTTCAATTTCCGGATCCGGAAATTTAAAACTTTTGGTTTTATAATTTTAAAACTTTTGGTTTTATAATTTTAAAATTTTTGGTTTTATAATTTTAAAATTTTTGGTTTTATAATTTTACACCCTTGAAGATTTAAAACGCCGGTTTTTAAATCTACTATATAATAAATGACTCATAAACACGAAGATTTAAAATTAACTGCTGTTAGATATTATTTAGATAATGATACTACTTATGCTGAAACCTGTAGAATTTTCAATTGTTCTGACTGGAGAAATGTTAGCAGTGTAGTCTATTCTTTTCTATAATTCAAGTTCGGCACCAGAAATCATATTATCCTGAATAGGACACAAATATATTTTATTTTATTTTATTGTATTGTAATAAAAATGAGGCGTCGATCCAAAAGTATAACAAAATCCAGAAGGATGCGAAAGAAATCTACTTATAATAGTAGACGCAAAAGCAAAGGTAACTCAAGAAAGAAATCTACTTATAATAGTAGACGCAAAAGCAAAGGTAACTCAAGAAAGAAATCTTTTACTAAAAGTAAAAATAAATCTATTAAAAGATCAAGGAGATCAAGAAAAAAAATCAGAATTAAAGCTTATGATGGAGTTAGAAATGAAGCTGGAGAAGTTATCTTAGAAAAAACAGATGTACCTAATAGAAATATAACAGAATATGTAATTCCAAAAGGTGTTACATCTATTGGAGAACGTGTATTCTATGGATGTAAAAGTTTGTCAAATATTATAATCCATAATTCGGTTAGAAAGATTGGATACCGGTCATTCGGAAATTGTATAAGTTTGATAAATATTGTAATCCCTAATTCTGTTACAGAGATTGAAAAAGAAGCATTCGAGGGATGTAAAAGTTTAGAATATATTGAAATCCTTGATTCGGTTGAAGAGATGGGAAGCGGTGTATTCATGAGTTGTACTAGTTTGACACATGTTGTACTCTCTAATTCGGTTAGAAGGATTGGAACCTATACATTCTATCATTGTACTAGTTTGACACATATTGCAATCCCTAATTCTGTTAAGACGATTGGAGAAAGTGCATTCGAAAGATGTGACAGTTTAACACATATTGTAATCCCTAATTTGGTTACAGAGATTGGAGACAATGCATTCAAAGATTGTGGTTTGATACATATTGTAATCCCTAATTTGGTTACAGAGATTAGAAGAGGTTCATTCAGTGGTTGTCAAAGTTTGACACATATTGTAATCCCTAATTCGGTTACAGAGATTGGAGAAGATGCATTCGAGTGGTGTACTAGTTTGACACATATTGCAATCCCTAATTCGGTTATAGAGATTGTAGATGGTGCATTCTATTGGTGTACTAGGTTGACACATATTGAAATTCCTAATTCTGTTAAGACGATTGGAGACAATGCATTCCTGGGGTGTCCTATTACTGAATGCATTATAGTGTTTTACGAGGATCATTTTGGAGAAACAGATGATGATAGACTTCAAATTGAAAACCTTAAAAATAATTTAATAAGATCTGGAGTTCTAACAACATGTGTATTTACGATTGAAAGACGTATTTCCGATGCCAAATTTAATCTTATCACAGACACTTTACTTTTAACAGATAGAAGAGTGGGAGATAAAATAGAAGACTGGGAAAGAGTTATGAGTGAAGAAATATATTCTTTTCTATAATTCAAGTTCGACACCAGAATTTCATGAGTATTTCTAACTTTTAAAGTTAGAAATATATATTATTATTTAGTATTTTACATATTTACACTTGAGTTCAACCAAAATGATTTTTTTAAACATAAACGCAACGCAAAAAATATTCTTGATAAGTGAATCATATAAATCAGCACCGTAGTGTAAGTCTTCATTTTCAAAAATACATAGACAATCCAAAATTTACACAGAATGCTAAGTCTAACCTTGAAATAAAGATTCTAAAACCAGCGTTTTAAATCTTCAAGGGTGTAAAACTTTCAGATATTATTTTATTAAAACTGAAATATAGTTTGTTTAAAAATAATATAATTTTCCAAAGCGAATAATAATTATTTTAAAACTGAAATTACAGTTTTAAAATAACATGTTGTAGACAAAAATGATAAAAATTGTAGATTTTATGGATATTTGTGAAAGATGTTTTTAAATACATTTAATACTTATTATAGAAAATATTTATTTACCAGTTATTAACAGTTTCCAAATCATTTATTATATCCGGAGTTTCAAGAATGATTGGTATTTTATTTTCACCACATTTCGTGATTAAATATTTCAAACTTTCATCATTGTCTTTCCAAATACATCCTTCACATAAACACGCGTGTCTATCTTTCTTTGAACCAAACTTTACAGCTGAATCATTCAAATGTAATAACTTAAACTTGTCTATTCCGATGTACTTATCAAATTCGTGAAACATCTTATCCACTTCATCGCGTTTTGATAAATCATATATACCACTACCCCATATATGTGCTGTGTCTATACAGCAATTAACATTACCTTTTTTACTCGGATCGACTCCTTCGAAAATCTTCGCCATTTCCTGAAAATCTCTAGGCAACTTTGTACCTTCTCCAGCGCTATTTTCTAAAAGAAGATTCGAATTATCTTCGAAGTTTATTTTATTTATACTTTTTGCAATAGTTTCAAGACCTGCAACTCTATTTTTAAAAGATCCTGGATGTATAACAACTCCAGAAACATTTGAAACTTTCGATACTACATTTATTTCATACTCTAATTCTTTTAGAATATTCTCTGTTTTTCTATCTTGTTCGGAATCTCCGTTCCACGCAAGTGAACCAACAGTCCCAACAAGACTTGAAGTATAAGGATAATGTGTGTATACATTTACTGGATGTAATTCCAATAGTTCTTGTGACCTTAATATATCTTCTTTTGTTAATCTATGCCTTTTAAAAGCTTTTGGATTTCCTAAGAAAAGTTGTAAACTTTTCATATCATATTCTATGGCTTCTTGAATACTTGAACATATCTGTTTGGAAAAGGAAATATGTCCCCCGATTTCAATATTATTATCTGCTACAAAACTCATGTTTGTATTTTAGTATACAAACACACCATTTATTTTCAATTTTTTAATGTGAGAAAAACCAAGAAATTAATTTTAAACTTTATTTAAGTTTAAAATTATATTTTATGTACATTTTTAAAACTTGTTATATTATTTTAGACATAATTTGAAGAAATCCAGTTCATTATATTTTAATTAAATCTGCTAGCAATATTCAAATAAAACAGGACTATTTAACATTATGATATCATCCATAACTTTTTTATATCTAATCATATTCATCATAGGAACACGAACCAGCTCTTTTCTTTCTGTATATTTTATAACATTCATTAAATACTCAAAATTACCTGCATGTAGCATATCTGAAGATTATATATTTTAGTTTTTAATAAATTTCAATTTTTATTTGAGTTTAAAATCACTAGGTAAAGCTGTTGCATTGTCCATAAGTGTTTCAGTAATTTTTTCAAAATCATCAAACTTCAAAAGGTTTGACGGTGCTAATAATTTTAATTTTTCTATTTTTTCTCCATCAGACCAATCACTTTCATGTAAAATATAATTTAACAGAGTGTAAAATTTTTTTTGAGTTATTTTATGCTCTTTGAATTCTTGAGCTTTTATCATATCCCAATGTATAATTACATTTTCTTCTCCTAAATATTCTTGTATTTCATATGCACCAAGTTTATAAGCTTTAGTAGACATTAATTCTACTACTAAAGTAGAATCAATACCAATATATTCATTATTTTTAATACGGTCAATAAATTCTGGAATAAATCTTAATTCTTCACTAAATGAATGGAAATTAGTTTCATTTCTTCTATTATATTCGTCTACCAGATCCTTTCTTATTCCGAAACTTCCTTTATTTTTATTAAGTATAATTTTGGTTATCATTTATATAGTACATATTTTAGCTGTCGCATTGTTTAAAAAATTCATTTTTTTTATGATAGCTATAGAATTGTTAAATACAATTTTTGCGATTTAATTTATCGTCGCATTTAATAAATGACTTTATATGCTGGTGGTAAAAAAAGGATAGGAGAAGAGTTGTCAAAGATTATCCATGATATATCATTAGAAATCGAGGAAGGAGACGGTTTTAAAATTAAAGGATATTGTGAACCTTTCTGCGGAATGATGGGTGTTTACCAATATATTCCCGAATTATTTGAAAATCATAAACCTAAATTAAAATATGAAGCTGGCGACAGAAATCCTTATCTTATTAAACTTTGGAAAGGTTTAAAGAAAGGGTTTAAACCTCCCGAAAAGTGTACAAAAAAAGAATACTACAAATACAAAGACGAAGATTCACAGTCCCTAAAAGCAATATTTCTAGGATTTGCATGTGCAATGAGAGGTGTATTCAGATCAACTTATTTTTCACTTAATAATATTAAATTACAATCTGAACACGCGGTTGAAATCGCGGAAAAAGTTAAAGATGTAAAATTTAAAGTTGGAGATTATAGTATATTCTCGAATTTAAAAGGTTATATTATATATTGTGATCCGCCTTATAAAAACTCAGGATCACCTTATTCGATTGGAGATGTTTATGATACAAATTTTGATTATGATAAGTTTGTTGAATGGTCTTTGATAATGAGCGAAAATAATATCGTATTTATAAGTGAATATATAAAACCATGCAAAGATTCCAAACTAGTTTGGAAAAAAAACAAGGAAAAACTATTTTTGATTTAAAATTGAATTTTTTATAAATGTATACCCATTATTTTTAGGTATGTCTAAACGCTTTAGAGAAGAAACTCAAATAGAATATGTTGATATACTTGAACATGAGTCACCTTTTAAAAAGACGAAAAAGGAGGGTTCATTTTTATTTACAAATTTAAAAAAGAAAATTAGAAAAGAATGTCCTGAAGATCTAGTAGAATACGAGTCCCCTTTAAAGAAACAAAAAATACTACTCGGGGAAAACAATTTAATTATATCTAATCTAACGACACAAATGCATTGTATAACTTTATAAACTTATATTAAAAAATAAAATTATATATTATTTTTAAACTCAAAAGAGTTTAAAAATATATTTATCACAAATTTAATCTTAAATAAAATCTACTATTGTTTTTCCAATATAATAATCCCTTTGTTTCAATAGATTTAACTGTTTTCATTTTAGGAATAATACCAAGATCAAAATTTCCGTTCAAATGATTTATATCTGTTATAGCATCATTATTCAAAGATAATAACCATTTATTAACAGTGCTTCTAAGTATTGTTTTTCCTTCTTCTTTATTTTTTTGTATTTCCTTGATAGTCTCGTTAACTATCAAGTGTTGTAAACTTCCTTCTTTTAATTTAGTAATATCAATCAAATAATAAGATTCATCTATAGTCTTGATAGAAACTGTTTGAACTTTTGTAATAGTTATAGTAGTTGTAGTTTTTGTAGTTATTGGAATAGATTTAATTTTTCTTTTTTCCTCATTAGATTTCAATTCTACTTTATATATTTCTTCTTTTTGTTTTTCATATTTTACCGGATCGATGGCATAAAGAATTTCAATACTTTCCGAAGTCTTTCTTAATAATTTTCTTTCTTTTTTAGCATTTGGATTCGGTATAGTATTTGTTAATATAGATTTTATCTTATAATGATTTCTAGGAACTCTGTTTTTATAATATTCCATATTATCTAAATGTTCTTTACATATTTTTACATTTCCAAGCTTTGATAAATTGATACAATTATGTATTTGTCTTTCTGACATTTCATAACTATATAAGACTTTTTCCTTTATAGCAGGATCTACACAAATAACTGGTTTTATATCATCTCCATGATTTCCATTTACGCGACTCAATACTTGTTTTTGAAGTGCAGCTGTAGAATTTGAAGGAAACTTAGCTATTTCAACGGTTAAATGCCAATTTTCCGGTTTATTATAATGTGATGTATATGAAATACCTTCGCAACACATATCGAAACCGATTATTAAAATTCTTGGATGTAGAAATGTACCTCTTTCCGCTAAATACTGTAAGCAATCGGAAATACTTATAGAGTTTTTACAGTTAGAACTAAAATAATGTGCGTTATCTCGAAATACAGATTTTTTCTCATTTCCTTCTTCGGTGTATATAGAAATTGGGTCTTCTCCGATATCTTTGTAATACAGAGTAATTCCTTCACCCTGGTAAATAATAACAGTCCATTGCTTTGCAAAATAAATTAATTCTTGTTGGAACCAGTATAACAATTCTTTTTGCATATCGAGTTTTCTATGATACTTACACAGAATTATATGTGGATGTTTGTCAACTTTATTATTTTTTCTGTCGTAACGAACTATTAAATCTTCTGAAGATTTTGTTTGTATAAATTCAAGAACTGATTCCGGTATTATATCTTCTTTTTTATCTTTTTTAGTTGTAAATGAATTGTTCCAGATCCAATCTTTTATTCCAGTATGATACTCACTAGGACTAATATATACAATATTATCGGAATATAATTCTTCAACCATCATAAAATCTTGAGCTGTTGCAGACACGTTTATGATTTTTTTTGCGAATTTTTTTGTATATACTATTGACTCGTCATAATGCACTTTTTCATTGTGATATATATCATCATCCTTTTTGTATCCTCCAGTTCTGTGAACCTCGTCTAGGATAAGAACAATTGGAAAAGACAAGTCAAGATGTTTATTAATTCTTTGTATTTGAGTATATTCCTTGATAACAAAAATAAATCTTGAACATGTCCCATTGAACGAATTTTCAAGATCGTTACCTTTATTTTTATTTGTACTGTCATAATATAATATATTATTTGAATTGAATCTGACAAGATCTTCGTCTTTAAAACCTTGAAGCTTTAGGTATTCGTATAATTCATTCATAATACTTACCAATCTTCGATAGACTTGTCTCTTTTGATTTTTATCCATTACTAAGTAAACGACGGAAATATCAAAAGCCAGATATATTAATGAAACAGGTAACGTTAAAAAAGTTTTACCTACCTGCTCTAAAGAAGTTATCAAAGTATGTTTATCTTTTTCTTGTATTTTTATACTTTCAAATAATTCTTTGTATTTAAATGTTTTATTATCTAATAACGATTCACCTTTGTTTTCATATCTAAAAAAACGAAATACAGTTTTAGCTAATTCGTGATTCATTTGAAATTATAATTTTATAATACAAGAATATTTCAATTTTAAATTTTAAGTTTATATTTACGATTGAATTCAGCTTTACAATTCAAATATTATTAAAGATTTTATCGAATGTTAGTGACCTTGGAATCTCGTATTCTTTTATATGTATAGGTTCTTTTATATGTAATAATCTTATTACATCCAGATTTTTATATGTCTCATTCTAATAAATCTGGATTTAAGTTATATTATAAACAGAAAATAAAAATATTATTTGATAAAAATTAACTTGTATTATAATAAAAATGTCTTTCAGCATACAAAATAATCTAGTTGAACAATCAGTTGATCAAGTATTTTATATTTTAAATACCACAGGAGGAATTGGTATTGGTAGTACTGGACAAACAGGTCCAAGCGGAGGAGGAAGTGGTTCAGTATCACCAGGGGCTACAGGACCTCAAGGTGTCCAAGGAGATGTAGGTCCTCAAGGAATTCAAGGTGAATCAGGACCTACAGGTCCTACT
>Ga0114970_10002638_pt1 | contig 13402 bp, 8 predicted proteins | sample M_140205_XF_Meta_FD_87030 | JGI IMG/M metagenome (GOLD analysis project Ga0114970, IMG submission 87030) | Freshwater microbial communities from Lake Montjoie, Canada to study carbon cycling - M_140205_XF_MetaG | ecosystem: Environmental > Aquatic > Freshwater > Lake | place: Lake Montjoie... | reverse complement strand
TTTTGCCGTCGTTGAAGAGCACCTGATCGCGATACACCTCGATGCCGCAGGCGCTGGTGAAGCGGCCGGCTTGATGAAAGCTATGAAAGCGCTTCTCCATGCTGCTGGCGGGATAGACGGGCGGATTGCGCGGGAAGAGCTGATGGATCGGGTCCGGCGGGATGACGTAGGGGTTGCGGCGCAGGTAATGATCCTGCAACACGTAGTGCCAGAGCGGAAAACTGTTCTGCACGCCGAACCAGTGCCCCCAGTCATCGCGGGCACGGCCGAACTGCGAGGGGCCGCTCTGCGGGTCAAACTCGCCGGTGTCCGGCTTGAAGCGGAAATCGCGGCTGCCGAGGTCGATCTTCTCGCCGGTGAGCTTGCACTCGATCTGCGTGCCTTTGTTGTAGCCGCCGTGATGCGCCCCGGCGGCGCAATACACCCAGCCGTCCATGCCCCAGCGCAGGCCATTCACGCGGAGCTGCTGGTTGCCGGTGCTGAAGCCGGTGTAGAGCACTTTCTTCGTGCCATCCGGCGAAATGAAAAAGATTTCCGGCGCGGCGGTGACGATGACGCCTTCACGCCAGGTCAAGATGCCGGTAGGATAACTCAAATCGCTCACGATGACCGTGCGCTTCTCGTAGCGGCCACTGGCGTCGCTGTCCTCCAGCATCACCACGCGACCACCGGCCTTGCCATTGCCATTGCCATCCATGCCCAGCGGATAGTCCGCCATCTCGATCACCCACAACCGGCCCTGCTCATCCCAGTCAAACGCCACCGGATCTAGCACCACCGGCTCCGCCGCGACGAGTTCGATGCGGTAACCGTCGCGCACATGCCACTTCTTCGCGGATTCCTCGGGGGATAGTGGTTGCGAGGCCAGTTCGACCTTCGGCGCGGGTGCGGGTGCGGCGGGTTTTTCCAAACCGGCGACCTCGACTTTTTCAAACTCACCCTCCAGCGGCGCGAAGTCATCGCAGCGTTTGCCAAAGAACAATTCCTTCGCGCCGGGAGCGGTCACGGGCAGCTCGGCGTCGATCTCCACTTTGCCATTGAGCGTCACCTTCACGCGCGAGCCGAGGCGCTCCAGCTTCACGTCATTCCACGTGCTCGGTTCTATCACCGTCGTGCCGCGCACGATTTGCGAGGCCGCATTGCCATTGAAGACGAACAACCGGCCCGGCGACGAGTCCTTGTAGCTCCCGCCGATGCCGAGGTGGTCGCCCGGCGCTTGATGATCGCCCTTTGGTCCGCGTGAGATGAGGTAGGCGGTCACGGCACTCACGTTGTTGGCCTTCGTGTTCTTGAAGCGCATCGAAGCGGACCAGTTCTCATGCGCCTTCAGCAAGGCGGAGCTCTGCACCTGTGCCCGCTTCTTCCGCTCCGCTCGCGAAACAGCCCGCTTCGCATTCTCCTCGCCCACTTTGGAGATGTTCCAAAGCTTCGCGATGAGCGAAGGCTCGATGACGCGATCCCAAACTGTCAATTCGTCAAGCCTGCCTTGCAACCCCTCGCCCAATCTGACGAACTCCTTGCCGTGATCGCGAGCGTCTGCTTCAAGGCTGGGAGCTTCATTGCCGTCGATATGCAGGCGCAGCTTGCTCCCATCGCGAACGACTACCGCAAAATGCCAGTCATCGGCGTAGCGCTCATCCTCAGTGAACCGGCCGCCGAGCCCAAGCCGCAGGTGATGGGCTTCGTCCTGTGCAGCAACGACTTCGTTGCCGTAAGCCTTGAGCAACGTACTCTTTTGAATAGCCGCACCACTCTCGTGACCAAGCCAAAACCAGAACGCGATACTTGCGGCCCTCTTGCCCTCATTGGGTGCGATCAGACGGATCTCATCGTTCACTGAAAGATGAACCGCCCGATTGATGCCGTCCGGCCCTGAGAAAGCTGAGCCATGCAATGCACTCTCCTTATCGTAACCGTCACCACTTCCGGCTCCGGGAAGACCAAGCGCAGGAAGCCCCTTGCGTGCTGGCGACACCCACTTCGTCTTTCCAGGGATGTCCTCGGTCTCATCACGAAAATTGGAGAGTTCCGTGAACCGCATGTCGTCGAGCCTTGCGTAACCGACCGGGGCCGACTTCATCACCTCATTAACGTAGGGACCTGCCGAGGGGATCTCGGGTCTGAGGTTTTTTTCGGAAACTTCGCTTAACGCATCGCCGAGCATTTTGACAATCTTGCTCTCAGCCATTTGCTCTAGACCGGCTGTTCGCGCGGGCCATGTGGTGTAGCCTCCCAGAGCATGTTGCTCGAGCGGCGGGATGTAACCCTCCGCTCCATTTGCCAGTTCGATATTAAAGTGTGCCCGTTGTGGAGACATCGATTTCAAGTTCAACCCCGTGATCGCATACACCTCATTCGGCAGTGTGGCGATGCTCAGGTCACCGATGCGGATGGCTTGCAGCTTCACGCTCGTCTTTTGACGCTCGTGGAGGATTAGTGCCTCTCTCGCATAGACTTCCTCTTTGTTCTTCGGCACATCATTCTCGATCTTCGCGGCGATGGGCTTGGCCCAGGCGAGGCGTTTTTCGTCGGGGACGCGATACTTGAGCTCCAGGGTCTTCTCGACCATGCCGAGCGGGGCGTGATCGACATACTTCACGGTTTGCAGGGCCTTCATCGCGCTGTCGGCGACTTCGGAGGCGTAGTGGTCGATGGTGATCGTTTTCTTCTCCGCGCCGTAGTCCATCCACATTTGGTCGCCGCTGGTGCCCTGGCTCATGGCGCAGACGAAGGGGCCGTTGCCATCGCCCTGCTGGCCCATTTTGGCGGCGAGGTGTTTGCAGAAGAGGCCGAAGTAGTCGGCGGAGACCGGGCCGGTGCCGAAGTAGTGCTGCGAGTAGTTCGCCAGCACGCCGAGTGGTTTGCCATCGAGCGTTTGCAGCGCGATGACGCTCAGTTGCGGGTCCACCGGGCCGCTGGGGCCGACGACGTCCTTGCTGAGGTAGCCGGGGTGCATGTTCGCGCGGCCCGTGGGTTGGCCGAAGGGATCGACGACCTCCTTGCCCGGCAGGCGAATCCAGCGGCGGTTGTGCGTGTGCTCCCAGTCGTCGAACGAGCCCCAGCCGATGCGCGCCGGTTGCAGCGCCGCGTTCGCTGCCACGATGGCCTCGGCAATCTTCGGCGTGAGGAATTTCGCATACACGGTGTCCTTCCGAGTGCCGAGGCAGCCCATCGCCGCCGGTGCGGAGTGCGTGTGCGTGGCGCTGACCATCATGCGGTCCACCGGGATGCCGCACTGCTTCGCCGCGATGCCTTTGGCCTCATCGATGAGCGACTGCTCCATCATGCACGTGTCCACGATGGCGAAGGCGATCTTCGTTTTGCCATCATCAAGCACGAAACTGCGCACGAAGAGCTTGTCCGCGAGCTTGTCACCCCGTCCTTCGAGAAAGCCTCCTGCGATGATGCGCGGGAACTCAGTCGGCGAGATATCCACCGTGGCGACTCCCGCGCGGAACACAGGCTGCGCGTTTGCGGTGATGGCGGCGAATCCGAGGAGAAAGAGAAGCGACTTCATGAGGTTGGCTCAAACCAACGCTCATGCGGCACGCATGTTTGCCCCTCGATTAGGCGATCAACGGGCCGATCGCAGGTTCCTGAAGCAATTTCCGCACTTCATCGACTAGATTGGCCGCAGGCACGGATGACTGTGAGCGTGCGACGAGGTTCTTGATGACGACTTCCGGGTATTCGGCTCCGAAGACGATGGCAAAGCGGGCTTTGCGGTCTTCAGCGGCCTGGAACTGCTTGCCGACTTTCTGCGGGCCGAAGCTGTAATCGATGCGGATGCTGGCGGCGCGAAGCGATTGCACGGCAGCGAGCGCATGCGGGCGTTGGGCTTCATCGGCGACGACGACGAAGGCATCAATGCTGCTGGCCGCGAGGAGAGCTTCGGTGAGCTTCATTTGCGCGCCGGGCGTCTTCTTCAAAAGGATGCCGAGCACGACATCGCCCATGGCGAAACCTGCGGCGGGCAGATCGACGTGACCATCGCTCATGAGCGCACAGAGTTTGTCGTAACTGCCGCCTCCGGCGAGGGCGCGGAGGCCGTGCTTGAGGTCAAAGACTTCGAACACGGTGCCGGTGTAGTACACAAGGCCGCGCACGATGGTGGCGTCGATGCGGATGTGCTGCCAGAGGCCGCGTGCGGTAAGATTGGCCTTCAACTCGGCAAAGGCGGGATGATTTTCATCGGCGGAGGCCATGAAGGCGCGCACTTCAGCAAGGGTGAGGTCGATAGCGGAGAGTTTCTTCTCGGTCTCCTCGGGTCGGGCGCGTTCGATTTTGTCGATGATCTGCAAAAAGGTCTGCGTGTGCTCGGCGGCGATGTTTTTGTCGGCGAGGAAGGTGTTCCAAATCTCGCGGTTGCTGAGGCGGATGATGAAATCATCGGCGCTGACGCCGAATTCGCGCATGACATCAATGGCGAGCGCGATCAGTTCGGCGGAAGTTGCTGGAGAGGAATCGCCGAGGATGTCGGCGTTGAACTGGATGAACTCGCGGCTGCGGCCTTCCTGCGGCTCTTCATAGCGGAAGCAGGGGCCGATTTGAAACCACTTGATGGGCTTTTTGAAATCACGCTGACGTGCGGTGACCATGCGTGCAAGCGAAGGTGTGACTTCGGGGCGCAGGGAGATTTCGCGCTTGGCCTTGTCGAGGAAGCAGTAGAGCTGGTTGGTGATCTCATCGCCGCTTTTTTTGCGGTAGAGGTCGGTGCTTTCGACGAGTGGGCCCTCATACTCCATGAAGCCGTAGCGGCGTGCGACGGCGCGCCAGGTGTCGAAGATGTAATTGCGGCGAGCGCATTCTTCGGGGAAGAAATCGCGGAAGCCTTTGACGGTTTGTAAGGTGGACATGTGAGGGGCGGGGATTGAGCGTTAATGAGGCGGTGCATGCAACACAACTTTTTGCGTTCCTCGCGGTGTTTTGCGGCTATGGAGTGCCCCGATGCTGTCTGAACTCGTTTTGCGTGATTTTCGCTGCTTTGCCGAGGCAAAGCTGGAACTGCATGCCGACACAACGCTGCTCATTGGGCGCAACGCGCAGGGGAAAACCTCACTGATGGAGGCGGCGTGTGTGCTGTTGCGGCTGCAGTCGCCCCGCACTTCGAGTCGCTCGGAGTTGGTGCGCTTTGGCGCATCGACCTGCATGATCGAAGGTGTGTGGTATGGTAAAAAACTGCGTCACGCACAGTCGGCCAGCGCGAGACGCATGGCGGTGGATGGTGCAACGTGTGGCAAGGTGGCGGACTACCTTGCAGCATCAGGCGTTGTGGTGTGGATGGATCATCGTGATATGAATCTTCTGCGCGGTGGCGCAGAGCATCGGCGCAGGTTTTTGGATTTCGCCGCAAGTCAGATGTTTCCTGATTACTTGCATGCTCTGCGTGGTTATGAGCGGGCGCTGCGTGGCAGAAACTACGTATTGAAGCGCGATGCGGTGATCGCATGGAAGCAGGCGGATGCATTTGCGTGTGTGATGGATGGTTTCGCGCAGGTGCTTTGGCAAAAGCGTGCGGAGTTATGCGCAGCCTTGCAGACGGAGGTGAGAGTGGCACATGCAAAATTGAGCGATGACTCAGAAATAGCGCGAATTGATTTTATCCGCACGAGTGATGAAGCGCTAAGTTTGGCTGATGCGTTGTTGGCGATGCGTGATGAAGAAGCACGCACCCGTTCGACGGCATTTGGGCCGCACCGCGATGACATCGCGATGCAACTGGATGATCTCGATGCGACAACCTTCGCCTCCGAAGGGCAACAGCGCTCGTTTGCTTTGTCGCTGAAACTTGCTCAGGCGCAGGTGCTGGAGCACGCGCACGGCAGATCGCCACTGCTGCTAATAGATGATGTGTTTGGCGAGTTGGATGCGCACCGGCGGCGGGCGTTGCTGGCCTGTTTGCCGCCCGGAACCCAAAAAATCATCACGACGACGAGCCTGGACTGGGCTGAAACGGAACAGCGGAGCGGAATGGTTTATCGGGTCGAGCACGGGGCCTTGATTCGCGAGCAGGGGTGAAAAACCTGCTGTTTTCGCCCGAAATGACCTCAAAACCACGATTCCAAGCTCCTTAGAAACTTCTCTTGACGCCCTTGCAGGCGGTTTTAGCTTTATATGGGTTAGAATTTTGTCCGCCGCGTTGCTTTTCGTGATTCTCAAAAAAGTTAGAATTCTCCGCCGCGGTTCCGAGTTTTGATGCCCTTCTATTTCAACATCTTTCCCCTTTATTCTCAATGCTTGGTAAATTTTTCGGATTCGTCGCCCAAGACATCGGCATCGATCTCGGCACGGCAAATACTCTCGTCTATGTTAAAGATCACGGCATCGTCCTCAGAGAACCCTCGGTGGTAGCGGTTAAAACCGGCACTAACGAAGTGGTGGCTGTGGGAGATGACGCTAAACGCATGCTCGGACGCACTCCGGGCGGCATCACGGCCATCCGCCCGCTTCGAGACGGTGTGATCGCCGATTTCCGCGTGACGGAGGCGATGCTGCGCCACTTCATCCGTAAAGTTCACAACAATCGCCGTGCCATGCGCGGACCACGTGTGGTCATCGCCGTACCCTCCGGCATCACTGAAGTTGAAAAACGAGCTGTGAAGGAAAGCGCAGAGCAGGCGGGAGCACGTGAAGTTTATCTCATTGAAGAGCCGATGGCTGCCGCAATCGGTGTTGGTCTGCCGGTGCAGGAGGCCGCAGGTAACATGATCGTGGACATTGGCGGCGGCACGACGGAAGTCGCGATCATCTCGCTCTCCGGCATCGTTTACAGCCGTAGCGTACGGGTGGCGGGCGATGAGCTCGATGAAGCGATCATCAATTACATGAAGCGTGCCTACAATCTCATGATCGGTGAGCGCACGGCGGAGGAAATCAAGCTGCGCATCGGTTCCGCTTTCCCGCTGGGTAAAGAAACGACGATGGAGGTCAAAGGCCGCGACATGGTGGCAGGCTTGCCGAAAACGATCACGATCACGAGTCAGGAAGTGCGTGAAGCGATGCTGGAGCCGCTCAATGCGATCATCGACGCTGTTCGCACTACTTTGGAGCGCTGCCCGCCGGAACTTTCCGCTGATCTTGTGGACCGCGGCATCATGCTCGCCGGTGGTGGTGCTTTGCTGCGCGGCCTAGACAAGCTCTTGCAGGAAGAAACGGCGCTGCCGGTGCATGTGGCTGAGGATCCGCTCAGTGCCGTTGCTGAAGGCACGGGCCGCGTGCTTAGCGAACTCGAATTCCTGCGCAAGGTGAGCACGACTGAAGTTTGACGCCCGTTCCGTGCTGCACATGCGGCCGCTTGAAGCTAGCTTGCTGAAAAGCGCTACACTCCCAGCACGGTGGAAAGGCCCATCATGAAAAAGCTCAACATCCTCGCGCTCCTCATCTTCGTGGCAGGACTTGTTTCTGTGTTCACGTTCGACACGGCGACGACCCGTCAGATTCAGGCTCGTGTCATGAGTCTGTTGTCGCCATTCATTCATTCCAGTGCGGCGATGGAACAAGCGGCGGAGGCTGCCACAGCACCTCAGATAAATCCTGGCGAGTTGAAGCGAGAAAATGACGATTTGCAGTTGCAGCTGAAGCGTCTGCAAATCATCCAGCAGAAGTTTAATCAAAGTCTCGAAGAAAATGCGAAGTTGCGGCAGCTTATCGGATTCAAACAGTCAGCACCTTTCAAGATGACCGCTGCCAAGGTGATCCGCCGCAGTTCGAGCACATGGTGGAACAGCTTGATCATCGACAAAGGCTCACTGGATGGAATCGGCACCGATAGTCCGGTTATCACCTCTCTCGGCTTGGTGGGTAAGACTTCCACGTTGGCTCCGCATTTAACCAAGGTTATTCTGCTGACCGACGAGATGTGCCGTGTTTCCGCAAAAGTCGAAGGCACACTTGAACAGGGTATTCTTGCCGGCGAACGCGCTGCCCTTGAAGTTCGTCCTGAACTGCATCTGCGCCTGCTTAGCCGCAACGCCAATATCAATGCTGGCGCTGGGGTTTATTCCACCGGTGAAGGCGGAGTATTTCCTGCTGATCTGCTGCTGGGGCAGGTAAAACGTTTTGAGAATCGTGAAATATCTGGAGAAGCTATCGTCGAACCGGCCGTTGATTTCTCGACCTTGGATTATGTCTTTGTGATTGAGATGCAAGCCGCCGCGCCCTCGCCTGAGCCGCCAGCCGCTACCAAACCTTGAGCCGCCATGCTGTTTTATCCGATCTCCATCATTCTACTGCTGCTTACCTTCATGGTGCAGGAGTTTATCCCTGGATTGGAGATCGCCCAGTTTGCTACGCTATTTTTGCCGGCGGTGTTTTTCTTCAGTGCATCCGTGGCGGCACCGTTTGGGGTGATGCTAATCCTCGCGTTCATCACCGGCTTCATCTGGGATGCACGTTATCTGCCAGGCGTGGTCGAGAGTCTGGCGGGTGCTGAGGACGTCTTTGGCACTGGAGCAGATTCTGAACTCGGTGCCGGCAGTCATCCCCTGCCGTTTGGACTTTCCATTGTCTTGTTTGCCATGCTTGGAACGCTCATGCAGGGCATCCGTCCATTGTTCAAACGCGGGCGCTTGGAACTGCCTGTGCTCATGGTCGGTGTGGCCACTTTCATGTGGCTGCTATCGCAATACCTTATCATCACGTTTCTGCGCGGCTCCCTGCAGTTTCCGATGGGCGTCTGGTCGAAGATGATCACCGACACTCTTTTGGCGATGTTGGCCGCGCCGCTTATTTTCCTGTTACTGTACTCGCTGGCTCGTCTGTCGAGTTATGAAATCAAATACGAAGGACTGAGGTACCGCTTCGATGGTCGTTAAATACCGCTTCCGTCTTTATCTTTTCACGCTCGCTATGCTGTGCGGGTTTGGCCTGCTCGTATACCGGTTGTGGTCATTGCAAATCGACCGTCGGGAGGAATTTGCCAAGATGATTCCCGGCGCAAAAAAAGAGCGCGCCCGCATTCCTGGGCCACGAGGCGAGATCAAGGACCGCAATGGCATCGTTCTTGCCACCAACAAGGCCACCTTCGAGATGCGCATTAATCTCGCCGAAGTCGTCACGGAGTTCAAACGCACGGCCAAAATTCTCAAGACGGCCATTCCTGAGATGCCGTTCGAAGTTGTTGAAAAAGGTATCAGGCGGCAAAAATCTGAAGTCGACATCTATAAGATATTTGAGGACACGATTGCCGAGCGCATGCGAGAAATGGGCGTCCACAAGGATTACTCAGTGGATTCGCTGCGCGTGCATTTTCGTAGTTTTGGCGGTGCCGTGCCCTGGGTGTATCGCGATGATCTCACCTTCGCTGAGCTCAGCCGCATCGCGGAACACAACTTAGGTCTGCCTGGAGTGACTGTCGCCGAGCGTGCCTCGCGTGTTTATCCGCTCAAATCAATCGCCTGCCATATCCTCGGCTACGTGCGTCTACCGGATGATCAGCGTGTCTCCGCCGAAGAACGCAAAGGCTGGGACTATTACGTGCCTGATGATTTCGGCGGTGCGGGCGTAGAGAAAAATTTTGATAACTACCTGCGTGGCAAGCCTGGTGTGCGTGTCATGCAGCGCGATCAACGCGGTAGAATTATCGGCGAAGTCGATGAGGAATATGAAGAGCCGCGCAAAGGGAACGATGTCCATCTTACCCTTGACGTTCGTATGCAAATCATCGCCGACAAAGCTTTGCGTGATGCGAAAATCGGACGTGGTGCAGTCGTCGTGATTGATCCGGCATCCGGCGAGGTTCTTTCGATGGTTTCCGTACCTTCCTTCGACCCTAACCAGTTTATTCCAAGTATTCAGCAATCCGACTGGGATGCTCTTCTCGGGAATAAGACTGTTCCGCTCCTCAATCGTGCCGTGAAAGGCCACGCCCCCGGCTCCACTTTCAAGATTCCGATCTCCTTTGCGGGCTGTCTCGCGGGTATTCAAAAGTCCACGTTCAACTGCAGTGGCAGCGTCACCTACGGTAACACCGCTATGCAATGCTGGATCCAGCGACAAAGCGGCGGCTCTCACGGCACACTTGGCCTTAGCGATGCTATCAAGCAGTCCTGCAATTGCTTTTTCTACCGTTATGGCAATGCCGCTGGTATCGCCAACATCACCAAGGTTGGCAAAATTCTCGGCGTTGGTGAAAAAACCGGCATCGAGTTGGAGGATGAAGATTCCGGAATTCTTCCAAATCCAGATTGGCTGCGCGCACATCGTCCTAATGAACGTTGGAGCGACGGCTACACCGCAAACACATCTATTGGTCAAGGTATGGTTCTTGCCTCGCCCCTGCAGATGGCGTCCGTCGCTGCCACGGTCGCTAATGGCGGTAAATCTTGGTTCCCTCACCTGCTCAAGCGAGTCATAGATCACGATCAAGTCGTGCTCGACAATCCTCCCAGCATACGTGGCGACCTCTCGGCGAACGTGAAGGCCGATGAGATCGAGATCATTCGCAAAGGCATGTGGAAAGTTGTCAACCACCCCGGTGGGACCGGCAAGTCCGCGCGCATCACAGGTGTTGAGGTCGCAGGCAAGACTGGTACCGCGCAGAACTGGCGGCTCGATGAACGTCGCGTTAAGCACGACGACAACCACACTTGGTTCATCAGCTTTGCCCCGTATGTAAATCCTAGGTTCGCCTGCTGCGTTCTGATTCAGAACGGTAAATCAGGAGGTTCCTGCGCGGCGCCCCTCGCGCGCCGTGTGTTGGAACAGTGCCTGGCTCTCGACAAAGGTTCCTACAATATCGCCATTGAGGCCCTGCCGCCTGCGGAAGGTCATTTCAATCCTATCTTAACCGTCCAATATGCAGTTGCTGCCGTGCCAGAGGCACCTGGCGCTGATGAAGACGGCGACGTAGGCACGGGTTCGCCTTCGGCAGAACCGTTGGATGATGCTGCGCCGCGTGTGAACACGACGCCAAACATTAAACGTCAGGCCGATTCAGCGGGATCGGCAGGTAGCAGCTCCGGACAGAATGTACCCAAAGCCGTGCCAGTGCGCAGGGTCGGTATCTTCAACCGGGGCAGCTCACAAGAAACCAAACCATCCGAACCCGCACCCAGCGGCGGCGGATTTTTCCGCAAGCTCTTTCGCTGAAGAGCCGCAACATTTCAGAGAGACCAACCACCATGGCATTGACCTTCGTTCAAAGAATTAAAGAATTACTCACCGGTAAACGCGACATCAAAAGTGGCGTGCGCCTTGTCATCAACTGCGAGAAGTTGGAAAACCGCGTCGCCCTGCTCGACAAGGGTGTCGTTGAAGAATACAACATCGAGCGTGTTGGCACGAACAGCCTCATTGGCAGTGTCTTCAAAGGGCGCATCCGCAACATTGAGCAGGGGCTCAAAGCCATGTTCATCGACATCGGTTTCGATAAAAACGCTTTCCTGCACTTCTGGGATGCTATTCCTGCCGCGCTCGATGCCGGTCTCGAAGAAATCAATCGTGGTGGCAGCAAAAAGAAGAAGCGCATCGAAGCCAAAGACATCCCCACGCTCTATCCAATCGGCTCCGAGATCATGGTTCAGGTCACCAAGGGCCCCGTGGGTAACAAAGGCCCGCGTGTCACCACCAACATCTCTCTCGCTGGCCGTTTACTCGTCTTGATGCCGCTTAACGACACCTGCGGCATCTCGCGTAAAATCGAAGATCCAAAAGAGCGCTCTCGCCTCCGCAAGATCATCGAAAAAATCAGCCTGCCTGAGGGGATGGGCATCATTTTACGCACCGAAGCTTCTGGCAAACGTGCCCGCCACATTGTGCGCGATTTGAACATCCTGCTCGATGAGTGGGACCAGATCGTTGCCAAGCGTGACGGTCAAAACGCGCCCGTCTGTTGCTTCCAGGAGCCTGATCTCGTCGAACGCACCGTGCGTGACTTCCTCACCGAAGACATCGACGAAGTCGCTTGTGATGATCAAGCCACCGTCGAGCGCATGCAGCGCATGGCCGCCCACATCTCCGGTCGTGCGAAGCGCCGTATCAACCACTACCAAGGCCAAAGCGCTATCTTCGAGCACTACGGCATCCAGAAGCAGATCGACAACGCATTCTACCGCCAGGTGTGGATGCCCTGCGGTGGCTACATCGTCATCGACCAAACCGAGGCCCTCGTCTCCATCGACGTCAATACCGGCCGCAATAAAGGCCACAAAGATGTCGATAAGCTCCTCCTCGAAACTAACCTCGAAGCCGCCGCCGAAGTCGCGCGTCAGCTTCGTCTCCGCAACATGGGTGGCCTCATCGTTGTCGATTTTATCGACATGAAGCATCGCCGCGATCAGCAGGCCGTGTACAAGCTCATGCTTGATCATCTCAAGCGTGACAAGGCCAAGACCCAAGTCTTGCCTATCTCGCAGTTTGGCCTCATGGAAATGACGCGCCAGCGCCTCAATGAAAGCCTCGGCACCACGCTTTACGAAGCCTGCCCGTACTGCAAAGGACATGGCCAGGTCAAAACACCGCTTACTATGAGCGTCGAGCTACAGCGCCGCCTTGTAAGTGTTCTTGGCCGTGCCAAGGACGATCAAAAGAGTCTCATCGTCGTTGTGCATCCCGAAGTGCTTGCACGTCTCAAAACAGAAGACGGCGAACTCCTCGTCGATCTCGAACGCAAATATCAAGCCCGCCTAACCTTCCGCAGTGATCCCGCCTTCCACCGTGAGCAAATCACGCTCGCGAATGCGACCACGGGTGAAGAAATTCGTCCTTGATCTTAGTTCGCCACTCCACGGACGCTCACTTCATCGAGATCGAAGCTCTCCTGCGCGCCTGCAGCGCTGGGGACGATCACGACCTTGCCGATGTGCTGAATCGTCTCCGTCCATGAAAAGCCGTTGGAGGAGCGCTTCCAACCTGCTGCTATCGCTTCCTCTTCGCTCCAATCATAGCGCAGCGTGGCCTTCGCCTGTGCCCATTCGCTGCCAAAGGTGGCGCTCGTCTCAAACTGCCATTGTGCGATGTCACGCGCGAATAGCTCGATCATCACGCGCCCACCTGACTTTGCCGAACGCATCTGGCAGGTGATCTCAGCGCCTTTGCCACCGATGATCTGTGACCAGTCCCCGGCAAGCGGCGATTCAGCCGCAGTCAATGGTGAAAGCGCAATTGGCAGAGCTCTACCAGTACGCGAAACATGAATGTAACCGCCTTTAGCACCGCCATCGGCATGATGCTCGATTTAATCGACGCCCTTCCAGCCCTGCGCATCCGCATCGAACGAAATCGTCTTCGTCGAGACCGGATGAATCGTGTGTTCCGCCGCCTTTAAGGGGTTTCCCGGTTGCTTAGGGAAACGCTGATTTAATCGGCGCGACAGTCAGGAGCAAAAAGAAGTTGCGCCGTGGGGTAAGTTCACAGGCATGGAACGACAACTGAGCTTTGCCCAACAGGAGTACGCGGGGAAGAA
>Ga0114970_10002635_pt1 | contig 13404 bp, 9 predicted proteins | sample M_140205_XF_Meta_FD_87030 | JGI IMG/M metagenome (GOLD analysis project Ga0114970, IMG submission 87030) | Freshwater microbial communities from Lake Montjoie, Canada to study carbon cycling - M_140205_XF_MetaG | ecosystem: Environmental > Aquatic > Freshwater > Lake | place: Lake Montjoie... | reverse complement strand
GAGGGCGCGTGCAAAGCTCTCAGCTGCCTCCAGATGGCGGCCCAGCGCGGTAAGTGCCGCGCCTAGGTTGTTATGGGCGGCGGGCTGCTGCGGATTTACGCTGATGGCTTGGCTGATCAGCGCGACGGCTGCGCCGGGGTCGCCCGACTGGAGCGCGATCACGCCGGAGAGATGCAGGGCATCAAAATGCGCCGGCTGCATCGCCAATATGGCGTGAAAAATCTCCCGCGCGGGCGCAAGCCGGCCCGCCTTCAGCAGCGCCAGGCCTTCGTGGAAACGGGCCTCTATGACCTCGGGAGAATCGGACATCCGCCGGTTATACAATAAACAGATGATCCGGCGGCAGCCCGGCGGCGTGGCGTTCGGTCATACGGCGGTAGGCGGTCTCGATGTGGCGGGTGAACTGCGTCACATCGAACAGGGGCGTGGTCAGGCGATGGGCGGCCAGTTTGGCCTTCAGGGCCTCGAGGCGAGCGGGGTCGCCGCCAATGGCGATGGCCAGCGCTTCGTAGTTCGCCGCCGTCGATGTGATCAACTCCGGCATCCCGATGGCCTTCAGCAGGCTTGCCGCCATGCGAGATGCAAAGGATTCGCCGGTACGCGTCAAGACCGGCAGTCCACTCCACAGGGCATCGCTCGCGGTTGTGCCGGCGTTATAGGGCAGGGTGTCGAGAAACAGGTCGGCCACACGGAAGCGGGCGGCGTAGTCCGCTGGGCCCAGCCGCCCGCCGAACACCAGCCGCGCCGGGTCGATGCCGCGCTGGGCGGCTTCGCGCCGCAGGTTGTCCATGGCCGCCTGAGTGTCGGCAAAGAGAAACAGCGAACTGCCGTCGACCGCGGTCAGGATGCGCATCCAGCTGTCGAAGACCGCCGGCGTGAACTTGAAAATGTTGTTGAAGCAGCAATAGACAAAACCCGTCTCGGGCAGCCCGCAAGCGGCGCGCGTGAACATCCTGGCCGAGATTTGCCGCGACCGGTCGTTCACCTGAAAGGACGGCAGGCAGACAATCTTTTCGCTGTAATGCGGGCGATGGGATGCGGGGATGACGGTCTCGTCGGCGATGAGGTAGTCGATATAAGGCGCGCCCATGGTGGCTGGGTAGCCCAGATAGCTGCACTGAATGGGCGCTGCGCGGTGCGCGAATATCCCGCTGCGGGCATCGATGGTATGCCCGGCGAGATCGATGGCGATATCAATCTCCAATTCGCGGGAAAGAGCCGCAATCTCCCTGTCCGATTTGCCGCGCACGTCAATGAAGCGGTCAAAGGCCGCGACGATGCGCTTGCGCGTATCGTCGCGAGTGTCGGGGCCGGCGGAGAAGGCGATGACTTCGAACGCCGCGCGGTCATGAGTTTCGAACAGACCCGCGGTCAACAGCGAGACCGGATGGAAGCGGAAATCCATGGAGAAATAGCCCAGCTTGATCTTACCCGCCCCGAGCGGTCGGACGATGGGGCCCAGGCTGTCGTCAGCGGGGCACTCTTCCTGCGTCCAGATTTCCGCGGCCCGGCGCTGCACAGCGGGTGATTCCACGAAAGCGGCGATGGGGAAGGGCGGCGAAGCTTTTTCACCACGTAGAATGCGCGCACTGATGTCAGCGACATCGCTGTTGAAATTATGCCAATCGCAGATGCGCATTTTGGTGAACAGGCGCGTGCCGGCCAGATAGTCATAGGCGGGATTGAGGGCGCGGGCGCGGTCGATATCGCGCAAGGCCTCTTCCAGGCGTCCGAACGCGTTCAAAGTTGTGGCGCGGTTATGGTAGGCCTCGGCATCGTCGGGGCTGAGCGCGATGGCCGTATCGAAACTCGCAAGTGCCGCCGCGCCTTCGCCCAGTGCGGCCAGCGCCAGACCCTTGTTGTTATGCGCTTCGGCGTAGTCGGGCTTCAGCGCCAGCGCTTGCGTATAGTGCGTCAGCGCCGCCGCGGGATGGTGCTGGTCGCTATCTATGGCGCCAAGCGTGTTATGGGCTTCGGCAAAGCTTGGCCGCAGCGCCAGCGCCGTGTCGCAGTCCTTGCGCGCCGCCTGCAGATGCCGCAGCGCGCGGTTGACGAGGGCGCGGCTGTGGAAGGCTTCGGCATAGTCGGGCTTCAATTGCACGGCGCGGGTGAAGGCGGCGAGCGCTTCGCCGCGCCGGTCCAAGGCCGCAAGGGCCACGCCGCGGTTGTGATGCGCCTCGGCGAAATTCGGCGCCAGAGCGATGGCGCGCTCGTAGCTGTCCACGGCGGCCGCATATTGTTTCAATGCGCCGAGGGCGATGCCGCGGTTGTTGTGGGCAAGCACATGGCCGGGCTGAAGTCTGATGGCGGTGTCGTAGCTGGCTATGGCGCCGGTGTAGTCTTTCAGGTCTTCGAGTGCGTAGCCCAGGTTATAGTGTGCGCCGGGGTTGGCCGGATCGACGGACACCGCGCGTTTTAGCAAAGCAGCCGCCCGTGCCGCATCTCCGGTCTGGGCGGCGATAACGCCCGAAAGCTGCAAGGCGTCGAAGTGATTGGGCTCTAGCGCCAGCACCTGCTGATACAAGGCCTCCGCCTCGGCCAGCCGCCCGCTTTGTTGCAGGGCAAATCCTTGCAGGAGTTTTTCGTGGGCGGCGGTCATCGGATACCAACGGAGATGTGGTCCGGCGGAAGACCCGCGTCGGAGCGCGCGATCATCTGGCGATAAGCCTCTTCGATGTGGCGCCTGAAGTGGCTGACATCAAACAGGCGGCTTGTCAGACGTTGTGCTGCCAGCTTTTCCCTGAGGCCTGCGATCCGGTCAGGGTTTCGGCCGAGTTCCATGGCCAAGGCTGCATAGGCGTCGGGTGTCGCGGTGACGAGGGGCTCAAGCCCAACGGCGGTCAGCAGGCTTGCGGCCATACGTCCGGCGAAGCTTTCGCCGATCTGCGTCAGGACCGGCAGGCCCGCCCACAGGGCATCACTGGCCGTGGTGCCGCCGTTGAAGGGCAGGGTGTCCAGAAACAGATCGGAAAGCCGCAGGCGCGCAACATATTCGTTCGCTGCGACACGGCCCCCGAACACCAGACGCGTCGCCTCCACGCCGGCGCGCACGGCTGATTGGCGCAGGTTATCCTTGGCCTCCTCGGTGTCGGCGAACAGAAACAGCACGCTGCCGTCGACGGCTTTCAAAATCCCCATCCAGGTGTCGAAGACCGCCGGTGTGATCTTGAAGGAATTGTTGAAGCAGCAGTAGACAAAGCCCGTCTCCGGCAGTCCGCAGGCAGCGCGGGTCAACGTGATCTCGCCGCCATGTCCCGCCCGGTCGTTGACCTGAAAGATGGGAACGGCGGCGATCTTCTCGGCGTAGAACAGCCTGTGGCTCGGCGGCACCACAACCTCATCGGCAACGATGTAATCGATAAAATCCGCTCCCATGGTTCCGGGGTAGCCCAGATAGTTGACCTGGATGGGTGCCGCGCGGCCCGCAAAAATCCCGGCGCGGGAGTCGGTGGTATAGCCGCCGAGGTCAATTGCGATGTCGATGCCTTCGGCGCGGGCGAGCGCGGTGATCTCCGCGTCGGTTTTGTTCGCTACGTCGATGAAGCGGTCGAAAGCCTTTTCCAATCGCTTGCGCATATCGTCGCCGGTGTCGGGGCCAAATGAGAAGGCGATCACTTCGAACGCCCCTCGGTCGTGTACCTCGAACAGGCCTGCAGCCAGCAGGGCCACCGGGTGAATGCGGAAGTCGGCGGAAAAATATCCCAGGCGGATCTTGCCGCGGGGGCCGCGGCGCGGCGGTGTGGGCGCAGCCGCATATTTACCGCGGGCCCAGGTTTCGGCCGCGGCCCGTTGCAGCATGCCGGATCCACTGAGGCTCAGCATAGGCCACGGCGGTGTGACGGCAAGACCGGCGGCCAGGTTGTCCGCGAGGCATGCAAGGTTCCCATCGAGTCCGTCCCAGTCGCAGACGCGCAGTCTGGCATAGAGCCACATGCCCAAAAGAAAAGGATAGTCAGGCGCCAGTTGCAGGGCGGCGGCGAAACTTTGCGCCGCCGCCCGGTGCTGGCCAAGTTCGCCGAGGGCGACGCCGCGATTGTAAAGTGCATCGGCATAGGCAGGGTCGAGCGCCAAGGCGCGGTCGAAGCTGGCGACAGCCGCGGCGTGCTCACGCAAGGCGCTAAGGGCGACGCCGCGGTTGTTGTAGGCGACGGCATGGTCGGACTGAAGCGCGATAGCCCTGTCGTAACTCGCCACGGCAGCGGCGAACTGCCGCAAATCTTCCAGCGCGTAACCCAGATTATAGTGTGCGCCTGCGTGCTGCGGGTTGACCGCGATGGCCTGGGAAATCAGCGTTGCCGCGCCGGCTGAGTCCTGGCGCTGGGCGGCGATGACGCCGCTCAGATGCAGGGCGTCGAAGTGGCGGGGCTGCACCGCCAGGACCTCTTGATACGCCGCCTCCGCTTCGTCAAGCCGTCCATTCTGCTGCAGGGCGAGGCCCTCCAGCAGCTTGGATTGAACGCGCGCTGCGATGTCTTCCAAAGAGCGGCCTCGGATTTAGGCAACGTGGATATGATCGGGAGCAAGACCGGCGCGATGCCGCGCGATCATCTGGCTATATGCATTTTCGATATGCGCTGTAAACTGCGCGGTGTCGAAGAGCGGCGCGCTCAAGCGGGCTTGTGCGAGTGTCTCAGTAGTACGCGCCAGGCGCTCCGGATCTGTGGCCAAGGCGACGGCGAGGTCCTCGTATGCGGCAGCGGTTGTGGTGATGAGTTCTGTCAATCCGAGAGAGGTCAACAAACTCGCCGCGACCCGAGCCGCATAACCTTCGCCGATCCGCGTCAATACCGGTAGGCCCGCCCACAGCGCATCGCTGGCGGTGGTATGGGCGTTGAACGGCAAGGTATCGAGGAATAGGCCGGCGGTGCGGAACCTGGCCAGGTAATCGCTATCGGAGACGGGGCCGCAGAAGACCAGCCGTGCCGGATCGATGTTTCTGGCGGCAGCTTCTTTCTTCAAATTGGCGACCGCAGCGCCGCCGGCGCTGAGCAGCAGCACGCTGCCCGCGACACGCGACAGAATACGCATCCAGCTGTCGAAGGTCTCCGGCGTGATCTTGTAGGCTGCATTGAAGCAGCAAAAAACAAAGCCAGCGGATGGCAAGCCAAGGGCGGTACGCGGCAACGCGGTGCCCGCCGTCAACCGCTTGCGGTCGTTGGCTTGGAAGCAGGGCAGGCGGACGATCTTTTCGTTGTAGGCGTCTTGTTTCTGCGGCGGGATTACGACGGCGTCGGCGATAAGGTAGTCGATATAGTCAGCCCCCATCGTACCGGGATAGCCCAGGTAGCCGGCCTGCACGGGGGCAGCACCGAGAGCGAATATACCGGGGCGGGCCCCTTTGGTGTGCCCGGCGAGGTCGATGGCGATATCGAGCCCGAGGTCGCGCGCCATGACGACCGCGGCCGTATCGGAATTCTCGCGCACATCGATGAATTTGTCGAAGGCGCCTTGAAGCCGCCGATGCATTTCATCGCCGGTGTTCGGGCCGAACGAGAATCCATAGACCTCGAATTTTGACCGGTCATGGGCTTCAAACAGCCCGGCGGTCAGCGTGGCGACTGCATGCTGGCGGAAATCCATCGAGAAATAGCCGATGCGAATCTTATCGTGAGGTGCCGGCTGCGGCGTCGCCGTCGCCATCGGCGGACTTTTCAGCCGCGTCCAGGTCTCGGCGGCCTTACGTTGCAAAGCCGGAGAGTCTATCAGCGCCATCAATGGGAACGTGGCAGTGGCGGCGTCGCCCGCCTCGATCTGGGCCGCGAGTGCGTCGCGCGCGGTGTTAAAGCCGCTCCAATCACAGCCCAACATTTTCGCGTGCAGGCGGGCGCCCGCCACGAAAGGTGCTGCCGGATTGAGCTTCAGCGCCGCGTCGTAATTTTCCACCGCCGCATCAAGGCGCTTGAGCTGAACCAGCGCTGCGGCGCGGTTGGCATAGGCATCGGCATAATCCGGTTTCAACCGGATCGCGGTGTCATAGTCGGCGAGCGCGTCGTTCAGCAGTTTGAGGGTCACCAGCGCATTTGCACGATTGTTGTAGGCTTCGGCGTAGTTGGGCATCAATCGTATGGCGCGGTCGTAGGCGGCCAGGGTGTCCGTCGTCTGGTTCAGGTCTGCCAAGGCGAGGCCGCGATTATTCCATGCACTCGGCCCCTGGGGGTTGAGAGCGAGGGACTTATCGAATGCGGCGAGGGCGTCTTTATGACGATGCAGCGATCTCAACACCGTGCCCCGATTGTTATGCGCATCGGCGAAATCGGGCGCCTGGGCGATGGCCATGTCATAGGAAGCCAAAGCCGCATCCAAGTAGCCAAGCTCGGCAAGCGCTGCGCCACGGTTGTTGTGGGCTCCCGGAAAATCAGGGCGCAGGTTGACCGCCCGCGCGTAACTGCCGGCCGCATGCTCATATTGCCCCAGCAGCCACTGGATATAGCCGCGGTTATTCCAGGCGTCGGCATTGGCCAAGTCCCAACGCAAGCAGGCGTCGTAGGCCGCCAGTGCCGCTTGGTATTGCTTCAAGCCCGTCAAGGCCATGCCGTGATTGAAGTGTGCAGCGGCATTGTGCGGCAAGACAATGAGCGCCTTGGAGATCAGGTCCGCCGAGTCCGCGAAGCGCCCCGATTGCAACGCGACGACGCCCAACAGGTGCAGCGCGTCGAAATTGCCGGGATCAACGGCGAGGATGGCGCGGTAGATGCCGGCGGCGTCGTCCAGCTGGCCGGCATTGTGCAAGGCCATCGCCTTGTCCAACTGAAGACGCGGGTCGCCACCCTCGCCGAAGGCGGCGAAGGTGGGGGGGGACACTTTGCTGAAATCAGGCTCCATGGCGCTTGTTTAAACCGGATGACGCAAAGCGTGGCAAGGGAAGCGCGGGATTAGGGGTGGGCCAGCCGCCCAATTGATAAAAAGAATTAACCAGTGAAAAGCTATACAATCAAGTCTCTAGCTATGGTTCAGGGCGAGGGGCCGCGCGTATTTAATCGCGCCGCCGATCAAGTGGTAACAGCAGATGGCCTGCACGAGCGTATGGGGCAAACTGTGACAGAAGCGCCGATTGCCGTTGTGGGATCGGGGGCTTCTGGAATGTTTCAGGCCCTGTACCTCGCCAAGGTCCGCCGCAAGCCGGTTGTGCTCATTGAACAGGCGCCGGTGATCGGCGGCATGTTCGCGAGCGAGCAGACGGCATTTGGACCTGCCGATCAGGGCGCCTATCTCCTGCAAGAGTGCGGACACGCCGGCCTCGATGCCCTGTTCTTCGAATGCCTGCCCCCGCAAGATTGGCATGTCCTGGATGGTGTGCGGCGGGATATTGCCGGGAACTTTTTCCGGGGCCAGCTCGATCAGGGCTCGCTCTATGCCGACCTGCGAAAGCTGCCGGCCGCGGATATAGCGCGCTGCCTTGCAGACATTCAGGCGCGGGCCAACGGTCCAGTGCTGGATTTCGATACGGCCGCCAACCTCGCCGCATATGTTGAATCCCGCTTCGGCCCTGGCGTAGCCGAGAAATTCATCGTACCGCTGACGCAAAAGATCTGGCGCCAGCCGCCGGATAAACTAAGCGCCTGGGCGGCGAAGATTGTCCACCTCACTCGTGTTGTCATACACGGGCCGGAAGACTCACTGCGTTTAAAGGAAAAGGCCGAACTCGACCGGGTGCTGGGCTATCCCGATCAATTGTCGTTTCCGCCGGCGCGGCTTGCGCACCACCGCCGGGCGCTCTATCCGCGGCGTTTCGGCTTGCAGAGCGTTGCCGACGGATTGAAAGCCGCGTTGATCCGCCACGGCGTTCAGATCATCACCGGCGGTAAGGTCACCGGCGTACAGCTTTCCGTATCGGCGGTTTGTGCCATCACCGTGGAGATGGCAGAAGGTGTTTCCGCGCTGAAGGTCTCGGGCCTCCTGTGGACCACGGCGCTCCCGGCTGCCCTTGCGCTGCTCGGGGGAAGCGGCGGCGCTCTCGCAAACCCGCCTATACCGCATCGTCTGGTCTATCTGTTCCTTGACCGTCCACCCCAAACTGGGCCGCTCTACTGGTTCTGGTCCTATGATCCGGCCAACGCCTGGGTGCGCATCTCGGTCCCCGGGGCCTATTGTCCGGCGGCCAATGACGGCGGCCGTTATCCCATCTGCATTGAAACCCACGTGCCGCAGGCGGCGGCGGGCGATGCGGAGGTGGTCAATCAGGTGACAGCGGAGCTGCGGTCGGCAGGTATCGTCACGGCGGCGACACAGGTGGTCGGCAGCCATGTGCTAAAGGGCTTGCGGGGCTATTTTGTGCCCAGCCTCGCCAATCTTGAGTCCATGCAGGACCAGCGCGCTGCTCTGGACGCAAGGCTGCCCAAGAACATGTATATTTCCAGCCAAGACCTGAGTAGCGGCGTATTTTATCTGCCCGATATCCTGCGCGCGAGCGCGCCCATTCTAGAGCGGATGTGATTGATGATCGAAGTCCCGAACATGCCGCTGTATTGGCGTTTCAAGGATAAGCCCGGCAACAGTCTTGGTGATCCGCCTGCGCAGGCCCCCTTCACCTTCGATTACAATCCAGCCCTTGATCTCATCATCGAACGCCGCAGCCCAGCGCTATCGCAGCTTCTGGCCGATATCTATAGCCGCGATGCCAACGTCGGGTTCCTGCAGGATGGCCACAGCCATGTGCAGAATTATGGCGCCGACTTCTGGCGGTTCCTCAGCGCGCTCGCCGAGGTGCACCATCCGCGTACGGTGCTGGAAGTCGGCTGTGGCGGCTGCATTCTGCTCGAGCGTTTTAAAAACCAGGGCGCACATGTTCTCGGTGTTGATCCGTCGCCCGTCGCGGTGGCCGCGGGGAAACGCAAGGACATCCAGATCATTCCGGAATTTTTTCCACCCAAATCGCTGCCTGTCGTTCCCGATCTAATTTTCCAGGTCGACGTCCTCGAACACATCGAAGACCCGGTACCTTTTCTGAAGGCCCAGGCCGCCTGCATTGCCGAGGGCGGTCTGATTGTCGTCAACGTGCCCGATTCAACATTGAGCATCGGACGTGGCGATATCTCGATGGCTCTGCATCAGCATGTGAATATGTATGAGGAACAATCGCTCGCGAATGTCTTCAATGCCGCCGGGCTTGACGTCGTCAGCATGGAACGCTCGCGCTACGGCTCGGCGCTATATTGCGCCGGACGCAAGGCGGCGGTGCCTATTCCGGCGCGCACGGCAGGCCCCGAGCGTTGGCAAACCTTTCAAGATACCGCCCGGCGCAACATCGAATCCTTCTGCCGGCATGTGAGTGCTGCCAAGGCTGCGGGTGCGACAATCGGCTTCTTCATGCCGCAGCGCGCCTTCTCGTACCTGGGCTTCATGAACTGGTGGGACGGCTATCGCCTGTTCGACAACATGAACGTATGGCATCGGCGCTATCTCGACGGCGTCGATATCATGATCGAGAACCAGGCCGATCTGGTGGCAAAACCCGTCGATCATGTTTTCGTGATGAGTCTGACTTTCGGCAAGGAAGTGGCGGCCGCCTTGAACCGGGATGTGCCCGGCATGAAGGTCACCACCCTCGATCAAATCCTCGCCGCATGATGCTTGCCGGCGACCTCACGCAGCGTGTTGCGGGCACCTTCGGCATGGCCGAGGGCCTGGCCTTCGGACGCGGCGGTGCTGCGCTGTATGCCTTGTTCGTGGACCTCGCGCGACGTCAAGGCGCCGGCGAAATCATTGTGCCGGCCATCTGCTGTGAGACTGTCGCCCTGGCCGCGCTCTACGCCGGTCACGATGTACGCATTGCGGACGTCTCTTCCAAAACGCTGTGCCTTACGCCGTCCACAGCCGCGGCAAAGCTGTCGCCCCGAACGCGTGCGGTGCTGGTCGTACATATTTTCGGCGTCGATGCCGATGCGCAAAGTTTTGCCGCCCTGCGGTCCGAGCGGCCGGATGTGGCTTTCATCGAGGATATCGCGCACGCTGCGGGCGGCCACACCCCGGGCGGCGGTCTGCTGGGCAGAGCGCTCGACTACACGCTGCTGAGCTTTGCGCGCGACAAAATTCTGCCGGGTGACGGCGGTATGCTGCTTGCTGCCAAGGCAGGAAATCTGACCGGCGCTGCCGCGGCTATGCCGGCGCGCGGGCCTTCGCCCCAGCATGACCAACTGGCTTTGAGCTTGCGTAACGCAGTCCACGCTCTCGCGGACCAGTGGCGGCTGGACCAGCATATCGATACCGCGCCCACGTTCGGCAAAGTGGCCGGCGACTATCGCGATCTGATCGCTTATGGCGGCGCTATCGGCGACGCCCAGGCCCTGAGCGACGCCTTGAATCATCTTGAAGAGACGCGTCAGCGGCGTTGGGCGCGTCATCGGCGTTATCAAGGCATCGCCCCAGATCGTGCCGTGACGCTCCCGCTACACGATGGCTCCATGTGCTGGCGGTCGACCTTGCTGCTGGATACGCCGGCGCGCGCGCGAACCATCACCGCGGTCTTGAGGGCTTCCCGCGTCCATGCGTCCAACCACTACTTTCCGCTCAATAAGCTGTTTGGCGGAAGTTGTCCGGTTGCCGAGGGCGCCGCATCCAGGATACTGAATCTGTGGGTTTCCGATGACGCCGGTGACGATATGATCGCCCGGGCCATCGACATCATCACTGCAAGGGGCGCCGGCCATGGATGACATTACGCAGGCCTTGAAGGACTACTATGCCACCACCTTCGCCCGCCATGGTGCTACGGCCAAAGGCGTTGACTGGACCAGCGAGGAAGAACTGCTGGTGCGCTACGACAAGATGCTGGCGGTGTTGCAGAAGGATTTCACGGTCCTGCCCCAACCCGTATCGATGCTCGACGTCGGTTGTGGCTGGGGCGGACAGTTGCGCCGGGCCCAGTCGCTCGGCGTCAAACTCAACTACACCGGCATCGATGTAGTCGAAAGCATGGTTCAGCATGCCCGCACGGAGTTTCCTGGGGCCACGTTCATTCACGGTGACGTCTTCGCGCTGGATAAACCGGCGTCCTATGACTTCGTCGTCTGCAACGCCATCCTGACCCAAAAGCTCGGCGCGACTATTCCAGCCATGGAGCAGTTCACGCGGGAACTGGCGCGCAAGATGTTCGAGATCTGCCGTCACGGCATTGCTTTCAACATGATGTCGACCCGCGTCAACTTCATGGTCGACAATCTCTACTATCAGAATCCCGCCGACTTGCTGGCCTGGATGCTGACCGATCTGACTCCACGCGTGCGCCTTGACCATGGCTACTCGAGCCTGGCCAGCGGCAAGGGCAAATTCTACGACTTTACCGTCTACGCCTATAAGGACTGACGTGACCCGGGTCGTCATCTCCCAGCCGATGTTTTTCCCCTGGGTCGGCATGTACGAACAGATCCGCTTGGCTGAGGTTTACGTCAACTACGCCGACGTACAGTTCTCAAAAGGCAGCTTCACCAACCGCGTTCAGATCAAGACGGCGGCCGGCAGCAAATGGCTGACCTTGCCGCTTGCCGATCTGCGCCTTGGCCAGCGCATCGACGAGGTCCGAATCGACAACCGCAAGGACTGGCGGCAGAGCCACCGGGATCTCCTGCGCCAAAGCTACCGTGATGCGCCGTTCTGCGCCGACATGCTGGTGCTCGTGGATGAGGTCTACGGCCGGCCTTCGGACTCCCTGGCCGAGATCACCCAGGCCTCGCTTATGGCCGGATGCCGCTACTTCGGTCTCGAGGCGGGCAAAACGTTCCTGGATGTGCGCGACATGGGTATTGGTGGCGAAAGTTCGCAACGGGTCTTCGATGTGGTAAGAAAGCTGCAGGGGACCTGCTACATTACGGGGCACGGGGCGCGCCACTATCTCGATCATGCGTTGTTCGAACGCGCCGGGATAAGCGTCGAATACATGAACTACCGCAAACTGCCATATCCGCAGCTACACGGCGCCTTTACGCCCTTTGTCAGCATCCTCGACTTGATCGCCAACGAAGGCCGCGCGGGACTTGCACGCATTGTCTCCCCATCGGTTGACTGGACGGAATTTCTCCCATGAACGAAATCGAGAAATTCAAGGCCGAAGTGGCCGCCAATATCGATGCCCTGGCCGCCGATCACGACATCCGCGCCCTGTCGCGGCTGTGGATACGCGTGACCGCGCCCTACAAGTATTCCTACAATTTCCGCTGGATGGGCCGCCCGGCCATCCAGTTCCCGCAAGACCTCGTCGCCATGCAGGAGCTGATCTGGGACATTCGCCCCCAGGTGATCGTCGAGACCGGGGTTGCCCACGGCGGGTCGATCATCTTTCACGCCTCGATGCTGCAGCTGATCGGCGGACCGGGGGAGGTCATTGGCGTCGATATCGATATTCGCCCGCACAACCGCCAGGAAATCGAAAAGCACCCCATGGCCGGGCGCATTGCCCTGATCCAGGGCTCCTCCGTCGACGCCGGTACGGTGGCCCAAGTGAAGGCCAAGGTCGCCGGTCGCGGTCCGGTTATGGTGATCCTCGATTCCAACCATACCCACGACCACGTCCTCAAGGAGCTGCTGGCCTATGCGCCGTTGGTCAAGAAAGGCAGCTATCTCATCGTCATGGACACCCTGATCGAGGACGTGCCCGACAATTTCTTCCCCGACCGCCCCTGGGGGGTCGGCAATAGCCCCAAGTCGGCGGTGGCCGAATTCATGAAGACCAACGACCGCTTCGAGGTCGATACGGCCCTCGACGCCAAGCTGTCCATAAGCGTGGCCCCCGGCGGCTACCTGAGATGCATAAAAGATTAATATTCGTCCTGCTATCCTGTGGGGGGGCACCTTAAGCACGCCCCGTTGTGGTCTCTGAAACAGGATATGAGCGTCCCATGAAAGCCGTCATTCTCGCGGGAGGGCTCGGCAGCCGACTGGCCGAGGAGACCCATCTCCGCCCGAAGCCGATGATCGAAATCGGCGGGCGTCCGATCCTGTGGCACATCATGAAAATCTACGAGCAGCACGGCATCACCGACTTCGTGATCTGCCTGGGCTACAAAGGCCATGTCATTAAGGACTTTTTTGCCAACTACGCGCTCTACAGCTCGGACGTCACCTTCGACCTGGGCAAGAACACCGTCGAATTGCATCAAAAGCGCCATGAATCCTGGCGCGTGACCTTGGTCGAAACTGGCCTGATGACCCAAACCGGCGGCCGTCTGGGCCGCATCCGTAAATATGTCGCCGACGAAGACTTCTGCCTGACCTACGGCGATGGTGTTGCCGACATCGATATCCGCAGTCTGCTCGCCTTTCATAAGGGGCATGGTTGCGCGGTCTCCGTGACGGCGGTACAGCCGCTCGGACGCTACGGCGCGATGGAACTCGCGCAGTCAACGGTCAAGCGTTTCATCGAAAAGCCTCAGGGCGACGGCGGCTGGGTCAGCGGCGGATTTTTCGTCGTCT
>Ga0114970_10002634_pt1 | contig 13405 bp, 13 predicted proteins | sample M_140205_XF_Meta_FD_87030 | JGI IMG/M metagenome (GOLD analysis project Ga0114970, IMG submission 87030) | Freshwater microbial communities from Lake Montjoie, Canada to study carbon cycling - M_140205_XF_MetaG | ecosystem: Environmental > Aquatic > Freshwater > Lake | place: Lake Montjoie... | reverse complement strand
AATCCCAGCTTGCCGCCATACATTCGGATCAAGTACGTTCGGATCAGGTACATTCAGATCAAAAGGCTGTGGCACGATGGGCAGCCTACTACCTCCTGAGCAGGGCGCTCTGACGGAGACATGTTGCCGGGTGTCTCAAAAAATGTTCTTGGCTCTCTTGTCGATTGTCTTTTATCGTTCTTCCTGGATTAAAGGCTGAACCCACGCGCATGGGAAGCACGTTTGCCCATTCATGAACCGGTCTCTGATCGGTGGTCACCTCGAGTGACTAAATACTCAGGTAATCGGGTGGCACCCCAAGTCCTAATAGGGTTTGGGGTGTCACCACGTTTTATTTCGGCATTTTCCAGTACTACTGAAACTCCTCACTACGCGCGTGTGTTTCACCTGCCTTCTGAACCAGAACTCAGGAAGACATCCGAGGATTTCGTGCTCCAGGGCCTGAACCCGGCAACCGGGCGAAAACTCTATAGTCAGCTCTTTGGATCGGTTCCCCAGGCTTTCCTGCGACGTTCCCATTGGCTACTGGAGCCCGACGGCCCTCTCCACGATGTCCCGTTTGCCGCGCTTGTAGCGGAGGCGCGAGAGGGTGTGCCGGTCTATTTGATCGAAAGGGCGGCACTGCAACTCATTCCCGGCGCTCCCCTCCTGCAAAAGCGACCCTTCGACAGTGACGGCACCTTTGTCGGAGTTGGGGATCCCTGTCGGAGTTGGGGAGCTCTGTCTACAACGCTGCGGACAGTCGTTTTCAGGGGGAAAAGCGCAAGTCTGAATTTTCTCTTCCCCGTCTGCCCGGAACGGCAAGGGAGCTCCGGGTTTCAGCGGCGGGTTGGGTGCCGGAGCGGGTCCACCTGCTGACGGGTATGAATGCGTCTGCCGAGAGGTTCTGGAAACTGACGGAAGACCGAACTTCGGTTGCGCATTTCGCTACCCATGTGGTGGCGGGCAGCGGCGACTACCGTTCCGGCCTGATCGCGCTGCGTCTGGGGCCCCAGGGCGCGATGGAACTTCTGGGGCCCGGAGAAATTCAGGCACACACCATTTCCGCCGACCTGGTAGTGATGAATGGCTGTCACTCAGCCCAGGGGGAAGCGGTACCCAGTTCGGGGCGAATGGGCCTCACGCGGGCGTGGATCGGCCCCAGGGCGGGAGCCGTGATGGCGACCCAATGGGGTATCTCAGATGACGATGCGGAATTGTTCATGGGGGGGGCTTCTACAGGGCCCTTTTGCGGGCTCCCCAGATGGGCGTGGCCGAAGCTTTGCGACAGGCTCAAATCGCCGCGCTCCAGTCGCCGCGCGCGGAGTTGAAACGCTGGGCCGGCTATTACCTCTTGAGCAGAGTTATGTGACGCAACGGCCCCGGGGCCCGGGCAGTGGCGGGGTGTTGCTAAGATCGGGAACAATGAGGGGCTCATCGGAGGATCCCGAGCTTGAAAACGGCGACGGGCTGGAAGTTCCTGACTGGGGCAGCCTGGTGGTGCGCATTCAGAACGGTGACGCTACCGCGCTGGAGCAGTTGTACGCCTTCTTTGAGAAAGGTGTTCGGTACTTCTTCCTGCGTGCGCTGGGGCCGGAAGAACTGGACGACAGGGTCCACGACTGTTTTGTGATTGTGACCGAGGCTCTGCGGGCGGGCGAATTGCGCGAGCCGGCGCGGCTGATGGGCTACATTCGTACGGTCGTTCGGCGGCAGATTGCGGCCATTATTCAGGAGTCGATTTCCAAGCGACGGACACATGTCGATTTCGCAGATTCGCTCTTCACGATAGCTGACTGGAAGGAAGATCCTGAAAAATCAGTTGCTTCTAAGCAAAGGGAAGCGATTGGCCGGAAAGTGCTGAAAGAAATCTCGGATCGTGACCGGGAAGTCCTTATGCGGTTTTACGTTCACGAGCAGAGTTATGAAACCATCTGCCAAGAGATGGGACTCACCTACAACCAGTTTCGGCTCCTCAAATCCCGGGCAAAAGCACGCTTCGGCAAGTTGGGGCGGCGGATCACCGACGCCTTCGGCGGTCGCTAGACACGCAGTACCCCCAAAAAGAACTCAAAAATATGTTGAGAAAAAAGTCGGGCTGGAAGCACTATCTATGCAAAGGAGCGATGTACATTGGTGAGATCTTTGCACGAATCAGACGACCAGCTGGAGCTTTATGCCCTGGATCGCCTTGCGGATGACGCAGTTGAGCGAGTGGAGGAACACCTCATTGCGTGTGACAGTTGCCGCGTCCGTTTGGAAGATGTCGGGGTCTTCGCCCATACGATGCGCCAGACTTTGCGGACGCTACCGGTCCTGAAAACCCCTCGTCGTGCGGGGTGGTTCGAGGGCTGGCAACTGCGCTTTGCCTTCACGGGAGCCGTTGCTTTCGCTTTGGTGCTGGCGTTTTTCGCCACCAGAAACGCAAAAACGACCCTTCCCCCTCTTGCCTCCATTACCTTGACAGCTATGCGTGGTGCTACTGCTGTAGTTCCGCCCGCCAGGCAGTTCGACCTGCAGTTGGCCGACGCTGCCAGCGGAAAACTTCGCAATGTGGAAGTAGTTGACTCCGCAGGCAAAGCTGTCTGGTCGGGAACTTCGGACGGAAGCGGCACAACGGCGCATGTTCGAATCACCAGAGAATTGCCTTCGGGCACCTACTTTGTGCGACTGAGTGGAGCTGGGGGTGAGCTGCTCCACGAGTACGGTTTCGAAGTTCGCTGATCGCTGACCGCTGGATTTCCTGTAGCAAGGCCGGGAACTTCCCAGGCAGATCTTTAGATTGTCGTACCTTAGGCTTCTGACTGCGTCGGCGGTTGGGCCGCCCTGTCCGCGCCGGTGAATGGCGGGGCGACGTTTTCCTGGCCGGAGATCTTTACCTTTGGGCCAAAGTTGCCTTCTGTGGTGGGACCTCCGCATTCGAAAGAACTCCTCCATATGCCGAGGGCAAGCTGTTTATCGCCCGGCAGGATGCCTGGTGGTCGCTCCCGCTCCGATCACAGGTACGCAACTGTGGGCCTTCAACCCCCACACCGACAGCGGGGCCGGCTATGCAGGTTTTTGCCAATCGCGGTGTAGCTTCCGGGGCGATACCGGCAAATCCAGCCAACGCAGACCTTTCCTCAGAACCTCCGGTGCTGCCCTTGTCTGGTGCTGCCCTTGTCTGGTGCTGCCCTTGTAGGACCCGCGGGCCCGATTGTGCTCCCGGCTGGCAGCTGAACGCGGAGATAGTCGCCCTGAGCGGAACCAGCATTTCCCGGTCGTCCAACAGAAACTCAGGGACCTGGAACCCAGGAAACAAGTCCCGTTTCCTGAGGCGGTACACTGGAAAACCGGCGGGTTTCGTGGCCCCTGTGCGGCACCTGTGCCGGGGGGGCACATTGAGTAATGAGGGGAAGTCCGCTAGAATGAAGGATTCAACCGGAAGCGCGCAAGCGTGCAAGGGATAAACATGGGTTTTGGGAAGTCATCTCAGCCCTGCGTGCGACGGAAAGGAAACAGGCTCTCATGATTTCATTCAGGCCTCAGCGCCTGACAAGCGTTTTCGTATGCCTGTGCGGCGTGTTGGTAAATCCAACGCTCGCACGGCCCCAGACGCCGGCAGTTCCAGCGCCACAGCAACAACAGGTCCGGCCCCCAGCCGGGCCCGCCCCCTCCACTTCGGTTCCTGCTGCGCCCGCCCGCAACAATCCCTTCGAAAATGTTCCTCAGGCCGGTGGGGCCCCGCAGCCCCAGGTACCATCCACACCACAGGCCCCGACCACACCCTTCGAGAATGTTCCCCAGGGTGCTAAACCGGCAGGGCAGGAAGGTATCGCGGTTCCGCAGTTTGAAGCGCCGAAGCCCACGGTCCCGGGTGAAGCTGCCACCGGCCCCACGGTTCCCGAAAATACTATTGAGTCGATTCAGTTCCGCGGGTCGCGCCGTGTCCCCCAGGATACTCTGCGTGCCATGATTCTCACCCGCCAGGGCGATATCTACAGCGACGATTCCCTGCGCCGTGACTTCATGATGCTTTGGAATACCAACCGCTTCGACGATATTCGTCTCGAAAGCGAGAAGGGTGACCGAGGTGGCATCATCCTCACCTACGTGGTTACCGAGCGCCCCGTAATTCGTGATATTAAGTACGAAGGCATGAAGTCCGCTTCCACCTCAGACGTTCTGGATCGGTTCAAGGAGAAGAAGGTCGGGCTGGTTGTGGAGTCTCAGTACGATCCGAACGTGGTCAACCACGCAGCCGTTGTCTTGAAAGAGCTTCTCTCTGAACGCGGCCACGAATTCGCCATCGTGAATCCGGAACTTCGCCGGATTCCTCCCGCCTCTCTTGAAATTATTTTCCAGGTCGAGGAAGGTCCCAAGGTTAAGGTCGGTAACATCACCATCCTTGGGAATCAAGCGTTTAGCCGACGTGAAGTGGTTCGGGCGATGAAGAACCTGAAGCCCATCGGGATCCCGCAGGTGGAAGGTCTTCCAACTATCGTTCCCCGGTTTCTGGAGGAAATGTTCTCCAAAACCTACGATACGTCGAAGCTCGAAGAAGACAAAGAACGTCTCCGGGATGCGTATCAGAAGAAGGGCTACTTCACTGCCAAGGCCCTGGATCAAAAACTACAGCTTCGCCAGACCGGCGGCGCGCTTGGGGGGTTCCACATCCCGCTCTTCAAGGAAAACCGTCCGGGTAACGTACAGGACATTACCCTGCCCGTTGAGGAAGGCCAGAAGTACTATCTTGCCAAGCTGGACTTCGAAGGGGTGAAGCTGTTCCGCTCCACCGAGTTTCTGGCGCGCCTTTTCGCTATGGCACCCAACGACCCGTTCTCGACCGAAAAGCTCCGCAACGGTATCAAGAACCTGACCAAGGTCTACAGCCAGTTCGGCTACATTGACTATGTCGGTGAGCCGCAGATCGACGTGGTGCCGAATAGCAACAAGATCAATTTGACTGTCAACGTGGACGAGGGCAAGCAGTTCTTCGTTCGGCGCATCGATTTCACCGGTAATACCACGACGCGCGACAAAGTGGTTCGCCGCGAAATCCTGATCGACGAAGGCGACGTTTACAACTCCACGTTGTGGGACGCCAGTATCCTGCGGCTAAATCAGTTGGGCTACTTTGAGACCCTCAAAGAGAACGAAGCCTACACCCTGAACCGCAACCCCGGCACGAACACGGTTGATATCAACCTGAAGGTGAAGGAACGCGGCAAGAACTCGATCAGCCTCAACGGCGGTGTTTCGGGAATCGCGGGTACGTTCGTCGGGATGAACTACTCCACGAACAACTTCCTTGGCCTCGGAGAAACCCTGAGCCTCGGCGGGCAAGTCGGTACGCTCACTAATGACGTGAATATCGGCTTTACAGAACCCTATCTGTTTGATCGTCCCCTGCAGGCCGGCGTCAATCTCTACCTGCGACGCTTCGATTACAATCAGGGGCGGCAGATTTCGCTGCTCTCGGGGACCAACGTCACCAGCTTCTACAATTCATTGGGTAGCCAGAACGTTCTGAACTACATCCAGAACTCGAAGGGTGTTTCGCTGTCGCTCAGCTATCCGATCAAGCGCAGTTTTGCTCGCCTGGGCCTTTCGGTGGGCTATGACGACTCCAGTATCGTCACCAAGTCGGCCGGTGCCCAGACGTATTTTACGTACCTGAACTTCCTCGGCGTTAGCGGGCCGAACGCTCTTGAAGGCATCAAGTCGTTCAGCATCACGCCGTCCTATAACTACAATTCGCGTAACAACTACCAAAACCCGACGGCGGGGGCCAGCGTATTCTTTTCCGTGCAGGCCTCTGCGAGTGTCCTTGGGGCCAACGTGAATACGATTCGCCCGACCTTCGACGGTCAGTACTACCACGTCAGCCCGAAATGGCGCAAGAATGTTCTTGCGTTCCACGTTACGGCCTCGACCCAGTTCGGCTATGGTGGCAAGGTAGTGCCACCCTTCTCTCGTACGTTTATGGGCGGCGAGAACGACATCCGCGGCTTCCAGTTCTATTCCATCACCCCGGTGGCTTTCATTCCGAGCACCGCCAACGTCAATGTCCTGAATCCGGATGGTTCGCAGCGTTCGCAGAAGACGCTGATCAACGGGTACCAGGTACAGACGGCAGTCTCACAGGCAACTCCGATCTATCAGATCATTACCCCTGGCGGCGACACCCAGGGGATCCTGAACTTCGAGTATCGGATTCCGCTGTTTGGCCCCATTACGATGGCACCGTTCTTCGACGCGGGCCTGAACAAGATTGTTTTCGCCAATCAACTGAAGGTGAATTCAGGCCAGATCGCCAGCCTGAACGACCAGTTTACGCAGGCGGCGTTCAGCAACAAGGTGAAGATTGCCGCCGGCACCCAGCAAACGCGAATCTCCACTGGCATCGAGTTTCAGGTCATCCTGCCGATTGTCCAGGCTCCTTTCCGTGTCTACTGGGCCTATAATCCCTACGTGCTGCAACAATACCTGCAGCCTCCTGTCGTCATGGACCGCACCATGTTCCCGAACCAAACCACGTTTGTGAACGCGATTCAGCAGTATTCCCCGGCCTATCCTTACTACGAGAAGAAAAGTACCTTCCGCTTCACGATTGGTCGGACGTTCTAAGAAAGTTTGAGGAGTTTTCGCTTCGTGAGTAAAAACATGAAATCCCGTATCGTATTGCTGCCGCTGCTCGCTCTGGTGTTGAGCGTAAGTGCGGTCGCGCAGAAGATCGCCGTTGTGGACATGCAGGGCGCCCTGCTGACGACCAAAGAAGGTCAGAAAGCTGCCGACGAGCTGAAAAGCAAGTTCGCGCCCAAAGAAGCCGAACTGACGAAGCGTCAGCAGGAACTCCAGGGTAAACAGGAAGCCTACCGAAAGATTCAGAACACTATCAGCGCGACAGAAAAGGCTCGGCAGGAACGTGAAATTGATGCGAACCAAAAGGCTCTGGAACGCGATGCCGATGACGCCAAGGCCGACTTTGAAGGAGAACAGAACCGGCTGCTCGGTGGCATCATGCAGAAAATGCAGGCTGTGTTGACCAAGTACGCCGCGGACAATGCGGTGACCATGATTGTGGATGTCAGCAGCCAACCGAACAACCTGCTGTACGCTGACCAGACAGCCAATATCTCGGCAGCCATCGTGGCTCTTTACGATGCAGCTGCCCCCGCCGCAGCGGCACCGACTGCGGCACCTAAGGCGCCGGCTGCGACCGCACCGAGGCCCCCCGTAACATCCGCCCCCAAAGCGCCAAGCGTGAAGTAATCCGGCTTTGGAGCCAGGAAACCAGGAATCTACAGGAGTTAAAGACAGTGAACCGTAAATTGATCCTCGCCACAGTGGCCAGCCTGCTCGCAGCTGCGAGCGCCTTTGCCCAGGCCCAAAAGATTGCCGTCATGGACATGCAGGGTGCCCTCGTTAATACGAAAGATGGCCAGAAAGCGGTAACGGACCTGCGGGCGAAGTACAGCCCCAAGGATGCCGACCTGCAGAAGCGCAGCCAGGAGCTCCAGGCTAAGCAGGAACAGTACCGCAAGACCCAGAACACGATCAGCGAGACGGCCAAGGCGACTCTCGAGCGTGAGATGGAAGCCCTCCAGCGCGGTTTGCAGCGCGACGCTGATGACGCCAAACAGGACATGGAAGCCGATCAGCAGCGCATCCTGCAGGAACTGGGTGCGAAGATGATCCAGGTGATTAACAAGTACGCTGCGGACAATACCTTCACGGCGGTGTTCGATGTCAGCGGCCAGCCCAACAACATCCTGTTCGCCGCGACCGCTGCCGATATCACGGCTGCGGTGGTTGCCCTGTATGACAAGTCGGCACCTGCGGCTCCACCTGCCGTCCCCGGTGCTGCACCGGCTCGTCCACCAGCCGCCGCTCCGGCTGCTCGTCCGCCTGCCGCCGCACCCCGTCCCCTGACGCCGCGGCCACCCGCCACGCCCGCCCCGAAGCCGTAACTGCTTTCGCAGCCCGCTTTTGTTTTCCGACGCCGCCACTGTCATCGCCTTCGTGTGATACATTGGCGGCGTTCCTTTATGAAATCCTCTACAGTTCTACTTGTTTTCCTGAGCGGTTTTCACCTGCTTGCTGCTACACGCGGTGAAGAGATCAGGCTTTGGCCTGGCGCGGCTCCCGGCTCTGAAGGCGTGACGGCAACGGAGGTTTCTAAACCCTCCATTGCGGCAAAATACTCGGGCCTTCCCGGCGACATTACGGTCTCCCACTACCCTTCCGTCTACGTATTTCTCCCGCCCAAAGACAAGGCAACCGGGGCGGCAATGGTGGTTGCTCCAGGCGGAGGCCATAGCCACCTGGTGATGGAGAAGGAGGGCTGGGAAGTTGCCGACTGGCTGAATTCGCATGGCATCGCGGCCTTCGTGCTGAAGTACCGCCTCGCCAGAATTCCGGGTTCGAAGTACACTCTCCCGGTCGAGGTATATGCGGACTCCGCCCGTGCCGTGCGACTAGTTCGCAGCCGAGCCAAAGAGTTCGGTCTTGATGCGGGCCGCCTCGGTTTCATCGGCTTCTCCGCAGGTGGTGAAGTGGCGGGCATGATCGGTACAAAGTTCGACGCAGGCAACCCGGCCTCCAGCGATCCCATCGAGCGTGTCAGTTCGCGCCCGGACTTCAATGTCCTGATTTACCCCTATTACCGCCCCGGCTCGTTCACCCGGCCTTCTACGCCGCTCCCGGCGGACGCGCCAATCGTTATACAGGGCAACACGGCGTTCCCGGTCCCGAAGGATGCTCCGCCCGTGTTTATGGTCTGTACGGATGATGATCGTAGTCACGTCGAACCGACGGTAAAGTTCTATCTGGAACTGGAAGCGAATCACATCCCGGCGGAAATGCATATCTATTCGTTCGGGGAGCATGGTTTCGGCCTGCGGCCCACGAAAAAGCCTGGAGCGCCGGTGGAAACGTGGCCGGAGCGTCTTCGCGACTGGTTGGAAGAAAGAGGGTTCTCAAAGAAATGAACATTTCTCGTCGAAATCTGCTGGCCACGGCGGGAGCGCTGGCCGTGCCCGCTTTGGTTCCTGGTGCCCGGGCTGCCGAACTCACCGGTGGTATGAAGCTCACCATGCCTGCGCCTGGGCTCACGGATCAGGTGTTGAATTTCATAGCGCTAATGGGGGTGGAGTGGGTGACGACCAGCGGTCCGGGCGGGCCCACTTATACGGAGGAAGGTCGAGTTGTTCTGGCCGGTGGCGGGACCTTCGAGCCGCCGTGGAAGGAAGCTGACGTCCGCAAGATCAAAGACCAGGTTGAGGCGTTCGGTCTGAAACTCGGCAATTTGATGCTGCACGATTTCCGCGACGCGGTGCTGGGGCGTCCGGGGGCGGATAAGGCGATTGAGCAGGTGTGTGAGTCGATTCGGGTGGCTGGTAAGGTTGGTGTTCCGGTTGTCGAGTACAACTGGTATGCCCTGCGGGCCATGGGGGGCTACTACAAGAAGCCGGGACGAGGTGGCGCCCTGTTGGCGGCTCATGATTATGACCGCAGCAAGGACCTGCCCGTTCTGCCCGATGTCGGTGAGCACACCGCCGCGCAGCTATGGACCCGATATGAGCGGTTCCTGAAGGCCGTAGTGCCTGTTGCTGAACGTGCAGGGGTTCGATTGGCGGTTCATCCCAACGACCCACCCCCGCCCGTATATCGGGGCATTGAGCAGATTCTCGGCTCAGTTGAGGGCTTGAGACGGGTCTGTGAAACGGTGAAGAGCCCGGCCAACGGCATTACTTTTGATACGGGGGTGACCCGTGAAATGGGTTCCGATGTAATTGAGAACATCAAGTGGTTCGGGCAGCGCGACCAGATCAACCATGTTCATTTCCGTAATGTGTTGATGGAAGTGCCCCGGCGGAAATACACGGAAACCTTCATTGATGCTGGTGACAATGACATGTTGGCCTGTCTCCGGGCGCTCCACGCCACTGGCTATCCCCGCCTGCTTCACCCCGACCATGTGCCGGAATTTCCGGGCGATATTGGCCAGCACGGGGGCTGGGGGTACGCAGTGGGACAGATCCGGACGATGCTCCGGCAGCTCTGAATTTGTCATCCGCCCCTTGGCTGTAGTACACTGAGAATTCTGGCAATCGCCCGGACACGGTATTACCATGTCTTTGCCTGGCAGGTCGGGCGCAATAGAGGTCTAATTCCAATGCACGCAATTATTGAAACAGGCGGCAAGCAATTCCGCGTCGCCCCCGGCGACGTTGTGCGAGTCCCGAAACTGGCCGGCGATCCCGGCTCTGAAATCGCTCTCGGTAAAGTTCTGGCATTGTTCCAGGACGCCGGGGATCTGATCGCGGGTGAGCAGGCTGCTTCCGCGAGGGTGAACGCGACCATTTCTGCCCATGATAAGGGCGAAAAAATTCTGGTGTTCAAGTTCAAGCGCAAGAAGCAGTACAAGCGCACTCAGGGCCACCGGCAGGATTACACGGAGGTCCGCGTTCGCGATATCGTGGCGTAAGTCACTTCTTTAGCGAGAGTTTGTCATGGCACATAAAAAAGGTTTAGGTAGTTCCAAAAACGGTCGTGATTCCAACGCACAGCGCCTCGGCGTGAAGGCGTTCGGCGGCCAGCTCGTTTCGGGCGGCTCCATTCTGGTCCGTCAGCGCGGTACCAAGATCAAGCCCGGCGTCAATGTGGGTTGGGGCAAGGATGACACCTTGTTTGCCAACATCACGGGTGTGGTCGTATTCCGCGACCGCGGTCGTATGGGTAAGTTCGTCAACATCGTAGCCGCAGTTTAGTTCAGCTCATTTAGGAAATAGACGGCCTCCCGACCGCTTCCGGCCAGCCGGACACGGGTTTTGGGGGCCGTTTTTTTTGCTCGTTTCGTACCGGCTACGCCGGGTTAGGTTGTCATGTTAGTTGATGAAGTACGAATATTAGTTCAGGCGGGCGACGGCGGTAACGGTTGCCTGGCTTTCCGCCGAGAGAAATACGTTCCCCACGGTGGTCCTTCGGGCGGTGATGGCGGACGGGGCGGCGACGTCGTCATGGTAGCTACTGTCCACCGCAACACCCTGCTCCACTTCCGGTTTAATCCCGAATACAAGGCGCAGCGCGGGCGGCACGGCGAAGGTAGTCAGCGAACCGGCCACGACGGTGAGAGTGTTACCGTTCTGGTGCCGGTGGGCACTACTGTCTACGACGTTGAATCCGGCGAGAAGCTCTACGACTTCACGAAGGATGGCGAGACATGGTGCGCGGCCAAGGGTGGCCGTGGCGGGCGCGGAAATGCTCGTTTCGCTACTTCCACTCACCAGACCCCAACCGAACATGAGCCGGGGAACCCTGGTGAACTCTTCAATATGCAGTTGAAGCTCCGACTGTTGGCTGATGTCGGTCTCGTCGGCTATCCGAACGCCGGAAAATCAACCCTGATCTCCCGAATTTCTGCCGCTCGCCCGAAGATTGCCAACTACCCGTTCACGACCCTGGAACCGAATCTGGGTGTCGTCCAACTCCCCGACCTCCGGTCTTATGTGGTGGCGGATATTCCCGGGATCATTGAAGGCGCGGCTGAGGGTCGTGGTCTTGGCATTCAGTTTCTGAAGCACATTGAACGGACCAGTGTTTTGGTTCACCTGGTGGACATGTCGGAAACCGGGCGTGATCCGAGGCATGACTTTGAGACGCTGCTCGTCGAGTTGGAGAAGTTCAGCGAAGACTTGGCCCGGAGGCCGATGATTGTGGCGGCCAGCAAGATGGACGCCTCTCAGGATCCCGAAGCTGTGGAGGCCATCAAGCAGATGGCTGGGGCGCGGGGATTACCCTTTTTTCTGCTGTCCAGCGTATCCGGGCAGGGCGTGGAAGAATTGAAGTTTGCGCTTGCTGCGATTGTTCTTCCACCAACAGGCACCTAACTCAGGAACACGCTCACAACGGCCCCGGGGTTCCTGTGAGCTAACTAAACTCGTTCCAGCTTGATCGGGTAAGTGTTGCCTGAGGCAAACTGGGCGACATAGATGCTGTCGTCGTCATCCAAAATCAGATCGTGGGGGTGCTGGAAAACATCCTCCTGGTGACTCATCGGCTGAAGTTTGCCCGCATCGCTGTAGACAGGGGCGGTACCTGCGATGTTTGACAAGACCTTGAAATCCTGATCGAGTACCGACAGGAAGCCGCGGCTGTTTCGGTCCTTCGGCCAGTTGTCTGCCAAATGAGCCACATAGTAGCGGCCCTTGTGCAGGCGAATCTGGCGGGGATTGCCGCCCGGCAACGCGAACTGCTCCAGCTTCTTTCCCTCTGTGGACAGCCGCAGGAGGTACTGCTGGTCACTCATGGCGATCAGCAGGGTGGGGTTGGCAGGATCGCGGAGATCGGTCATGCCGCCATGTGGCCCCCAATGCGTAATGCCTCCGGGTTGGCCACCGAAGACTCGGACGAACTTTCCATTCCTGTCGTAGTGGGTGATGAAGTCTCGTCCGTAGCCGTCGAGAACAAAGAAATCGCCATTCGGCAGGTGTAGAGTCCAGGAGGGGCGATACTGGTCCTCTTTCTCGTAGAGGCCGGTGTGTTCGGGCCAAAGCCACTCGTCCAGGAGTTTGCCGTCGAGCGTGGTTTTGGCTACTTTGTGCTTTTCGAGGTCGGTCAGATACAGGACCTCGTGCCCACGTTCCTCCACGATGGAGAGGCCGTGGGCTCCTGGGAAAACCGTGCCCCACTTGTGTACGAGACGGCCCGCTTTGTCATAGACGATGACGTTATTGGCCGTGTGGTCGGTCAGCAGGATGATGTGGCCTTGCTTGTCGCGAACGATGCCATGGCAGTTTTTGACCGGCGTTTTGTCGTCGAGTACACCCCAGTTGGGGACAACACGATAACGGTATTCCCCCTGCCCCAGCACTTCCGGCGCGGCGGCACGAACAAAAGGGGCAGCCAACACGGAGGCAGTTGCCTGCAGAACAGTGCGGCGGGATGTGCGGAGAAGGCTCACGCCGGATAGACTACCAGATATACCCATGAAAAAGCACCTCGCCATTTCCGTTTTGTTCGGCCTGAGTGCCCTGTTGGGCGTGGCCGCTACTGGTGACCCCGCCAAAGGGAATGAATTGTTCGACGAACAGTGCGCCCAGTGCCACCACGCGTATACCGAAGAATTCAAAAAGGGTCCCAGCCTGAAGTGGCTATTCATCAAGGAAAAGCTGGACTCGAATGGCAAGCCGGTTAGTGAAGCCGCAGTAGCCGAGAAAATCGAAAAGGGCGGCAATGGTATGCCGCCCTTTAAGGGTTCGTTTAGTGATCAGGATAAGGCCGATCTTCTGGCCTTTCTAAAGACGCTTTAGCCGGTGGGCTAGTCAAGATGGAGCGACCAGTTGCCTGAACGCAGCAGCGCGGATTACGCTGCGGTTAGGTGAAGACAGCGGCGCAGAGCCGCATGCGAAAGGAACTGGCCGCAAATGACTAAAATACGCTT
>Ga0114970_10002632_pt1 | contig 13411 bp, 13 predicted proteins | sample M_140205_XF_Meta_FD_87030 | JGI IMG/M metagenome (GOLD analysis project Ga0114970, IMG submission 87030) | Freshwater microbial communities from Lake Montjoie, Canada to study carbon cycling - M_140205_XF_MetaG | ecosystem: Environmental > Aquatic > Freshwater > Lake | place: Lake Montjoie... | reverse complement strand
CATCCCGCGTGAGCAGGTACTGCAACTCGACGCCGCCAGCGGCCTGCACCCGGCACTCCAACCGCTGCTGCCGCTGTGGGATGCGCGAGAACTTGCGGTGGTGCAAGGCGTTGGTTATCCGGCGGCCAATCTGTCGCACTTTCGCTCGATTGAGATCTGGGATACCGCCTCGCGCAGTGATCAATATCTGAATGAGGGCTGGCTGGCGCGGGCGTTTGCCGAGGCGCCGGTGCCGTCTGCATTTGCCGCCGATGGTGTGGTCGTCGGTTCGAATGAAATGGGGCCGCTGGCCGGTGTCGCCACGCGTGCGCTGGCGCTGAACAATCCCGGTGAGTTTATGCGTCAGGCGCGGCTGGCCGGTAACGAGGGTGTTGCGCGTAATGGGGCGCTGTCGCATATCCTCAAGGTCGAGCGTGATGTGAAGCAGGCGGCGGCCAATCTGGGCAACAACTTTTCATTGCGCAGCGAATTTCCGAACCATGCGCTGGGTAATGCCTTGAAAACGGCGGCACAAGTGGTCGCCAGCAAAGCGGGTGTGGCGGCGATCAAGGTCTCACACAACGGCTACGATACTCATGGCGGACAACAAGGCACGCAACAGCGGCTGCTGCGCGAGCTGGCCGAAGGCATGGCGGCGCTGCGCACGGCGCTACAGGAAATCGGCCGCTGGGACAGCACCTTGATCATGACCTACTGTGAGTTCGGCCGCCGTCCGCGTGAAAACCAGAGCGGTGGCACGGATCACGGTACGGCCAACGCGCATCTGCTCAGCGGTGGCCGCGTGCGTGGCGGGCTCTATGGCGCGGTGCCCGCACTCGACCGCCTTGATGGCAACGGTAACCTGCCTTTTGCCGTCGATTTTCGCGATCTTTATGCCACCACGCTGGATCGCTGGTGGGGGGTGAGTCCTGCCGCAGTGCTCAACGGGCGCTATAACCCGGTCGAATTCTTGCGCGCCTGAAGCGCTTGGACCGCTCGAGTTCCGTCTTAAAAACGCACTGTTTAGGCCGCTTTTCAGGCGGTGGAGGTCGGCTTTTACGACGCTTTGCCCTGAATTCGGCTATCATTCAGTCACGGGAGGAACCCGGGGCTGCTGCCGAGCTCTTCGGTAAGCGTATGTAAGCATTGGAAAAAATATAATCGAAAGTCTGCCATGCTCGCCACTAGAATTCGCCAGAAAGACGGGATTTTCTATTTAGCCAGTTACTCCGCTAAGGAAATCCTCGGCAAAGTACGGTTTATCAGCCGTTATTACGACGAAGACGAGCAAATTTTGCCGCAGACGGTGCCGCAACACGATGAAATCGCCCAGTTCATCGCCCGCGTTGAACGCACCGACGCCGCTTTTCAGCGGCAACTCTCGCGCGCCAAAGTGCGCTCACTCAAGAATTTCTACGAAATGGCGGTCACACAGCCGCCGATCCCCGGCACGGTGCTGCTGTTCACCAGCGACATGCTTAACTTCCGACCGCTCGAAGGTCAGGAGACGGTCGGCCAGTTGCAGGATCCGACCTCCAAGTTTTTGATCATCGACGGTCAGCACCGGCTGGCGGCGTTGAAGTTTTATCTCGCCGAACACCCGGAAGAGGCCAAAAACATTGATGTGCCTTGCGTCATCTTCGACGGCCGCAGCGAAGACTTCGCCGCCGAGATGTTCGTCATCATCAATTCAACGCCGACCCGCATTAACAAAAGCCATCTGGTCGATCTCTACGAGCGCGTGTCCTGGGCCGACCCGGACCGTCGTTTCGCCGCGCGTCTGGTCGACAGTCTGTATAGCGAAGCCGACAGCCCGTTGCGTTATCGCGTCAATCGTCTCGGCGGGCGCAGCCAGAAAGAGAAGTGGATACTGCAGGCCGAGCTCTTCAACGAGCTCTACCGCTGGGTGCGTGCCGATTGGAAAAAAATCAAGCTGGCGTCCAACAGTTATCGCGAAGCGGAAAAATATTACGAAGTGGCGCGCGATTTTCTCAAGGCCGCGCACAAGGCCTGGGGCGATGCGTGGGCCGGCGACGGTTATATGGTGACCAAGCCGGTGACCTTGAAAGCGATGATCCGCGTCTGTGCCGATCTGGCGCGCGAAGATGCCCTGCCGGTCGACGGACGCCCGAAACGCTGGGAGCAGCGGCTGGCCGTCTGGAGCGAACAGCAGCAAGCCTTCCGCGTAGAAGGTTTCTACGAGCGTTTCCCCGCCAAGGGCGAGGTCGAACGTGTTGCCCGCATCCATCGTGATCTGGCGCGTGCGGCGAATATCGAAATTCGCAGCCCTGCCAAGGCCGAGAAATAAACCCCTGGGCGCTGCGGCGCTCTTGGTGCGGATTGTTCGTATTGTTCGTGTTGTGCGGCGGCGGCAAAGCTGATCCTGTCGGGCCGGCTGCCGGCAGGTCTTAACGCACAAGCTGGTTGATGTCGATGATCGGCAGCAGAATGGCCAAAACAATCAGCAAGACCATTCCGCCCATCATCAGGATCATCAGCGGCTCGACGAGGGTGACCAGCACCCGCAGGCGTCGTTCCAGCGCTTCATTCTCCAGGCGTGCCGCCCGTTCGAGCATTTCCTGCAAGCGTCCGCTGGCTTCACCGCTGGCAACGAGGTGTGCAAGCATCGGTGGAAAGGCGCCTGTCAGGCTGAGTGCACGAGCGAGGCTGCTGCCTTCGCGCACGCTTGTCGCTGCGGTTTCAACGGCGTCACGCATGGTGCGATTGGTGGTGGCGCGGGCAGCTGCCTCGAGTGCGCCGAGTAACGGCACTCCGCCGCCGGTGAGTATCGCCAGTGTGCTGGCGAAGCGGGCGGTATTAATGCCACGCAGCAGAGAACCCGCCAGCGGCATACGCAGCAAGAGCGCATGGCAACGGCGCTGCATGGTGTCGCGTTTGAGAGCTGCGACGGCGGCTAACCAGAGGGCAACGCAGGTGACGCCGAGATAGGGCCAGCCCAGGCGCAGAAAATCGCTCAGAGCAATCAGCGCGCGGGTTAGCAACGGCAGGTTCTGGCGCGATTGCTGAAATACCTGAACCACCTGCGGCACGACATAGGCGAGTAAGCCGGCGACGATGCAGAGGGCGACGACGCCGACCACCAGCGGATAGAGCAATGCGAGTGCGGTTTTTTGTTTCAGGTTTTCCTGCTGCTCGAGATAATCCGCAAGTTGTCTCAGGATGATCGGCAGGCTGCCGGACTCTTCGCCGCCACGCACCAGTGCGCAGAAAAATACCGGAAAACTTTCACCGTGGCAGCCCATGGCGGCTGCCAGAGTATGTCCCGCTTTGACCCCGGATTGCACACCGTGGAGCACTTCGCGGACGGACACCGATTCGGCGGCTTCGATGAGCGCCGACAACGTTTGTTCGAGCGTCAGTCCGGCGTCCAGCAGTGTGGCCATTTGCCGGGTGATCAGGCAGAGCGCAGCGGCAGAAATGCCGCGCCGCCAGCTGTTGCCTCGCGTTGTCGCGCCCTCGACGATTTCCACTGACAGCGGCAGCAAGCCTTGTGCCCGCAAGCGCGCACGGCCCTGCCGCGCGGTTTCCGCCTGAAGAACACCGGATACCGTACGGCCGGTTGCGTCGAGGGCCTGATAGCGGATGGCGGCCATGGCGGTTATTCGCGGCTGACGCGAAGCACTTCTTCGAGGCTCGTGATGCCCTGGGCGGCCCAGCGCAGTCCGTCGTCGCGCAAGGAACGCATACCCTTGCCCGCGGCGTGAGCGCGTAAAGCCTGTTCTGATGCGCGGTCATGGATGAGGCGGCGCAGTTCGTCATCAACCGGCAGCAATTCGTAAATGCCGGTGCGTCCGCGATAACCCGATTGATCGCAGGCCGTGCAGCCGGTGGCGCCATATGCGCGGTTGGCAGAGTTTTCGATGACAGGCGTATAGGCCGCCGGCAGGCCGCTGACCGGCTTGCGGCAGTGCAGGCAGAGCTTGCGCACGAGCCGCTGCGCACCCACGCCGATCAGGCTCGAGGCCAGCAGAAACGGCTCGACCCCCATGTCGACCAGGCGCGTCACTGCGCTCACGGCATCGTTGGTGTGCAGCGTAGCGAAGACAAGGTGTCCGGTCAGACTCGCTTGTACCGCAATCTGCGCTGTTTCCAGGTCGCGTATTTCACCGATCATGATGACGTCTGGATCCTGCCTGAGGATGGTGCGCAGGGCGCGCGCAAAACTCATATCAATCCGCGTATTGATCTGCGTCTGGCTGATGCCGTCGAGATCATATTCGACCGGATCTTCGACCGTCATGATGTTAAGGGTGGAGGCGTCGAGGCGCGACAGCGCTGCATACAGTGTGGTGGTTTTACCGGAACCGGTCGGGCCGGTGAGCAGAATGATGCCGTGGGGTGCGCGAATCAGCGCGTCCATCCGCGCCAGCGTTGCCGCATCCATGCCGAGTCCGCCGAGGTCGAGCCGGCCGGCCTGTTTGTCGAGCAGACGCAGCACCACCCTCTCGCCATGCGCGGTGGGGATCGTCGAGACCCTCACATCCACCGGTTTGCCGGCCACCCGCAGGGTGATGCGGCCGTCCTGCGGCAGGCGTTTTTCGGCGATATCCAGTTGCGCCATGATTTTGATGCGCGACACGATCGCCGCATGCAACGCGCGCGCCGGTTCGAGCAGGTCGCGCAGTGCACCGTCGATGCGCAGCCTCACCACAGAGCGTGTTTCAAAGGGTTCAATGTGGATATCAGATGCATCATCATGCAGCGCCTGGGTCAGGAGCGCATTGATCAGACGGATGAGCGGCGCATCGTCGGCGTTGTCGAGCAGGTCTTCGACTTGCGGGATATCCTGCAGCAGGCGTTGCAGATCCACATCTTGTGCGAGATCGCCGGCCAGGGAGGCCGCCTTTTGATCGGCACCGCCGTATATTTTTGCCAGCAGTTCGTCAAAGGTTGTGGCGTCGACCAGTCGCGCCTTACATGCGACCCCGAGCGTGCGCCGTACCTCGGCCAGCGCAGATGCTTGTGTGTTGGCACGCACCGCAATGTCCGCACTGCCGCCATGGCGGGCGGTCATCACGATGCCGTTACTTTTGGCGAACGCGTAGGGGATGGAGTCGGTGCGGTGTTCTGCCACGGCGGCGTTACCGCGGAGCGTCCGGTTGGGCGCTGGTGGCGGGTTTGCGCGGTGGCAAAAGCGGTGCATCGGTTGGCGCGATGACGGGGCTGGGTTTGATTTTGTCACCGGCTGCCGCCTGTTCGCCACGGATGTAATCGTAACGGTTGTTGCTGAGCTCGCCCGACTGCGTGCTGTCACGCAAGACCGTCGGCCGCAGGAATACCATCAGATTGGTTTTGCTGCGCTCGCGCGTCTTGTACTGGAATAATCCACCAATTAGCGGCAGGTCGCCGAGCAAGGGCACCTTTGCCTGGACGTCAGCCATGTTGTCCTGGATCAGCCCGCCAATCACCGCGATCTGGCCGTCGTCGAGCAATACCATGGATTCGACGGATCGTTTGTTGGTGATCGGGCCCGCGCTGTTGCTGTTGTCGAGGACGCTGGATACTTCCTGGTAAATTTGCAGCCGTACCGTGCCGCCGCCTGATATTTGCGGCCTGATGCGTAACTGAATGCCGACATCCTGGCGTTGTATGGTTTGAAACGGCGTCGGTGTGGTGGCGGCCCCGGACAACGCGTATTGACCGGTGATGAACGGCAGGTTTTGTCCGACGACAATGCGGGCTTCTTCGTTGTCGGTGGTCAGTAAGGTCGGCGTCGATAGAATATTGGCGTTGCTATCCCTTTCCAGGGCGCGGACCAGGAGGCCAAGGTTGACCACCTGGCCGACTCCCGGCATTGTCACCACCCCTTTGATCACGCCTACATTCAGTCCCTCGCCAGCGCTCAGCGGGTTTTGTGCAATGCCCTGAATGTTTTGCCGGCCGCCGCCAAAGTTGGTGCCGCCAAACACGCTACCCGGTGCGGTGGTGGTGGCGCCTGCACCACCGAGGTTTTGCCATTGCACGCCAAACTCAGCCGCTTTGTTCGCCGTGACTTCGACGATCAGTGCTTCGATAAAAACCTGGGCACGCCTGGAATCGAGTTTGTCGATGACCGCGCGCAGGTCGTTATAGATGGCGTCGGGCGCGGTAATGATGATTGAATTGGTGGCCGCATCGGCCTGGATAATGCCGGGCGGCGCAGCAGCAGCCTGGCTGGTGGTGCCGGCAGCCGGCGTGGCGAGCGGTGACGCCATTGGACCCTGTGCGGGGGGCGCTGCAGCGTTAGGCAACGCCGGCAAGGGCGCGGTGAAACCGCCGGGTGCTAATGCCGGGCGCGGGCTTTGTGCACCTCCACCTTGATAGATGGCGCGCAGTGTCTCGGCGATTTTCACCGCTTCGGCATTTTTCAGGAACACCACGTGCATGTTACCGGTGACGCTGGTGGGCGCGTCGAGCGTACTGACGAGACTGCGCAACCGCGCCAGCCGCGAGGGGTTTTCAGCGCGCGCCAGCAGGCTGTTGGAACGGCTGTCCGGCACGATCACCATGCGCTGGGTGGGATCTGCCCCGGCCGTCTGCGGCGTTTCGGCAAACAAGCGGTTGACAGTCTGGGCGACATCAACGGCGGAGGCGTGCTTTAGCGGTATGACAATGCCATCATTGCCGCTGGGTTGGTCGATCGATTCTATGATCTTTTCGATGCGCTGCAGATTGCTCGCATAGTCGGTGATCACCAGCGTATTGTTATTGCCATACGCGGTGATCGTGTTGCTCGGCGTAATCAGCGGTCGCAGGATCGGCACCATTTGCATCGCCGACTCATATTTCAGCGCAAACACCTGGGTGCGGATCTGGTCGCCGGCGGGGCGTGCTTTTTCATCCGGTCCGTAGGTAGGGCCCGGATTCAGCTTGGCGTCGCTTTCCGGAACGATCTTCAGGATGCCGCGACTGTCCACCACCGCATAACCTTGCAGGCGCAGCGCCGACAGGAAAACGTCGTAGACCAGCGTACGCGGGATCGGCTTGGCAGAGATAATGTTGACGCTACCCTTCACGCGCGGGTCGAGCAGGAAATTCCTGCCGGTGATTTCCCCCACCGCTTTGACCACGCTCTCGATGTCCGCATTGACGAAATTAAGCGTAACGGATTCATTGGCCGTGGCGCGGGGCGCCGTTTCTGCAGCAGTTATGACGGTCGGCAGGCCCAGCGCGAGCACGCAGGCGGATGCCGCAATGGCGCGCCTGATGCGGCGCATGACCGACCCGGTGGTTGGCGCGCTGCCGCAACCGCAGGCGGCAGTGCGTGCAAGCATCGTTTGAGGGCTATTTTTTTTCAGGGAGCGCAATGGTTTCTTGCCTGCCATGATGTTCAATCACGATGCCACTTGGCATGACCTGTAGCAGGCGCATGCCAGGCACGATGTCGGCACCTGCGCGCACCGTGATGGCGCGGCCGGCATCTATTTGCAGCACAGCGTAGCTGTCTCCGCGACCTGCGGCGGCCACCCCGGTCAAGCGCACGACCGGTCCGGATGCGGTGGCAGGCAATGGATTTTGCGCGCTGCCGCCAAAGAGTTGTTTGGCCGCGTCGGTTCTTTGCGGAGCGGCGGTCTCGGGAGTAATGACAGCGGTATCGGGTGCCAGCCAGGCCCAGGTCCAATAGGCCGTTACCGCACACAGCAATAACAACGCCGTGCTGGTGGCAAGCGCGGTGAAGATATTGGGGGCAGTATGAGCGCGTATGTTCGGAATGGCCTGCATGGTGATCCGTTGGTTGCGCCACCCGGCTTCGTTCCGCCGCCGGGCGGGGGATGGCGGTGCGGCATCGGAGTATACTTGATCGCTTGTTTTTTGGTCTCGGTATGCAATGGGCGCCTGCTCGTTGCCGGGTTTATGACCCGATCATGCCGCCATCGGGTGTGCCGGAGTTGTGATGAAACTGTTGAGTTGCTGCACTGAAAAAAAACGCTGCGTGCAGCCTCTGACGGCTGATCCTCGTGCGGGCGCCGGTGGCGGCTTCACCTTGCTCGAGGTGATGGTCGTGGTGGTCATCCTCGGCGTGCTGGCGGCGCTGGTGGTGCCACGCATCATCAGCCGCCCCGACGAGGCCCGCGTTGTTGCCGCACGCCAGGACATCGCCAGCCTGATGCAGGCGTTGAAGTTATACCGACTCGACAACCAGCAGTATCCGGCCACCGAGCAGGGACTGCAGGCCCTCGTTGAGAGGCCGGCCACCGTGCCGCTACCGCTGAATTGGAAAGCTGGTGGCTATGTTGAGCGTCTGCCGAAAGATCCCTGGGGACATCCCTATCAATATTTGAATCCCGGCCTGCGCGGTGAGATCGACGTCTTCAGTCTGGGCGCGGATCGTGCGCCTGGCGGCGACGGTAGCGACGCCGATATTGGTTCGTGGAATATTTAGTCGCCCCGGCATTCAATGCCTGCGTTCTGCGCAGGCGGCCGCGATACCGCGCTTTTACCTTGATTGAATTGCTGGTCGTCACGCTGATCATTGGCCTGCTGGTCGGGTTGGTCAGTGTGGCGATTCGCCCCGGTGAGCGGGCCGTCCTTGCCACGGAAGCGCAGAGGCTGGCGCAACTACTCGACCTTGCGGCCGCAGAAGCGCGGGCCAGCGGTGTGCCGCTGCGTTGGTCTGCCGGGGCGAAGGGTTACCAATTCTGGGCTTTTCGCGAGGGGGCAGGCTGGTTGCCGCGAGGCGGCGATGATGCGCTGCGCGAGCGTGCGTGGTCCGCCGCTATTACCGTGTCGCGTGTCACCGTAGAGGGCGCGGCGCGGCGCGACCCGCCCTTGATTGATTTTTATCCTGACGCACCGCCGTTGCTGTTTTCACTTGACCTGGCACTCGGTGCGGAACGCGTGCGCGTGGCGATGTCGCCGCTGGGTGCGGTGCGCGTGCTGCCTGTGGAAGGACTCGCGGATGCCGCGCCAGCCTTCTAAGCGCAGTCGTGCTTTTACGCTACTCGAGGTGATGGTGGCGCTGGCGATTGTCGCGATCGCCTTGCTCGCCGCCTTGCGGGTGGCGGGGCAGGCGGCCGGCGGTGCTACGGATATGCGTATGCGCATGCTGGCCGGTTGGGTGGCCGGGAATCGGTTGGCCGAACATCGTGCGCGTCGTGACTTCCCGCCCCCGGGGATTGCCGAGGGCGTGGCAGTGCAGGCCGGGATTGCGTTTCAATGGCGTGAGGAGGTGACGCCTATGCAGTCGCCTGCTTTCCGGCGCGTCGATGTGATGGTGTTCGCGCCTTCCGGTGAAGAGCCTGCGCTGGCGCGGCTGTCCGGATTCGTCACGCGGGCTGAGCTGCGTTGATGCGGCACCTGCCCCGTCGTCCGCCGGCTGCGTTTACGCTCGTCGAGTTGCTGAGCGTGTTGTTTGTGCTGTCGCTGCTGGCTGTGATGTCGGTACGCAGTCTGGGTGTCGTCCTCGACAGCCGCGAGCAGATGGCGCAGGACGCCGAGAAGTGGCGTGGTCTTGCGCTTTTTTTTGAACGCTTCGAACGTGATGTTCATCTGGCCATGCCGCGTGCCGCACGCCAGTCCGGCGTGGCGCTGCCGGCGTGGCAGGGGATCGCTGGAGCAGCCGCACAGCCGCGCTTGGAGTTCAACCGTTTCGCTGCGGCGGCCGAGATGGATGGAGCCCGACGGCTCGCTTATGTACTGAACGCACAGCAGCAAATCGAGTTGTGGTTATGGCCGGTCGCCGATCCGGCTGCGGGTGTCGTGCCAGTGCGGCATCTTCTGCTTGGTGGCGTGACGCGTTTTGAATTGCACTATCTGAACGCTGCTGCGGTGTGGGTTGATACCTGGCCGGGCACGGCGGCCGACGCGGCGATTCCACGTGCGGTACGGGCGCATCTCTGGCTGGCCTCGGGTGAGGAAGTGGTGCGCGTATTCGAGACTGGCTCATGATGCGCCGGCGGCAGCGTGGTGTTGCGTTGGTGCTCGCCCTTGGTGTGGCGGCGATGGCGACTATTGCTGCCACCGCCATCATGGTCGGGCAGGGCACCGCGATACGCCACGCAGAATTACAGGCCGGACATGCGCAGGCACAGCTGCTCGCCAGCGCTGGAATTGACTGGGCGCGCGCGGTCCTGCACGAGGATCGCCGTCTGAGCAACGTTGATCACCCCGGCGAGCCCTGGGCACTGAGGCAGGCGACGCTGCCGTTTGAGCGCGGTGAAATCAGTGGTGGCATCGAAGATCAGCAGGGGCTGTTTAACCTGAACAACTTGTTGAGCGCGGAGCGTATCAATGCCGCTGAATTGTTGCGCTACCGGCGGCTGTTGCGTCTGCTTGGGCTGCCCGACGCGCTCGCCGATGCGCTGGCTGACTGGCTCGATGCCGACGACATAACGCGCTCAATGGCGAGCGCCGAGGACGCCTATTATCTGGCGCTCGATCCGCCTTATACGGCGGCGAACCGGCCGTTGTTTGAGGTGGCCGAACTGGCGCTGGTGCGCGGGTATGATGAGCCTGTGCTGCAGCGATTGCGACCGTTCGTCAGCGCGCTACCGCGTGCGACCCAGATTAATATCAACACCGCGCCGGCGGAACTCCTGGTGGCGACGCTGGAGGGGCTCGACCTTGACGCCGCACGCGGCCTGGTCGCGCAGCGCGAACGCGCCTATTTTGTGTCGCTGGCAGACTTGACCGGTCGCTTGGGCCGCGGCGTGACCCTGCCGGTTGCCGGTGTCGCGTTTAACAGTGATTTTTTTATGGTGGATTTACGTGTCAGATATGGTCCCGCGCAGGCGCGTGCCACCGCGCTGTTGCAACGTGAGACGGCCGGCTGGCCGGTGGTGACATGGCGGAAAATACGATGAAGCAACTCAGTATTTACCTCGCCCTGGACGAACCTTTGGCGCACTGCCGGTGGGTGCTTGCCGAGGCAGGGCGGCAGGCGCTCGAAGGGACGGGCTTGCCCGATGCGGCGGCCTGCCGCGCAGCGCGGGTTCGTGTGATGGTGGCGGCAGCCAGCGTATTGCTGGTGGCCACCCGTCTACCGCCGGGGGCGCGCCGGCAGTCGGATGAAATTCTCTCTTATGCCGTCGAAGACCGCCTGCTCGGCGAGCCGGATGCGCAGCAGGCCAGCTGGCTGGGGCGCGTCGCCGGTGATGATGTGCTGGCGGTGATGGACAAGGCGGCGCTGGCTGCATTGCGGGGTGCGCTGGCGCGGGCGGGTATTGAAAACCCTGTCATCGAATGCGAAACACTGATGCTGCCGCTCGCAACCGGTGAATGGAGTGTGTGCTGGGATGGCCGCGGTGGATATGTCAGAACCACCGCGCTCGAAGGCGCGGTGCTCGATGAGGGGGGGGCGGACGGCCCGCCGTTGACTCTGCGCTTGCTCGTGCAGTCGGCACTGGCGCGCGGGATGGCGCCCGCAACGCTCGCGCTGTATTGCGCGCCGGCGGTTGCGCTGCCGGAGCTCGCGCTGTGGCAGCGTGAACTTGGGCTGCCGCTGAGGGCGGCGGGTGTTTGGGATTGGCGCCAGGCACCGGCGCAGACGGGTATTCCGCTGGTGCGCGGCGCTCGGCTCTGGGCCGGGCTGGGCGCCCGGTTGCGCCTGCCGGCGTTGCTGGTTGCCGCCGCACTTGGTTTGCATACGATGGCACTGCTCGCCGATTGGGCGTGGTTGCGCACCGAACAGCAGGCTTTGCAGCGCCAAATGGAGGCGCGTTTCCGCGTCGCTGTTCCAGAGGCCCTCGCCGTGGTGGATCCGGTTTTGCAGATGCGACGCAAACTCGCTGAGGCCAGGCGCCTTGCCGGCGTGGCTGATCGTGCTGATTTTTTACCCATGCTCGAACAACTCGCTGTTGCCATGAAGGCTTTGCCGTCGGCCGATGTGCGCAGCATCAGCTATGCCGGCGGGCGGCTGATCATGGTTGTGCGCGGAATTGACGAAGCTGCCGCGCAGCAGTTGGTGCACCGTTTGCGGCAGGATGACCTGCGGCTCGAGGCGCTACCGACACCTGCCGCCGCGGCCGGCGGCGGTTATCAGTTCACGGTGCAGGCGCCATGAGGGCGGCTCTGGTGGGGGGGCTCGGAGGTCTGACCACTGACTGGCAAAGGCTGCCGGCGGCGCGGCGCCGGCTCGCGGTTTATGCGATTGCGATCATCGGTGGCGGCTTTTTCATGTGGTTTTTGCAGACGCTCGATCATACGCATACAGCGTTACGCCGCAGTATGCCGGCGTTGCGCGCGCAGGCCGCGCTGCTCGATCAGCGGGCGGTCGAGTTCACGCAATTGCGCGCACGGCCGCCGCTTGCATCCGCCACCGTTGATCTGCGTGCGCTGGTGCAAACCGAGCTCAATGCCGCCGGGCTTACCGTGCAGGCAGATGGCCTGGAAGTGCTCGAAGGCGGTCGCGTCCGCGTGGCGCTGGCTACGGTTGCTTTTGCCGACTGGCTGTCGTTGTTGGAGCGCCTGCAAACGCAGCAGGTGCTGGTCGAGGTCTGTAGTGTGCAGGCCCTGGCGATGCGTGGTCGCGTGCAGGCGAGCGCAACGCTCACACTTGCACGCCGGCCATGAAGCGCTGGCGTCTTGTCGTCGCCGGTAGCGCCTGCTATTTACTGGCTTTAGTGGCGATGGCGCCGGCCGCCTTGCTTGATTCACTTTTGCAGCGGGCGAGCGCGCAGCGCCTGCGCCTCGCCGACGCGCACGGCACTCTTTGGTCCGGGCAGGCCGTCCTGCTGCTGGCAGATCGCGCAGACCAACGGGCGCTGACCTGGCCGCTGCGCTGGCATTGGCTGCCGGGTGCCCTGTTGCAGGGCATGCTTGCGATCCAGGTTGAAACGGCACCCAGCGGAACACCCGCCATCGTCGCGCTGCATTTCGATCGCGTAGAGATACGCAACATGGAAATTGACGCACCGGTTGCGGTACTGGGTGGTTGGCTGCCGGCGCTCGCGCCGTTCCAGTTGGGCGGCACGCTACGCTTGAACATCGACCAGCTGGTCTGGCGCGGCGATGATCTCAGCGCGCAGGCCGTATTGCGCTGGCGCGATGCCAGCACGCCTTACGCCAGCATTGCACCGCTGGGGGAGTATCTTTTTTCTTTTGGTATTAAAAGAATGTTTGTTAAGGTGGATCTGCAAACCCTGTCTGGTCCACTGCGCGTCGAAGGACATGGCAGCTGGCGTGCCGGAGCTGCACCGAAATTTCAAGCATTTGCGCAGATCTCACCGCAACAGCGACTGCTGCTCGAACCTTTGCTACAAAAAATAGAGGCGGCTTTTCCGGCTGAAACCTTTTCGTGGAATTTTAAGTAGTTTTAGTTTTTTCGATATTTTTTTGTAATCCGTAGCGATCTCCTCGTTTTATAATTGTGTTGTTATGCCGGTAGCACGGCGTCATTGCGACAGGTTCAATGTTCCTGATGCGAAGCTGTGAAACCGCCTGCATCGGTATGACGAATCCATCAATCTGCAGAACTGTTCCGGTCAGCCTTGAT
>Ga0114970_10002629_pt1 | contig 13417 bp, 10 predicted proteins | sample M_140205_XF_Meta_FD_87030 | JGI IMG/M metagenome (GOLD analysis project Ga0114970, IMG submission 87030) | Freshwater microbial communities from Lake Montjoie, Canada to study carbon cycling - M_140205_XF_MetaG | ecosystem: Environmental > Aquatic > Freshwater > Lake | place: Lake Montjoie... | reverse complement strand
ATGCGGGCAACCTGCCGGCGAACGGGATCGAACGACGAAAGTGTCACCTGCATCGGTGTCTCATCGACGAGGAGCTCCACTCCGGTTGCGTGCTCAATCGCACGGATGTTGCGCCCTTCACGGCCGATGAGTCGACCCTTCATCTCTTCGCTTGGCAGCTTGATATGCGTAACGGCGTGCTCCGCACTGTGGTCTGCGGCGACGCGCTGCATCGCCGTCAGGATCATGTCACGTGCGCGGTCGGCAGCCGACTCTTCCGCGCGGCGCTCTAGCGCCGCCTGGAGACGCCCGGCCTCGGATTCTGCATCCACGGTGATCCGCGCAAGCACCTCGGTGCGTGCCGCCTCTGGATCGAGCCCTGCCACCTCTGCGAGTCGGCTGGTCACACTTGCCTTTGCCGCGGCAAGCACGGCAGCCTCTTCAAAGGACGCACGCTCGCGCTCCGCGATGCTCGCTTCGCGCTGCACGAAGAATGTTTCGCGCTCCTCGTGCGCAATTTCACGAAGCCGGACGCGCTCTGACTCTGCGGCGAGGGCCTCGCGCTCGTTTCGAGCTACCCCATCCGCCTCAGCACGGAGACGGGCGATATCGCCTTTTGCCGCGATCACCATGCCGATCTGTTGCTGGCGTGCCTCCTCGAGAATCCCCTGCGCCCGCGAGGTTGCGGTGCGGATTGAGGCTGCGGCGACAACCTGGCGCAGCAGCAGCCCGAGAACAATGCCGCCGAGTGCGGCGAATACGGGCAGAAGCCCATCGACCGTTGGCATAACAACTCCCTGCCGAGCAAGCCTCGCGGCTCGGCACGCGATAAAAAATCAAGGTTCTTGACCAGAAGCCAAGGTGCAGAGGCTACTCCGTGCCGCCATCTTGGTCAAACGCCTCCCCTGCCCCAGATCCCTCGCGGATGTGGTTTGTTACATGCTCTCGCGCGAGTGACCAGCAGAGCGCAGGCGGAAAGCCACGGCGCGCGAGGATCTGAGCAACACGCTGTGTTTCGGCACGAGCGTCAGTGCCACGCAGACGTACGCGTGACAGAGCGGCACGCGCAGCACGCTCCTCTGCACCGGCCGGCACCTCATCGCCCCCTGTCGCTCCATGCTCGATGCTGGTGGGGCTCTCGGCGCGCTGCTCCATGAGGCGCGTGGCGATCTCGTCGGGGATCCCCCGGCGACGCAGCTCCTGCATGATCGCGCGATCGCCACGCTGGCGTGAACGGTCGCGCGAATCAATCAACGCTTGGGCGAGGCGCTCGTCGTCAATGAGGCCAAGCTCAACCAGTCGGCTGATTGCAGCGTGCACGAGTTCCTCGGGGTAGCCCGCGACGATCAGCCGCTCGGTCAGTGCCGCACGTGATCGAGGCGCCCCGCTCAGTGAACGGGCTGCGGCCTCGAGTACGTCTGGTGCCTCAGCAAGCGCCCTGCGCGCTCGCTGGGCTACCGGGTCCTTCCTACGGCGCATCTGCCGCGGGCTAGACGCTCTCCGCTGCAGGCTCGACCGGAACCGCGATCATCGTTGAGGCGGCACGAATCTTCGTGTCAATCTCTGCAGAGACGGCCGGGTTTGCCTTCAGGAACTCTTTCGCCTGCTCGCGACCCTGGCCAAGGCGTACATCACCGAAGTTGAACCATGCGCCAGTCTTCGAAACAATATCGGCTGCAACGCCAACATCGAGCAGTCCACCTGGAACGCTGATCCCCTCTCCGTACATGATGTCGAATTCTGCAATGCGGAACGGTGCTGCAACCTTGTTCTTTACAACCTTTACCCGCACGCGTGAACCAACCGCTTCGGTCCCCGTCTTGATTGTCTCAATGCGGCGAATGTCGAGGCGCACCGACGCATAGAACTTCAGTGCACGTCCGCCTGGCGTTGTCTCCGGGCTGCCGTACATCACACCGATCTTCTCTCGAAGCTGGTTGGTGAAGAGCAGTGTCGTGTTCGAGCGAGCAACTGCACCCGTAAGTTTTCGCAGCGCCTGGCTCATAAGGCGGGCCTGGATGCCGACGAATGAGTCGCCCATCTCCCCTTCGATCTCTGCTCGAGGCACAAGTGCCGCGACGGAGTCGATGACGACGATGTCGACACCACCAGAACGAATGAGCGTCTCGGCAATTTCGAGTGCCTGCTCGCCGGTGTCGGGCTGCGAGACAAGGAGATCGTCGACATTTACACCCGTTTGCGCGGCATAGGACGAGTCGAGCGCATGCTCAACGTCGATGAAGGCTGCAACGCCGCCGCGGCGCTGTGCCTCAGCAATCACGTGCTGGCAGATTGTTGTCTTACCAGAGGACTCTGGTCCGAAGATCTCGCTGATTCGTCCGCGCGGTAGACCGCCGACGCCAAGCGCAAGGTCGAGTGAGATTGCGCCGGTTGGGATGGAGTCAACCTCAAGTCGCTCGCGCGAGCCGAGCTTCATGATCGCGCCGCGACCAAACTGCTTTTCGATCGCGACGATCGCCGCATCGACTGCGCGGCTGCGCTCGCTCGAAACCTTCGCCTCAGCCTTCGCGTCCACTGCCGCCTCGGCTGCAACCTTCTTCGTTTCGCTCTTCTCGGCCATCTGCTACCTACCCTTCCGTATCTTCCGCCCCCTGAACGGTGCGCAAGACGACTCTGCCCTTCGCGGCGTACCGCGGACGCATCGCCCCTCGCGCGGGCACCTCGCCTGGCTCATCGCCAGCTCCGAGGCGGGGGCTCCCCGGCCCCCCTGCCCTGGCGCGTAGCCGTGGCAGCTCGGCTGCGAGTGTACCCGAGCGGATGGCGCTGCGGATCGCCCCCATAAAGGAGGTCAGGTGGCGCAGGTTATGGATCGTGAGGAGGCGGTAGGCAAGCAGCTCCTCCGCGCGGAAGAGGTGGGCGAGGTAGGCACGGCTGAAGCGGAGACAGGTGCGGCAGTCGCACGCCGAATCTATCGGCAGGTCCTCGTCGAGGTGGCGTGCATTGCGAAGGTTCATCCTTCCGCCGGTCACCCAGGCCTGACCATTGCGGGCAACACGCGCCGGGAGGACGGAGTCGAAGAGATCCACGCCACGCACAACCGCCTCCAGGATGTCGATCGGTGAGCCGAGCCCCATCAGGTAGCGGACGCGCGGGTCGCCGGTGAGGGCTCCCACCGTTGCCTCAATCGCGAGATTGCGTTGTTCGGGCGTCTCATCTCCCGCAAGGCCACCAAGGTTGATCCCGTCGAACGGGAGCGCCCGGATGACGTCTGCCGACTGTGCGCGGAACTCCACGTCGATGCCGCCTTGTGCGATGCCGAAGAGTGCCTGATCTGGCCGAGTATGTGCACGCAACGAGCGCACAGCCCAGCGGTGCGTGCGCTCCATCGCTCGCTCTACCTCACGCCGACTGCTTGCATCAGGCATGACTGGCTGGTCGAAGGCAACGGCAACGTCGGCGCCCAGCGCCTGCTGGATCTCAATCGAGCGCTCGGGGGTGAAGAGATGCTCACTCCCGTCGAGATGGCTGTGGAAACGCGCCCCCTCCTCGCGAATCCGCATGAGCGGACCGAGCGAGACCACCTGGAAGCCACCGGAGTCGGTGAGGATGGGTCGATCCCAGCCCATGAAGCGATGCAGTCCACCGAAACGTTCGATGCGCTCGTGACCTGGGCGCAGGTAGAGGTGGTAGGTATTCGCGAGGACGATCTGTGCGCCAAGGTCGCGGAGATCGTCGGGGTCGAGCGACTTAACGGTGGCATTCGTGCCGACGGGCATGAACTCTGGCGTCTCGATCGTGCCGTGGGGCAGCTGCAGTACCCCTGCGCGAGCCTCTGAGGAGGTGTCGCGGGCGACGACCGTGAATCGTGCAGGTGTGCCACTTCGCGGCGGCAGCGTGGTGGGGTCAGCGAGTGCTGCGAGCCGCTGTGCGGGGTTCAGCGCGTGCCCCATAGGGTGGCGTTGGGACGGCCGATGTGTGCCCTCCCCCGCTCTGTCACGACACGCCCCTGCGGCGTGCGGTCGAGGAAGCCGATGCGCATGAGATAGGGCTCGAACACGTCTTCAAGCGTGTCGGTCGACTCGCCGAGGAGTGCTGCCATGGCGGCCACGCCGACCGGCCCGCCGTCAAATTTTTCGACCATGACCTGGAGCAGCTTCCGGTCGGTTGCATCAAGCCCCGCATCGTCAATCTGCATCCCCGCGAGCGCAGCCTGTGCCGACTCATACGAGATCGTCGTCTCGCCTGCCACCTGCACCTCATCGCGCACGCGACGGAGGAGCCGGTTTGCAACACGCGGCGTGCCGCGACTGCGTGCCGCGATCAGCGCGGCCGCCTCCTCGTTGATCGGAACATTTAAGATGCCTGCCGACCGGCGCACGATCGCTGCAAGCTCGGCATCCTCGTAGTAGTCGAGTCGCTGCACCGCACCGAATCGATCGCGGAGCGGCGCCGAGAGCATGCCGACCCGTGTCGTTGCACCGATGAGCGTGAACGGCTGGACATCGAGCCGCAGGAGGGTCGCAGATGGACCCTTCCCGTACACGATGTCAATATGACCGTCCTCCATCGCCGGATAGAGAACCTCTTCCACGGCGCGGCTCAAGCGATGGATCTCATCGATGAAGAGCACCTGGCGTGGCTGGAGATTAGTCAGGATCGCGGCGAGATCGCCGCCATGATCGATCGCGGTTCCCGAGGTGAAGCGGATCGGCACATCAAGCTCCCGTGCCACGATCGATGCGAGTGTTGTTTTCCCAAGGCCTGGCGGACCGTGGAAGAGCAGGTGGTCTGCCGCCTCACCGCGCTGCCGCGCAGCCTGCAAGAGCGTCGTGAGCGAGCGCTTTGCCTCGGTCTGCCCGATGTACTCACCAAGCGAGGCGGGCCGCAGCGTGAGCTCGGCGGAGAGATCAGCAGGCGTTGGCTGCAGTGTGTCGCTCATGCACCACGCTCCTTCAGTGCGGCACGCAACCGGTCGGTCAGTGGTGCGCTCGCAAGTTCTCGATCCGCGTTGACGCTTGCAACGAGTGCGCGCGCCTCGCGCGTGGGAAAGCCGAGGCTCCGCAGTGCCGCCTCAAGATCGCCGTCGCGCGATCGCCCTGCCTCGCCATCCCCTTCTGTGCGTGCATCCCGCGCCATGCGCTCGCGGAGCTCGACGATGATGCGTGCTGCGAGTCGGCGTCCAACCCCAGGGGCGGTTGCGAGATGCTCCTCGTTCCCATCGACCAGCGCGCGACGCAACCCTTGCGCACCATGCGTTGCGAGGAGGGCGAGTGCAACCTTTGGGCCAACGCCGCTCACGTCGAGCAGGGTTGCAAAGAGTCGCTCTTCGTCGCGCGTCTGAAAGCCAACGAGGAGCTCGGCATCTTCGCGTGTGATGTGGTGCAGGAAGAGTTCGAGATGTTCGTCCTCACGTGCTGATGCGAGAAGATCAGGCAAGACACGAATGCGCATGCCGAGTCCGCCGGCCGCGCTCCCCGTTGCGGGAACGATCACGAGCGAATCTTCCTCCACCCATGCAACGCGCCCGCCGATCCACGCGTACATCATGCGCCTCGCCCGCGACCGAGTGCTCGACGCACTGCACGGTCAAAGCCACTCTCTTCTGCCATCCCGCGCGCGGATGAGCGATCAAACCGTGACGAACCCGCCGAAACGTGCAGGCGCGCAGCGCCGCAGCCCCAGAGTGCGAGTCCGAGTGCATCGGCCGCATCGTCGGGTGTCGGTGCGCGCTCCAGGCCCAAGATCTTTGTCACTGCACGCGTCACTGCGCGTTTATCTGCACGCCCGCTCCCCGCAATCGCGCGCTTCATCTCCGACGGGGTTGCCTCGAGCACGGGGATCTTCGCGTCAGCAGCAACAAGGAGGGCGATGCCGCGTGCTGCGCCAATCGCAATCGCCGACTGTGTGTTCCCCTGCACGTAGATGCGTTCAATTGCGATGCGGTCTGGCCGGTGGAGTTGGAGGAGGCGCACGAGCTCATCGCGCATGCCAATTAGGCGCTCGCCCAGTTGCGCAGTTGCAGCAGTACGAATCGCACCGTGCGCAATATGAACGGGCCGCTCCCCACTCGTCTCCACGACACCCCAGCCGAAGGTTGCCGTCCCGGGATCTAGTCCGAGGAGGCGAAGGCTCATCCTGCTAGCTCGGCGAATACCTCGGGCGGAACCTCAAAGTTCGCCGTCACCCGCTGCACGTCGTCAAGATCTTCCAGCGCATCAATCAACTTCAGATTCTTTCGCGCGTCATCGGCGGAGACCTCAACGGTGGACTTCGCCACGATCCCCGCCTCAGCGTTTTTTACGGCGACTCCGCGCTGCTCGAGACCCGCGCGGACACTCTCCATCTGCGCTGGGTCGGCATAGACGTAGATGACGCCCTGGTCTTCATCTACATCCTCAGCTCCTGCCTCGATCGCTGCCTCACCAACGAGATCCATCGCACCGGTGCATTCGATAACCCCGCGCGCATGGAACTGCCACGCTACGGCGCCAGTGCTCGCGAGGGCCCCACCCGCCTTCGTGAAGAGGCTGCGCACCTCGGATGCGGTCCGGTTCCGGTTGTCCGTCGCCGCCTCAATGAGCACGGCGACCCCTCCAGGGCCGTAGCCCTCGTAGGTGATCTCTTCGTATGCGTCGGTCTGGCCGAGACCGGAGGCGCGCTCAATTGCCCGCTTGATGTTGTCGTTTGGCATGTTGAGCCCTCGACCCTTGTCGATGGCGAGCCGAAGGCGTGGGTTGGCAGCAGGATCACCCCCGCCGATCTTCGCGGCAATGGTGATCTCGCGCGAAACCTTCGTAAACTGGGCAGCGCGCTTGGCGTCGGTTGCCCCCTTGGCACGCTTGATCGTCGACCATTTCGAATGTCCAGACATGGCGGCAGTATACGCGCGGGCCTAGCGAGCCCGAAGGATCCGGTAGTCGCGCCGCCCCTTCCGGAGGAGGAGTGATCCGTCGGCGAGGGGGGCAAAATGCGCGGCAGAGGTTGTGGGATCAGCCGCCCCCTCGCCATTCACGCTAATCCCTCCCTGCTCGATCAGGCGTCGTGCCTCACTCTTGGATGTTGCGAACCCAGCCGCAAGCACGAGGTCGATGAGCGTCGCGTCGGATGCCTGTGGAGCCAGCTCAGACGGGAGCTCTGCTGCGAGCATGGAGAGCGCGGCGGCGTCAAGGCTCCGAGGTGATGCCGCCGCCCCACCCTCCGCTCCAAAGAGGACAGCGGCAACAGTGGCCGCCTGGCTCTCGACCTCTGCACCATGAACGAGGGCGGTAAGTGTCTTTGCGAGATGTCTTTGTGCAACTCGCAAAGACGGGTTAGTTGCATGCATTGTGAGGCGCTCGGTTGTCTGCTCCTCTGAGTCGAGCGTTAACTGGCGAAGCAGCTGCGGAACGGCGTGGTCGTCTTGATCGAGCCAGAACTGCCGGAAGGCGAATGGGCTCGTGCGTCTGGCATCAAGCCAGACGGCCCCCTCTGCGGTCTTGCCGAACTTTTCGCCGTTCTTTGCGAGCAGGAGGGGGTAGCAGAGTCCAAAGGCCAGCTGCGCCTCGCCCCCATCCCCGTCAACGCGGCGAATCAGCTCGGTACCGGCCGTGATGTTCCCCCACTGGTCGCTCCCGCCCATCTGCAGTTCTACCCCGTGGAGCCTGCGAAGCATGAGGAAGTCGTAGCTCTGCAGCAGCATGTAGCTGAACTCCGTGAACGAGAGCCCCGCGTCGAGGCGGCTCTTCACCGAGTCCTTGGCGAGCATGTAGCCGACCGTCAGGTGCTTGCCCGTATCGCGCAGGAAGTCGATGAGGCCAGCCTCGCCGAGCCAGGCGAGGTTATCGAGGAGGAGCGCCCCGTTTGCCCCCTCGAAATCGATGAGTTGCGCGAGCTGTCCACCAATTGCGGCGCGGTTCCGCTCAAGCGTCGGTGCATCCAAGAGGTTGCGCTCGCTCGAGCGGCCTGAAGGGTCACCAATCATGCCCGTCCCCCCGCCAACGAGGGCGACGGGGCGCCCCCCATGGAGCTGGAGGCGCCGTAGGGCGAGCACCCCGAGGAGGTGCCCGACGTGGAGCGAGTCGGAGCTAGGGTCGAAGCCGATATACCCAGCAACTGCCGGGTTACTGCTCAGGCGAGCGTCGAGGCCTGCCGACACCTCATGCACGAGGCCGCGCTGCTCAAAGTCCTTCAGAAGCGCGGAGGTGTACCTGTGGGTCGCCATGCACCCTATGCTACCTTCAGAAGCATGAATATGGCAGCGGCGAACCGCCCACCAGCCCGAGGGGGCTCTCGGCGCCGCATCTCTGGGGGGCTCTTTGCCCTCCTCCCCGTCGCCCTCCTCGCCTCCTGCCTGCTTATCGCTGCGGTCCTCTTTGCAGGAACGGTGGTGCTCTTCGGCAACGTGGCGGGGAGCCTTGCCGACCCCGCCGACCTTTCCGACAACGTGGCGAGCCTCTCAGACAACGCCGAGGTCTATGACCGGACGGGCACGATTGTGCTGGCCTCATTCGGGTCAGACCGCCGGAGCCTGATCGACGATTTCGCACGTATCCCGAACGCGGTCATGGACGCGACGACGGCCGTCGAGGACAAGACCTTCTGGACGAACTCCGGCTTCGACCCCCTCGGATTCGTCTCCGCTGCCTTCGACACGATCACAGGCGGCCAGCGCGGCGGCTCAACGATTACGCAACAGCTGGTGCGGAATGCCCTCCTCGAAGCAGCCGACTTTGAAGGCTCTGTCTATGCGCGCAAGGTCAAGGAGATCATTCAGGCGATCCGCGTGACGAAAACGTTCCCTGGTGACGCGGGCAAGGAGGTGATCATGCGTGCCTACCTAAACACAAACTACTACGGCGCGCGCGCCTATGGGATCTTGGCCGCAGCGCAAGAGTATTTCGGCATCAGTGACCTCTCGCAACTCACACTCGGCCAGGCGACGCTCCTCGCAGGGATTCCGCAGTCACCATCAGCGTTTGATCTGCGTGCGTCTGCGACTACAGACGCGGCAGGCCTCATCACCGTCGCACTCGACAGCCCCGTCGCCCAGCGACGCCTTGACGTGCTTACCACGATGAAGAACGCGCGTAATGCGGGCCTGCTCCGTGACAACACGATCAGCGACGAGGCCTTTGCTGCGGCGGCGGTAGAGCCGATTCAACTTATTGATCCACCGCTCAAGCAGATGGATGCACCGCACTACGTTGACATCATCCATGATGCGGCAAGCCTGCTGCTCTGCCCAGTCGACCAGCCGAGCTACTGCCCAAACGGCATTGATGTTGAGCTGGCGACCCGTGGCTACAAGATCGTTACCGCCCTCGATTGGAACATGCAACAGGCGGCTGAGAAGTGGGCTGCAGCGATCCTCTCAACGCAGATCGGGAATCGCCCGAATAGTCCTGCACGACTCGCCTACCTTGCATCAATCGGCGTGAAGGACTCCACCTGGCTACGCAACATGCATAAGTCGCAGACAGAAGACGGCGCAAGCGACCACAATGCAGCGATCGTAACGATGGATGCGCGAACTGGCGACATGCTCGCCTACGCTGGATCATCGGACTACTACGCGAGTGAGAACCCTCTGCTGGCACCGATCGTGAGCACCGCGTTCCAACCACAGTACGACGTATTAAGTGGTTATCGACAGCCAGGTTCTGCAATCAAGCCGGTCGTGTATGGCTACGCACTTGAGATGAAGGCAATCACGCCAGCAACAATGTTCATGGACGTGCCGGTCGACTTCGGGCAGGGCTGGACGCCACAGGAGTGGGATGGACGAGAGCGCGGCCCCGTGCGCATGCGGCAGGCACTGCAAGGCTCGCTCAATATCCCTGCAATCAAGACTGCCATTCGAGCCGGCGCAGATAACATCTGGCGCCGCATGCGCGATGGCGCATTCCGATTCCGCGAGTCAACGAACATTGCAGGGTCATCACTTGCAATCGGTACCCTAGAGATTCGCTACGTCGATCTCCTCTCGGCATACGGCGCACTAGCAAACGAGGGGAAGATGTTCCCGCGTCGCTACATCCTTCGTATTGAGAAGCGTGACGGAACGATGGTGTACGAGGCTCCAGACCCGAGCGGCAGTGCAACGAAGATCTTTGAAACAGACACTGCCGCCCTCGTCACCGACATCCTCTCTGGTAATACCGACCCGCAGGAGAACGCCATCTGGGCCGCAGCGCGCCTCAAGATGCCTGGCGGAGCTCGCCGTCCAGCAGCGCTCAAGACCGGTACGAGCAGCGATATCAAAGATCAAACTGCCTTTGGCTACTTGGCACCGCCGAGCGACCCGAACGGTCAGCAGCTCGTGACGGGCGTCTGGGCTGGTAACTCGGACTCAACGCCTACTGCCGGTCTCTCGCTCGCCACCGCTGGCTCGCTCTGGCAATCTGCGTTTAACGAGATCGCGCGGAACGTTCCGAAGGCAGACTTTGTGGCGCCGAACCTACCAAAGATCACCATTGACACATTCACTGGTGAGCTCCCTGGCCCATGCACAACGCGAACCATGTCGGAGTACTTCCTCCCTGGCACGCAGCCGACAACCTCCTGCAGTACGTATGTCACGCTGCAGATTGATACTGCAACGGGGCTTGTTTGGAATCCAAGCTGCGCAGGGCCTATGGAAACGCAAACCTTCTTGGACGTGAGTCTTCTTGAAACCGACTATCCAAAGTGGCAGGCGGCAAATATCGAATGGGCTGAGCGTGCGCGGCTCGGTGATGGCCAGGTCGGTGGCGCGACGGGGGGGATTACCTCCTATTTCTACAGCCAGTACTGGAAGCCGTATGGGAACACCTGGGGCGGAACCATTGCTCCAACAGCCTCATGCCTTACCGCTCCCCCGCTCCCGTAAGGATCGGCTAGAGCAACGCGATCGTCACGCCATCTCGGCCCGGGGCATCTGCGTCACGAACCTCTCGAACTTCTCGCATCTCGCGCAGGCGCTTCCTCACTGCATCGCGCAGCGCACCCGTTCCGACGCCATGGACGATCTCTAGCCGTTCGCCACCAGCGAGCAGGAGCGCATCGATGCGCGATTCAAGCGCAGCGAGGGCATCCTCCACACGCGCGCCACGAAGGTCGAGCGTCGCGGCAATCGGCTCTCGCTGGACTGGCCGGATAAGTTGCGACTCACGCGTGGCGCGCTGGAGCACGCGTTCAACCTCACCAATGTGCACCTCTGTGTGCATCGAGCCGAATGCAAGGGTGACGCGATCGCCGTTCACGGCGAGGATCCTTCCTTGCTGACCAGAGCGCACAACGATAAGGTCGCCAAGAGACGGCTCAAGCCTCTCCTGCGCCGCCTTGGTGCCCCCCGCCTCTGGCTCTGCAACCTGCACGGCGAGGTCCTCAAGGCCGCGCTGCACCGCTTCTGCACGGTCTGCAAGCTCAGGCGTGAGACTCCCTCCTACCAGCGCCTCGCGCAGGCGTGCGACACGCTCCAGGAGGTCGCCTGCCTCTCTCCGCGCCTCGTCTGTGGCGGTGCTGAGGGCCGTACGGCGCTCCTGCACCGCGACGCGGAGCTCCTCCTCTGCTCGCTGGAGCAGGCGTGTGGCGGTCACCTCAGCCGTCTCCGCTGACTGGCGTGCTACGGCAGCAGCCGCGAGCGATGCGTCAAGCGCCGCCCCCTGGTCTGTGCGTCGCTCCTGCGCGGCGGTGAGGAGGCTCTCGGGGAGGCCAAGATGCTGCGCAATGGCAAAGGCCTGCGAGCCGCCGGGGATGCCAACGGTGAGCCGGTATGTCGGGCGGAGTGTCCGTAGGTCAAACTCAACGGCACCGTTCTGAACCCCAGGGGTCACATGTGCGTACTGCTTGAGCTCTGCGTAGTGGCTTGTTGCGAGGAGGCGCATCCCTCGAGCACGGAAGTCGTCGATGATTGCAGCCGCGAGCGCCGCCCCCTCCGCCGGGTCGGTGCCTGCACCAGCTTCGTCGAGAAGGACGAGGTCTCCTGGCTGCGCAAGTGCGTGGATGCGCAAGATTGCCGTTAAGTGCCCTGAGAATGTACTGAGACTCTGGGCGATCGATTGATCGTCGCCAATGTCCGCCCAAACGCTGCCAGTTTGCGGGAGCGCACTCCCCTTCTCTGCAGGAAGAGGGAGGCCTGCGTGATGCATCGCAGTGAGGATGCCGACCGTCTTGAGCGCAACGGTCTTACCACCTGTGTTCGGTCCGGTAATGAGAAGCACGCGATCGTCTGCAGTAAGGTCGAGGTTCATTGGCACCGCCGTCTCTCCAAGCAGCGGGTGACGTGCCGCCTTGAGGGCGATCTCACCGCTCGTTGCGCTAGCAGCAAAGTTCCAGTCGCGCGTCGCCGCAGTGCGAAGGATTGCAAGCCCGGCGTCAAGCTCCGTCAGTAGTGCCAGGTTGCTGCGGAGCGGCGCTGCTGCACTCGCAACGCGGTCGGTCAGGATGCCGAAGATGCGCGCCACCTCTGCCACAACGGCTGCCTCCGCCTCGCGTGCAGCATTCCCAAGTTCGACCACTTCAAGCGGCTCAATCCAGACCGTCTGGCCGGTTGCGCTCGCATCGTGGACGATTCCTGGAACACGCGACTTTGACTCTGCACGCACGGGCAGCACATAGCGGCCGTTCCGCATTGTGACGATCGGCTCTTGCAGATACGGGCTATACGCTTTTGCATGCGCAAGGGTCTCCAACCGTTCACGGAGTCGCTCGAAGCTACTACGCTGGTGTGCGCGGAGCCCGCCGAGTAGTGGTGACGCTACGTCGCTCAGCGCCCCGTCCGGCTCTACGGCGCGCTCCAACTCCCCGCGCAGGCTGCGCTCGAGACTCAGGCGTGCCCCGAGATCGGTAAGTGTGGGCCCGGCTGCAGTCAGGGCCCCCTTCACTCGCTCAACGACGCGGAGTGTCTCTGCAACGGCAAAGAGTGCCCCGCCATCAAGGACGCCACCCTTTGATGCGCGCTCTACCACTTCACGTACGTCGACAGCACCGCCAATATGGGGATCTGCACCCGTGCGTACATGCAGCGAGAGCTCTTCGACAAGGAGGCGTCGGCGCGCCGCTGCAGGGTCACCTGCCGCTGGCACGATTGCCGCAATCGCTTCGCGCGACGGGGCGAAGGAGCACGCGGCGATCACAAAGGCAAGCACCTCACTCCAACCTAGCCGGTCAAGCGATGCCTTGTCGTAATAGCGGAGTGCCACTGCCATTTTATGGGGTAAGTATTGCGCGCAGTGCGTCAGGGAGACTCGCACCGAAGAACTGGTCAACGAGTGGGAAGAGCGCGCTGCGCACGATGCTGGCCGACGCAGAGTCGCGGATCCCTGCCGCTGCTGTCCCAGCAACGTCGGGCAGTGTAACGGCGAAGCTCTGTGCAAGATCAACGAGGAAGACGCCGCATGCCAGAAGGAGTCCGCACTGGAGGACACCGAGTAGCGCCCCGAAGAGGCTATCGATAAGCCCGAACCCGAGTGCCCGCAAGAGTGATTGGGCAATCCGACCGAGTAGCCATGCCACAAGT
>Ga0114970_10002625_pt1 | contig 13426 bp, 10 predicted proteins | sample M_140205_XF_Meta_FD_87030 | JGI IMG/M metagenome (GOLD analysis project Ga0114970, IMG submission 87030) | Freshwater microbial communities from Lake Montjoie, Canada to study carbon cycling - M_140205_XF_MetaG | ecosystem: Environmental > Aquatic > Freshwater > Lake | place: Lake Montjoie... | reverse complement strand
GAAGACCTAATACAGGGACAAAATCGCTCGTTTGTTTTCCTTTATAACAAACTGATTTATCCTGAGCCTGGTATTCCACTCACAGAGCCTCAATATGCTGCGGCTGGTGAGCCATACAAACGACTCTACGGAGTAAAGTTAAATGCGCAGCAGCGTGACAAACTCAGACAGGCGGTCAAAGCAGCAATCGAGAAGGGCTTGAATGTAGAACAAATATCGCAGCAAGTCTTTCACATGCCCCTAGACCAACTGAATAATCAACTCAGAAAGGCAGAAGGCTATCGTCAGGACCAGACGCGCGACCTACTCTACGAGCGGCAAGGCAACGAGCTTGTTCCAGTCGCAAGGGCTGAATCATGGGGTGGATATCTTGAGCGGTATCTGGATCCGATACTATACTCCGACCGTCAAGCGAACTACACTAAGAACTACCTCAATGAGTATGCCGCGGCAAGCAAGGGTCCTCAGCAATATGAAGAACAAACGCCGATTACCACCCTTGTAACAAAAAATCCTGACGAGGAGCGCGTTGTTTATGTTGCAACAGGCAAAGATAACCTGAAGCACTATCTTGACCTCTTAGAGCCTACACCGGTTAATATTAATACTGCCCGGTTTACAACCGTCTTCCCATTCATTGTTTTAGAAAAGGGCGTATATCCAAATACAAGAAGCACAGTTAAACCAAACCATCTTATTGTTCGCGCTTCGGCACTCTTGAAAAAGTCATTTATTCAAGATGCGTTCAAACAAAAGAGAGTGGATGACGTTGAAGAAAACCTCGCCAATGTGTTGAAGCGAGAGGCACCTGATCTATGGTATCAGGCAGAAGTGGACAGGGTCAATATTGTTCCTGTGAGTAAGTTGTCTGATAACAACCGTGAGAACTTTATCATCGTAAAGGATGCATTTGCCGATGTCATTACGGTGGATATTCTTAAGAATATTAAAAAGAATCTTGTTGTGAGGAAAGCGCTTGCGGCGGGTGCTGTGATTTATGCCGACCCCAAAACCCTTTGGGTCATACGTAGAGATTTGCCTGAACTATGGGCAAATAATCTGAATGGCGATACGACAAATATGACGATATATTATCTCAAACTGAAGAACGAGGTTGAGCGCTTCGTTATTGGATATTTACAAGCAGTAAGTTTTATGAACTACTATAAAATGTTATTGGAAGAGGGCAATAAAAATCTATCAAAGGCAGCAATGTATGAGCAGGCGCGTCTGGTAGCCTTTACGAGTAACTTGGCAGAACCAGAAGTAGCCAAGGAAATGATAGCACCATTTGAAATGGGTCTGAACTCTTCAACGTGGAGAACATTTTTGGAAGCCCAATATCAAGTTCCACATGCGGAAGGTGATATCATTCGTTCTCCAACCCAACTGAAAGACCTTATGCGCCAGTTTAATCCAGAGTTTGAAAAGGTAGAAAATATAAAAGACTTTCAGCCAGTAGCATTTACAGAAGAAGAAAATGTCCGTGAGAAACTTCTAGCGCGCATTGAAAATGCTAACTACAGAGGAAATCAGGCGGCAATGAAGACTGCGAAGAATGAACTAAACGCATTGAATCTGAGCAAACGGCTCCTTGAGAACAAGCCTCTAAGAACTGAGATCAGAGGCATTAAAGCAAATACTGTGAGAAGTATTCGTAAGATGTTCGAGCCAGCCACATCGACGGCTCCTCGGCTCTATCGCACCCGGAAAAATAATCGCCGCTAAAGTAGGCAAATGAAAGGCATTGGTAACTATAAAGATGTAGGTGATTGGACATACATCTTATTAGGCATTCTTTTTGTGGATGTGGCTGTATTATTTATAGCGCGCTACTATCCCGATTTCTTAGGCAAAAACTTGAATATTTGGTATGAGCAGTTCGGTCTGAATGCGGTCATATCAGATGTCTTTATTATCGCGATTGGTTTTGCTATTACACGCCACATTTACACATACTTCTTCCCTGGTGCATTTAATACCCCGATTTTCCTAGCACTTCTCGTCGCCGTTCAAGCAATACACGACATTCTATTCTATTTGCTTGTGATTCTTCCTATACCAAGAGGTCATAATCGGATGATAGATGTATTCAAGGACTACGCGTCAGGTGGTCCCATTATTATAGCAGGCGATGCAGGTCTGATGTTAGGCTCAGCGGTTGTTGCCATGTTCCTTAAGTCACAGGAGCCATCCACTGTCGTATTTGTCGGTTTGCTGACAGCGTATGCCCTTCCATATATTCTGGAGACGCGCAACAAATATTCATTCAAAAATCTACCATCGTCGACCACAGTGCGATGAGTGACCACCCGCACAATAATCCTCCTGTTTGAAGCCCTGTTCTGTTGGGCAGCAAAGTGGAGTATGACGGTCTTTCGCATCAGGTAGCTTTTGACCAGATACGGGGTCGTGATAAGGGGTGCAATACTTCTTGCCGCAGTCCCAGCACCAAGTTTTTCCGCAGCCAGCGCCTATATGAAACTTACCGTTGGTATCTAAGCCACAGGCAAACACATACGAACAGGCATTGTCTTTCAGGCACCAACGGGCGCACCAAGGACACTGCTTAGCATCTCCACAATCATTCTTTGACATGGTTTTATTGTTTCTACCTATTTATTACCGGGATTCACGGCGTCTTGTTTTCCGCGCTTTCCTTGCCTTTCTAGTCTTACGCGCGTTCTTATTGAGTCCTCTCTGTATAGACCCTGGGAGACGTGATAGAGAAGCACGCGGTTTTTTGGGAGCACCAGGCGCTACAAGTGGAGGACCTTTCAAAGGTAGATATACAAAAGCATTTCTGGGATCTGTTGAAGACACCGTATTTCTGGCATTTCTTAAGGTTTTATATAGTAAAAGGTTAGTATTTACCTCACGAAGACCCTCCAAGTCAGATTTTTTCAAGCCGTTTGTCAAGTCATTGTTATTCTCCATCTATACTCTCTGAAGTTTATTTTCTTCTACAGGAGAAATTTCCGATCATGGTCTTGTAATAGAATACTTAAAATTTAATTCATTAACATTTGTATAATATTTAGTTATTATAAACTTACAATACTCTTCACCTGCAATCCTTCCATGGTTCTTTCTAAAGTCAGATGCCTCATCAATTCTGTTTCCATAATGATGGGCATAGTCATAACACATTATAGCAAACTGATCGTTAAATCCGCCATTATGTTCATCATTTGGAATGTAAATTTCTTGATTATTAGGAACAAGTTTATCAATAGGCAATTCATTGTGTATTGTAATATCAGGTCTTACAAACATTACAAACTTGAATTTATCACCATTCGAAACGCATTCTTTAACCATATTTAAACCGCGTTTTTGGGATTCTAACATGCACAAATGATTAGAGACCATTTTAGGCAACCACTCGCCATTACGAGAATCCCCTATTGTTTCCCATATATGTTTATAAAAATAGTTATCCATATTTATACTCTCTAAAAACTCATCTTCATCATCTAGTTTATAAAAATCAGGAAATAATAACTGGTATTCAAAGTAATCTATTTTTTGTGGTATTATCTCTTCCCATACATTTTGCGTATCATCTTTTGTTTTCCATGTATGTATAAATGTTTTATAGGTTAAATTTTGTTTATGTAAGATATCGAATATATATTTTTTGTGACTCATATGTGTTTTTTTTACTGAACGTGTCAATCCAAAATATACAATAGCAAAATCGTATTCCATATATATATGTATTTATGTATATATAGAACTATTTAGGTTATTATAATAACTCGTGCGATGTCTCGGCATTTAAAAGAAAGAAAGCATGAGTAAAAATATAGCAGCAAGGACTAAAAATATTCCGTCATTCCACGCATGTTTCTTAGAAATAACACCTGGTTTTTGTGTGATATCTGCCCATCCACCGATGGCAGTAGAGATTATGGCTAAAACGAATGCGATGAGCGCTAAAAATCTCATTTGGCTCTGCCAACATATTGCCATTCTACCTATTATGACATTAGTTTCAATACTAGAGCGGTGAATGTCTTTAGTCTAAGCCCAAAAACTTACGCCCAATCTTACTGGTTACAAACATACCGCATCCAGCGGCAATCTGCGCATAAAAGACATTCGTCTTCTTAGTGCAGCATAGTAAATACGCAGATAAACTAATAAAAAGAAATGAACTAATCCAGAATAAAGTTGTAAACGTGTCCATTCTCTACTAAATACATATAAAATCTGCCGCTTTGTCTAAATGCCTGTCAGACCCGTAGAGCCAAAACCACCCTCGCCGCGCACAGTATTCGAAAGCGACTCTACAATACGCACCTCCTTAATCCAGCCCATATCAGGAGCAAGAACCTGAAATAGACGGGTACCCTTCTGAATAGTTGCCGTATCATTGTATGACCACACAGCACCCATCAGCTCGCCACGATACGTCTTATCAATAACACCCATGTTATTCGCCATCATAACACCAGACTTCCAGATGCTTGAACGGGAAGCTAGCCAGAAATGAACATCCTCCTCCATCTCATCAGCGTAGCACTTTACAAGTCGCGCCTTACAGCCGAGCTTTAGAAGAGTCACCTGTGAGCCAAGAACAGTATCAGCGGGAACCACGAGGTCAAACCCAGCGTTATCATTGCTCCTTCCCACAACAGGCTTGTAAAACTCACGCCCCTCCTCAGTTGGTAGTAGCTCAAGACGATAATAGAAATCACACATTGTACTGCCGAGTTAGTTGGGCAAGTACGTATTCAAATTGACTGATCGATGTGGAACAGAGTTATTATAATCTCTTGACCACGTCTTGGCACATAACCAGCTTTTAGAATCAAAATAAAGACAGTTTTTAATATGAGGATTCGTATCAGGATTAATATCAATGGTATCAAGTGGGGCAATCATAAGAAAACACCATTCATTTGTAAAAGAAGGCACAAACGTCTTATATGCGATAAGACCATACTTTTTGAGATCGTGAAAGTTATGAACAATCATCCGAACAAGCCACTTTGGTGTCTCAGTATTCCATGGCACGATGCCACCAGCGTTCATGACAATACTACCACCAGGCGCCAGCCACTTCTTTGCCGTCGTTAGAATATCGAGCCATAACTGATTGTTCTTTTGATTTGAAGAATCAGGGTCTAATAAATCAATAATAATACAATCATACTCGTAATCTTTTTCGGTTAGATTTTGAATATCTGCTACAATCGTCCTTACTCGTTTATCTTTATAACAAGAGTTATTCCATCCATAATATGTATTTGTAAACATATTTATTAAGTCAGAGTCCCAGTCGATAACGTCAACGAACTTAATATCATTCCAGCGAAGAACCTCTCTTGCGGCACATCCATCGCCGCCGCCAATAATACATACGCGCTTCTTGTTTTCTGATTTTACTGCTGAAAGGGCAGGATGAACAAGCATTTCATGATAGATATATTCATCTTTGCTTGACATCTGTAGTTCCCCGTCAATAAATACCATCTTATTAAATGCCTCCGTTGATACAATATCGACGACGGCTTTTTCTGTAACATATTTTTCAACACGAGAATCTGCTAGTAGTTTATATTTACGACTAATACCTTTTTCTTTTTCTGTATACTTGGGCATATTATCTATATATAGGGCGCGTTTAGTGCTTAAATCCTTGATTCTAGACCTAGTAAATGGATATCGCTCTTCTGAAGTCTTGTCTAAATAATGCTCACAGGGAAGAACTTGGCGTTCCGTATATTGATGAGTCAGTATCGAAGAACATATTTTTAATCGCCCAATGGGCACTCGAAGGCACGCCCCAGGAAGCAAGGCAAATGTGGTTTTGTGTTGGAAACGCGAAGGAGGTGCGCGACAGTCTGCCTCCTCAGATTAGGGGACGTATTTTGCCAGTCCATAGGGACCAACTCGAAGCATGGATGAATCGTGGTCCAGTTGATGCGCTGCTTTTGCCCGAACATGGATTCTTTTACAGCGACCCAAATCTCACGCTCCAGACATTTTGGAAAAATAGAGGAGAATACACGAAAAATCTAGAGTTTATCGCGCCAGGATGGACGCTCTGGTTCTGGTCACCGCACTCAAAGCCGTTGCGTCTATTTGGTATGGACCATCACCACGCAGTCTTGTGGGATATGAAGAAGATTCTGAGACCACTTGGTATTCGTATCGATTTTACATGGCTATGTGACGGTCGTCCTTCAGTCAATGAGGCGATTCCAAGTGTAGCGCCGCCGTTTCACTCATCGTTGGATATTTATAAGACACCTATTGATACTCCATTGGACCCTGAGTTCAAGGAGCACATACTCAAAGAGAAGTATGACGGTGTTATTACGTCACATTCTATTATTACTTCATACAGGTTGAAGGATTTGAATCTACCATTGTTTCATGTGAACTCAACACGATTTGGAAATGAATGGAGTCAGGACCCCGCGAAGCATGATACTCTTGTAAAAGAAATACAACAACTTCTTCATACAAACCGTCTTCATGTAGTTCATAACAATCGTGGCGACCAGCAATATTTCGCCCAGTTTTTTCCACGCGTAGAGCCACATCAGCAAATCCATATTCCTTCATTGTGTGAGAGTATTCATCGCATTCGTACAAGAATAGTGGTTCCTAAAAAGTTCCTTATCTGGGATACTCGGCAGATCCTTCTTCAGCAGAACTCTTCGCCTTTTATGAAGGAGTTGTTTGGTAAGCTGAAGGCGAACTTTAATGAGGCAGTCGATAGTCAAGCCATTCTTCTTGCTGAAAAGAGGGCATACTTGCCTGAAGGGTATCTTGATAAATACACTGCGGTGATCCATCTTCCATACAATATCAGCACGATGTCAATCTTTGAGCAAACACGTTCTAATATTCCAGTTTGGGTTCCCTCACAGCGTCTTCTCAAGGAACTGTGGGCAAATAAGGATGAGCCGAATGAACTATCCTGGACAGTTTTTGCGCCAGGGTCTGAAAAGACGGCAAGCCCTCTAGACAATGTAAGGGAGCCAGAGATTGCCGAAAAATGGGCGTCGTGGGCTGATTTCTATTATCCAGAAACGATGGGATGTATTCTTACATTTGATTCTGTAGATGACCTTGTTTCTAAGATTATGGCGACCGACTATGATACTTTGATTGGACAATCGGAAGACAAGCAACAAACAAAGCGGGAAGAGATATTTGCGTTATGGGAGCAGGTATTTAGACCGCTGAACATTTCAAACCGGCACTTTATTTAGATCTGAGTTTACTATGACGTGTTATTCTCCTTTGGGATTTCTTACTTGATTTATAAGTCTTCCGCTTCTTATTACGGTTACCACCTTCTGCTGGTTTATGTAATAGATTCGCTTTTTTACCTTTGTTTGGACAATCATAAGTATGAGTTATTTGTAGCAATGTTCCACTCTTATTTCCACATATAGGACATTGAATAATAGTATCGCCATCTTTATTTTTTAAATAGTTGGGTTCAAATGTGCTAAATATATTAGAATCATCTTTTACAACAGGACTAGAAGGACTAGAGTTCATAGTGATGGTTTCAAGATTTGTTCTTACAGAATCAACAGAGATAGATGCTTTGCCACACCTAAATGTTTTTATATCACATGCATAAGTTAAAATATTTGGCTCAAGACCAAACATACCTCGAGTAAAACTAATCATTTCAGTAATAATTTCTTCCGTAGTTGAACCATCACCATATATGTTTTTTGACGTTTGTGACGGATCAATTCTAAAAAAAAATATATCAGTTATTAAATTATCTTTAAGTATATCATTTATTCTTTGCAGTTTTGCTTTTTGTTTGTCTTTGTCTGTTGGAGATTCATGAGTGAAAAATATCCCTTTCAAATCTCTTCCTTCTCCTTTATAGTTAAAACGACCACCGATCGCTATACAATTAACCAAATTATATGTTGAAATTGTGGCATCTCCATAATTTATAATTGATTCTCCTTGTTTGAATTTAACTTCTCCAGAATTAACATGTGTGATTTTCATCTATTTATATCATTCTTTTAACTTCGCGAGCATTCGCTTATTTAAAATCCGGACGGGTCTAAAAGTTTGCGTGGAGCCTAAAGTGTTTTTAAAGGATTGGCTAAAATTGAGGCTAAAGTTTCCATTTACAAAACCTATAAGGATAAAGAGAAGATGCCCGCAGGTCTAGTCAGACCTTCTTCAGAAATCGAACCTATTGTGGGAATCCAGTTTGGTATTTTCAGCCCAGAAGAGATTGAGCGTCGTTCGGTGGTAGAAATCACGACGCACACAACCTACGAGGGCAATGAGCCAAAGATTGGTGGCTTGTTTGATCCGCGCATGGGCGTGTTAGACAACGGAAAGACGTGTAGGTCATGTGGTCAGACCAATCACAACTGCCCCGGTCATTTTGGGCACTATCGGCTTGCTCGCCCAGTATATTACATTCAGTTCTTCGGCACAATTCTAAATGTTCTCAACTGCGTCTGTATTCGTTGTTCAAAGCTTCTCGTCGATAAGAATCTCCACAAGACGATTCTGAAGCGACGTGGAGAGGCGAGGTGGCGCGAGATGATGAGCCGCAGTTCAAATATTAGCCGTTGCGGTCAGGAGACTGAGGATGGTTGTGGTACGCGTAAGCCGAGCCGTTTCCTGCGTGAGGGTATTGCGCGTATTGTGGCTGAGTGGGACAACAGCGAGGGTGCTGGCGCAGGAAAGGAGACCACGAAGCAGCGCCAGATTTTGGAGGTAGAGTATGTTCTACGACTCTTCCGCCGCATTACGGACGAGGATGTTGATTTTATGGGACTGAACCGCTTCTGGTGCCGTCCCGACTGGATGATCTGCACTGTTCTGCCGATTCCACCGCCGCAGGTACGTCCTTCTGTCATTCAGGACAATAACCAGCGCTCAGAGGATGACTTGACGCACAAGCTCTTTGAGATTATCAAGACGGACAATCAGCTACGCCTCAAGATTGATGCGAACGCTTCAAAGAACTATATTGATGAGTACACGAACGTGCTCCAGTATCACATTGCCACCCTGGTTGATAATCAGATTCCAGGTGTTGCGCCCTCGGCTCAGCGTTCAGGTCGTCCTCTCAAGTCAATCCAGCAGCGCCTGGGTTCCAAGGAGGGTCGTATTCGCTACAACATTCAGGGCAAGCGTGTGGAGTTTTCGGCGCGTTCCGTCATTACGCCTGACCCGAATCTGTCCATTGCCGAGATTGGTGTGCCGACGAAGATTGCGATGAATCTGACTGTCCCAGAGCACGTGACGGTCTACAACAAGGAGCAGATGTACAAGCTCATTCAGAATGGTGCGGACACGTATCCAGGTGCGAAGACGATTGTGCGCCCCGATGGTCGCATGATTTCGCTCAAGCATGTGAATCGCAAGGATATTGTTCTTCACCTGGGCGATGTTGTCAATCGCCATCTAGCTGACGGTGATATCATCCTGTTTAACCGTCAGCCAACGCTTCACCGCATGTCCATGATGGGTCACCGTGTCAAGGTGCTGCCCTTCAATACTTTCCGCCTGAATGTATCCGTGACTGCGCCTTACAATGCTGATTTTGACGGTGACGAGATGAACGCTCACATCCCACAGTCATATGAGGCGAGCACGGAGCTCATGGAGATTGCCGCTGTCCCGCACCAGATTATCTCACCGCGCAATGGCAAGCCAGTGATTGGTATTGTCCAGGATACTCTTGTGGGTTCATACCGTATTACGCGCCCCTCAGTGAACTTCAATCGCCGTGAGTTCATGAACCTGATGATGTGGAATAAGCGGTTTGAGGGCGAGGTTCCTGCGGCAAAGGAGGCTGGTCGTTGGACGGGTCAGCAGGTTCTTTCGCAGCTGATGCCGCCGATTAACTTGGACATGGCGAACGACTCCTACAAGGATGACCAGCGCCCAGAGAACTTTGTAAAGATTCGCGAGGGTGTCATTACGCAGGGCATCTTTGATAAGTCTATCTTTGCCAAGCCGTCCAAGGGCATTGTTCATGTGACCTACAACGACTATGGTCCAACGGACACGGTGAATCTCATTGACGCGATGCAGAACACCGTAGAGCAGTTCCTAGTCTACAATGGTTTCAGCGTAGGCATCAGTGACTTGGTTGCTGATTCAAAGACGAACGATGAGATTCAGAAGAAGATTCAGCAGAAGAAGAAGGAGATTGAGGATATTATTCTCCAGGTTCATTTGGATCTCTTTGACAACAACACGGGCAAGTCAAATCAGGAGGAGTTTGAGAGCCGTGTGATTGGCAGCCTGAACAAGGCGACGGAGGAGGCAGGCAAGACGGGTCTCGGTTCATTGGCGCAGGAGAATCGCTTGACAGCCATGGTAAAGGCGGGTTCCAAGGGCTCTACGATTAACATTGCCCAGATGATGGCGTGTGTAGGTCAGCAGGCTCCTGAAGGTCGCCGTATTCCGTATGGCTTCAGCGACCGGACGTTGCCTCATTACAAGAAATATGACGACGGTGCCGAGGCGCGTGGCTTTGTAGAGTCATCCTTCATTCGCGGTCTGACGCCACAGGAGTTCTTCTTCCACGCTATGTCAGGTCGTGAGGGTCTGATTGATACTGCCGTCAAGACTGCCGATACTGGATATATTCAGCGTCAGCTCGTCAAGGCGATGGAGGACCTGGTGATTCAGTATGACGGCACTGTGCGTGATGCGCGCGGCAACATTGTTCAGTTTCACTATGGTGAGGATGGCGTAAACTCTACCAAGATTGAGTCGGCGAGCCTGGGTCTTACGAAGCTGACGGATGCTGATATCAAGCGCGAGTATGGTATGGAGGGTGCAGACCTTTCACAGGTGCTTGCGGATGGCGTAGTTCGCGAGGATGATTCCGCTCTTCTTTCCAAGTTTGCTGCGGAAGTGCTTGCCGACCAGAAGATGCTGGTTGAGAACATCTACAGGGGCAAGTTGGATGGCACGCTGTTTGCTCCAATGAATCTTGAGCGCGTCCTTCTCAACTTGAAGGTCAAGTTCCACATCTCCAACCAGGAGAAGACTGATTTGACGCCTGCCTACGTGCTGACTGGGCTGAATGGAGTGATGGCAAAGACACAGACGTATCACCGTCTATGGCAGGCGCTCCTGCGTTTCCACTGTGCGCCTCACAAGTTGATTATGAATGACCGTTTCACGAAGAAGGCGTTTGATACTCTCTGTGAGCTGTTGGTTGTGAAGAACTGGCAGGCATGGGCGCAGCCTGGTGAGCAGGTGGGCATTATTGCCGCGCAGAGCATTGGTGAGCCTTCAACGCAGATGACGCTGAACACTTTCCACTTGGCTGGTGTAGCCGCGAAGAGCAACATGACGCGTGGTGTGCCTCGCCTCAAGGAGTTGCTGAAGGTGACGCAGAATCCCAAGGCGACCTCGCTGACGGTGTTCCTGAAGCCCGAGTTCCGTGGGAAGAAGGAGAAGGCGCGTGAGGTTGCTCAGGACCTCGAGTTGACTCTTCTGCGTGATATTACAGTCAAGGCGGCGATTTACTTTGACCCTGACGAGAACAAGGAGGATACGATTCTCGCCGAGGACCGCGACCTCATCAAGTTCTTCCGTCTCTTTGAGCGTGCTGAGAACGAGGGCGAAGAGCAGCAGCAGCAGCCGACGTGGAGCCGCTGGGTTCTCCGTTTGGAGCTCGACCGTGAGCGTATGTTCAACAAGAATATCACGATGGACGATATTGCCTTTGTGTTGGACAATCGTTTCGCGAAGGATATTCAGCTGCGGACGGTCTATTCGGATTTCAATGCGAGCAAGCTTGTAATGCGTATTAATCTGAAGATTGACGAGGACCCACTTGACGACCTGGCGAACCTGAAGAAGTTCCAGAACAAGCTGCTGAACAGCGTGGTGATTCGCGGTGTCCCTGGTATCAAGGCGGTGACGTTCCGCAAGGAGGAGGAGTATGTTGAGTATGTGGATGGCGCATACAAGAAGATTGAGCAGTATGTGCTGGATACCGATGGCAGCAACTTCTTAGAGGTCATGAATCATCCTGCGGTAGATGGTCACCGCCTGGTAAGTACGCACGTCCACGATATCTTTGAGAATCTTGGTGTTGAGGCTACGCGCCAGGTTCTCCTGAATGAGATTTCAGAGTTGTTTGAGGAGGCAGGCGTGAACTTCCGTCACCTGGGTCTCCTGTGCGATGTAATGACGCGTCATGGACGTCTAATGTCGGTTGACCGCTACGGCATCAACAAGAATGACATTGGTCCGCTTGCCAAGGCGTCGTTCGAGGAGACGGAGAAGATTCTCCTGCGTGCTGCGTTGTTTGGTGAGATTGACCCTATTACGGGTGTCTCGGCGAATATTATGATGGGTCAGCCGATTCGTGGCGGCACCTCATTCAGTGATATTCTCCTGGATGAGTCAGCGCTACTACGCTTGATGAAGGGTCTGCCACCGATGGCGGATACCATTGAGGAGGAGGAAGAGGGACCTACACAGGAGCAGATTGACTCTGAGTTGTATGTAGATCCAGCAGATGTTTGTTCATCGACGCAGCTGCGTATGAATGTGACGATGCCCCCCGCAGCGACGCTGATGGAGGATGAGCCAGAGATGCAGCTACACATTTTGGAGGCAGAAGAGTAGAGGGATGTCGCGTAAATCGCCACCAAAAGAACATGGTTTAGCTGTGGCGTGGTATCGTAAAGATGGAGATATTTTTATGTTAGTTGGCACAGAATCAGTATATAGTAGTCATAAGGCTATACCTGATATAAAAGATTCAAAAGAAAAGGTGAGTGCCATAGTCGCATCTTTACCAGCCAAGGCAAGATATGTAGGTCGCAACTTTGATAAGGCGAGCCGAATGTTCAAATCATACACTATTCAGCGTGTTACAGCCGATTCAAAGAAGGGATTTCCAAAAGGTGGAATGACAGGTCAAGACAAGGGTGATGTTAAGAATACAGCAAAGCGCGAGTTTCAAGAGGAAGTTGGCTTTGAACTGAACAAAGGAAAACTAGTAGCTCAAGGTAAGCATGGAGGTTCTCATATTTTTACATATGAGGTAACCGCAGAAGAAAAGGATGGAATAGAAAGAGCAATCAAAAAGATGGAAGAAGACAGAAAAGGGGAGCTTTTTGATGTTAAGTTTCTAAAGGCAACCGATATTGAAAAAGAACTAGCTCAGTACAACGCAACATCAAGGACAGCCTTTAATCACGTTCTTAGTGTGGTAGCACCCAAAGGAGAAGTAGCAGCTGAAGGAGCAAAATATGTACCCCTGCACAAGCGTGGAAAATCAGGAGGTGCAGATACAAGGCGCAAACAACTGCGGAAACGGGCTAAACATCAAACCCGAAATAAAGTATGGAGGTCCTAAGCACCTGTGAACAACAGGCTTCAAAGCCGCCCTGGGAGTTGATAGAGTTCCAGAGCAGTGTTTACCCAGATG
>Ga0114970_10002623_pt1 | contig 13439 bp, 17 predicted proteins | sample M_140205_XF_Meta_FD_87030 | JGI IMG/M metagenome (GOLD analysis project Ga0114970, IMG submission 87030) | Freshwater microbial communities from Lake Montjoie, Canada to study carbon cycling - M_140205_XF_MetaG | ecosystem: Environmental > Aquatic > Freshwater > Lake | place: Lake Montjoie... | reverse complement strand
TGTGGTGGGGTGGTTGGGGGGGGTGTTGGGGGGGAATTTTGGGGGGGAGGCGGCGTGGGTGGGGGAGGGGAGGGAGGGGAGGGGGGAGGAGGTTGGGGGGGCGGGGGGGAGTTGAGGGAGAGGATCAGGGGTCAAGGGGGGCGGAGGAAAGTCTTGAGGAGATCTTGATTATATGATTCACTTTGATCATAACGCTCGGCGCTTGTTTTCGTGCTTGGTTCTTTTCTCCTTGTCGCCAGGGGACATTGACCGCGGTGGGGGTGATCTGGGGTGGGGGCTACCGGACTCAGTGAGTCCGGCTATAGGGAGGCTGTGCTGGGCGAGGCGTTTTCCAGCTTGGGGGTGTCGATGGTGGAGGGGGCGATGATTATATGACGGAGTCTGGTCATAAAGTTGGAAGGCTTGAGGGGGGAGTTTGATCGATTGGTTGTGGGGGTGGGTGAGAAGTTCGGGGTGGAGGTGGGGGTTATTTTTCGCTGAGGGTGTGGCTGCCGTCCCAGTCTGGCGGTGGGGGGGTTTGGATAAAATGGGTGGAGCGGTCGAGATACATTTGGCAGAGGAAATCCTCACCGCCGAGGGTGGATTGTGCTTGGTGGAAAAGGGGGATGGAATCGTGGAAGGAGGCGGAACGGAAAAGGGCGACGGCCTTTTCGTAGGTTTGGAACCACGGGGGTTCGGTTTCGGTGAGGGTGGAGAGGGGGGTAAAGACATCGATGGCTTCGGTTTTGCCTTTGACGACGATGCGATCGACGGAGCGGTAGCGGATGGAATCGAGGGTTAAGGCGACCACGCTGGCGCTGACGAGGATATCGGTATGGAACTGTTTGGTGGCGGATTCGAGGCGAGCGGCGAGGTTAGTGGCGTCGCCCATCACGGAGAATTCGTAGCGAACGGGGTGTCCGACTTGGCCGACGGTGGCGGGGCCGTGGTTGAGGCCGATGCCGGTGGTGAGTTCGCGGCGTTCGGGGAGAGAGCGCCAAGTGGTATTCATGCGGGCCATGGCGATGCGCATACCGAGGGCGGCTTGGACGGCGCGTCGGGCGTCTTCGGCGGGGCCGCGGCTATGGGTATCGCCCCAAGCGGCGAAGATGGCGTCGCCGATGAAGCGGAGGAGTGTGCCATCTTCGGCGAGAATGGGGTCGACCATTCCGAGGAAGTATTCGTTGAGTTGGGCGACGAGTTGGGTGGGGGTGACGTTTTCGGACCAGGTGCTGAAGCCGCGGATATCGGAGAAGAGGATGGTGGTTTGTTTAATTTGGCCTGCGAGGGTGGCTTCGAAGGAGGATTGGTCGGCGAGGATCAGTTCGGCGACGCTTCGGGAGAGGTGGACATTGAGGACGCGGCGGAGGCGTTGGCGTTCGATTCTTTCGAGGATGAGATCGTAGAAGAAGCAGCCGATGCCCCCGATGGTGAGGAGGAGGAGAGGGGTGGTGGTGGTGGTGAGGATCCCGTAGTGGTTATAGAGGAAAGTGAGGGTGAGGGTGTAGAGGGTGGCGAAGACGGCGAGAGTGGCTAAGCGGAGGCCGGGTTGGTTGATGGTCGTGCCGATGGTCCAGGCGGTGAGGCCGGCGAGGGCGATGAGGAGGAGATCGGCCCAGAAGGGGGATTCGTGGAGGAAATCGGCTTGGAGGGCGGCATTGATGGCATTGAGATGGATTTCGGGGCCGGGCATCGCTTGGTCGACGGCGGTGGGGTGGGCATCTTGGTGGAAGTTTCCTTCTGGAACGACGATGACGATTTTATCTTTAAAGAAGGCCCCGTCTTGGTAATTGGACTTCCAGAGGCTGGGCAAAAAGATTTCGTAAACGGGGTGGGGGCGGAAAGTTCCTGCGGGGCCGGCGAAGCGAAAGCCGATGGGACTTTGGGAGGGAATTTTTTCTGGGTGGCCGAGTTTGCGGAGAGTGACAGCGGCGAGGGACTCGTAGATTTGGGGGATTTCGGTGGGGATAATCGTACCGAAGTCTTCGATGGTGGCGCGGTAGCGCATGCGGCGAATCACGCCATCGGCATCGGCGAAGTGGTTGACATAACCGACGCGAGAATCGGGGTGATCGCTTGGGGGAATGAGCGAATCGCTGGGGCCGGAAAGGGTGGTGGACTCGCTATTTTCGTCGATGGTATTTTTGATGAAATTGCTTCCGAGAATGACCTGGTTTTGGTGTTGGTTGAGGGAATTTTGGAAGGATTCGTCGCCGAGTTTGGGGGTGGGGAAGAGTAAATCGAAGATGACGATTTTGGCGCCGGCGTTGGTTAAGCGATCGAGAATGGCTTGGTAGACCGAGCGGTTCCACGGCCAGTCGGCGTGCATGGCTTGGAGGGTTTCGTTGCTGGCGATTTCATCTTCGGTGAGGCCTTTGAGGGTCATGGAAGCGTCGCCGATTCCGAGGTAAACGAGGTGGGGATCGAGAGGTGCGGGTCTGCCTGAGTTTTGGAGAAAGTCTTTGGTATAATTTTCGAGGCGGAGGAAAGAGCTGGGGGCGACGCCGAGGAGAAGTCGGCGACTTTCTCGCCAATAACCAAAGGAGCAGAGAAAGGTGAGGGTGAGACAGAAGAGGGCGAGGGTGAGGGGGCGATGTCGGCGGAGCCAGTTCATTGGGGATTGAGGGTGAGGGGGAGACTAGGGTTCGGAGTCGGCTTGTTCGAGGACGGCGAGAATTTTTTCGAAGGAGGACCGGAGTTGGGAGGCATCGGAGACATCGACGGTGAAGCGGGCGTCATTATTTTGGCGGGTGACCACGTGGCCATCGGAGAAGAGGATATTGGCGAATTTGAGGCGGTGGTTGCTGCGGGGGATGACATTGAAGGAGCTGAGGTCTGGGGGGCAGAGGAAGAGGTTATCGATGACGAGAGCGCGGATGGGGAGAGATTGGCGATTGTCGCCGAGATCGGCTAAGCGGAGGTTGGGAGCGTCTGGGTTGAAGGTGGAATCAAAGAGTTTGGTATTGCCGGCGTGGCGATAGTAGTAGGAGCCTTGGGCTTGGGTTTTGTTGACTTTGGCGAGTTCGGTGAAGGCGTTGATGGGTTGATCGCAGCCTGGGCAGAAGAGGACATTGGGGATGGTGAGGTATTTGATGAGGAGCCCGAGTCCGACGGGGGCACCGGTTTGGAGGGAGAGGAGGCTAGTGGGGGCGCCGGTGGAGGGGTAGAGGCTGGAGGGGCTGGTGAAGGGAGGGGCTTTGGGGCCGTAGGGAATTTTCCCATCGTTATCGGCGGCGTAGGCACCGATCCCGGCGCCGATTTGGCGGAGATTGGAAAGGCAGGCGGTGCGGCGAGCGGAGTCGAGGAGAGTACTGGCGACTGGGAAGAGAAGAGCGACGAGGACCGCGATGACGGCGATGACGATGAGGAGCTCGATGAGGGTGAAGGCACGGGGGCGGGACCATTTTGGTGAGAAAAGAGGGTACCTAGCCATAGGCGTGGGGAATCAGAGAGTTGGGGTGACGGCGAGGCGGAAGAATTTTCGTGGGGAGGAAGAGAAAGGGAAGAGGGAGACGGCTTCGGTGCCGTTGCCGGTGAGGGGAGAGGCGGCGGGGATCCAATTGGGGGCGAGCAAGTTATCGGTGGACTGGAGTTGAAAAGTGTAGCCGGTGGCGGCGAGGAAAGCGACGCGTGCTTGGGAGCCGGCGGGTGAGCAAGACAGGCTGGGGTCGGGGGTGGAGGAGAGGCGAACATTATCGAGATCCCAGTAACCGCCTTGGGATTCGAGGGTTACGGTGGAGAGAAATTGGATACCGATTTTTTTACCGGCCCAAGGGTCGGTGGGTTTGACGGTGGGGATGGTGACTTGGAAGGTGGTGAAGTGGGTATAGGGAGGGGGGAAAGTGGCATCGGAGTGGATGACGGAGGTGGAGGCGACGGGGAGTTTATTTAGTGAGAGATCGCGATAATAGAGGCTGAGTTGGAGGGAGGCGCCTTCGAGCATGCCGCCGCCGCCGCCGATGACGCCGACGGAGAGGGTATAGGTTTTACCGACTTCAAAAGTGGCGTTGAAGGTGTGGGTTGGGGAGGAGTCGTAATCTTGGGAGAGGGCGACTTCTGGGACGGCGAACAACCAGATTGCTTGGGTGCCTTGGCAGTTATCGATGTGATCGGGGCTGGTGGGGGGAGTATTTTTGAAGGCGCCGACGAGTTGGGACCAGAGAAAGCCGCCGGATTCGTCATACCAGGGAGGTTTTGGGGCTTTCTGCCAGGAATCGATATTGATATTGACGTAGGAATTGGTCTGGGCTTCGAAGGAGAAATTGGGGATGACGATGGGGGTGGGGTCGAAGGCGTGGGCGGTGAGGGTGAGGAGAGCGGTGGTGGAGAGGAGGCGAAGGAAGTGGGTGGCGAGAGGAAATGCGGACAGGAGAGAGCTCATGGGTGAGGTGAAAGTTTAAGGGGTGAAAGAGCGGGGGCGGCGGAGGGCGAGGCCGACGACGCCGAAGGAAAGGAGGAGGAGCGAGGTGGGTTCGGGGGTTTGGGTGAGGCGGGCGTTATCGAAGTCCCAATTGCCGGAGCCGAGTCCGACGGGGGAGCTGATGCTGATACCGATGTTTTGACCAGCGAAGGGGTCAGTGGTTTGGACTTCGGGGATCATGACGGAGAAGTCGATGAGGTTGAGAGGGTTAGCAGTGGGAAAATTAGCGAGATGATAAACGATTTGGTTGGGGGAGCCGACGGTGACGGGATTATTTCCGGAGTCACGGTAGTAGAGGCTGAGTTGGAGGATATCGCCCTCGGAGAGATTTTTTCCGAAAACGCCGAGAGTGAATTGGTAAGATTTACCGGTTTGGAAAGTGGCATTAAAATCGTTGGTGGGGGTGGGGTCATTCCAGTCTTGGGAGGTGAAGTCTTGGAAGAGGCCGTTGCCTGGGAAGGGGAGGAGATAGGCGGCTTGGGCGCCTGGGGCGTTTTGGTAGTTGGTCGGTGGGTTGAGGAAGACGCCGGCAGTTTGCATCCAGTAGAAGCCGGAAGATTCATCGAAGTAGGCGGGCTTGGGGTTTTTTTGCCAAGAATCGATGAAGACATTGACGCCGAAGGGCTGTCCAACGCCGGATTGAGATTCGAAGGAGAAGTTCGGAATGGGGAGGTCGGAGGCGTGGAGCGAGTGGAGGGAGAGGAAAGTGGCGGCAATTGTCAGAAGATTAGGGATTTTCATAAAGAGAAACGTATTAAGCGGAAATGCATTCGACAAGGTGGTATTTTTCCTAGGGAAAACCAAATTGCAAGGCTTTTTGGGTTTGTTTGGTGGGGGCGAGTTGGGGGGAGGGGGGAAGCAAAGTTGGTGGGGGTGGTTGGGGTTGGGGTGTATTCTTTTTTCGCAGTATTACGACACCGTGCGGTGGGTGGGGGAAGAACTGGCTCAGCGGGTGGAGTTTAGAGAAATGGATATCGGGCTGTATGCGGGAAGTAATCGCTCGGGATTTTGGAGGGGGGGAAAATTTCAGCGGTGTCAGAGGGATGAGTTGAAGGCGCGGGTGCGGAGTGGGGAGCTGAAATTGCTTCTGGGGACGGATGCGGCGTCCGAGGGTTTGAACCTGCAGCGGTTGGGGACGCTGATTAATATCGATCTGCCGTGGAACCCGACGCGGCTCGAGCAACGGAAGGGGCGGATTCAGCGGATTGGGCAGGCCCGGAGCGAGATTTGGGTGGCGAATTTACGGTATCGCGATTCGGTGGAGGATCGGGTGCATGAGGTGCTGGCGGATCGGTTGGAAGCGATCCACGGGTTATTTGGGCAGATCCCCGATACCTTGGAGGATGTTTGGGTGCAGATCGCCCTTCATGATGAGGAGACGGCGCGGCAGATCATTGATCGGACGGTGGCGATGCGGAATCCTTTTGATGTGAAATACAGTAAAGTGGAGGACGCGGATTGGGAGACGTGCACGACGGTTTTGAATCCTCTGCGGGTGGAGGAGATTTTGAAGAGCGGGTGGTGAGGGGGGATGGAGGGGGTTGGGGTGGAGTGGTTTAGATTTAGGGTTTAGGCTTTAGGGGCGGAGAATTGGGCGGTGACGCGTTGGAGGAGTTGGTCGCCGGTCATGCGGTGAGCGGCTTCGTGGGGGCAAGCGGCGACGCAGCGGGGGTCTGGGGAATGGCGGTCGCCTTCGGCGTCGCAGAGGTCGCAAGCGGCGGCTTTTTGGGGATGGGCGGTGGAGGCGGAGAGGGAGTGGGAGGATTGGTTGGGCATCATGAAGATGCTTCCGTAGGGGCAATTATCGGCGCAGAGCCCGCAACCGATGCAGTGATCTTCGATGACGATTTGGAGGTGTTTGCCGCGGTGGATGGAGTCGACTGGGCAACCGACGAGGCAATGGGCATCGGTGCAGGAGCGGCAGGAGGTGGCGACGAGATAGTGATCGAAGCGGACGCCATCGCGGAGCATGCGGGTGAGTGGGGCACCGTGGGAGGAGTTGCCGTGTTGATCGACGCAGCCTTTGGTGCATTCGTCGCAGCGGGTGCAGAGGTCGAGATCGAGGACGAGGACACTGCGGCCTTCGTAGAGGCCTTGGGCGACATATTCTTGGGTGAGGGGATCTTGTTTTTGGTCGCTTTGGAGTCGGGAGAGGGCTTGGTGGGCGAAGCGGCGTCTGAGGAGGGGGAAGCGGAGGAGGAGTTCGAGGAAATCTTGGCGATGGAGGCGGGCGAGTTCCACGGAGCCGAGGGCGGAGCAAGTGGCGGAGCGGCGGCCAGCGGGGATACGATCTTCGATGGGGAGGGCGGTATTTTCGAGGGCCTGAGCGATGGCGAGATCGGCATCATCGAGGGATTTTTGGTGATCGGAGCTTGAAAGGGAGAGGAGTCCGATTTCGCCGAGGATGGAGCCTGGGCCTCGGGAGAGGACGCGAGATTCGTCGCCGAACTGGCGGACGGCGACGCGGATGTGGCCGAGGCGAATGAAGTAGAGATGATCGACGGGATCGCCTTGGCTGAAGAGGATTTGGTCGGGGTTGACGCGAACGAAATGGATCCGATGGCGGAGGAAATCGACGATTTCTTTAAAGGGAGCGGGTTCGATGCCTTGGAAGAGTTCGCTGGATTGGAGGACGAGATCGAGGGCGCGTTCGCGGTATTCCTTTTCGAAGCGGGAGCGTTGGCTGGGGAGGCGCATGAGGCGATCGAGGACATTGCGGCGGATCTCCCAGATTTCGGAGGGTTCGAGGGCGGCGAGGTCGGCGGCGCGTGGGGCGCCACTGAGGCAAGACATTTCGCCGGCGATGATATTTTTGGGGGAGAGTTGGAAGCGGACGATGGGGGGGAGTTGGCGATTGGGGGATTTTTTTTCGGCGGAGGAAGTGGGGTAGACGGAGACTTCGAGGCGGCCGGATTTGATAATGAAAGCGGTATTGCCGGCATCGCCTTGGTGGCAGATGACTTCACCTGGGGCGAGGGATCGTTTGGTGGCGAGGCCTTGTTGCCAGAGGAGGAATTTCGGGGGGATGCCAGCGAAGAGGGGGTCATCGATGAGATCGGTGGCGGTGAGGGGTTGGGAGTGGGAGGAATGTTTGGGGGTTTTGAGATGGGCGACGGGTTTGAAGGTGATGGCGGAGGTTGGGCAGGAGACCATGCATTCGCCGCATTGGACGCAGGAGGAGGAGCCCATGGGATCATTGAGATCGAAGCTGACGCCGGCGGTGGCGCCTTTGCCGGTGCGACCGAGGACATCGTTGCCTTTGACTTCACCGCAGGCGCGGACGCAGCGGTCGCAGAGGATGCAGGCGGAGTGATCGACGATGAAAACGGGGGAAGAGTCATCGAAAGAGCGGCGGCCGATTTGGGGTGGAGCTGGTGGGGCTGGGAGGGAGAGTTCGGCTAATTGGAGGCGTTCGGCGATGGCGCCGCATTTGGAGGCGACTTTGGCGAGTTCGTTGTGGGGGGCGAGTTCGGCGGTGAGCGCTGGAGCTGGGGCGGGTTTGAGGTGATCGGCGGTGAGGAGTTCGGCGACGACTTTGACGGCTTGGCGGACGCGATCGCCGTCGCGGCCTGGATCTTCGATGGTGAAGACTTCCATGCCATCTTTGACGGGGTGTTGGCAGGCGGGGAGGAGTTTGCGTTCGGCGGCGCGTTGGCCTCTTTTTTGGCCATAAATCTGGACGACGCAGAGTCGGCAGACGGCGACTGGGGTCATGTGAGGTTGGTGGCAGAGGATGGGGATGGGGATTTTGGCTTCGTCGCCTGGTTGGCGGACATAGAGTTGAACGGCGGCGTCGTAGATCGTGGTGTAGTGAGGGGTGGTGAGGCCATCGAGATCGACGAGGACATTGCCGTTGGCGTCTTTGAGGGGGACGGCGAGGGGGACGGTGACGGGGGAGCCATCGATTTGGAGAGTGATGGTTTTTTCGTAATCGGATTCGGTGGGGGCATCGAGGCGGACGAGTTGGCCATTGAGATCGCGACTGAAGAGGCCTTCGTCGTCGTCGCGAAGGAAGAGATTGTGGATGAGATCGTCGGGGTCTGGCATTAGGAGAGGCTTTCGTTGGGGGAGTTTAGGAGGTAAGCGGCGAGGTCATTGGGGAAGAAATTGGCGACTGTGCGGAGGGGGACGGGGACGGAGCGACCGAGGCCACAGATGGAGGCGAGTTCGATGGCTTTGCCGAGTTCATTGATGAGGGGGAAGAGTTGATTTTGCCAATGGAGGGCGGTGATTTTTCCTTCGAGGAGGTGGGTGGCGATGGAGACAAATTTTTGGGAACCGAGGCGACAGGGGACGCATTTGCCGCAGGATTCGCTGCGAAAGAACTCGAGGGAATTGAGGGCTTCTTCGGCCATATTGCGGCCTTCGGCGTAGATGACGATCCCGGCGCCGAGGGCTTGGGTGGGGCTGAGGGCGCGGAAGAGATTGAGTTCGAGTTCGAGGTCGAGGAGATCGAGTTCGGTGGCCTCTGGGGAGAAGCCGCGTCTGGCGGCGAGGGCGAGCCACTGTTTATTTTTGGTGTGATCGCGGGGGAGACCGGCGGTGGCGGTGAGTTTAGCGGGGAGGAAGCCACCGGAGGGGCCTGAAGGGGCGACGGCTTTGAGGGGGAGATCGTGGAGGATGCCGGCGCAGAACTGGGGGTGGGTGAGGAGTTCGCGGAGAGTGAGGCCCATGGGGACTTCGTAGACGCCGGGTTTTTTGACGTCTCCGGAGACGGAGAAGATGCGGGAGCCTTTCCAGGTGTTGGTGCCGGAATCGGCGTAGGATTTGCCGGAGCGGGTGATGATGAACGGGGCCCAGGCGAAAGTTTCGACATTGCTGACGAGGGTGGGGAGATCGAGGAGGCCATTGGTCTCGAGTTTGGGGGGCATATTGCGGGGTTCGCCCCGGCGATCGGACATGGCCTCGATGAGGGCGGATTGTTCGCCGCAGATGTAGCCGCCTGGGGAAGCGAAGACGGAGACGGGGAAGGGGCGACCGAGGACGGAGGCGGTATTTCCGCAGAGGCCGAGGGATTCGGCGCGGAGGATTTCGGCTTGGCAGGCGGCGATTTGTTCGTGGTATTCGTGGCGAATGTAGATGAAGCCTTGGGAGGCTTCGGTGAGTAAACCGGCGAGGATGACGCTTTCGACGATCAGATGGGGGAGGCGGAGGAGGAGTTCGCGATCTTTGAAAGTGCCTGGTTCGCTTTCGTCGCCGTTGACGACGATGAAGGCGCGATCGTCTTCTTTTCTGCGGCGGGCGACGCGGACGGCGTCGCGGACATCGCGCCATTTTTGGATGGCGGGAATGCCTGCGCCGCCCATGCCGCGGAGGTCCCCGGCTTTGAGTTCTTCGAGGAGGGGATCGGCCCAACCGCCGAGGGTAGGTCCTTGAGCCCAAGCGGTTTCGGTTTGCCAATCGAGGACGGCATTGTTGACGTCGTCGTCGGTGATTTGGCGATGATCGGTCTGGCCGACGGCGGCGCTGCGGAAGGATTCGAGGCGACCGAGGGACCAGGAGGATTGGGAGTGGAGGAAAGTGGTGGCGTTGGAGAGAGAAGCATCGCGAGCGGCGAGGGCTTGGCGAACGGCGAGATAATCGGGAGTTTTTCCTGAGTAAGGATCGACACGCCAGGAAGCGGTATTGATGGGGAGATCGGCATCGTGATCGGAGTGGGGGAGAGAGCCGGTGGCGAGGGATTGGGCGATGGTGGCGCGGAGATTTTCGGTGGAGCGAGCGAGGAGATAATGGTCGTGGCCGCCGTCTTTGAGGGAGAGGGAGACGGCGGGGGCGCGATCGCAGCGACCGAGGCAGGAGACGCCTTGGACGGTGACGGAGTCGCCTGAGGAGGAAGCGAGATCGGCGAGGAGTTGAGCGGAGCCGGACATTCGGCAAGCCATATCGCGGCAGACGCGAACGGTAACAGGTTTGGGCAGAGAGAGTTGGAAGTGGGGGAAGAAACTGGCGACGGCTTGGATTTTGGCGAGGGGGATTTGGGAATCTTTGGAGAAGCGTTCGAGGGCTGGGCGTTGGAGGTACCCGAATTCCTTTTGGATGCGGTGGAGTTCGGGGACGATGACTGGGTTATAAAAAGGGTGCGAGGAAGTCATCGTGGATCAGAAAGGATTACGGCGAGAAACTGGGGAATAAGGAGGCTAAAACTAGAGTGGGGTCAAATTGAAATTGTGGGGAGAGGGGGTGGAGGTTCGAGGAAGCTATGGGCGCAGAGTTTGGCGTAGGTGCCACCGAGGGCGAGGAGTTCGTCGTGGCGACCGCGTTCGACGATCCGGCCGTGTTCGAGGACGAGGATTTGGTCGGCGTGGCGGACGGTGGAGAGGCGGTGAGCGATGACGAAGCTGGTGCGTTGGACCATGAGGCGGTCGAGGGCTTCTTGGATGAGGCGTTCGGTGTGGGTATCGACGCTGGCGGTGGCTTCATCGAGGACGAGAATGGGGGGATCTTTGAGGAGAGCGCGGGCGATGGAGACGCGTTGTTTTTCGCCGACGCTGAGTTTGACGCCGCGTTCTCCGACGACCGTGCTGAGGCCTTCGGGGAGGCGATCGACGAATTCGCGGGCGTTGGCGGAGGAGAGGGCGGAGAGGAGTTGGTCGTCGGTGGCGCGGGGATTTCCGAGGAGGAGATTTTCGCGGATGGAGCCATTGAAGAGGAAGCTTTCTTGGGTGACCATCCCGATGGCGGAGCGGAGGGAATTTTTGGAGAAGGAGCGGAGGGGGCGTTGATCGATGAGGATTTCGCCGTCATCGAATTCGTAGAAGCGGGTGAGGAGGTGAACGAGCGTGGATTTCCCGGCGCCGGTTTGGCCGACGAGGGCGATGGTTTGGCCTCGTTGGGCGTGGAGCGAGATGTGATGGAGGACGGGGAGGGCGGAGGAGTAAGCGAAGCTAACATTTTTAAATTCCACATCGCCAGCGACTTGGGTGGGATCATCTGGGGTGGAGGAGCCTGGTTCTGCTGGGGTATCGAGGATTTCGAAGACGCGTTCACCGGCGGCGCGGCCTGCTTGGACGAGTTGATTGAGGGAGTGGAGTTTAGCGACGGGATCGTAGAGGGCGCCGACGAGCCAGAGGACGGCGACGAGATCGCCGACGGTCATTTGTTGATGGAGAACGGCTTGGCCGCCGAAGCCGACGACGAGGACGGCGCCGCAAGCGCCGAGGAAGCTCATGGTGGGATTGTAGAGCGCCCAGACTTTCATGACGCGGAGGGTGGTTTGGCGGAGTTGATGGCTGACGGAGTTGAAGCGGGAGTGTTCTTCGTTTTCGCGGACGTAGGTTTTGATTTGGCGGATGCCTGCGAGGTTATCGTGGAGGAGCGCGTTCATCGCGGAGGAGGCTTTGCGTTGGAGCCGGTAGCGTGCGGGAGCGGTGAGGGTGTAGAGGAGGGCGCCGGCGATGAGGAAGGGGATGGGGGCGAGGGCGAGCCAAGCGAGGTGAACATTGTAGGAGAAGAGCATGGCGGCGACGATGACGATTTGGAGGAGGGCGATGACCCCGCCTTCGATGCCGTCGATGAGAACCCGTTCTACGGCAGTGACATCCTCGAGGAGGCGGGTCATGATATCGCCGGTGGAGCGATTATCGAACCAGGTGAGGGGGAGGTGTTGGATGTGGGCGTAGAGGTCGCTGCGGAGGTCAAAAATGACCTGTTGTTCGAAGGTATTATTGAGGACGATGCGGAGGCCGTTGAGGGCATCGCGGATGAAAAAAGCGGAGGCGGCGATGACGACGAGAGTGGTGAGGCGATCGCCGCGGCCGGCGCGGATGTCATCGATGATGATTTGGGTGACCTTAGGGAAGACCACTACCATGAGAGTGGTGAGAACGGCACAGAGCATCATACCCGAGGCCATCCAAGGGTAGCGACGGACATAGGCAAAGACGCGAAGAGTGGTTTTCATGTGGAAACTCAGACAATGCCCTGAGGTGAGCGGGAAGCAAACCGCAGAGTTGTTTGGGGGGTGATGGGCGGCTTACTTAAGGTGCTCGGGATTCAAGGCTTGGAGGGCTTTGGGAATGAACCGGCCATTTTGGCGGATGAGTTTTCCGTCGAAGTGAATGGTCCCGCCGCCGTAATCTTCGCGTTGGATGCTGACGAGATCCCAGTGGACTTGGGAGCGGTTGCCGTTTTCGGTTTGTTCGTAGCACTGGCCTGGGGTGAAGTGGAAAGAGCCGTTGATTTTCTCGTCGAAGAGAATATCGCGCATGGGGTGAAGAATGTGGGGGTTGAAGGCGATGGCAAATTCGCCGATGAAACGGGCGCCGGGGTCGCTATCGAGGATGGCGTTGAGTTTGTCGGGGTGATTGGCGGTGGCGTGGATGATTTTGCCGTCTTTGAATTCGAGGCGGACTTGGTCGAAGGCGACGCCTTGATAGATGCTGGGGGCGTTGTAGGTGATGTGGCCTTGGACGGAGTGGCGGACGGGGGCGGTGAAGACCTCGCCATCGGGGACATTGTAGCAGCCGCCGCTGGTTTGGGTGGGGATGCCTTTGATGGAGAATTGGAGATCGGTGCCTGGGCCTTTAATTTCGACGAGATCGGTATCGTTCATCACGGCTTGGAGGGCGGCCATGCCTGGTTCCATTTTGGAGTAATCGAGGGTGCAAACGGTGAAGTAAAAGTCTTCGAAGGCCTCGGTGCTCATGCCGGCGCTTTGGGCCATGGAAGGGGTGGGCCAGCGGAGGACGCACCAGCGGGTTTTTTTGACTCGCCAGTCGAGGACGGCCTTCATGCGTTTTCCGACGAGCTTCATTTGGGCCGCTGGGACATCGCTCATTTCGGTGATGTTATCGCCTCCGCGGAAGGCGATGTAGGCGTCCATTTTTTTGATGAGGGCGAGTTGAGTGGCGGCGTGGATGGCGAGGTGTTCCTCTTGGGCGCCCCGATGCATTTCGCGGGTGACTCTGGCTTGGTGAGTTTGGACAAAGGGGATGGCGCCTGCGTTGCGGGCGGCACGGACGAGAGCCACGGTCATTTGGGGCGGGATATCGAAGGCGTCGATGAGGACCTTTTCTCCTGGTTGGAGTTTGGTGGAGAAGTG
>Ga0114970_10002621_pt1 | contig 13442 bp, 11 predicted proteins | sample M_140205_XF_Meta_FD_87030 | JGI IMG/M metagenome (GOLD analysis project Ga0114970, IMG submission 87030) | Freshwater microbial communities from Lake Montjoie, Canada to study carbon cycling - M_140205_XF_MetaG | ecosystem: Environmental > Aquatic > Freshwater > Lake | place: Lake Montjoie... | reverse complement strand
GGCGAAGCGAAGCTGGGCACGGCAAGAGGGGCCAGGCAAGCGACAACGGTGAGGCTAGCCACCACAAAGGCGCGCCGAAACTGGTTAGTACCGCTCACCCTGTCAGCGTAGGTGACCCGTAGGGCTGTGGCCGGCTAGACGCGAATACGCTGAAGACATGGATTTGCCAGTATCCGCGCCCACACTGAACACTGACCTGGACGCTCCCGCCCTCGCGGATTGGCGAGCCTTGGTCAACAAGGTTTTAGACCGTTCCGGGTCGCTTGACAGTGCTGGACTAGACCGCGCCTTCGCGCGACGATTGACCACCACCACGGCCGAGGGCGTGACCCTGTCACCGCTGTACACGCACGCTGACGAAGTTCCTGAACGAGCCACCCCTGGGTCAGCACCCTTTACCCGAGGCGCCACCGCAGCTGGCTCGGTCATTGCTGGTTGGGATGTTCGTGCCCTCCATGCGGATGCAGATGCGAGCGCCACTCAGGCTGCTGTCTTGACTGACCTCGAAGGTGGAGCGACGTCACTGTGGCTCAAACTCGGTACAGATGCGATCGCGATTTCTGACCTTCCTACGATTCTTGAGCCGGTTTTGCTCGACCTTGCAGCGGTGGTTTTGGACGCAGGCGATGACGCGATTGCTGCTGCGCACGCGCTTGAGGAAATCTGGTCCGCACGGGGACTAGAGCCCCAACAAGTCAGCGGAAACTTCGGGTTCGACCCGCTGGGCCAAGCCGCACGCAATGGCACCAGTCCTGATCTGATTCCTACCGTTGGATTTGCTGTAGCAAGCGCCGAGCGATTTGCTCATGTGCGTTCTTTTGTTGCTGATGGATTGTTCATGCACGAGGCGGGCGCGACCGATGCACAGGAATTAGCCGGTGTCATTGCGATGGGGACCGAGTACGTGCGTGCCCTTGTTGATGCAGGGCTGAGTGTGGATTTGGCTTTTGCCCAGGTGGAGTTTCGTCTGAGTGCAACGGCAGACCAGTTCGCCACGATTGCCAAATTGCGTGCTGCACGCCAGTTGTGGTCGCGCGTTGCCGAGGTCTGTGGCGTCCAACAAGATGCGGTAGCCGGTGCCGGTGCCATGCGTCAACACGTGGTGACGTCCTGGTCGATGCTGAGCCGTCGCGATCCTTGGGTCAACTTGTTGCGAGGCACGGTCGCCGCATTTGGTGCGGGTGTGGGCGGAGCGCAAAGCGTGACCGTTTTGCCCTTTGATGCGGCTCTAGGTTTGCCGGATTCGATGGCTCGCCGCTTGGCGCGCAACACCAGTGCATTGCTCATTGAAGAGTCGCATGTGGGTCGGGTCGTTGATCCGGCTGGCGGTTCATGGTTTGTCGAGAATCTGACGCAAGAAGTTGCGGAGGCGGCTTGGGCCTTGTTTGCCGCCACCGAAGGTCGTGGTGGTTTTACCGCGGACTTAGCCTCCGGACACCTGGCATCGTCGTTGGCGCAATCAGCGCATGAACGTTCGGTGCGGATTGCTCATCGCCGCGATCCCTTGACCGGTGTGAGTGAGTTCCCCGATGTCCACGAAACTCCTCTCGTGCGTAAGGCCGTGTCCCCACCCGCACCGCGCGGATTACCTCGAGTGCGTTACGCCGAAGGATTTGAAACCCTGCGAGATCGCTCGGATGCTGCACCTGAACATCCCCGCGTGGTTTTGGTTGCCATCGGTGACGTGTCTGACTACACCGCTCGCACGACATTCGCCAAAAACTTCTACGAAGCGGGCGGAATTCGCGCCGAGACGATCGCCTTTGCTCAAAGTGCCCGCGCTGAAATCACGGCGACTGGTCTGGCCTGCATTTGCTCTAGCGATGCTGTTTACGCTGACCAAGCTGTTGCCGTTGCACAGACGTTGACCGAATGGGGCATCAAGCAAGTTCACTTGGCTGGCCCTGGTGGCGAGCTGAAAGATGCCTTGACGCAAGCCGGAGTGAGCGTTTTCGTTTCGCTTGGCGTGGATGTCATCGATGTCCTGACCGCGGCCCTGGATGAATTGGGAGTGGCCAAGTGAGCGCACAATCAATTCCGAATTTCGCCGAAGTCTCGTTGCGTGCGGGCGCCGATAGTGTGGATGCTGATCGCTGGCGCATCGACGTAGCGCAGGAAACCGGTCAGCCCGTCGAGGAACTCACCTGGTCAACGCCGGAAGGCATTGATGTGCGCCCGTTGTACCTCGCAACTGATCGCGAAGGCTTGGGGTTCGTTGACTCCCTGCCCGGCATCGCTCCTTTTGTGCGTGGCCCGTATCCCACGATGTATGTCAATCAGCCATGGACCATTCGCCAATATGCAGGATTTTCCACGGCCGAAGCCTCGAATGCGTTTTATCAACGCAATCTTTTAGCCGGTCAAAAGGGACTCAGCGTTGCCTTTGACCTTGCTACGCACCGCGGCTACGACTCGGATCATCCACGCGTTGCCGGTGATGTCGGCATGGCCGGTGTTGCCATCGATTCGATCCTCGATATGCGTCAACTCTTCGACGGCATTCCGCTGGACAAGATGTCGGTGTCCATGACGATGAACGGTGCGGTGTTGCCGATCTTGGCACTGTTCGTGGTTGCGGGCGAAGAGCAAGGTGTCGCGCCCGAAGACCTTGCGGGCACGATTCAAAATGACATTCTCAAAGAGTTCATGGTCCGCAACACCTACATCTATCCGCCAGCAGCGTCGATGCGAATCATTTCGGATATCTTCACGTACGCCTCGGAGAAGATGCCGAAATTTAACTCCATCTCGATCAGTGGTTATCACTTGCAAGAAGCTGGTGCTACTGCTGACCTGGAATTGGCCTACACCTTGGCCGATGGCGTCGAATACGTTCGCGCAGGAATTGCTGCTGGACTCGATGTCGATGCCTTTGCGCCACGGTTGTCCTTCTTCTGGGGCATTGGGATGAACTTCTTTATGGAAGTTGCCAAGATGCGCGCGGCGCGACTGGTGTGGACTCGCTTAATGGAGCAGTTCGAGCCGAAGAACCCCAAGTCACTGTCTTTGCGAGCGCACTGCCAGACATCAGGCTGGTCATTGACCGCTCAAGATGTCTTTAACAACGTGGGTCGAACCTGCATTGAAGCCATGGCCGCTACTCAAGGTCACACTCAGTCGTTGCACACAAACGCCCTAGACGAAGCACTCGCGTTGCCGACGGATTTCAGTGCTCGCATTGCGCGTAATACGCAGTTGTTCTTGCAGCAGGAATCGGGAACGACGCGCGTCATTGATCCCTGGGGCGGCTCGTACTACGTCGAACGCTTGACTGCTGATCTGGCCCAGCGAGCCTGGGATCACATCCAGGAAGTTGAAGCAGCTGGTGGCATGACCAAGGCCATTGAAGCCGGAATTCCTAAGTTGCGCGTGGAAGAAGCAGCGGCTCGGACCCAAGCGCGCATTGACTCTGGTCGTCAGCCTGTCATCGGTGTGAATAAGTACCGCTTGCTCGAGCCCGAGAACATCGATGTACTGAAGGTCGAAAACGCTGATGTGCGAGCCCAGCAAATCGCGAAATTGGCCAAGCTCCGCAGCGAACGCGACGAGGCCGCTTGCCAGGCCGCGTTGGCTCGAATGACGGCTGCGGCCGCGCAAGAAAGTACCGATTTTGAGCACAACCTGCTGGCGGTATCCATCGATGCAGCCCGAGCGGGCGCCACGGTGGGCGAAATGAGCGACGCGCTCGAGGCCGTTTTTGGTCGTCACACTGCTTCAATCCGTACGATCTCAGGTGTGTACAGCAGCGAAGTGGGCAAGTCCGATCTCGTGAGTGCTCTGCGCGAGCGCACCGATGCTTTTGCACAGGCGCAAGGACGACGCCCGCGCATCTTGGTGGCCAAGATGGGCCAAGACGGTCACGACCGCGGCCAAAAGGTCATTGCCACAGCCTTTGCCGACCTCGGATTCGATGTTGATGTCGGCCCGTTGTTCCAAACACCGGCCGAAGTTGCTGCGCAGGCTGCTGAGTCTGACGTCCACGTCGTGGGTGTTTCCTCGCTCGCCGCTGGTCACCTGACGCTGGTTCCCGAGCTGAAGGCAGAACTTGCCAAGGTCGGACGTGGCGACATCTTGATCGTGGTCGGTGGCGTCATTCCGCCACAAGACTTTGATGAGTTGTATGCCGCGGGTGCTGTGGCGATCTATCCGCCAGGAACGGTGATCGCTGAAGCCGCTGGTGATTTACTCAACGAACTCGATCGCAGTCTTGAGGCCACTTCCTCGTGACAGCCGATGCGCCTTTGACCCTCGACGACTATGTCGCCGGGATTCGAAAGTGCGACCGTACGGTGATCGGCAAAGCGCTAACACTGGTCGAGAGCACTCGCCTGGACCATCGCGAGTTAGCTCAACAGTTGGTAGCGGCTTTGTTGCCGTTTACTGGCAAGGCCCAACGCATTGGCATCACCGGTGTTCCCGGCGCGGGTAAGTCCACGCTGATTGACACGCTGGGTTCCCATTTGACCGGTGCCGGGCACCAGGTCGCCGTGCTCGCCGTCGATCCGTCATCAACGCGCAGTGGCGGTTCCATTCTTGGTGACAAGACACGGATGGAAAGACTCTCGATTGATCCACAGGCCTTTATTCGTCCCTCCCCGACATCGGGAACCTTGGGTGGAGTCACACGAGCCACCCGTGAAGCCATGGCTGTTGTCGAAGCGGCTGGGTTTGATGTGGTTTTAGTGGAAACGGTGGGAGTGGGTCAATCCGAAACTGCTGTGGCCAACATGGTGGATTGCTTTGTTGTCTTGATGCTCGCGCGGACTGGGGATCAGTTGCAAGGGATCAAGAAGGGCGTTCTCGAACTCGCGGATGTCATCGCGGTCAATAAAGCCGATGGCGAAAACGCAACAGAAGCCTCACGCGCGGCGCGGGAGTTGTCCGATGCGATGCATCTGATTCAGCCTCCCGATGCGATTTGGCAGCCGTTGGCTCTGACGTGCAGTGCTTTGACCGGGGATGGTGTGGAGAAACTATGGGCTGAGGTGCAACGCCACCATGCCGTCATGGACGAAGCGGGCCAGATCCAGGACCGGCGGGCTCGTCAGCAAGTCGACTGGATGTGGTCGATGGTTAATGAGCAGTTACTGAGTCGTTTGCAGTCCTCAGAAGCAGTGCGACAGATCGCTGACCGAGTCCAAGATGATGTGCGAACAGCCAAGACAACAGCGAGTCTGGCCGCTGCGGAAATTCTTAAGGCGTTCGATAGTTAGTAGCGCTGCGAGCTAGGCGAAAGCGTCCTACTTGCGAAACGGGTCGCTGGGTGGTGGTGCGGTCAAGTCCGCACGAGGGCACGTGGCCAAGGTGATGTCAGCGCTGGCGAGGGCCTCATCGCAAATTCCGTCGACAGTCCAGCCGCTGGTGATGCCATATTCGGTAGCAGTGACTTTATAAATCGTGATTTGTCGTCGTGCAGGGGTGTCGTACATGACGGCGATGGAGCCGATGAGTTCAGCCGAACCTCGTGTGCCGTCTGCACCATCCCACGGGCGGTCGTAGCGTTGCCACAGGGAGGTCGTGGCATTCCACACGCCACCAAAGGCCACATCCAGTCGTTCAAGTTCCTTAACGACGATAAGAGCCAAACGCTCATCCAAGACCGCAGCCGGTCGGATGATCCGGGTGTCATCGGAAATCACGTATGCCTCCATTCCTTATTCATCGGCAGATCGGGCGTAAACCTAAATCTTAGGTGCCTAGAGACTGACAGGGGCGGTTTCGCAGGGCGAGGACGTAATCAGCCGGTGCACCAGCGGCCTCAGCAGCGTCGGCCATGATCCCTAGGTAGCGAGCCGAGGGCAGTCCTCCCTCATAGGCATCCAGCACGTAGAGCCAGGCCACCAGCTCTTGATTGATCCCTTGGACCCTGACCCGCAATTTGCGGTACAGGCCGGTCTCGGCCCCTTCCCAGTGGTCGAGAGCCTGCTCATCGGCCTTGGGGACGTCGTAGAGCATCACGAAGACGTGATCGTCGGGGTCTTCGACCACGGTGGCGAGCGCGCCCTCCCAGCCCAAATCCTCGCCACCAAAGGTCAAGCGCCACCCCTGCAACCACCCAGATCCTGCGGGTGGGGAGTGCGGCGCGCGTTGGTGCATCTGTTGGGGATCCAGATTGGATCCATACGCTGCATAGAGGGTCACGTGGGAACGATAGTAGGCACAGGGGAGAATGTGGGCTTGTGACATCAGTTGTGATCATCGGTGGCGGCCCGGGTGGGTACGAAGCCGCCTTGGTTGCGGCCCAATTAGGTGCGCAGGTCACCCTGATTGACGCCTACGGGATTGGCGGATCGGCTGTTTTGACCGACTGCGTACCCAGCAAGGCGCTCATCGCCACCGCTGAGGTGGTCACCATGGCGGCTGAGTCCGGTGACCTGGGTGTGCGGATCAATGGCCAAGCACCCGTGCCAGGCGTGGTCCATATCGACATGGCGTTGGTCAATGGTCGGGTAAAAAAGCTCGCAGCCGCGCAGTCGCAGGACATCGAACAATCGTTGCGCACCGCAGGAGTGACTCTCATTCATGGTCGCGCGCGGTTGGTTGCGCGAAATCGCGTGAGCGTCAGCGGCAGTGGCAGTGGCAGTGGCAGTGGCAGTGGCAGTGTCGATGGGGACGAGATCGACACCGACGTGATCTTGTTAGCAACCGGTGCGCGTCCGCGAGTGGTGTCCGGAGCCGAACCCGATGGTGAACGCATTCTTACGTGGGAACAAATCTATGATCTGCCCGAACTTCCCACCAAGCTCATTGTCGTCGGATCAGGTGTGACTGGTGCCGAGTTGGCGTCCGCCTACAACGCACTGGGTAGCGAAGTGGTCTTGGTGTCGTCGCGAGATCGAGTTCTGCCCGGCGAAGATGCGGATGCCGCCGCAGTCATTGAAGATGTATTTCGCCGCCGTGGCATGCAGGTGTTAAGTAACGCGCGTGCCGAGTCAGTGACGCGTACCGACCAAGGTGTTCGGGTGGTGTTGCAATCCGGCGAAGTCCTCGAGGGCTCGCACGCCTTGATGGCCGTGGGATCGGTTCCCAACACCGGTGACTTAGGGCTCGCAGACGTTGGCGTTCGGTGCGATCCAGCGGGGTTTATCGCCACTGATCGCGTCTCGCGTACCTCGGTGCAGGGAATTTATGCTGCGGGCGATTGCACCGGAGTGTTGATGCTGGCCTCTACTGCAGCAATGCAGGGCCGCATTGCGATGCGCCATGCGATTGGTGATGCTGTGGTCCCACTGGATCTCAAGGGTGTGTGTGCCAACGTGTTCACAGACCCAGAGATTGCGACCGTGGGCTGGTCTCAAAGTGATGTTGATGCCGGACTCATCGATGCGACATCGGTGCACCTGCCGTTAGCAACTAATGCGCGCGCGAAGATGGTGGGTCTTGAAGACGGTTTCGTCAAACTCTTTTGTCGCCCAGGTACAGGAATTGTGATCGGCGGAGTTGTCGTTGCGCCCAAAGCCAGTGAGTTGATTTATCCCATCGCGATAGCGGTCGATCAACAACTCAGCGTGGACCAGATCGCTAATTCATTTACCGTGTATCCGTCGATGACCGGATCAATCGCCGAAGCAGCACGTCGCCTGCACTTGCGTTCCTAGACAGACAAAAGCCCGACACCGATGAGGGTGCCGGGCTTTTGCTTGAGTGGTTACGCGGCGATTTCCTCGCGGTTGAGCTGGCGGTAGACGTTGGCAATAAATAGCGCCGCGAAGGGCAGCGCCACCAAGGTCAAGATGCCGAAGAGGAAAGTTCCCACCAATGCCGTGATGCCGCTGATGATGGTCATCAACAGCACAGGCACGAAGTTCTTGGTGGCGGCTTCGTAGGACGCCTTCAGTGCGTCACCGACGGACATGCCCTTATCCAGCGCGTAAAACGGCGCCAGCTGAAACAGGAAGGCGGCGATAATGCCAGGAATAACACACAGGACCAGACCAATCCCAATGAGCAAGCCATAGACAATGGCCACGGCTATGTACTTGCCGAGGTTTTCGCCCGTGGTGAGATTGTCAAAACCTGGTGTTTGACCTTGCGTGGTCTTCAATGCAGCCCGGTAGATACCAATAGTGGCGATCCACGCCAAGACACCAAACACGATCGCGGTAATCAGCGAAGCGGTGATGCTGGTAGCAAAGGAGGCAACGCATGGTCCGTTAGTGACAATTGATTGCCCATCGACGACGATGGTGTTGTTGCAGCTTGAACCGGTCAGGGAGTTGAGAATTCCCTTTTGGACCAGGCTCCCAACGAAACGAATGACAAACACCACGGCTGCTAGAGCAATCAAAATGACAGCGTTAGAGCCAAACTTGTTAATCGCCCACGAGAAGGCTGCACCGATGTCCACGGAACTTGCGCCACCAGCTGATCCGCTACCGGAACCGCCGTAGGCAGGTGGGGGTGGTGGGGGTGGTGGGGGAGTCCCACCGGCTGGCGGCACGGGCGGGGTAGGCGGAGTTACACCTTCATCTGGTTGATCGGTCACGATCGACACCTTTCATGGTGGGAGTGCGTCTTCCCATCATGCGGTGTGAAGTGCAGTTTTTGAGGTAATGGAGCGCAGTTCAGGTCAAATGGCAGGCGTAAAAGTGCGAAAAGGCCACTTTTGGGCTGGTCAGTGTGCGCCTAGTCCTTGATTTCACACAGCACAGCGCCCGCAGACACGGTGGCTCCGACTTCAGCAGCAAGTCCGGTAATGGTTCCTGCCTTGTGTGCGTTGAGTGGCTGTTCCATCTTCATGGCTTCGAGAACTACAACGAGGTCACCCGCAGCAACCGTTGCGCCTTCTTCGACAGCCAGCTTGACGATGGTTCCCTGCATTGGTGAGGTCAAAGAGTCGCCACTGGCTGCGGCGGAAGCTTTGCCACCGCCACCACGCTTAGTGGGTTTCTTAGAACCACGGCTACTTGAGGTGGTGCTGCCAAGACCTGCAGGAACCGAAATCTCGACACGCTTTCCGCCGACTTCAACCGTCAGTGTCTCGCGATCCGTGGGCTCTGGGCTTTCAGCCAGTGTGCCGCTGTAAGCAGGAATCTGGTTGTCAAACTCGGTTTCAATCCAGCGGGTGTGCACCACGAATGACGCATTGGGGTCGGCTGGGGCAAAGTCAGGTTCATTGACCACTGCGCTGTGGAAGGTCAGGGCGGTAGGAATACCGTCGACGACGAATTCGGCCAGGGCGCGACGAGAACGCTCCAGTGCTTGCTGACGAGTAGCGCCGGTCACGATCAGCTTCGCCAACAGGGAGTCAAAGTTTCCGCCGATGACGTCACCTTGGATAAATCCAGCATCGAGGCGAACGCCAGGACCGCTCGGGGGTTCCCACGTGAGCAAGACTCCAGGAGCGGGCAAGAAGTTGCGGCCTGGGTCTTCGCCGTTGATGCGGAATTCAATCGAGTGGCCAGTGACGGTGGGGTCGTCATAACCCAGGACTTCGCCGTCGGCAATGCGGAATTGCTCACGGACCAGGTCCAGGCCGGTGACTTCCTCACTCACGGGGTGTTCCACCTGCAGGCGGGTGTTGACCTCAAGGAATGAAATGGTGCCGTCTTGGCCGACCAGGAACTCGCACGTTCCGGCACCGTAGTAGCCCGCTTCGCGGATGATGGCCTTGGACGCGGTGTACAACTCCTCGTTCTGGGCATCGGTAAGGAACGGGGCGGGAGCTTCTTCAACCAGTTTTTGGTGGCGACGTTGCAATGAGCAGTCGCGCGTAGAGACCACAACCACGTTTCCGTGTTGGTCAGCCAGGATTTGGGTCTCGACGTGGCGGGGGCGATCAAGGTAGCGCTCAACAAAGCATTCGCCGCGGCCGAACGCTGCGACGGCCTCGCGAACTGCTGATTCAAACAATTCCGGAATCTCTTCGATGGTTCGCGCGACTTTCAGACCGCGTCCACCGCCACCAAAGGCAGCTTTAATGGCAATGGGCAAGCCATGTTCGTTGGCAAAGGCCACGACTTCGTCAGCGTTCTCAACAGGGCCTGGCGTACCTGCGACCAGCGGAGCGCCGGCCCGTTGCGCGATGTGGCGTGCCTTGACCTTGTCACCCAAGCCATCAATGGCGCTGGGGGGAGGACCGATCCAGGTTAAGCCTGCGTCGATAACCGCTTGAGCGAAAGCTGCGTTCTCACTAAGAAATCCATAGCCAGGGTGAACGGCATCGGCACCACTGGTCTTGGCTACATCAAGTAACTTCTCAATGACGAGGTAAGTCTCTGCCGCAGTTGCTCCGTTCAGTGCGTATGCCTCGTCGGCTGCCTTGACGTGCTGGGCATCGCGATCGGGATCGGCGTAAACGGCCACACTGGTCAGGCCAGCGTCGCGACAGGCACGCGCCACTCGGATAGCGATTTCGCCACGGTTAGCAATGAGAACCTTGCGCACGGTCGAACCCTTCGATTGTGGAGCCTTGCATTGCACACAGCCACTTCAGTCTAGGCAACCGGCCAGTAACAAAGCGTCAGACCCTCGGGGTCAGGTCACCTGGGGTGTGCTCAGGGGGTGGCTTGGGTCCACAGATCAGTCCAGCGCACACCGAGCTGGCGCAGCAACGTGCGCAACAGGGGTAGCGAGAGGCCGATCACGTTGGACGGGTCACCATCAATGCGACTGACAAACGGAGCGCTGAGGCCGTCCAAGGTGAATCCACCGGCGACATTGAGCGATTCGCCGGTGGCCAGGTAGGCCAAGACTTCGTCATCGTCTGGCATTCCAAAGTAGATAGTTGTTGAAGCCACCTCGTGCACCCACATTTGGCCCTGCACGTCAATGATCGTGTGGCCGGTGTGCAGGAACCCCGTGTTGCCACGCATGAACTGCCAGCGTCGCGCCGCATCTTCGAGATCAAGTGGCTTTCCTAATGCCTGGCCGTTGATCTGGAGCAAGCTGTCACACCCAATGACATAGGTGCGACGTTCATCAGAAGGGTCAAGTTGTGCTGCTACGGCTTGCGCTTTTGCCTGCGACAAAGCCAGCGCAATCTCGATGGGGGTGGCATCCGGTCCTAGGGCGATCGTGTGAGCCGTTTCGTTGACGCCACTGACCAGGGTGGAGTGCGGGATTCCGGCGTTACTGAGTAAGAGTGAGCGCGCAGGCGAAGCTGACGCCAAGACGATGCGTTTCATGAGCGCCGCGCGCTAGCCCGCCAAGCATGGGGCCCCGGTGTCAGGGGCGAGCGCAAAGCGTGACTGCGGTCATTCCACTGGGACGTGGTTTCTTCCTCTGCCACGCTTGCTTGCGGCCTCAGGACCACAGCAAGCACAGCAGCGAGTTCCTCCGGAGAGGGATCGCCGGAGATGACGCGGAGAACCTGTTCACTCATTACAGCGGGATGTTTCCGTGCTTGCGTGGTGGCAGCGAGGCCCGCTTGCTGCGCAGCGCGCGAAGTGCAGTTGTGACGCGCGCTCGAGTTTCTGACGGCAAGATGACTTCGTCCACGTACCCACGCTCACAAGCCACGTAGGGATTGCACAACGTGTCTTCGTAGTCGGTTTGAAGTTCAACCCGCTTGGCAGCTGGGTCAGAGGCATCAGCGAGTTCCTTGCGATACAAAATGTTGACGGCGCCTTGGGCACCCATCACGGCAATTTGTGCTGTTGGCCATGCCAGGTTGATATCGGCACCTAAGTGCTTCGAGCCCATCACGTCGTAAGCGCCACCGTAGGCCTTGCGAGTGATGACGGTGACCAACGGAACGGTGGCTTCGGCGTAGGCATAGATCAACTTCGCACCACGACGAATGATGCCATTCCACTCTTGGTCAGCACCTGGCAAGAAACCGGGTACATCAACGAAGGTGACAACGGGAACATTGAAGGCATCGCAGGTGCGCACAAATCGTGCTGCCTTTTCCGAAGCATCAATGTCGAGGCATCCTGCAAATTGCATCGGCTGGTTGGCAACGACACCCACGACGCGGCCCTCGACGCGGCCAAATCCGATCACGATGTTGGGAGCGAAAAGCGCTTGGACTTCCAGGAAGTCGCCGTCGTCCACCACGTGTTCAATGACCGTACGAATGTCATAGGGCTGATTGGCTGAATCCGGAATCAGCGTGTCCAGTTCACGGTCGATGTCGCTGATTCCTAAGTCCGATTCCTGCGGGTAGGAGGGGGCGTCGGAAAGGTTGTTGGATGGCAGGTGAGCCAGCAGACCCTTGACGTAGTCGATGGCATCTTCTTCGTCGGTTGCGCAGTAGTGGGCGTTGCCCGACTTGGTGTTATGGGTGCGAGCCCCGCCGAGTTCTTCCATCTGCACGTCTTCACCCGTAACCGTCTTAATGACGTCGGGTCCGGTGATGAACATGTGTGAAGTTTGATCAACCATCACGGTGAAGTCGGTGATCGCGGGGGAGTACACAGCGCCACCAGCACACGGCCCCAAGATTAGCGAAATCTGGGGGATGACTCCGGAAGCATGCACATTGCGCTTAAAGATTTCGGCGTATAAACCGAGAGCAACGACACCTTCTTGAATGCGTGCGCCACCAGAGTCGTTGATGCCAATCATCGGGCAGCCAGTCTTGAGCGCGAAGTCCATGACCTTGACGATCTTCTCGCCAAAGACTTCACCCAATGATCCACCAAAGACCGTGAAGTCTTGAGAAAAGACCGCAACGGGGCGGCCGTCGACCGTTCCGTATCCGGTGACGACACCGTCGCCGTAAGGACGGTTCTTTTCCTGGCCAAAGTTGATGGAGCGGTGGCGGGCCAACTCATCAAATTCAACGAAGGAGCCCTCGTCCATCAAGAGAGCGATGCGCTCACGCGCTGTCTTCTTGCCGCGGGCGTGCTGTTTCTCGATCGCGAGCTCTGAACCGGCATGGGTGGCCTGGTAGCGACGCCCCTCCAGATCGGCAATTTTTCCCGCTGTGGTGTGAATATCTACGGGGGATCCAGATTGATCCAGCCCTGCCGCCATGAGTCCTCCAAGCACGCGAATCGATACCTCCGTAGCCTAGCCACGTGGACGTAGATGCAGTGCAGCCCTGGCACGAGTTGCCCTTACCCGCCCCTTGGCGCCGGCTAGAGGTCGTGCCGAGCACACCGTCGACGCAAGATGCCGTGGTCGCCAGTGCTGGTAGCGACTCCGGAGTCGTAGTGGTTGCCACCGAGCAAACTTCTGGGCGGGGCCGTCTTGATCGAACCTGGACGAGCCCACCGGGCGCCGGACTGTGGTTTTCAGCGTTGTTGCGAACTCAGTGGCCCGTCGCGGATGTCGGCGTCGTGCCCTTGTTGTCGGCAGTTGCCATTGCCCGAACGCTTAACCAAGACTGTGGGCTTGCCTCGTCGGTGAAGTGGCCCAACGACGTCTTAGTCAACGACGCGAAAATTGCCGGCGTCCTGGTCCAGTTGGTGAACTCCGATTCCGTGGTGATTGGTGTCGGGATCAATACCTCGATGACGCTTGAACAGCGACCGATCACCACTGCGACGTCATTG
>Ga0114970_10002619_pt1 | contig 13443 bp, 13 predicted proteins | sample M_140205_XF_Meta_FD_87030 | JGI IMG/M metagenome (GOLD analysis project Ga0114970, IMG submission 87030) | Freshwater microbial communities from Lake Montjoie, Canada to study carbon cycling - M_140205_XF_MetaG | ecosystem: Environmental > Aquatic > Freshwater > Lake | place: Lake Montjoie... | reverse complement strand
AATTACCAATATTAAAAACTTAGTGGGTGTGTGGGAACAAGCACCCACCAAACCATTGCGTGGCAACGACCTTGCAAACCTTCCTTTAATTTCGGATGCATGGATTGCTATAGAAAATGGCATTATTGCCGACTACGGACAAGGCACACTCCCACATATATATAATGAGCTGCCGCACATAGATGCACAAGGCGGACATGTATTGCCCTGCTTCGTAGACTCGCACACACATATAGTATATGCTGCCAGCAGAGAACAAGAATTTGTATCGAGGATAAAAGGACAAAGCTATGAAGAGATCGCAGCCAATGGCGGTGGTATTCTTAACTCTGCCAAACGTGTTGCTAGTGCCAGTGAAGATGAATTATTTAAAAGTGCTTTTGAAAGATTAATACTTTGTGCAAATCAAGGAACGGGGGCCATAGAAATCAAAAGTGGCTATGGATTGAGTATTGAAAGTGAGCTGAAAATGTTGCGGGTTATTAAACGACTTAAAGATGTTTCACCCATCCCCATTAAATCTACTTTCCTTGGCGCGCACGCATTTCCATTGGAATACAAACAAAATCAACAGGTATATATTGATATTATAATAAATGAAATGCTGCCCCAAATAGCTGCCAATAATTTGGCAGATTATATAGATGTATTTTGCGACCGTGGATTTTTTAATATAGAACAAACTCGTCAAATATTACAAGCAGGAAAACAGTACGGACTCAAAGGAAAAATACATGGAAATGAACTAGGCCTTACCGGTGGCGTTCAAGTAGCAGTTGAGCAACACGCCATTTCTGTTGACCACCTAGAACACACCAGTGATGAAGAAATTAATTTATTGGCAAATAGTGAAACCATAGGGACGTTGTTGCCATCAACTGCCTTCTTTCTTGGAATACCTTACCCCAATGCAAGAGGGTTAATAAAAGGTGGTGCTGCAGTTTGTTTGGCAAGTGATTTCAATCCCGGAAGTTCGCCTTCAGGTCGCATGTCATTTGTGATAAGTTTGGCTTGTGTGAAAATGAAAATGACACCCGCTGAGGCAATCAACGCAGCCACTGTGAATGCCGCATTTGCATTAGAGATGCAAGATGCATTGGGCACGATTACACGAGGCAAGCTAGGGAAACTTATCATAACAAAACCTATATCAAGTATAGATTTTCTGCCCTACAATTTTGGTGGAGATACAATAGAAAAAGTATTATAAATGTTCTTTCAAAACTATTTGCAATAAGCCGCGAATAGTTTCATACGTATCCAAAGCTTGCAGTGTTTTCTCATTTATATCCATCCACTTGGCCTCCGTAATATGTTCTTCGGTTTGCGGTATCAGAACAGGATTCCCCTCACATGCCATCCGGTACCAATGCGTGGACTTTAACATTTTTGAGCCCTTCTGCATATATATATGAAGGGTTTCGCCTACGGGTTGTTGCAACTTTAATTGCGATAAACCACATTCCTCTTTAACTTCTCTAATCGCAGTAAAGTCCCAAGTTTCGCCAGGATCCACTTTGCCCTTGGGCAAATCCCAACGGTTCATGCGTCGGATCATTAAAATTTTCCCTTCGTGATTAAAAACCACGCCACCCGCAGCATGTATGGGCTGACAAGCAGTTTGTAAAAGTTCGAAAGTTTGTTGGGGATCAGCGGTTATTGTTATATAACCTTTGGATGGGGCGGCAAGCATCCATTCTATAACTTTGGTGAGAGCAGGCAGATTATTTTCCACACGAATAAGCCCTTGTGTATTTACCGACTGGTAATCAGAAGGACTGGCAATGGCCAAAGGGCAATCGTTTACATATACTTTAATCATAGGCTTTAGTGCAAAGTAAGTACAAACTAACACAATTGCCAAAAAACATTTGACAAATTGTGGATGCACTTAAACTTATTACATGCAAATTTGCAGCATGAATGATATTACTATTGCTCGCCATCTCTTGCAAACCCAAGCAGTGCGATTACGCCCCGATGAACCTTTTACTTGGGCCTCTGGACTTAAGTCACCCATTTATTGTGATAACAGGGTTTTGCTTTCGCACACTGCTGCCCGCAATGATTTGAAGAATATGCTGGCGGAGTTGATCAAAACACATTTTCCCGAAGCAACAGCTATCGTAGGTGTTGCTACCGCTGGCATTGCCCCGGGTGTGTTAGCAGCCGATGTGCTGGGCATACCTTTCGGCTATGTGCGTAGCGAAGCCAAAAAGCATGGCATGGGCAAACAGATAGAAGGTGATATAAAACCCAAAGAAAAAATTGTGGTGGTAGAAGATTTAGTTTCCACAGGAAAAAGTAGTTTGGAAGCTATACAAATTTTAAGAGCTGCAGGTTTTGAAGTAATGGGATTAGCCGCCATTTTTACTTACGGTTTTCCTTTGGCCACGCAAAATTTTGAAACAGAAAAGTGTCCAATATATACTTTAAGCAATTACCATATATTGATTGAAGAAGCTTTAAAAATGGGCTATGTAGAACAAAACCAAATGGAGATGCTGAGTAAGTGGAGAGAGAAACCCGAGGAATTCGGAGTATAATAGCAGTCAGTAAACATTAGCCAGTGCCATGCGGCGAATGCAATACTGATTACTGACCACTGATTACTGACTAATATATGAGAGCGTATCTAGAAAAAGCCCGCCACTACTGCTCCTACCAAGAGCGTTGCCATAGTGAGGTGCGTAATAAATTGTTTGAGCTTGGTGCCCGTGGTTTGGATTTGGACAATATTATTGTTCGATTAATAGAAGATAATTTTTTGAATGAAGAGCGATTTGCAATAGCTTATGCGGGAGGAAAATTTCGACAAAAGCAGTGGGGCAGAATAAAAATAACATTAGAACTTAAAGCTAGATAAATTTCGGAGTATTGTATAAAAAAAGCATTGAAAGAAATTGATGAAGATGATTATATGCAAGCTCTGGATCATATTATATATAAGAAAAGCGGTACACTCAAAATTAAAAACCCAATTGCAAAAAAAATGAAACTTGCAGCTTATGGAATGTCTCGTGGTTATGAGCAGGACTTGGTGTGGAGTGCGGTGAATAGAATGGTGGACGCGGTGTAGTATTGTTTGATTGGATGATCCGCCGCGGCTGATGATTGAATGATTTTTGTATCAAGTATACCAGACGTTAGCTCATTCAGCAGTATAATTCAGCATTATAATACTACATCGCTGCTTGCCACATCAAACTATTCTTCCAGCTACCCCAATCGTTAACCCTTTCGCTCAATTCTTTTAGCAATGCTTTTAGCGTGGTTTGCTTACCTTTTTTGATACTGGGAGGAGCTGTTTGCTCAGGTTTTATTTCTGGGAAATCAATTTTGGTAGCATGCCAACTTGTATGCATACGTGGTATTACAATACCTAAAATTAACCCTGGCAAACCATTGAATGTTTCTGGCCCACTGGTCAATAAAATTTGATCGGTATAAAATGCAACAATAAATAATGAATCGCAAAACCTGCCTGTTGCTTTGCGACAAGTGAAGCCAGCTACAGTTCGAGTTTCATCAGTGATTTTCCAATCAATGTGGGGCAGAGTATCTATGATGTGATACGTTTTATCGTATACTTGCTTTTCGGAAGCGTATGTTCCACTGTCCATATTAATGTATACGGTAGATATTATACCTGAACTCATCCATTCGGGTATTTTTTGATCGCTTTCCTTTCCAGTTTTATATACTGATTTATTCCCGGAAAATAGCAGGTCGAAATATTCGGTTCGATAATCGGGCATACGCGTTATCCATTCCGAATTATTGTCATCTCCATTCACTTCCAACATGATTTTCTTTATATATGTTTTTCGCTCATATTCTACCCTTGCCGAGCTGATAAACTTTTGAGCACAGCATTGCGAAATGCAACAAAAAATACTTATGATCAAAATATATAATTTATTTTGCATCTTCTACTTTATTAGGTGCTTTGGCTGTTTTATTAAAGTTCAACAGAACAGAAACTAGCCAGTAGCGTTTGATAACATTATATCGCGTTTCTGTTAAATAATTGCTGCTCACGTAGCGATCAAACCCTCGGTTTTGGTTGAGTATATCACGCACTATAAATGACAATTTGAAATTTTCCTTTTTGAACATTTTACGCTCAAGGCTCATGTTCCAAATATACATATTATTGTTGGTTACAAAGTCCTTTGTTTTTTGACGTATATTGGCTGATAAATCGGTGGTGAGATTCCATTTGCGTGGTAAATAAATAGTAAGTTCTACATCATGGCTTTGAATCCAATATTGCGTTTTGCGTTCAGGATTTAAACTGGAGCGTGAAGTATTGTGGTCAAAGCTGAAATTGAATGAGAATTCATATTTGTTTTCTTTTTCATATTCAATTCCAGGCGACAAATCGAGCGATGAAGACAAGGTTTGATTTTTAGCTCCATTTATATAGTTAACATAATTATTTAAACTGGGATTGCTTCTGCAACTAAGTCTTAATCCACTCTTTTTAAGTTTAAAACCATAATACATCCATGCGGATAATCCATAATTACCACGCAGTACATTTATAGTTTGAGAAACCCTTTGACCAAAACCATTAATTGAATCGAAGGAGGTAAAGGCGTTGTGCGTACTGTTATATGATAGCGACATATATACACTGCGTTCATTAAGCATTTTGTAGCTATTCAAGTCTAGAGCAAATCTATTGCTCACTTGAGGTTTCAAATTCTCGTTGCCTCTATATACATTTAATGGGTCAAAATTATTTTGCAAGGGTTGTATCTGTGTAATACTTGGTTGTTGCGTGTTACCATTATAAGAAAGTTTTAAACTATTAAACTGAGAAAATTTATAGCTATATGCAGCTGTACGCTGAAAATTTGTGAAATTGTAAGGTGCAGTAGTATTGGTAGTTTTATTTGTTCGAGTATAATTATTGGCTTGCAAATTACCGCCTGCATTGAGAGACCATTTCTTACGTTTGTACTTAAGGGCGAGGCCTGGCGATTGAGTTATAATATTAAATTTATAATCGTTACTGTATCTTGGGTCTTTAATATTATAGGATGAAATACCATCATAATTATAGGAATTATTGGTATTGCTATTTTGATTATTGGTATAGCTGTATGACGTCAGCAAATTTAAATATTTGGCTAGCGGTTCTGTATAGCTTACAGTAAAACTAGTATTGGCCGACCATTTACTATTGTTTTTATTTTGGTCAACAGTGAGGGTATCTTTATTAATTCCAAATCTGTTTCTGGAAAGCAGTTTACTAGTTTGTATTTCAGCAGAACCATTATAATTTGCTACAATATATAGTAGTCTTTCTTTTTTGCGAAACTTGCGTTGATAATTTAATCCTCCATCGCAAGCAGTACTATAACCATCGCTACTACTATTACGCTGACTTTGGTTAATAAATGCTTGGTCTTCATTTAAAGCTCCTGAGGCAAACGAATCAGTATTATTTACTTTAATGCTACTTACTTCTGTAGTAAATGTGATCGTATTAAACGAGTCGGGCTGGAGTATATAGGACAGATTAAAAGTGTTCTTTAAGGTGTTTGAAACAAATGAATCTGACTGCGTTTTATAAAAGCTACTATCGCCAGTAACTGCCTTGTATTGGTAGATGTAACACCTCGACGCACTTGTGTATTAGAGGTGAGATTAATGCTAATATGGTGTTTATCTGCCTTAAATTTGTCAGAAAAATGCCCTCCCATTGATAGGTTAGTGGGCAGGCCTTGGTTGCTGCCATCTTCTTCATTACTATAATAAGTAAGACTTCCATCGTAGCTGTAAGTCATATTTGAAGAGCTGCCAAATGACTGCTGTTCTTCCCAATCTAATTTATTACGATTGGTATTACTCTGTATAATATATCCTGTTATTTTGCGTTTCGATTTGAATGCATTAATCATAGCTTCATTCTCGTACCAACCAGGCAATCCGCCCGCTGCCTTTACCTTGCCAAACATCCCTTTTTTATATTCCTCTTTCAATTTTAGATTAACCACTTTTTCCTTTTTGCCATCCGAAATTCCTGTAGCTTGAGATTGGTCATTCTCCTTATCATATACCTGTACTTTATCTACAGCAATAGCTTGTAGATTTTTAATAGCTACAGTAGGGTCATCGCTAAAAAACTCTTCGCCATCCACCAATACTTTTTGCACCTTTTCGCCATGGGCAGTTATCTGCCCATTTTTATCCACTTGCATCCCGGGCAGTTTTTTCAATAGGTCTTCCACGGTAGCAAATTCTTTGGTTTTAAAACTATCTGCTGTATATTCCACCGTATCACCTTTAAATACAATAGCTCCCTTTCTTTGCTTGAAAATAAATTCTTTTAAGGCAACTTCTTTTTGTAGCATATAGATGTTTAACTTCGATACTTCACCTGCTTCCACCTTTACTATTTCCGAATAATCGGCAAATGCAGGATGGGTAATAATAACCAAATAATCTCCGGTATCTAAACTCCGAAACCTAAATGCTCCCACCGAGCTGGAACGGGTGAATTTGAATAGCACTGAATCGGCAGGGCGAAGGAGCATGACGATAGCATGCTCAATATATTTAGCGGCTGATGAATCGGACAAGTTGCCTCTCAATTCACCTTTGTCGGTTATCTGCCCTTGGGCAAATGTGGTAAGCAATAAGAAACAAAGTAGAAGGGGTAAATGTCTTGTTCGCATATATAATAAAAGCAGCAATACGATTTTTCGGGCGGCAAGTTACGTGAAATATTATAGAATATTTAGCTGTGCTAAGGAAAAACTATTTGATAAAATATTTTGATAACGCTCCCTAAGCTGTAATTTTGCATATTCCATGCACGCAATAAAACCCATAGTATATATAGACCCGTCACATTTTGATCCTTCATTTAAAGGATATGTTTTTGAAATATTAAAAGCCAATTTTTTTAATACCCTTTCAGCCGAGGAAAAACTTTCCAAATTTGGTCCCTTTGTAAATTTATATAATTACACCAACAATATAGACGAGGCTGATTTTGCCATGCTGCCCATGGCTTGGAATTATTATGTAGACCATGGTAAAAAAAAATTGGCTGAAGATTTTATCAATGAATGTAAATCGAAAAACAAAAAAATTGTAAGTTATTTGGCGTATGATTATGGTGTGACCCCAACCATAAAAGATATATATATATATAGACAAAGTGGTTACCAAAGTAGGAGACTAGCCTACCAATATGCTTGCCCTTTTTTCTTAAATGATTATTTAAAAATTAGATATAATACCGAAAACATAACAGTAAGAGAAAAAGGAGAAAATGCAATTATTGGTTTTTGTGGTCAAGCCCAAGTGAGTGCACTAACCAATGCGTGGAATTTATTTACTATCGCACTCAATAATATAAAATATTATACCCATTTGAAACGTTGGGAACCCCAAGTGTTATATCCACCTGTACTGAGAAGAACAAAGGCTCTATCATATTTAGAAAATTCAAACTTAATAGAAACTAATTTTATTAAACGGACTGCATACCGTGGCGGCGCCAAAACAAAAGAAGAACAAGAAAAAACCACTGCAGAATATTATAATAATTTGATGTACTCCGACTATATACTTTGTATAAGAGGCGGCGGAAATTTCTCCGTGCGTTTTTATGAAACTATGATGATGGGCAGGATTCCTTTATTCATCAATACCGACTCCATTCTTCCTTTTGACAATATAATAGATTGGAAAAAACATACGGTGTGGGTTGAGGAAAAAGACATGAAACATGCACCCCAAATATTGGCTGATTTTCACTCCCAAATTCACCCCGACGATTTCAAACAAATGCAATTGGATAACAGAAAAATATGGGTAGACTATCTAAGCAATTATGGAATTTTTGATCAGATTGCTAAGATGGTGATGAAGTAATTTACGATTTCGAAGTTAAGTCGACCGCGTCATTGCGAGGAGGCTTCCGACGCGGCTTCGCCGCGGCGAACCATGGAGTGTGTGCTCGAAATTTTAATCTCCCCGAGCATACACTTAATGGGATTCTTCCTCGTTCCTCGTCAGAATGACGCTATAAAAGCATTATACTATGCTTCCAACCCAATCCTATTCAAAATAGAACGACCCAAGGTAATCTCATCAGCATATTCTAATGAACCGCCGATCGCAATTCCTCTGGAGATAGTGGTAATTTTAACAGATGAATCTTGTAGTTTTTTGGTGAGATAAAACATCGTACTATCGCCTTCCACCGTGGGACTGAGAGCCATAATAAGTTCTTTAGTCTCTTCTACTTTTATACGCTCAAGTAATTTATCTATATTCAAATCTGATGGGCCAATGCCTTCGATGGGAGAAAGTACACCACCCAATACATGATATAAACCTGTGAACTGTCCTGTACTTTCGATAGCCATAATATCACGCAAATCTTCCACCACACAAATCTTATCACGATCACGATTTACACTGCTGCATATTCCACATATATCTTTATCGGAAACATTGCCGCATTGCGTGCAGAATAAAATTTGTTTCCGCATATTCACAATGGCATTTCCCAGCTTCACACTCGTTTCTGTATCGTGCTTTAATAAATGTAATACCATCCGCAAAGCCGATTTCTTCCCAATACCAGGGAACTTTGACAATTCATTTACAGCTTCTTCTACTAACTTGCTAGGGATATTCATGGGCGTTCAAAGATAGTATGACTATATAGTTGGGAACAGGGTGCTTTTTTCCACAGGCTGCGGATTAACTTTTGGAAAGTTAAAAAACTTTCCAAAAGTTGTGAAGGATTTAAGAACAAGGATTAACGATTTATAAAGTATGAAGTATTGCTGACGACAGCTTTTGTCATGCCTGTGGTTGTGTCTTGTGACCAACCACTAAACGGGCACTTCTAAAATCAAAAATCGTTAATGCTTGTTCATCATTCTATATCTTTGCCATATAACTGTTCACTTTCAATTTTCAACTTTCAACTTTCAATTTATATGGACCGCAACGACCGCATCAACAAACTACTCGAGTTTTACACTGCAACACCCAATGATACTTTTGTGATATATGCACTCGCAAACGAATATGTACAATGCGGAGAAGATGATGAGGCACTGAAGTATTATAATATATTACAAGAAAATTTCCCTGATTATGTAGCTACTTATTATCACTTAGGAAAATTATATGCCCGCAGAGAATTAAAAGACCAAGCACTTGAAATATATAAAACAGGTATTGAAAAAGCCAAGCTAGCTAAGGACAATCATAGCTTGGCGGAGTTGCAGACTGCGTATACGAATTTGGATTTGGGGTTGGATGATGAATGAAATGAGTTGTGAGTTGTGGGTGGCGAGTTGTGAGATTTTATTCAATTGAAAAATAAATATTTGGTGTTACGAAATTTGTATATATTTGCGTTTTTTAAAATAGAGTCTGCACAAATTAATAAATAAAAATATGAAAAAAATAATACTGATTAGTGGCTATTATTATTGCATGATAATATTAATCTTTCTTTTTACAAGATGTAATTCAAATGGTGATGTAAAAAACAAGCCTAATGCTAAAATAATTATAGATACGATTTTTAATGCGGTTAAAAATGATAGTAGTATTTGTTTTCGTCTAGACGAATCAACCTATCCTAAAATAACTGGAGCAGAAGATACGGCATTTCAGGAAACAATTAATAATCTGTTTCAAAAAAACTTTATATCATTTGTTGATAGTTCTAAATTTTCCTGCAATTGTGATTTAAAAGAAGGGTATATGGGGAATTTCCCTTCAGCGAGTTCTAATTTTGAAGTTTTATATAATAAAAATGGGATTATGTCAATCCTTCAGAGGAATGTACAACTCCCGGGGGGAATGGGCAATGCTTGGCTGCCTTCTTTTACTTTGAGCACAGTTGATTTTCAAAATAAATTAATAATGGGTAACCAACAATTACATATATCTGAAAGAAATATAACTGAAATCAACAGCCAAATAGTAAAGTACTTTGACAAGCAATATCCCACAGAAAAAGGCAATATGAACTATCCTGTTTTAAACACAAATAATTTAAAAGATGCAAAATTTGGAATTAAGAATGATAGTATTACTTTGGTGACGGTAGCATATCCTGGGGCACACTATACTCATAGTATTTATTCAATACCTATTATGAAATGGTAATCTAAATCAGTATTATATATAATTACTTCGCAAACGCCTCCGCCAAAATATCAGCCTGCTCTTTTGCAAATACTTTTGAGAAACCAGAAGCTGATGAAGCACTCGATTTACGGCTCACAAGCTTCATAGAGAAACTATCTTCGCTACGTAATAAGAATGTCCAGGCACCTTGGTTTTTGGGCTCTTCTTGCACCCAGTAATTCTGTGCTTTATTATACTTTTTTCTGATGGCTGCCATATGCTCTTCGGGCAAGGGATATAATTGTTCGATGCGGACTATTGCTATATCATTTCTATTGTCAGCAATTTTTTTGGCAAGCAATTCATAATATATTTTTCCGGTGCAGAATAATACACGTTTTACTTGTGCAGGTTTTACTACTGTAGTATCATCAATTAATTCAACAAATCCACCTGTCGTAAAATCTTTTAAAGTGCTTACGCATAAAGGATGACGCAACAATGATTTGGGAGTCATTACTATTAAAGGTATTCTAAAATTGCGATGTAATTGTCGGCGTAATAAATGAAAATAATTTGCTGGAGTAGATGGATATGCTACCTGCATATTATAGTTTGCACATAATTGTAGAAAACGTTCCAAACGTGCACTGCTATGCTCGGGGCCTTGTCCTTCCTGCCCGTGCGGCAATAACATGACAAGTCCGTTTGGTGTTTTCCATTTGGCACCGGCAGAACTTATAAACTGATCTATTATAATTTGTGCACCGTTTCCAAAATCGCCAAACTGTGCTTCCCATATAGTTAAACAATTTGGAGTGGCCAACGCATAACCATATTCAAAACCTAACACTGCATATTCACTAAGCAAAGAATTATATATTTCAAACTTGCCTTTATTGCCCAGATTTTTTAAAGAGAGATATACTTCTTCCGAATCTTCTCTTTTAATCACTGCATGGCGGTGACTAAAGGTTCCGCGTTCGCAATCTTGGCCGCTCATACGCACATCAAAGCCTTCATTGTTTAATGTAGCATAAGCCATTAATTCACCCATAGCCCAATCGTAGCTATCATTTTTGATCATATTTTTTCTATCCCCAAATAATTTTTGTATCTTATTAATGGGTTTAAAATCTTTGGGTATATCAGTTAGTTTTTCAGCCAACTCTTTATATAGTTTTTGAGTGACTTTAGTATTAGGTGAGGGCTTTTGAAAATCTTCTTTGTGTGCAATTCCCAAACCTTTCCAATAGCTTTCAATAAAATTGGTAACCTTACCCAAACCACTTTCTTTCGATTCATTCAAACGCTCTTGCAGCATTTGTCTGAAGCCTTGTTCCATCTCTTTAGCCAGACTTGCTTCAATTGCTCCGCTACTTTCTAATTTGCTTTTATATATTTCTCTAGGGTTGGGGTGTTGCTCAATTAACTTGTATAATAATGGTTGTGTAAAGCGTGGTTCATCGCCTTCATTGTGTCCATATTTTCTATAGCCTAGTAAATCAACATATACATCGGTATCAAATTTTTGGCGATATTCCATAGCCATATTCACCGCATATACTACTGCTTCCACATCGTCTCCATTTACATGAAACACGGGACAGAGTGTTACTTTAGCCACATCGGTACAATAAGTTGAAGTGCGTCCATCCGCAAAATTTGTAGTAAAACCAATTTGATTATTGATAACAACATGCACGGTTCCTCCCGTTTGATATGCTTTCAGTCCGCTCATTTGTTGCACTTCATATACAACACCTTGCCCAGCCAATGATGCATCACCATGTATTAATATCGGACAAATTTTATCTACATCTCCTTTATAGTCGTTATCTAGTTTGGCTCTCGTAATGCCTTCCACCACAGGGTTCACAGCTTCCAGGTGACTTGGGTTGGGACTTAAAGTAAGTTTGATTTTTTTGCCCGCATGGTTTTTATATTCGGTAGAATATCCCAAGTGATATTTCACATCGCCTTCAAAAAGTCCATCGCCTTCGCTCACTTTTCCCTCAAATTCTTTAAATATATCATTATATGTTTTGCCCATAATATTTGCCAAAACATTTAGGCGGCCACGATGTGCCATTCCTATAACATATTCTTGTATTCCCAATTCTGCTCCTGCATTGATTACCGCGTCCAGAGCAGGAATCACGGTTTCAGCACCTTCTAATGAAAATCGTTTTTGTCCGACAAATTTGGTATGTAAAAAATTCTCAAATACCACCGCTTGATTCAACTTTTTTAATATTTGTCTTTTTTGATCAATACTAAAATTGGGCTGATTGCGAGTGGACTCCATTTTTTCCTGAAGCCATTTTATTTTTTCAGGGTCTCTTATATATACATATTCTGCACCTATCGATTCACAATAAGTTGTTTCTAAATGTTTAACAATATTTCGTAAAGTGCCAGGCCCGATTCCCAGTTCTACGCCTGCATTAAATACTTTATCCAAATCACTTTCGCTCAATCCAAAATTTTGCAGAGCAAGCGTAGGAAGGTATTTTCTGCGTTCTCTTACTGGATTTGTTTTGGTAAATAAATGACCTCGGGTTCTATATCCTTTTATTAAATTGAGCACATTAATTTCTTTGAGCATATCATCACTCACAGAAATAGAACTGCTGCTTTTTTGCTGACCCAGCTCAAAACCTTCAAAAAATTTACGCCATCCAAAATCCACTGAGTCTGGATCTTGTTTATAATCTTCGTAAAGTGAATCTATGTAACCAATATCTGCATTGGACAAATAATTGTCAGTAACCATTTATATATATTTAGGGTTGCAAAGATACCCAAATTAGCATGCATAAAAAAAGCCCACCGATTGGTGGGCTTAAATTTTTTGCCTCGCAAAAAGATTACTTTACTTTCTTAGAAAGTTCAGCACCGGCTTTAAATTTAACTACTTTTTTAGCAGCAATTTTAATTTCTTTGCCAGTTTGTGGGTTACGGCCTTTACGAGCTGAGCGTTGAGCTACAGAGAAAGTTCCGAATCCTACAAGGATAACTTTGTCGCCTTTTTTCAAAGCGGTAGAGGTAGATGCTAAGAATGAGTTTAAAGCAGCTTGTGCTTGAACTTTGGTTACTTTGGCATCTGAAGAGATGTTGTTGATTAAATCAGCTTTGTTCATGATTTTTTTGTTTTTTTAAGTTAGATAATAAATGAATTTTGTGCTTGCAAATTATTGCAGAGCGTTGATATGACAAGTGTTTGCAAGTTAAATTTATTCACATTGCAGCAAAAACAGGGCTTTGAGCGTATTTTAAATATTAAATCACTGTCTGTCAAGCTATAAAATTTTATCATTT
>Ga0114970_10002617_pt1 | contig 13447 bp, 16 predicted proteins | sample M_140205_XF_Meta_FD_87030 | JGI IMG/M metagenome (GOLD analysis project Ga0114970, IMG submission 87030) | Freshwater microbial communities from Lake Montjoie, Canada to study carbon cycling - M_140205_XF_MetaG | ecosystem: Environmental > Aquatic > Freshwater > Lake | place: Lake Montjoie... | reverse complement strand
TCCGTCGAGCGGGGGCTGAACCCGGCCCTCCATGTCGCTGCCGGGCGCGCCCTCGCGCCGCTGCGGAAGGAGGGCGTGCTGATCCTAGGTTCGGGCATGAGCTTCCATAACATGCGCGCCTATGGCGATCCGCGCTCGACGCCCGGCTCGCAGGCGTTCGACCAGTGGCTGGCCGAAAGCATGGAGCTGGACGGCCCACAGCGGGCCGAGCGTCTTACGCAATGGGCCGATGCGCCCTCGGCGCGGTTCGCGCATCCCCCGGCCAAGGAGGAGCATCTGCTGCCCCTGATGGTCGCGGCCGGCGCGGCCGAAGGCGAAGGCGCCCGGGTCTATGCCGAGGAAGTGCTGTCGACCGCCATCTCGGGTTTCCGTTTCAACTGATCTCACCGCGTCACTGAAGGAGAATTATCATGACCATCGCCGTCACCGGCGCGACCGGCCAGCTTGGCCGCCTCGTCATCGAAAGCCTGAAGCGCAAGTCGACCGGCGAGCCGATCGTGGCGCTGGTGCGCTCGCCCGAAAAGGCCAGCGACCTGGGTGTCGAGGCACGCGCGTTCGATTACGCGCAGCCTGAGACGCTCGCTCCGGCACTGGCCGGGATCGACACGTTGCTCTTGATCTCGTCGAGCGAGGTCGGGCAGCGCGAGGCACAGCACCGCAACGTCATCGAGGCCGCCAAGACGGCGGGCATCAAGCGTATCGTCTACACCAGCCTGCTGCACGCCGACCGATCGCCGATCAGCCTAGGCGAGGAGCACCGTGCGACAGAATCGCTGCTGGCGTCCTCCGGTATCCCGACGTCCCTCCTGCGCAATGGCTGGTACACCGAGAACTACACCGGCTCGATTCCCGCAGCCCTGGAGAATGGCGCGCTCGTCGGCAGCGCTGGCGAGGGACGCCTGTCGCTCGCGACCCGCGCCGATTATGCCGAGGCCGCAGCCATCGTGCTGACCAGCGACGGCCATGAGAGCAAGACCTATGAGCTGGCCGGCGACGACGCGGTGACGCTCGCCGACCTTGCCGCCGAGATATCGCGCCAGACCGGCCGCGACATCCCGTACCGCGACCTGCCGCAGGCCGAATACGCTGCGATCCTGAAGCAGGTGGGCCTGCCCGAGGGCTTCGCCGAGGGAGTTGCGGCATGGGACGTCGATGCCTCGAACGGTGCGCTGTTCGATGACGGCCACCAACTCTCGAAGCTGATCGGACGTCCGACGACACCGCTGGCCGACGCCGTGCGGGCGCAACTCGCCGCGTAGGGCTGACGTTACGGACAACCCCGACCGATAAAGATCATCCCTGGAGATAGCGCATGAACATCGACCTTTCCGGCAAGACGGCGCTCGTGACAGGTTCGACGGCCGGCATTGGCTTTGCGATTGCGAAGGGGTTGACGGCGGCCGGGGCGATCGTCGTCCTGAACGGGCGCGACGAAAGCCGCACCCAGGAGGCGGTGGCCAAGCTGAAGCGTGAGGTCGGGGATGCCGATGTGCGCGGTGTGGCCGGAGACGTCGGAACGGAAGCCGGATGCGATGCCATCGTATCCGCGCTTCCAGCGGTCGACATCCTGGTGAACAATGCCGGCATCTTCGGCCCGCAGGACTTTTTCGAGACGCCGGACGCGGAGTGGGAACGCTTCTTCCGGGTCAATGTGTTGTCGGGCGTACGCCTGTCCCGGGCTTATCTGCCGGGGATGCGGGACAAGGGCTGGGGTCGCGTGCTGTTCCTGTCCTCGGAATCCGGCCTGAACATCCCGGCGGACATGATCCACTACGGCGTGACCAAGACCGCCGACCTTGCCCTATCACGTGGCTTGGCCAAGCGCATGGCAGGTACGGGTGTAACGGTGAATGCGATTCTTCCCGGTCCAACGTTGTCGGAGGGTGTAGCCGAGATGCTGGCGGATGCGGTCGCCTCGGGCAAATCGTTGGAAGAGGCCGGCGTCGATTTCGTCAAGGCGCATCGTCCATCCTCAATCATCCAGCGTGCTGCCACGGTCGAGGAAGTCGCCAACCTTTGCGTCTACATCGCCTCTCCACAGGCGTCCGCGACCACCGGTGCGGCGCTACGCGTTGACGGCGGTGTGGTGAATACGATCGCCTGACTTTCAGTTTGTTCTATCCCGATTGGGAAGGGCGGCCAGCACTACCAATGCGCGAGTTGCACGACAGACGGCAAGGCGGGTGCCGTTTCCCGAACTGCTTGTCGAGCGTGGCGAAACGGAAAGCCAGACCGCCGGAAAATCGACCGGGGCTGTTGAAAAATGCGCCGCTGGTGGCCGGTCCGGTTGAGGGCGAGATGACACCCCAAGGTTTCGGGATCCCGTCTCGCATGGGATCCCAATCGGTACGGGGGCCGCGGTAGCCAACGTCAGCTATGCGCCTTGCTTTACCCAAAAGCGGCCGGTCCGCTAACCACGATTCTAGTCCAACTCACGGTCCTTTTTCCGTGCGGAAAGAACCTTAAGAAAAAGCCGCCAAATTCACGCGGAGTCTGTTTGAGATCTAAATGTATCAAGGACCATCGAGCACCTACCCCAGGAAGACCGCTGCCGATAGGCACTCGCCGCAGCACGGCAGCGTGAAGCTGTCCGGTTAGAAGCCGTGGCCGGGCAGAGGGTACAGATCGTCAAGCCGCAATCATCGCCGGAATGAGCGGTCGAGCTTCGCTTGGGCAAAATACGCCGACGCCTTGCGCAGGATCTCGTTGGCCTGCCGCAGCTCGCGGACGTCGCGTTCCAGCCCCTTCATCTTGTCAGCGACCTCGGTCGGGACGCTAGCGCGCTTGCCGCTGTTCACCTCCGCCTTCTTTACCAACTCATGCACCGTCTACGGAATGCAGCCGATCTTCTCGGCAATGGAATCTACCGCCGCCCATCGCCATGGGTGATCGCGCTCGTGGTCCAGCACCATCCGTATCGCTCCCTCGCGGACCTCAGGCGCGCACTTGTTCGTCGTCTTGCTCATTTAGGCTCCACCTTCTCAGGAGTTGGAGCCTCCGACGAACCCAGGGCGGTTCATACCCCCCGCGACGCTGCGCTATCCTAATGTCAAATCTGCAGCTTCGGCGGCCAGCAACGGTAGTGGCGCAACCCGACGAACCAATGCGCGATGAACCGCGTCAATCAGAAACGGAACGCCGCTTTCAACCAGAAACTGTCACCTTGTGTACGGTTGGTTGCCGACAATTCATGCTGCCACTGAAAGGCGATCGGCACCTTGCCCGCCTGATAACGGACGAGCGGTCCAAGCGCGAACACCTCCCCCTTGTTGCCGTTAACGCCGACACGCGCGCCGTTCACCTTGTCGTCCGTCGTCTGCTTCAAATAATAACCGGTGATGCCCACCGTAAGGGGATTGAAATTATACGCCGCAGCGAAGTCGACGTGTGCGGCTTGGCCGGAGCGGTAGTTGGTATCCCGGTTCTTCGTGTTGAAGTCGTACATCAGCTTCAGTGACACTTCGGGGCCAGAACCCCTGGGATTGAAGTGGGTCACCGCGAGCACCGGTTGGAATGTCCAGTAGTTGTTACCGAGATTAGCGAGATTGGTGCGCTTGTAGCTGCCGGTGGGTACGAACGTGTCCATCGTTGCGACAAAGAAGGTATTCTTGCGTTGCCAGCCGAGCACGAGCGGATTGACGATGATATCACCGATGCCGAACTTGTTCTGCCGCGCACCTCCGGCGTGGACGTTGACGTTGATGATCGGCACGAACGCCTGCATCGCGACCGATGCGCCAAGCACCTTGAAATTGGTGACATGGACAAAGCGCGGAATGTCGCCGACGATATTGACCGAGAAGTCCGGCGGCCCCGCGCTGTTGCCGTTGTCATCGTTCAGGCGATCTGCGGTGTAGTAATAGCCGTAATTGAGGAGGTACGTTCCGGGTGGCGGAAGCGCAGCGATAGTGAGCGCCTCAGCGCCGTTTGGATAGGCGGTGCGGCCGCCTTCCGACGCCAGCGCCGGCGTTGCGGCTGTAGCAGTCACGATCGCGGCTGCGCCAAGAAGATGGTTTTTCACGACATTCCCCCCTTTGCTTCGGACGCAAGTTTCCAATCAGCGGCATCAGCCGCCGGCTCGCGTTCCGGTTGTTGTTTTACTCAGAGCTTCTTGAAGAACGGAGATCGTACTGATTTCTCGGCATCGGCCGCGGTAACGAACTTCTCGACGAAGATGTCGCGCTCGAACAGGCGCCCCTTCATCAACGCGCCGATCCCCGCCTCGATCATCGGCGGTGGACCGCAAAGATATGCTTGATGGCCAGTGAACCGGCCAGCGAACAGACGCTCAGCGGCTTCGTGAACATATCCGGTCTCGCCTTCCCAAGCATCCTCATGCTCTGCTTGCGACAGCACAGGCACATAGCGGAACGTGGGATTCTCTTCGGCGAGTTCGCGGAAGAAATCGGCGTAGTGGAGATCGTGCGGGCGACGCGCCCCGTGTATCAAGGTGATCGGCTGATCGTAGCCTTGCCCGATCAACTCAAGTATCATGCTCTTGGGACTGGATAATCCAGAGCCACCGGCGAGGAAGATCAGCGGCTTGTTTGCCGAGCGGCGGACAAAAAAACGGCCGAACGGACCCGCGAAGCGGATCTGATCGCCGACCTTCAGGTGCTCGTGCAGATGCGTCGTCGCCTTTCCACCAGGCACGAGGCGAACGTGCAACTCGACGATGTTAGCCTCGGCCGGGCTGCTCGCGATCGAGAAAGCCCTTGTCCCCTCGATGCCGTCGATCGACAAGTTGACATACTGGCCGGCTTGAAAGAACACGCCCTCGCCCGCAACATCCAGCCACACGCCCAAGATATCGGGTGTCAGCATTTCGAGCTTGCTGACCGTGCCGACATGATCCGCGACCGCGATGCGCCGTGCATCGGGATCGTCGTCGATGTCCGCCTCGATCGTCACGTCGCCTTGTATCGTCGCGACACAGGCGAGCGTTGCGCCCTCGTCACGTTCGAAATCCATCAGCGCGAACGAACTGGCGGCACCGTGAGCTACCTCCCCTTCCAATACGGACACCTTGCAGGTGCCGCACAGGCCGTGGCCGCAGGCGTGCGGCAGATAGAGGCCGGCACGAAGGCAGGCGTCGAGCAAGGTCTGGCCCTCCGCCACCTCTACGGTGTCGCCAGTGGGTTCGATCGTCAGCGTTGCCATGGCGTTAGGCGTTGCCGCCCTCTTGAGTCCAGAATCGGATCAGCGACTTATGGCCGACCCCCAGCTCACCGAGGCTCTTTTCGGGCGATGGCGACCAGTTCTCCCCGTCGAGCATCCAACGTGCCCGGCCGAGATCCACGGACGCCCAATCCGGATCGATGGAATAGAGTGACGGGAGGATCTCGGCCGTCAGGGCTCCGAACGGTACGTCGCGCGGCAGCGGAAGGGTGATGGCCGAACAGAAGTTGTTATGGCCTTCCCAATGTACGAATACGAGCTGCGCACCGTGAAAATTTTCCACGCGATCACGGGTCGGTCCCGAGTAGCCGGAATGGAGAGCGGCTGTGGGCATTTGATGTCCCTTCCTTATTCTGCTGCGGCTGCAAAAGGTGGCGCAGGGCGACGCCCTTCCATCCACTTTTCCCACTGGGCCTCTTCGGGCGAACCGGCATAATCCATGTTATCGGCGCCCTTGTTGATGTGGTACCAGTCCAACACCTCAGGAACGGTCGCGCCGCCGCAATTGCCCTGGAAGATCTGATGCACCGGGAGCCATGCTTGCGAGAACTTTTCCGGCTCGTGATCGAATATGTCCTTACAGCCGTCCGAACAAGTATGATACTTGTCACCACCGAACTCGGAGACACGAAAGCTGATCGTGGTCGGATCATCCACTTCAGTGAATGCCATCGGGACTTGACACACCTGACAGAGCTGCGGCAGGCCGTTGTTGTAGAAGCGCTTGCCCTGATTGGCCTGATCACGCCACTTGAGATAGCGCTGTTCGTAGAACTGTTCGAACGTTTCAGGATACTTCTCACGCAGCCATGCCAGATGCTGGTCGTCGACGTCCCAAGTATGGACTGCGGCCGCATGGGTATAGTTGTAGAAGATGGTCCACGCCTGATGCGAGATGTGGCCCTTTTCCTTCTTGGCGATTTCCGCATACTTTGGTTCGCGGATACCGTAGCGGGCGAGATCGGCGAACAGTGCGCCACCTGCCTGCTCGTAATAGGTTTCCCAAGCCTCTGCCCAGGACATGACCTTCTTGGGCAGCATGTAATCCATCATCATGCCGACGAGCGTCAGGAGACGGTATCCGCGCCAGAACCACTTGTCGATCCAGCCCTGAACGATCGGTACATTGGCCTCGTCCTGCTCCAGCAGGAAGCGCACCGCCTCCAGCCCCAGCGTCATGTGCCGACTCTCATCCGACTGCGCCGAGAAGCCGAACGTGACCGTCGCCATGTCGCCATTATAGGCGGCGCCCGACATGAACGGCACGAACAGGAGATTGGTCAGCACATATTCAAAGGCGAAGCTGATCGAGGTCAGGAACTCGAATGGTCCTGCCGTGCTCGCATCGTCGAAGAACGATTTCGGCACCGACAGATACCATAGGCGGTCGTGCATGTGGGTGAAGTCATGCATGCCGTCGAAAAACTTGTTGTAGTGGCTAATCGTATGAATCTGCGTCTGGCAGTGACGCAGCTCGTCGATCGACTGCATCTGCGCGGCGACGCGGAGACCCGCCCCCGGTAGATGACGCGCCAGATGCGCGAAGTGTCGGTGCGCTTGGTACTCCAGCGGCGTCACGGCCTGGATGAAGAGCTTCACCGCATTGAGGTAGCGCGCATCGGTGATGCCGAGCTGACCGTTATTCTGCGCCATCGAATCGATCACGGCGTAGAGCTTGCGCTCCTTTTCCGCTTGGAACTTCCAATAGGCGTCCATGGTCAGCTTGAAAGGGTCTTCCCAAGCGTCCCAGTCATGCACCTTGATCCCTTCGTATTTCGCGAAGGGGAAGATGTCGTCCTTGTTCTGGTAGCTCGGTTCCCAGTCCAGGCCACGGGTGAAGTGACCGTACTTCTGCTTCAGATTCAGTTTGCGGGCTGTCATCACTGCCTCCAATAAACTGCAAAGTAATCATCATCCTCGTCGACCGTGCCGGACAACGAGATGACGGACATATGGATTTCCTGCGGGTCCCAGTCTCGGCCGAGCCGCTCTGACACGCTGTTGGCGCGGATCTCGAGCCGACCCGGACAGTCGATTTTGGTCATCGCGTGCATGGATCGGCGCTGGGCACCGGGGTTGTCGGCCATGATCGCGTCAGCGATCGCAGCCCCGTCTTGCGAGTTCTGCAAGGTGATCGATACGGGCTGCTGCTGGGTCACGCGGCCAGTTCCTTCTCGCCCAGCGCGCCGAGGCCGATCATCCGCTTACGCAGATCGGCCGCAGCTTCCGCAACCGCAAGCAACCCGCGATCGCCGAGCACCCCGTCTGCGATTGGCCGCACCGCCTCTTCGGCTCGGCGGGTCCAGCCGTCGAACCAGTCTTTGAGTACCTTTCGATTGCCCCCGGACTCCGCTGCCGCCGTCTTGATGACGGCATCGGTCCACCGGCTATTGTCGGCATACCAGTCGGCAAGAAAGCCGGTCATCATTGATAGGGGGGCACCGTTATGCGCGGCCCCGGCGCGGTCGAAAGCCTGCGTCACCAGTGGATACACATAACCATCAAGGACGACGAGCTGGGCAACGAAAACCTCAAACCAGTCGCGAACCACGAGCAGGTCTTCAGCGAGCCGACGCATCGGCTGCCATTCCGGCGCCTCCATCCACTCCGCCTTGGCTGCGACGAGCGCCTCGTCGGTGCCGGCACCGACCACCAGGCCGATACGCGAGATGATCTGCGCGATCCCGAGTCGATCGGTGCCGCAAAATGACGCTGCCGACGTGATCTGCGTGCCATAGCCCCAGTCGGCGATCAGCTGGCAGTTCATGTTTGCCGCCCATTCGACATGGCGCATCGGCAGGAGATAGCCAGCAAAGACCTTGAGCCAGTCCGCGTCGACGTTCCCGATCAAGTCGCGCTTATCGACGAAACTGACAGCATCGTCGAATGACTGCTGCATCGCCGCACGATTGATGTTGTAGGTCGCATAATAGAATTGGCGTGGATCGCGGAAAGAATACCAATCCGCCATTTCGACTGCGGTGCGGCGCGGATCGAAAAGCTCGCGTTCGGGATCCCAAGTCGGCCGATAATGAAAATTTGTCACCGGCTGAACGTCGAATGTCGCTTCCTCATAGCGTGAGGCGGGTTTGTCGACCCCGAAACGACGCGCGATGTGCGAAAAGGTTTGCCGGCGCGGCGTGATCGCTTCGGCCTGGATATCGATGTTCATGCAAGCGCTCCGACGGTACGGACGGGAGCCGATGAACCCGCGACAAGGCGCAGCACGGCAGCGCTCTCTGCCGGGTCAGCGGCGGTGACAAGGCAGCGGTTCTCACCGCAAAATTCACGGAAAGCGGCGACGGGTAGCACCAGCTCGACGCTTAGGTCAGGATCGCCGTAGACAAAATCGAACTGGACGATGCCGCGGTCGGTCACGCCGGTAACCACCGCCTGCAATTTGACCCGACGACCGGCCTGTGACGGAGTGTGTTGCACTTCCAACATGACACCTCTTCCTCGAACAGGCCCCTAGAGGGGCTCTTTGATCCAGCGAGGGTGTCCGAATGAGCGATGACCGGCAAATATAATTTAGGCACATCCTGATGCCAAAACGGTATTGCGCTCACTGGCTGGGCCGCACACATGATAGGTATGGCCCGCACTCTGACGACGACCGAACCGCTTGCCGCGACCACGCCGGGGATTGACGTGCGTCGCTTGCGGTACTTCCTCGCCGTGGCGGAGGAGTTGCACTTCGGCCGTGCCGCCGAACGTCTCCACATCGCCCAGCCCGCGCTCAGTCGCCAGATCGCGAATCTGGAAGCGGGAATAGGTGCCTTGCTGTTCGACCGCACCCGCAGCGCGATCGAGATGACTGCCGCCGGCGATGCGTTGCTACCACGCGCGCGCGACATTCTCGCGCGCGTCGCTGATGCTGCGCGCGTCGCAAAACGTGCGTCGGAAGGAACGGTCGGCGTTATTCAGGTGGGTTTCGTCAGCTCAGCAACCTACTCCATCCTGCCGGGTGTCTTTAACCGCTATCGCGCCGCGCATCCTGACGTGGAGCTGGTGCTGCACGCTTTGAATACTGCGGAACTGAGGATCGCTTTGATCAATCGCTCGATCGACGTTGCCTTCGCGAGACCTGGGATTGGTGATCCGGAAATTGTCAGCGAGGTCGTGCAGCGCGAGCCGCTTGCAGTCGCACTACCGGAGGAAGATACGCTCGCGCAGCAGAACCACATTGCATTGAGCGATCTCTCTCAGCGTCCTTTCGTGATATATCCGCGACACCCGCGTCCGAGTTTTGCCGATCACATTCTCGAGCTGTGTCGCCGCGAAGGATTCACACCGACGATCGCGCAGGAGACACTTGAGATCCAGACCGCACTGTCGCTCGTGTCGGTTGGCGCGGGGGTGTCCATCGTGCCCGAGTCAGCCTCCGAGGCGCAGCTAACCGGCGTAGCCTATAGGCCATTCCTCGGCGACGCACCGCAGACACAGCTCAGCCTTGCGTATCGTCGCGACAACCGTTCACCCGTGGTCGCCGGCTTCTGTGCGCTCGTCCGTGATCGGCGCGCCCGGTAATCAGCCTGTGAGGTGATCGAGCATCGCGGCCGTGAATTCACTCGGCTGCTCGACATTCGAGAGATGAGCCGCATCGACTATGCGCAAGGCTGCGCCCGAAATCGTCGTAGCCAGCGCGCGCGCATGTTCAGGGGGAGTTGCCGGATCCGCGCTGCCGCCAATGACGAGCGTCGGTACTTCTACCAGTGCCGCTGTCCGCCGCTGATCCATGTCGCGGATCGCAGCGCAGCATCCAGCATAGCCGACAGGACTTGTCTGCCGCAGCATAGTGACAATCGGCGAGATCGCCTCAGGCGACGAGGCGACAAAGTCAGGGGTGAACCAGCGCATGATCGAGGCATCGGCGAGCGGTGCCATGCCATCCCTAAGCACTGCTTCGATCCGGGCATCCCACCCGCTGGGTGGTCCCATGTAAGCAGTGGTATTTGCCAGGATCAATCGGTCCAACCTTGTGCTCTCACGCACGCCGAGCCATTGACCGACCATGCCCCCGAGCGAGAGGCCGCAGAAGTGGAACCGCTGGATGCCGAGCGCTTCAGTCAGTTCCACCACGTCACGACCGAGCCGGTCGATGCTGTAGCCACCGCTCGGCGCATCGGACGCACCATGCCCGCGTTGGTCATAGCGCAACACGAGAAACTTCGCCCTGAGGGCATCAAGCTGGGGCGCCCACATACCCATGTCGGTGCCAAGTGAGTTGGACAGAACGAGGACGGGAGCATCCACCGCCCCCTCGAGACGATAGGCGAGCGTGCAGCCGTCACCCAGGCTCATGCGCTCCATCACACGCGTTCCAGCAAAAGGCCGATGCCCTGCCCCACGCCGATACACATGAAGGCCAGAGCATAGCGGCCTCTCGTGCGGTGCAATTCCTCGACCGCTGTCATCACGATCCGGGCACCCGACATGCCGAGGGGATGACCCAAAGCGATCGCGCCGCCATTCGGGTTTACGCGCGGATCGTCGGACGCGACGCCGAGATCGCGAAGCACGGCGATGGCTTGGGCCGCAAAAGCCTCGTTCAGTTCGATCACGTCGAGATCGGCCATCGACAATCCGGTGCGCGCGAGCAGCTTGTTCGCCGCTTCGATCGGCCCGACGCCCATGATCCGCGGCGCAACACCTGCCGAGGCCATTGCGAGAATGCGCGCGCGCGGCGTGAGGCCGTGTCGCTTTGCGGCGGCCTTCGAACTGATGAGCATCGCTGCGGCGCCATCATTCAGACCTGAGGCATTCCCTGCGGTCACCGTCCCGTCGGCTCGAACGACCGGCCTCAGCTTGGCCAACCCCTCGAGATTACTCGCGCGCGGATGTTCGTCGGCGGAGAAAACGATCGGCTCAGTTCCACGACGCGGGATCGTGACCGGCACGATTTCTGCTGCCAAGCGGCCGTTGGCCTGGGCTGCTGCCGCCTTGTGCTGGCTGGCAAGCGCGAATGCGTCCTGCTGTTCGCGCGTAACCTGCCACTGCGCCGCTACATTTTCGGCGGTCTGCGGCATCGTGTCGACACCATAAGCCTCGCGCATCGCCGGATTGACGAAACGCCAGCCCATCGTGGTGTCTTCGATACGCTGCCCGCGATCGAACGCCTCTGCCGCTTTGCCCAGAACATAGGGAGCCCGCGTCATGCTCTCGACGCCACCGGCGACGATCAGTTCGGCGTCCCCCGACCTGATCGCCTGCGCGGCAATGCCGACTGCGTTCAGCCCGGACCCGCAAAGCCGGTTGACCGTCGCTCCGGGTAGAGCATCCGGCAGTCCGGCCAACAGCAGCGCCATTCGCGCGACGTTGCGATTATCCTCGCCCGCCTGGTTGGCGCAACCGAGGATAACATCGTCGCCTTGCGCCCAGTCGATCGAAGGATTGCGCGCCGCCAAAGCCGCAAGCGGGACGGCCGCCAGATCGTCGGCGCGAATGGTCGAAAGGCTGCCGTTCAGACGCCCGATCGGCGTGCGCACGGCGTCGCATACGAACGCTTCGGTCATGCGGCGCGCGCCTGCGCTGCCGACACGTCAAGCGCAGCACCGGTCTTCGCGCCAATCTCCTCTATTGTGACCCCAGGCGCCAGTTCGACAAGGCGCAGTCCGGGCTTGTCACAGGCGATCACACCAAGGTCGGTGACGATCAGATCGACGCACGCCTTGCCAGTCAGCGGCAGACTACACGTCGGCAAGATCTTCGGCTCGCCGGCCTTGTTCGCGTGGTCCATCACGACAACCACGCGCTTGACGCCGGCGACGAGATCCATCGCACCGCCCATCCCCTTCACCATCTTGCCGGGGATGGTCCAGTTGGCGATGTCGCCTCCCTCGCTGACTTCCATTGCTCCAAGTACCGTCAGATCGATGTGGCCGCCGCGGATCATCGCGAAACTGTCAGCGGAAGAGAAGAACGATGAGGTCGGTAGCGCAGTGATCGTTTGCTTGCCCGCGTTGATGAGGTCAGGATCGGCTTCACCTGCAAAGGGAAACGGTCCCATGCCCAACATGCCGTTCTCCGATTGCAGCGTCACGTCGATGCCATGCGGGATATGGTTGGCGACCAGTGTCGGAATACCAATACCGAGATTGACATAGTATCCGTCGCGCAATTCACGCGCGGCCCGCGCGGCCATTTCGTCACGACTCCACGGCATCAGACGGCCTCCCGATTGCGCGTGGTCAGCTTTTCGATCCGCTTCTCGTTGATGGTGCTCTTCACGATCCGATCCACGTAAATGCCGGGTGTATGGATGCAGTCAGCGTCGAAGGTGCCCGGCGGCACGATCTCTTCGACCTCCGCCACGGTTACCCTGCCTGCAGTGGCCATCACCGGATTGAAGTTGCGCGCCGTCTTGCGGAACATGAGGTTGCCAGCCGTGTCGGCACGCCAAGCCTTCACGATTGCCAGATCCGCGCGCAGCCAAGTTTCGCGGACATAGTCCTCGCCGTCGAAGCTCTCGACAGGCTTTCCTTCCGCAACAACGGTGCCCACCCCGGTCTTCGTGAAAAAAGCCGGGATACCTGCTCCGCCGGCGCGGATCCGCTCGGCAAGCGTACCCTGCGGCGTCAGCTCCAGCGACAGCTCGCCCGAGAGGTACTGCTGCTCGAACAGCTTGTTCTCGCCGACGTAGCTCGAGATCATCTTGCCGATCTGCCGCGTTTCCAGCAGCATCCACAGTCCAAAGCCATCGGCGCCGGCGTTATTGGAGATGACGGTGAGATCGCGAACGCCGCTGGCGCGTATCTCCGGAATAAGGCTCTCGGGATTACCCGAGAGCCCAAACCCGCCCGACATGATCGTCATGCCATTGAAGAGTAGTCCATCCAGCGCGGCGGCTGGCGTGTCGTACACCTTGTTCATCTGACCGCCGCTCCGGTCTCAGGCTGCCGCACGAGTGCGGGCGGAGAAAACGCCGTCCTCGTGGGAGGCGGAATGCTGAAGCTCGAAATCGAACGCGACGTAAGCACTGTCTCCCTGGCGTTGCGGCACAGGCAGCAGCCCTTCCCGCGTAGCGAAGGCGAAGTCATCATTGGCGAAGGGATCGTCGCCAAAGTTGATCTGCGTCGTCAGTGCACGGTATCCGGGTGCTTCGACGAAGAAGTGGACGTGCGCCGGACGATTGCCGTGGCGGCCGATCGACTTCAGTAGCCGATCCGTCGTGCCATCGGGCGGAACCGAATAGCCGTTCGGCATCTTCGAGTGGAAGGAATAGCGGCCGTCCGGTCCGATCTTGATCCGACGGCGATTGTTGAACGGC
>Ga0114970_10002615_pt1 | contig 13447 bp, 10 predicted proteins | sample M_140205_XF_Meta_FD_87030 | JGI IMG/M metagenome (GOLD analysis project Ga0114970, IMG submission 87030) | Freshwater microbial communities from Lake Montjoie, Canada to study carbon cycling - M_140205_XF_MetaG | ecosystem: Environmental > Aquatic > Freshwater > Lake | place: Lake Montjoie... | reverse complement strand
CCCGCAGTAGTCATATTCGACACACTGAATCCTGCATTTTTGAGTTGAAGAACAGTAATTGTTCCTCCAAAATCAGTTTTGGTAAATCCTCCACTTTTTAGATCCGATAGTTCGAACCCGTTAGTAACCAATATGTCGGCAAGAGTGTATCCTGCAGTTTTCATATCCGAAACACTGAATCCTCCATTTTTGAGTTGAGCAATCGTAACTGTTCCTACAAAATCGGTCTTTGTATATACACCTTTTAGATCTGCAAGAGCATATTGTGCAGCGATCATATCCGAAACATTGAATCCTGCAGATTTCAGGTCAGCAACTGTAACTGGTGGAGAAGCTGCAACAAATTGGGTCTTTGTGTATATACCCTTTAGATCAACAAGAGTGTATCCTGCAGCGATCATATTACGCACACTGAATCCTGCAGTTTTCAGGTCAACAACCGTAACTGGTGGAGAAGTTGCGACAAAGTCAGTCTTTGTATACACACCTCTTAGATCCGTAAGAGTATATCCTGCAGTTTTCATATCCGAAACATTGAATCCTGCAATTTGAAGTTCAGCAATCGTATATGTTCCTGTAAATTGGGTCTTTGTATATACACCTTTTAGATCAACAAGAGTATATCCTGCAGTGATCATATCCGAAACATTGAATAGTGCATTGTTGAGGTCAGCAACCGTAACTGGTGGAGAAACTCCTACAAACTCGGCCTTTGTATATACACCTTTTAGATCTGCAAGTGCATATGGTGGTGTAGCTTCCAAAAGTTCTCGAACTGTGAAATCGGCATTACGAAGTTGTGAGGCAGTGTATCCTGCATTGACAACAACTTCTCTAGTGTATCCTATTGTTAATAGTGTTCTTGCAAGTACACCTAATATCCGCTGCTCGGTTGCGGTTGGTGTTGCTTGAGCACTACTAGCGTTTCCATACAATTTAATAGTATACTTTCCGACACTATATGTCGTACCAACTTGCACTTTATTGCCATTTACAAATGTATCTGTTCCATCGGTTGAAAGTGTTTTTTGTGTAGATTGATCTGTTCCGTCAATTAAGTCAACGGATATTGTGGGAGTAACTGGAAACAACAAAATTTCTCCAGCCTGCAAAGGTAGAAGTTTTGAAACATCAATCACTGCATTTGATGTAATGTATACCATGATAAAACTTGTAGGTGTAACGCTCATATCCACGATACCATTTGTAAATGCTGTAGAGGGAAGTATTCCATTTAATTTTTCGATGGTTCCTACCTTTGCAGGTGGGGCTGAAAGAAAGTTTTCTTCAAACCTAGCTAGTTGTTGTGGGCTTGTAATTTGTGAGACATCAAATTGTAGATAATTATTATTATTAATTTTATATTTCTTTCCATCAAGAGAAGGAAGAAACTGTCGTTCATCTGCAATTGCGCTTAATCTTGTTTCATAATTTGTTAGACGGTTGGTTGACTTAGAGTCAGAGCGTTTTGGACCTCTCTGGGCAGCACTCGCCTTTTTCAGTCGAGTGAACTGTGAGGCATCAGATCCTTGCATTTATGTTTTAGAAATATTATTCATACGTTTAAAGAAGAAAGGTTTCTTCTTATCAATTAAATTGAAAAATGATATACTCTCCTGTAATATTTGAATGTATTAAGCACTAAACTTCAAAACGACATAACCAGGGTTTTTTATCTTGGTTAAGACTTCTTCTTTTAGTTTAGTAATACTGCGTATATGAGTTACATGTCGTTATTTAGGAGTAATAGTCTTAACAGTTTTTCCAAAAAAGATAACACTATCAGCGGGCGATGATATACCTAGAGCCTGTGCTGTTGCAGAAGATATAGTTACAGTTGTCAATGAAGAACAATTAGCGAACGTAAGGTTACCAATACTTGTAACTGAATCGGGAATTACTACATTTGTCAATGCAATACAATTTTCGAACACACTGCGAGCAATAGTTGTAACTGAATTGCCAATTGTTACAGTTGTCAATGCCATACAAGTTTGGAACGCACTCAGGCCAATAGTTGTAACTGAATTGGGAATTGTTACACTTGTCAATGAAGTACAACCAAAGAACGCACACGGGCCAATAGTTGTAACTGAATTGGGAATTGTTACACTTGTCAATGAAGAACAATTAGTGAACGTACTGTCACCAATAGTTGTAACTAAATTGGGGATTGTTACACTTGTCAATGCAGTACAACGACTGAACGCACCGTTACCAATAGTTGTGACTGAATTGGGAATTGTTACACTTACCATTGAATAACAAATTGTGAACGCAAAGTCACCAATAGTTGTAACTGAATTGGGAATTGTTACATCTGTCAATGCAGAACAAAGTTCGAACGCATACTCACCAATACTTGTAACTGAATTGCCAATTGTTACACTTGCCAAATAACGACAACCTCGGAATGCATTGGCACCAATACTTGTAACTGAATTTCCGATCGTAACACTGCTTAAATTGAGCAAGGGGACTTGAACTGCTGGGATAGAACTTATACTAGCAGTATACGAAAAACCTGGCAAATCTGTATTTCTAGTAAAAGTATTCCCATCCCATGTAAAACTGGCTCCTTGATCTGCACGATACACTAGAGTTGCTGTACCAGTTGGAGCGGCAGTTGTACTTGTAGTTGTACTTGTAGTTGTACTTGTTGGAGCGGCAGTTGTAGTTGTACTCGTAGTAGTTGGAGTGGCAGTTGTAGTCGTACTCGTTGGAGCGGCAGTTGTAGTCGTACTCGTTGGAGCGGCAGTTGTAGTCGTACTCGTTGGAGCGGCAGTTGTACTTGTAGTCGTACTCGTTGGAGCGGCAGTTGTAGTTGTACTAGAAGCACTAAACTTCAAAACGACATAACCAGGTTTTTTCGAGGTTCCGATATTTGTAGGGCTAAATGTTGACCCTGAAATATATGTAGAAAAGACCGCTGAAGTAAATTCCATTGTTTCGCTCGAAGTTCCACCAGAAAATACTCCTTTAGCATAACAACTTCCACCACTGCCACCAGTAATAGGAGATGTTACACTACCACCATTTCCACCTTTATAACCTCCACCACCTCCACCAGCAGCAGGACCACTCCCAGTCACTTCACCACCAGCACCACCACCACCATATCCACCACTACCACCATAGCCTGTTGTAATTCCACCACTAGCACCAGGGCCACTTCCACCGCCATTACCTCCAGCGGTAACTCCGATAGCACTACCGCCAGCACTACCAGCACCATTATAGCCACCACCTCCACCACCTCCACCACCATCTGTAGAAGCACCATCACCACCATTACCACCTAAACCATCTCCATCCAAATATGTAGAACCGGAAATACCATTACGACTAGTTTGACCACCGCTACCAAATCCATAACCACCACCACCACCACCTCCTCCAGCCATAATAAGCTTAGATCCTGAATTAATTATAACTGCACTTGAACCACCACCACCACCACCTACACCAGCGTATTCGGCTGGACCACCGCGATCACCTACATACACATTTATACTATCAGAACTTGATACTGAAAATGTAGCATATATGAAGCCACCCGAACCACCAGTTCCACCGACAGCAACTGCAGTATAATCACCACCATTACCACCGCCACCTCCAACTACATATGCTGTTAGTTCTGTGGCTCCTGTTGGAACAGTCACGGATTGAGGAAAGTTATAATAATTGAATTCATTCCAAACTGTTACAAACGGAGGTATAGTTGTAGTTGTAGTAGTAGTAGTTGTACTTGTACTTGTAGTTGTAGTTGTAGTAGTTGGAGCGGCAGTTGTAGTTGTACTTGTTGGAGCGGCAGTTGTAGTTGTACTTGTTGGAGCGGCAGTTGTAGTTGTACTTGTTGGAGTGGCAGTTGTTGTTGTTGTCGTAGGTGGAATCGGAAATTCTAGTAAAACATATCCATTCTGACCCGAAGTTCCTATAGATGTTGGAAATGTAACGCCTTGTAATAAACTATTGATAGTTGCTAAGTTAAATGTAGTTGAACTAGTTCCACCAGAAAGCTGTTTGCTAGCATAACATGTTCCTCCACTAGAGGGTTGTGTAGGCGAACCCGCATCACCTCCACTATAACCACCACCTCCTCCACTACCAGCACCAATATAACCACCGCCTCCTCCCCCACCATATCCACCATAGTTTCCAGTACCACCTGCACCATAATTGCCACCTGTAGCACCAAGAGCTCCAACACCTACACCACCCCCGACAGCACCGCGACTACCGTAAGTATTGCTGGCATTTTTCCCAGCAGTGAAATAACCACCACCACCGCCACTGCTAAATGGAGTATATGTAGTAGAACCACCACTTCCACTACCACCATAACGACCGCCACTACCACCGCCACTACCACCTCCACCGCCACCTGCTATAATAAATTTAGAGCCACCACCAATTGTAAGTGCACTCGAACCACCGCCACCACTAGGAAAAGAAGTATTCGTTGTAATTGGAGCACCACCAACATAGACAACTATTTCTTTTTCAGAAGCCGATAGTGAAAATGTAGCATATATGATTCCTCCAGAACCACCACCATCCTTACCACCGGCACCAACTACATATGCAGTTACTTGTTTTGCTCCGGGTGGAACAATAACAACTGTAGGACCTACAGATGTAAATTCATTAATACCAATGGTAGCATTTCTAACAGGATTGGTAACAGCACTACTTCCGTTACCATATAGATGTAAAGAATACTTTCCGACAGTATACGATCCTCCAACCGGAATTGGTGTACCATTTACAAATGTATATGTTCCATCGGTTGAAAGTGTTTTTTTTGTAGATTGATCTGTTCCATCAATTAAGTCAATGGATATTGTGGGGGTAATTGGAAACAACAAAATTTCTCCAGCCTGTAAAGGTAGAAGTTTTGAAACATCAATCAATGCATTCGGTTGAATATATACCATGATAAAATTTGTAGGTGTAACTCTCGTATCCACTTTACCATTTGTAAATGCTGAAGGGGGGAATATTCCATTTAATTTTTCGATGGTTCCTACTTTTTTAACAGGTACGTTTGTATTAAAAGTTTGTTCAAATCTAGCTAGTTGTTGCGGGTCTGTAATTCTTGATATATCATTATTGCTAAATTTATAATTCTTTCCATCAAGAGAAGGAAGAAACTGTCGTTCATCTGCAATTGCGCTTAATTTTGTTTCATAATTTGTTAGACGGTTGGTCGACTTAGAGTCAGAGCGTTTTGGTCCTCTCTGGACAGCACTCGCCTTTTTCAGTCGAGTGAACTGCGAGGCATCAGATCCTTGCATTTATGTTTTAGAAATATTATTCATACGTTTAAAGAAGCAACGTTTCTTCTTATCAATTAAACTAAATGGAACTCACGTATGTGACAATTGTTGTGTTGGCGTCGATGGTATTTGTTCTCTCCGCAATGGTTGGCTATGTGTATTGGCAACAGACCCGCATGCTCCAACATCTACAGTCGCTGGCACTTGCACTGGCCACGCATGTCGAGATGACAAAGCAACAAGCGCCTCAACAAGAAGAGGAGGAAGAAAAGGAGGAGGATGATCGTGTATCTGTAAAAGAGGAAAAGGTAGAAGTTGTGGAAGGTCCTCCTACACAAGAAAAAGAGCCCAACCAGGCAAACGAGCACAAGGAAGATGACGTGGATGATCTGCAAGACAAGACAGCAACCGAACTCAAAGATCTTCTGACAAAAAAAGGCATTCCGTTCGGAAAGCGTGACTCGAAACCTGTTCTGATTCAACTTTTGAAGGCTACGTCGTAAATGATCTGCTTACATACTACGAACAAAGATAACCAATGAAACTTGTTTCGTTTGATGTTGGCTTGAGAAATCTGGCGTTTTGTGTGTTAGAAGGTTCTGACAGACACGACGTGAAAATCTTGGAGTGGGGCTTAATTGATGTGATGGCCGAACAAAGCGGTCTTGATAAACCGCTGTGTAACAAATGCAAGAAACCCGCATGCTGGATTCAGGACAAAACGTATGCGTGCACTCGACACAAGGGCAAGTCTGTATTTTCGACGAAATCGGGATTGCAAAAGAAAACCAAAGAGGAATTGTTGGAAATAGCCTTCAAAGAGAATCTTCCTATTTCCAAAACCAAAAAAGAACTTGTGGACAATATCTATGCGATGTTTTCGAAGACTTCGTGGAAGAGGTGTGTGAAATCTGCCAAACAAGGTTCGGTTGTGGATTTGGCACCTGCTATTTCCGACTGTCTTTCTTCAAGACATACTATGTGGAAAAACTCGGATCTGATAGTGTTTGAGCAGCAGCCTGACAAACGAATGTTGTGCGTGCAGGGAATGTTGCATATGTGGTTCGTTACGCAAGGTTTTCGATGCAAAGGCGTGTCGGCTGTGCACAAACTTTCCAATATGGTTACTCTGGACGATTCCACAAAAACCTATAAAGGGAGAAAGAAAACGGGGATTCTGCATGCGTCAGAATTGGTGCCACAGAAAAACAAGGAGTTCATGCTAAAGCACCCGAAAAAGGACGATTTGGCGGACTGCTTTTTGCAAGGATTGTGGGTATTGGAGAACAAGAAATAGTTATAATTCATAACCATGTATATCTCTAGAAGCGTAACAATCTGGCGAGTAATGACCTGGTCTACCACATCGATAACATACTCCATCTTTTTTTAGAGTAACTGTTTTTGTCTGTTTGTGTTTACAGGATTTCTCATGAACCATACATCCAAACTGCGTAGTAAATGTTCTGTCACAATATTCACATCCCCACTCGTATTCCTCTTCCTCTTCTTCATATTCTATTTTTTTTCCAGTAATGTCTCTTGTTGCATAGCAATCTTTTACAAAGTGACCTTGTCTTCCACACTGAGAACAAAGATCTTTTGCTCCCCACATCTCCATTTTCAGAGCATCTTTGTGAAAGTCACTTAGTTCTATTTGAACGTATGAACCACCTCTCACATTTTCAATACCATATTTTGCCATGTATTCTTTGGTGATTTTGTCTTCGTCAAACGCACTTCCCTCGATTGTTTTCTCTAAAGAAATGGGTTTGTAAAGTTTTGTCCACGCAGAACCTGTTCCGTTCAAATGGTCCTGATATCTTTTCAATGGATTATCGGATTTGCCGATATACCATTTGTGTTTGGAAAGTTTCAAAACGTAAATATTGGTCGTCATTCTTTGATATAGAAATATTCGCAACGAAAAAATCCGTTTTAGATAGGCGTAACATTAGACCATTTTTAGGTCATATACGTTGGGGCCATATCGTTTGTCAATATTTAATACCGTTCGTGTAATAAAATTGACTCGGTATTTTGTCACGCCACCAACAAAATCTGCAGGAGGTTGCCTATAATGGTAAATAATTTGCTCGTTGAATTTTTGGTTGAACATTTCTGTCAAAAGTCGCTGATTCTCTTCGGAAAAGAATTCAGGGTTTTCGTATTCATCGGGAACAAAATAGAACTTCATTTTTGGTTTATAGTCAACCTAGTTTAGATCGAATCCGTTTTCTGTATCAAACATACCTCCACATATTTTTCACATTCTTGTTGTGTTTCACTTTTTTCCATGAGACATACAGGAAAAGGTCCACATTTCAAAACATTGTGTCGAACAATATACGGCTTTGTCATGATTTGCTTGATAATATCGATAACATCTCCAAAATATACAGAATTGTCCGAACAAGGATACACGCCTTGCCATTCGGAATCGGGAATCATATATTGATCATACCAACAAATATATAATTTTATACTTCCGTAACGCTCTAGCAGCAATAAATCTCGTTGAATATGTTTTTGTACAGCCTCAAGTTGTGTAGGGTGAAATGGCATTTGTAATATTTCAGTGTAGTATAGTTTGCGATAGAAAACGAACTTTTTCTTGTTGAATACAGTAGCCTTCAACAACAAAGAATGATTCCAGGTATTCTGAAACTCAATTCGAAAACGAAATACGGTTTAACTTCCAGAAATGTTCCTTTGTATTTGTTTAGGCCTTTGGATACTTTGTTGCAACCCTGTATTGTAGGTTGTTCTGCAAAGAACCTTTCGACAAATCTTCTGGGGTTAGTCAACGTGGAAACGTGGGAAAAAGAAAAGCTTACGAGAGGACATTTGGTGAAAATTATCGGAGAGTGTGGAAACCAACAAGCAGAAGAAGAGGCTTTGATTTTAAAACACACCAAGACAAAATGGAAGAAGAAGTATGAAACAAAAGAAGCACACAAAGAAACAACGCACAGATTTGTGGATGGATATACGTTTAACGTGGATCCGCCAGGATGTCAGGATATTGATGATGCGATTACGATAGGTGAAGATGGGTTTATCTATATCGTGATTGCAGATGTATCTGCCGCAATGACTCCTGAGTTGTTCGAAAAGGCTTCGAAAATCGGTCAAACGTTGTACAAACATGGCTCAGTGGTTTCGCCTTTGCTGCCGATTCAGGACGAATGTTCTTTGAACTTGTCTAGGAAACGCAAAGCCATAGCCCTGAAATTCAAATGGGAAAACCAGAAAATTTCGAGTCTAGGGTTTGAAAAAGTCGAAATCATCAACCAAGAATCGTTTACGTATGAGTCGATTTATCTTTCAAAGTACGCATCCTTTCTCAAAGAACTTTCAAACACTCTTTCAGGAAAGTATTCGGAAGATTCAAAGGAATGGATTGCTTCTTTGATGGTATTTTATAATTTCGAAGTGGCCAAACAACTTCTGAAAAATAAAAAAGGTTTGTTGAGAATCCAGGACAAACCTTCATCAGACAAACTGGAAATGTACGCAAAGATTCCGGACCTTACATTCATGGCTAACAAAGCGGCTTCCTATGCATGTGTATCCACCGAAAAAACCCATTGGACATTGCAAAGACATTATTGTCATGCTACATCCCCTATTCGAAGATTTTCAGATATCGTGAATCAATTTGCGTTGTGGAATGAAGACGTTCCTGATTTCAATATTGACTTGCTAAATCAATTAGAAAAAGAGTCAAAAATGTTTGAACGAGACATGTTCTTTCTCCAAAGACTCTTGTCGTCAAACTCTCGTCAAGTTGAAGGTGTTGCGTTAAACGATCATCGAATTTGGGTTCCCGAATGGAGACGAATCGTTACGTGCAAACACTCTTTTGAAGCAGGCAAAAAAGGAATGTTACAATACTCATTGAACATGAACGAGGATTCGTGGAAGAAACGCATGGTCTTTAGATTCGAAGATACAAACTATCAGGAATAACAAATCCTCTTAGAATCTTTTTCGATGAGTCTTTGAGTTTCTCGAGCATTTCCACGTCTTGCGAAATGGTTGCCAAATTCATCCATTCTTCCAAAATATTCGAGAGTTTTAGCATGGCCCTCACAAAGTTTCCATAGTCCACTCCAAATTGTTCGCACACGAAATCATTTCCGTGAATCCATTCCCACACAACTTCTGCCCAATAACTTGTCAGCGTCCAATACGAATAGTTGCTCTTGAGATACTCGGGTTCCAAATAATATATTTGTTGTGCAATTTCTTTCAGCGTTTCGTGAAACGAGATTTTCTCGATGGGTTCATCTGTTTGAACATCTTCCAGAAAGACACTTAGAGACACCAGAATATCATCTTCGGATTTGTTGTGCAACAGTTTTTCTGTAAACGCATGCGACATTAGTAAATTGTGCCCTTCATGGATTTCGGACGCCAACAAGCCTTTATGGGTTAGCAACCCATTCTGCAAATATCCCGTTTGCTCCAAAAGGTTTTTTCGCAACAAAATATCTGCATCAAGTTCTGAAATGGTTTTGATAGTTTCTTTCAGACCTTCAATCTTGTTTTTGATAAGTTTGTTTTGGGTTAGTTGTTTGAAAGCAATGTCCCATGTTTTTGCGGCATGCGAATTGTTCCATTTTGAAATTTCCGCTTGCCACTTCTTTTTCTGTGCGTTCGAACTTTTGTAAAAGTTGGTTTCGAGAGTTTCTTTAACCAAAAGTTCCTGGATAGTGTATTGATCCATTTCCACAAGTTTTTGCTGTTCTTTTTGAATGTCTTTTTCGAGTTCTTCAACTTGTTCCTTTTTCTGAAAAGCCCAATACGTTTGCCGTTGAATGGACTTTTTGGAATTCAGTTCCGAGAAAATATAGGAATAATGAAAGTCCATTCGCGAAACGACTGTGGATTGCCTTCCAGTCATCATTTCCTCCACAAACAGCACAGGCTCAGGATCTCGCATCGGCAAGTACACAACAATGCCTTTGTCGTCTTTTCCACGTCTTCCTGCTCGTCCAGCCATTTGCGTATATTCGGATGTTGTAAGCATTCTGTGCCTATCCGATTTCTCATCGTATTTTCTGTAGGACGTAAACACCACCACCTTGGTAGGCATATTGATTCCTACGGCAAACGTTTCCGTCGCAAACAAAACCTTGATAAACCCTTTCGAAAACAGAATTTCCACAATTTCTTTCAGAATCGGAAGAAGACCGCTGTGATGGTAGGCAACGCCTTTTTCCAACAAGGACAAAAGTTCGTGATATTGGGCAGATGTTTGCAAGTATTCGTATTTGTGCAGATGAAATTTTACGATGTGGCGAACGCTTGCAGAATCCGAAGAATCGATTAGATTCGAAGAAACAGATTTTGCCAAGGATACACATACTTTTCGGGAAAATACGAAGAACAATGCAGGAAGATCAATTGACTTAATAAGCTTGTTCATTCTGTCAACAAAACTCGTCGACTTTTCATCTTGCTTAATAACCTGCCCTGGCTCTTTTATAGCAACCTTTTCCTTGTGCTGTTGGTATTTTTTTTCGTCCTCGTAAAATTTGTTGAACCAGTCCAAATATGCTTTTTTGTTAAATACATGTTTGGAATCCAAAATAACCGATTTATTAGGAAGTTGGTGCACCAATGGAACGACTCGGTACTCGGTGGAAATTAGGTGAATGGGCTTTTGCTTAATGTTTCCCAGCCACTCGGCAAATGTTTCTGGCTTTTCAATGGTTGCAGACAGCAAAACCAAGTTTACAGTAGAAGGAACCAACGTCAAGCACTCTTCCCATACTTTTCCTCTGTCAAAATCGTTAATATAATGCACTTCATCAAACACAATCGCATCAAGATTTTCCAAAGACAAATTGGCGGTGACACCAACTTTCTCGGTTTCTGTGTTTTGCTTGAACAACAAATTCCTCAGAATTTCAGTGGTCATGATAACCACATCGGCTTGCGGACAAAACTTTATGTCGCCAGTCATGATTCCCACGCTCAGAAAGATCTTTTTCAGATCGTGGAATTTTTGGTTTGACAAGGATTTAATGGGGGTTGTATAGAACACGCGTTTGCCTTTTTTCAAGGAATGGTGGATCTGGAATTCTCCTACTAGAGTTTTCCCCGAACCTGTTTTTGCAGTTACCAACACGTTTTCGTCATTGGAAATTGCTTTGATAGCGTATTGTTGAAAGGGATCCAGCGGAAAGTCAAACGGGCTTTCCACTTCAATGGGTTGTTTTAGATCGGGAATTTTTAGCATGTTGTAATATTGAGATAGTGCTTTCAAGCAAAAAATCAATTCGTTTTCCTTTTTAACTCCCACAAAACACATCCAGTGTGTCACCTATTTGATGAATGTTCTCTATCAAGACATGTCCGCACTTCTTTTGTGCGATATATCGCTCAATGCTCTTCCAAACATCTAACCAAGTGTCGCCAATCAATTGAACTGGCTCTGTTGGATTACATCCACATCCAGCATCTACCATAGTGGCAGTGAATCCATGTGGCTCTGAGAAGTCCCTTATGGGGCCTTTACAAAAGTCAACGCTCCATTGCGAACGAGACATGCCATGTTGACTTGCAATCTCGTTCAGTGCTTCAAAATACTCTTCATCTGATTCGTCATCTGATTCATCATCTGTTTCTACTTCATATGGTTTTGATGAATTCTGAAGAAAGTTTTCAAATTCCTGTTGCAGTCCCTTGGACTTGATAAACTGCTGGTAGTTTGCGATTTGAATCATTTTGATGCTATCCGCTACTTCTAAGGTAAAGAATCCGTTTTGTATGCGTTCTAGTTTTCATAACTGAGTCCTAAGTTCAAACAAATGGGTGATATTCTTGGTGTCGAGTTTTTGACCAATCCGAAAATTACCGAATCGTCGGGCGATATCCGCTTACCTAGTTTAGAAACAGTTGATCTTCCATCGTTCGCAGATGATTCCGCCCCTATGCCCAAACTCATGCCTTCGTTTGAAAACGCCGGACCCATGGAAACTTCGGACGGTTTTCGCAATTTAAACGCATCATTTTCGTCTCCGCCCCAGCGCGCCTCAGAAGACTATATCGTGAAGGAAAAGTACGAGATTCTGAGAAAGTTCGAGCGTCTCGCGAAACTCGGAGTCCCCGTTCGCAAGCGCTTTACGCTTGATTCTCCTTTGGAGGAGATGAAGATGGAACTTGAGTTTATTCGAAAGGAAAAGGCCATGGATCAAACCATCAAACAGTTTTGCGATTGGTATATTACCGGAATGTCGGCGATGGAATGGTCGAGCAAGAACGTTCCCCTGATGCAGGCGTTTGGTCTAAAGTTAGACGGACTTTCGGAATCTGCCCAAATGAATGTGGCAGATATGGAGGAAGATTTTGAGGAACTCTATGATCTGTATGGCGACAAACTGAAAATGCATCCTTTGGTAAGAATTCCCATTCGCACGTGTATGATGGTCTATATGGTGCACTTAACCAATCAAATGGCCATGAAGGCCCCCATTCCAAACATGGACCAAATCCTAAAATCCAATCCGGATATTGCTCGGCAACTTTCCATGGCTGCTATGCAACAACAAACGCAATCCATGAAGGCAGCACCTCCACCTCTTGTTCAACAACAAGCCAATCCTCTTGCGGGTTTGTCAAATTTCATGAGCAGCATGATTCCTCCTCCACCTCCTCAGCAAACCAATGTGCGACCCCCTCCACCAGTAAAAATGGGAGGATTCGCAAAACCCGCCAAACCCAATCCCCAACCGCCTGCGGCTGCTATTCCGGCCGCCCAAAAGGAAATGAAGGGTCCCGTAAACATTGACGATCTATTGAAATCGGTCAATGCAAGCGTTTCTCTGGACACGAAAAGCGTAAAGATGCCTCCGTCCGCACTAAAAAAGCCCGGAGGCTCAACGGGTAAAAACAGCGTGACTATCAAACTTTAACACGCTTGAATTCCTATAAAAGTTAAAAAAGCAGTTTGGGTACCAAACAAATAATGCAACACTTCTCCTACCACAAACAAAACCAAAATAGTTTTCCAAACTGAAAATTTACAAACAAGCGCAATCACAACAGCAATCACAACGGTTCCCAACGTGTCATACAACGCAAGTCCCATAAAACGTGTTTCGTGAAATCCTTGTTCGGGAACACCAAACAGAAATTTATAGGGACACTTCATT
>Ga0114970_10002613_pt1 | contig 13456 bp, 8 predicted proteins | sample M_140205_XF_Meta_FD_87030 | JGI IMG/M metagenome (GOLD analysis project Ga0114970, IMG submission 87030) | Freshwater microbial communities from Lake Montjoie, Canada to study carbon cycling - M_140205_XF_MetaG | ecosystem: Environmental > Aquatic > Freshwater > Lake | place: Lake Montjoie... | reverse complement strand
CGTGCGCTCGCTCGAGGAGGACCCGCAGCGCTGGACGCGCATCGGCAAGGCCATCCTCGGCGTCACCGAGGAGACGACGACGGGCGTCCACCGCCTCTACGAGATGCACGCGGCGGGCAAGCTGCTCTTCCCGGCGATCAACGTCAACGACTCGGTCACCAAGAGCAAGTTCGACAACCTCTACGGCTGCCGCCACTCGCTCGTCGACGGCATCAACCGTGCCGTCGATCTGATGCTCGCCGGCAAGCTCTGCGTCGTCTGCGGCTACGGCGACGTCGGCAAGGGCTCGGCAGAGTCGCTGCGCACCCAGGGTGCCCGCGTCGTGATCACCGAGATCGACCCGATCTGCGCCCTGCAGGCGCTGATGGAGGGCTACGACGTCCGCACGCTCGACGACGTCGTGCACGAGGCCGACGTGATCATCACCGCCACGGGCAACCGCGACATCATCACGGTCGAGCACATGCAGAAGATGAAGAACCAGGCCGTGATCGGCAACATCGGCCACTTCGACAACGAGATCGACATCGCGGGCCTCTACAAGCTCGAGGGCGTCGAGCGGATCAACATCAAGCCGCAGGTCGACCAGTTCGTCTTCCCCGACGGTCACGCGATCATCGTGCTGTCGGAGGGCCGCCTGCTGAACCTCGGCAACGCGACCGGCCACCCGAGCTTCGTGATGAGCAACTCGTTCAGCAACCAGACGATCGCGCAGATCGAGCTGTTCACGAACCTCGAGGCCTACCCGGTGGGCGTGCACGTGCTGGCCAAGCACCTGGACGAGAAGGTCGCCCGGCTGCACGTCGAGGCGCTCGGCGCGACGCTCACCGAGCTGAAGCCCGAGCAGGCCGCGTACATCGGCGTGTCGGTGGACGGGCCGTACAAGTCCGACCAGTACCGCTACTAGGAAGACCGCGAACGGGGCGGGGAGCGGCGCGCTACGGCAGCGCCGCTCCCCGCCCTTCGCAATTCCGGGCGGCTGCGGCCTAGTAGTCGGCGACGCAGCGCAGCGTGGCGCCCGTCGGGTCGGTCATGCCGACCATCCGGCAGCCCGAGTCGAGCAGCTGGTGCATCGCCTCGACGGCCTCCTCGGAGATCAGCTCGCCCGCGACGAGCAGCGGCACGCCGGGCGGGTACGGCACGATCATCTCGCTGGAGATGCGGCCGACGGCATCGGTCGCCGACACCATGACGCTCTCCAGGCTGGCGCTCTCGCGGGGGCTGGTCGCAGCCTCGGGGATCGCGGCCGGCCACATCGAGGTGATCCGGCGGTCCTCGTCGACGTGGTGGCCGGCTGCCGCCAGCGCCTCGAGCGAGTCGATGAGCCTGCCCACGGTCTCGGTCGTGTCGCCGGTCGTGATCGAGAAGACGAGGCGGCGTAGGTCGGCGAACTCGGGGTTGATGCGGCAGTGCTCGCGCAGCCAGCGCGCGGCGGCGTGGCCCGTCTCCCAGCGATGGTGCACGTCCACCACCAGCTTCGTCGGGTCGTAGCCGGCGATGCCGGGCGTCCCCACGATCTCGTCGCCGACGATCGAGAGGCCGGCGATGCCGGCGATCGCCACGCGAGCCTGTGCGGCCAGCTCGAGCGCGGTCGTCCAGCGCTCGCGGCCGTGGCGCGCCATCTCGTCGAGCGCGACGTCCAGCGACACCATCAGCAGCGCTGATGGCGACGACGACTGCAGCATCTGCAACGACGCGTCGAGCCGTGCGGCATCCACCAGGTGCCCCTGGTGATGGATCAGCGACGACTGCGTCAGCGAGCCGATCGTCTTGTGGGGCGAGTGCACGACGACATCGGCGCCACAGGCCAGCGCGGGCCGCGGGAACGACGGGTGGAAGGCGAAGTGCGTGCCGTGCGCCTCGTCCACGATCAGCGGCACGCCATGCGCCGCCGCGATCTGGGCGATCTCGGCGACCGGGATCGTGAAGCCGTAGTAGCTCGGGCTGGTGACGTGGATCGCATAGATCTGGCGATTGCGCGCGAGCGCGGCCTCCACGCCGTCGACGTCGATGCCGAACAGGCCATCGAGGCTGTCGTTGCGCTCGGGCTGCAGGTACACCGGCCGCGCGCCCGACAGCGTGATGCCGGCGTACACCGAGCGGTGTGACCCGCGGGCGACGAGCAGCATGTCGCCGTCGACGACCGTCGTGAAGATCGACGCGATGTTGCCCACGGAGGCGCCGTTCACCAGGAACCAGCTGCGCGTGGCACCGAGCAGCCGCGCCGCGCGGGACTGCGCCCGCGCGATGCCCGTTGCCGCACCGTGCAGGTAGTCGAAGCCGCCAAGCTCGCTCAGGTCGGCGGCGTACGCCTGCTCGCCGAGCAGCTCGATGCCCGCCGCAGGCGCGCCCGGGCCACCCTTGTGGCCGGGCATGTGGAACGAGATCTCCTCGGCCGCCTGGCTCTCGCGCAGGTGCTGCGCGAGAACCGGCTCGGCGCCGTGGTTCAGCTCAGGCATGACTGCGTTGCCGCAGCCAGGATCCCGATGCCGTCGAGCAGCGTGTCGCTGTCGATCGTCAGGGGCGGCAGCAGCTTCAGCACGGTGTCATTGCGCCCGGTGCGCTCGATGATCAGGCCCTCGTCGAAGCAGCGTGCACCGATCCGCTTCGCCAGCGCGCCCGTCGGGTCGATGCCCGCCGTGTCGACGCCCCAGATCAGGCCGATGCCCCGGATCTCGAGGCGCGGGTCGAGCGACGCGATGTCGGCGCGCAGCCTCGCCGCGACGAGCGTCGCGTCCGCCGCGACCTTCTCGGAGAGCCTCGCCTCGTCGAACAGCTCGAGCGCGGCAGTGGCCGTCACGAACGCCAGGCTGTTGCCGCGGAAGGTGCCGGTGTGCTCGGCCGGCTTCCACAGGTCGAGCTCCGGCTTGAGCAGCGTGATCGCCATCGGCAGGCCGTAGCCGCTGATCGACTTCGAGACCGTCACCACGTCCGGCACGATGCCGGCGCGCTCGAACGAGAAGAACGGGCCGGTGCGACCGCAGCCGGTCTGGATCTCGTCGACGATGAAGACGATGCCGTACTCGTCGCAGATCGCGCGCAGCTCCTGCAGCCACTCGATCGGCGCGACGTTGACGCCGCCCTCGGCCTGCACCGTCTCGACGATGATGCCGGCGGGCGTCTCGATGCCCGAGTGGCCGTCGGCGAGGATCGTGCGCAGGTAGCCGAGCGTGTCGAGGCCGTCGGTCGGGCCGCCCGGGAACGGCAGGAACGTCGCCGCGTCGAGCGCGGTGCCGGCAGCGGCGCGGTGCTCCTTGTTGGCCGTGATGGCGAGGCTGCCCAGGCTGTGGCCGTGGTAGCCGCCCATGAAGGCGAAGATGCCGGTGCGCCCCGTGGCCTTGCGGGCGATCTTGAGGGCCACCTCGACCGCGTTGGTGCCGGTCGGGCCGGTGAACTGCACCTTGTAGTCGAGGCCGCGCGGCTCGAGCACGCGCTCGGTGAACGCGGTGAGGAAGGCGGCCTTCGCCTCGGTGTGCAGGTCGAGCGCGTGCGAGACGCCGTCGCTCTCGATGTAGGCGATGAGGGCGGCCTTCAGGGCATCGTGGTTGTGCCCGTAGTTGAGCGCGCCCGCGCCCGCCAGGAAGTCGATCCACGTGCGACCGTCGGCGTCGCAGATGCGCGCGCCCTTCGCCGTGGTGAAGAGGGCCGGGAACGACCGGCAGTACGAGCGGATGACCGACTCGCGTTCCTCGAAGATCGTGGTACTCGATAGATGACTACTCGTGCGTTCCGCGCCAGCCGGGGCAGAGTGCGTGGTGTGAATTTCGGCGGTGGTCGTGGTGCGCTGGAGCGTCATCTATCTACCTCCTCGATCCGTGGGGGGATGACCCCCAGGACGACGTTGATATTCGTGTGTTTTGTCAGCGGCAGATCGAGCTTCCGATCAACCGGCCGGGGGAGATTACACGGTGCGAGGCAAGCCGGGGTGACAAATTTGGTTGGGCTTCAGGCGGCGCCCGCGGCCCGACCCGGACGTTCACGGGTCGTGGGCGACGGCCCGCAAAGGAAAAGGCCCCTTGCGGGGCCCTCTCGGAACGGGAGAGACGGGACTCGAACCCGCGACCTCCGGCGTGACAGGCCGGCGTTCTAACCAACTGAACTACTCCCCCGGGTGCGCGGAAAGTGTAGCGAAGGTGGCGAGCCGGCCGCACCCCAACCGGCAGCCGCCTGGCAGGAGGCGTCGCCGGCGGGCAGGACTGGCCCCGTGCGAGGGGAACCCTCTACTTGTGCTGCGCCCTGCCGATCACCTGCTGGCATGACCAACGTCGACTGGATCGCGCTGGGCGTCATCGGCCTCGGAGCCCTCTCCGGGCTGCGCCGTGGCCTGGTTGCAACCGCGCTCTCGCTGGCGGGGCTCGTCGTGGGGGCGATCGCCGGCTCGCGGATCGCGCCGACGTTGCTGCCCGACTCCTTCGTGCAGTACTCGTCGCTGGTGGCGGTGGGCGGCGCACTCATCGGCGCGGCGCTCCTGCACGCGGCCGCCTCGTTTGCCGGCTCGATCCTGCGTGGCGGCCTGCGCATCCCGGGGATCCGCCAGCTCGACTCGCTCGGCGGCGCGATCTCGGGCGCGGCGATGGGCGTCGTCGTGGTGTGGGTGCTCGGCGCGGTGGCGTTGCAGATCCCGCACCAGCCGAAGATCCGCGGCTACGCGACGGACTCGCAGATCGTCTCGCGGCTCACCGACACGGTGTCGCCGTCGTCGGTGCTGCACCGGCTCTCCAAGCTTGATCCGTTCCCGAAGCTGTCGGGCTCGCCCGGGGCGCCCACCGAGGCGCCCGACCAGACCATCCTGCGGGCGACCGCCGTGCGTGTCGCCCAGGCGAGCGTCGTGCGCGTCGAGGGTCGGGCCTGCGGTCTCGATGTCGGCGGGAGCGGCTGGACGGTGGCGCCGGGCGTCGTCATCACCGCGGCGCATGTCGTGGCCGGCGAGTCGAGCACGACCGTGCAGCGGGGCGGCTCGGGCCGAAAGCTTCGCGCGCGGGTGATGGTGTACGACACGAGGAACGACATCGCGGTGCTGCTTGCACCGGGCCTGCTCGCGACGCCGCTTCCGCTGGCCGACGCGACGAACGGCGACGCGGTGGCGATTCTCGGCTTCCCGAAGAACGGCCCGTACAAGACGGTGGCGGCGCGCGTCGGCAAGACGGCGACGGTGCTTGCGCAGGACTCCTACGGCAAGGGCATGACGCTGCGGCTGATGACGAGCCTGCGCGGCAAGGTCGAGCACGGCAACTCGGGCGGCCCGGCTGTGGATGCGGAGGGGCGCGTGCAGTCCACCGTGTTCGGGTCGAGCACCACGGACGGCACGACCCTCGGCGTTCCCGCCGACGTGGTCAGGGCAGCGCTGGCGCGGCTCGGCGAGCAGCCGGTTTCGACCGGCGACTGCGCGGGCTAAGCCGCCGGCCTGGCGACAGGCTCCCAATCCTCCGAAATAGTGCATGCGGTATTCAGACCGTCGTCCGGACGCGCGCCGGAGCTCGTTCAGACATTGAACTTCCGCTTGGACCGCGGCTCGCCGCGAAGCCTCTGGCCATGCGGGATCGCGTTGTGTACCGATCTGTCCAACTATTTGCCAGGAGCCGTCCCGGACGGCCGATCAGCCCGGCGACGAACAATGCATACAAGCATCAAAAACTGTGTTCGCTTCGCTCTGATGCGTCTGTACCATCCCGCCCCAAGAGGCAGGCAGGAGCGCCTCTCGCAGTCGGTCAACAGCCCGTCACGCGAGAAAGTAGAGGCCAGATGCTCACGACGGTCGAGATCCAGCTCCCAGAGATCGAGGAAGTCACCAAGCTCGTCCACGAGGGCCTGGTCAAGGGTCTGCTCAACTACGACGAGATCGCTCAGGCGCTCGAAGAAGTCGAGCTCACCAAGGAGCAGTACGAGGACTTCTACAGCTACCTGATCGACCACGGCGTCGAGCTGGTCGAGGGTGAGACACACAAGTCTCCGCACCACGAGCAGGTGCAGCCGGAAGAAGACAAGGTCGCGCCGAAGCTCGACCTCTCCCATGAGCCGTCGCTCGACTCGCTGCGCCTCTACCTGCGCGAGATCGGCAAGGTGCCGCTGCTCACCGCCGACCAGGAGGTCACCCTGGCCAAGCGGATCGAGCGCGGCGACATGACCGCCAAGACGCAGATGACCGAGGCCAACCTGCGCCTCGTCGTCTCGATCGCCAAGGGCTACCTCGGCCGCGGCCTCTCATTTCTCGACCTGATCCAGGAAGGCTCGCTCGGCCTGATCCGCGCAGTCGAGAAGTTCGACTACCGCAAGGGCTACAAGTTCTCGACCTACGCGACGTGGTGGATCCGCCAGGCGGTCACCCGCGCCATCGCCGACAAGGCGCGCACTATCCGCATCCCGGTGCACATGGTCGAGAAGCTGAACAAGGTCGTCCACATCGAGCGCCAGCTGGTGCAGCGCCTCGGCCGCGAGCCGCGCCCGGAGGAGATCGCCGAGGAGCTCGAGATGAGCGTCGATGAGGTGCGCGACATCCAGCGCATGGCCCAGCACCCGATCTCGCTGGAGAAGCCGATCGGCGAGGAGGACGAGTCCGAGCTTGGCGACTTCGTGCAGGACCAGCAGGCCGAGTCGCCGTTCGACACCGCGTCGCTGCAGCTCCGCCGTGGCGACATCGAGCGCGCCCTCGCCTCGCTGCCCCACCGCGAGCGCAAGGTGATCGAGCTGCGCTTCGGCCTGCGTGGCGAGCAGCCGTGCACGCTGGAGGAGGTCGGTCGCGCCTTCGGTGTCACGCGCGAGCGGATCCGCCAGATCGAGAACAACACGCTGAGGCGGCTCGAGTCGCTGCCGGAGGCGCAGTCGCTCAAGGACTGCATCAGCGAGTAGGACGGGCTGCCGCGAACGGGAGTTCGCGGCGCTGCGACGGGTGCTGAGGGGGCCGCGAGGCCCCCTCAGCGTTGGTGAACGCACGCAGCGATGGGATACTCGCTCGCATGCGCTGCCGGAACACCCAGTGACCACCGTGGCCGCCACAGCGGCCACGACCTCGCCCTTCCCGACGGCGCTCTCACCGATCGCTGTCGGCTCGCTCCGGCTGCGCAACCGCATCGTGATGCCGGCACACACGCTGCTCTTCGGCGAGGACCACCTGCTGAGCGACCGGCACATCGCCTACTACCGCGAGCGCGCCATGGGCGGCACCGGGCTGATCTGCGCCGAGGGAGGCGCGGTGCACGAGGAGTCGCGTGGCGCCTTCCAGTTCTCGATCTCGGCCTACGAGGAGCGGGCGATCCCGCAGTACGCGAAGCTCGCCGACGCCTGCCACGAGCACGGCGCCGCCGTCATCACGCAGCTCTTCTCGCTGGGCGTGCACATGCTCGGCACCTACGACTTCGACAGCTGGGTGCCGTTGTGGGCACCGTCGCGCGTGCCGTCAATCCGCGACCGCGAGACGCCGGTGCCGATGGGGCCGCGTGAGCTGCGGACCCTGGTGGACGGCATGGCGCTCTCGGCGCGCAACGTCGAGCGCGCCGGGCTGGACGGCGCCGAGATTCACGCCGCGCACTCCTACCTGCTCGGCACCTTCATGTCGCCCGCCTACAACCGGCGCACCGACGAGTACGGCGGCTCGGTCGAGAACCGCATCCGCCTGATCCTCGAGTGCGCGGGCGCGATGCGCGAGGCGACACGCCCCGGCTTTGTCGTCGGCGTGCGGCTCTCGTTCGACGAGTGGCTGGGCGAGCACGGCATCACGCCGGAGGACTCCGAGGAGGCTCTGGAGCTGATGGCCGCGAGCGGCCTCTTCGACTACGTCAACATCTCGGGCGGCGGCTACCACTCGATGTTCAAGGCGGTCGCGCCGATGGGCGTCGAGGAGGGGCACCTGGTGCCGCTTGGCGAGCGGGCGAAAGCCGTGGTGGGCGACCGCGCCAGGGTGATGATCGTCGGCCGCATCTCCACGCTGGAGACAGCGGAGCGGATCCTCGCCGCCGGCTCGGCCGACCTCGTGTGCATGACGCGCGCCCACATGGTCGACCCCTTCCTGGTGAAGAAGGCCGAGGAGGGACGCGCGCGCGAGACGCAGCTGTGCGTTGCCGCCAACGAGTGCTTCGTGCGCGGGCAGAAGGAGATCGCCTGCATGATGAATCCCGTGCTCGGCCGCGAGCGCCGCTGGGGCGCAGGGACGCTGCTCCGGGCTGCCGCGCCGCGCCGCATCGTGGTCGTGGGCGCCGGGCCGGCCGGGCTGCGCGCGGCCTCTGTCGCCGCCTCCCGTGGGCATGACGTGCTGCTGCTCGAGGCGGCCGACGAGGTCGGCGGGCACCTGAACGTGATCAAGCGCCTGCCCACGCGCAGCCTCTGGCAGCGCGCGATCGACAACCTGCGCATCCCCTGCGAGACCGCCGGCGTGGAGCTGCGGCTGGGCACGCGGGCGACCCGGGCCAGCGTGCTCGCCGAGCGGCCCGACGCGGTGGTCGTGGCGACCGGCGCCGGCTGGGACGCGAGCGGCTTCACGCCGCTGCGGCCCGATCGCGACACGATTCCCGGCGCTGTCGAGGGCGGGGCGGCCGGGTTCGTCCTCGACGTCGAGACCGCGGTGGCGCGCGCGCTCGCGCACCCCGGCGCGCTGGGCGAGTGCGTGCTGATCTACGACGAGACCGGCATGTACCTGCCGCTGGGCCTGGCGGAGGTGGCGGCGGCGCACGGCGCGCAGGTGGACGTCGTGACGCCCGACCTCTACGTCGGTGCCACCGTGCTCGCCACGAGCGAGCAGCCGTACCTCTTCCCGCGGCTTGCCGCGGCGGGCGTGACCTTGACGGCGCAGTGCGGGCTGGAGGCGATCGGGCCCGACGGCGAGGCGACCCTCGTGCACGCGTATGGTGGCCGCCAGGAGCGGCGCGCCTACGCGACGGTGGTGCTCAGCCAGTACCGCGTGCCGCGCGAGGAGCTGTGGTTGGAACTGGGCGGGACGGCGCACGGCGTCGCACCCGTGACGGAGCGGGGCGGCCCCGCGCTGCACCGCATCGGCGACTGCCTGGCGCCGCGGCGCACGGCGGTGGCCATCTACGAGGGTGAACGATTGGGAAGGGAGCTGTAGCGATGGCAAAGATCACAGGGGCGCGCTACCTGGCGGAGGCGCTTGACGGCTACGGGGTGACGCACGTCTTCTTCGTGCCGACGATCCTCAGCAGCACGCTGGTGCAGCTCGAGGAGCGCACCGGCATCGAGCGAGTCCTCACGCATGGTGAGAAGGCGGCCGCCTACATGGCCGACGGCTACGCTCGCGCGTCGGGTGGCGTCGGTGTCTGTCTCGCCCAGACGGTTGGCGCGGCGAACCTCGCGGCCGGTCTGCGCGACCCGTACCTCGGCTGCTCGCCCGTGCTCGCCATCACCGGTGGGCCGTACCCGAGCACGCGCGGCCGCACGACCTACCAGCAGATCGACGACCTGCCGCTGTTCAAGCCGGTCACCAAGTTCAGCGAGCGCGTCGACAGCGTCGATCGCTTCCCCGACATGCTGCGGCAGGCCTTCCGCGCTGCCACCACCGGCAAGCCGGGGCCGGTGCATCTCGAGATCTCGGGCCACTTCGGCGAGATCGAGGACGGCGAGGCGGAGCTCGACCAGCTCGTCGAGCAGCGCTACGCCCGCGTGCCCGCGTTCCGGCCCGCTCCTGAGGCGGACGCCGTGCGCGCCGCCGCCGCCGTGCTCGCCTCGGCAGAGCGGCCCGTCCTCGTCAGCGGCGGCGGCGTCCGCCAGTCCGGCGCAGCCAGCGAGCTGCTCGCGCTGGCAGAGGCGCTCGGCATCCCTGTCGCCTGCTCGCTCAACGGCAAGGACACGGTGCCGGCCGGCCACCCGCTCTCGGTGGGCGTCGTCGGCAACTACTCGCGCAGCAGCGCCAACCGCGCCGTCAGCGAGGCCGATCTCGTCCTCTTCGTCGGCAGCCAGACGAGCAGCCAGCTGACCTGTCTCTGGCGCGTGCCGCGCACCGGCACGCGCGTCATCCAGCTGGACATCGATCCCGAGGAGCTTGGCCGCCACTATCCGAACGAGGTATCGCTGCTCGGCGACGCGCGCGTGACGCTGGCGGCGCTCGTGGCCGAGGTGGCCGCGACCCGGGTCGCCGCAGCGGCCGTCGCTCGCCACGCCGCCTGGGTCGCCCGCGTCCAGGGCTACCAGGCCGAGTGGCGCGCCACGATGGGGCCGCTGCTCGGCTCCGACGCCGTTCCGATCCGGCCGGAGCGGCTCTGCAAGGAGCTCAGCGAGCTGCTCCCCGACAACGCCCTGCTCGTCTCCGACACCGGGCATGCCGGCATGTGGACGGGCGGCAGCGTCGACCTGCCCCAGGCGGGTGGTGTCGCGATCGGGAACGCCGCGGGCTCTGGCCAGGGCTTCATCCGCTGCGCCGGCTCGCTCGGCTGGGGCCTGCCGGCCGCGATCGGCGCGCAGCTCGCCGTGCCCGACCGCCCGGTCGTCCTCTTCACTGGCGACGGCGGCTTCTGGTACCACGTCGGCGAGCTGGAGACGGCGGTGCGCCGCCGTGTGCCTGCCGTGCTCATCGTCAACAACAACCGCTCGCTCAACCAGGGCCAGCAGCCGTACGAGGTGGCCTACGGCGGGCAGCTTCGCGGCAAGCACGCCGACCTCTGGCACCACGACGACGTGAACTTCGCTCGCCTCGCCGAGAGCATGGGCGCCGCCGCGATCCGCGTCGAGAAGCCCGCCGACTTCGCGCCGGCGCTCGGCCGCGCTCTCGAGAACCGCAGCGGCCCGACCGTCATCGACGTGGTGACGGACATCGACGCGATGGCGCCGCTCGCCCTGATCTCCTAGCTACTGGACGGGGGGCGGCACCGCTGGCTGGCGCCGCCCCCCGTCCAGTTCCGGCTCAGTCCGTGACGAGCGCGATCGCGCGGATCGGCGAGCCGGAGCCGCCGCGGATCGGCAGCGGCAGGCCGATGTAGGTGAACCGCTTGCCTGCAACATGGTCGAGGTTGCAGAGGTTCTCCGTGTTGTTCAGGTTGCGCTCGCGGCAGACCCGATGCGCCGGCATCGTGGTCGGCTCGGCGTTGCCCATGTTGAGAACGCTCTCGATCGCGGGCGAGTCGACACCGACGTTGATGCAGCCGCGGTCGGCCAGCCACTCCATGCCGCCCCGGTCGAGGCCGGTGTGGTTGCCCATGTACGCCAGCTGCGGGTAGAGCTTCGCGTAGTGGCCGGTGTGCAGCAGCACGGTGTCGCCTTCGCGCACGTCGAGCCCGGCGTCGTCGCAGGCGCGGGCCAGCACCTCGGCGGTGTAGAGCTCGGGCAGCTGAACGTGCGAGACGTCGAGGCAGACCGCGGGCGTGATGAAGCGCTCGACCGGGAACTGCTCGATCGAGAGGGCGCCGGGCGTGTCGTCGATGTGGCTGATCGAGTCGACGTGCGTGCCGCTGTGGTCGCACATCAGCAGGCCGAAGGCGGTCGCGGTCCAGTTGTCCTTGGTCTTCGCGCGGATCGACTCGTACGTCATCACCGGGAAGTACTGCGTCGGGATGAAGATGTCGTAGACCGGCATGCCGACGTAGATCTCCTGGGTGAGATCGACGATGCGGTAGCTCGACGGGAGCGGAGTGGTGGCGGGGGCGTCCATCCGAGGATGGAACCACGGCGGACGGGTGCAGCTCAAGCGGCTGCTGCGCGCGGTCTCCCCGGCAGGATCGCCGCGATGACGCCGCCGATGATCAACGCCCCACCCACCAGCTCGCGGCCGAGCAACGGCTCGCCCAGCAGCAGCACGGCAAAGAAGATGGCGAACACCGGAATCAGCGGCGTCACGAGCATCGACTGGAACGCGCCGCCGAAGCGCAGCAGCGCCATCACCACCACGTACGCGATCACCTGGCCGAGCACCACGATGTAGAGGAGCGCGAGTGCCGAGCGCCAGGCCAGATCGATCGTGAAGCCCTCCTTGATGACCGCCGCGGGCGTGAGTGCTATCACGCTCTCCACCATCATCACGAGGAGGTACACGCCCGACGACACGGGGGTTGCCATCCGCTTGATGGCGATGAAGCTCAGCGCGTAGAGGACGTTGCTGCCAAGCACGATCAGCACGCCCACCACGTCGACGCCCGAGCTCGTGGCCCCGGTCGCGATTGCCACACCGACCACGCCGAGGCTCGCACCGAGCACGCCGACCAGGGCCACGCGCTCGACCCGGAACGCGATGCCGAGCGCCAGCGTGACGAGCGGGCTGACGCTGAACAGCGTCGAGGTGAGGCCCGCCGACAGCCGGTGCACGCCCAGCATGAAGGTGACCTGCGAGCCGAGCAGGAGCGTTGCCGGCAGTGCGATTCGCAGCAGCTCGGCGCGTCCGGCGCGCACGGTGACGCCCGCCCAGCGCATCAGGGCATACAGCACCGGGATGCTCAGCAGCGAGCGCAGCGCCAGCAGCGTCCACGGCCCCATCGCGTGGAACGTCTCCTTGAACGCCACGAACTGGAAGCCGAAGAGGAGGGCGCTGAAGACGATCAGGGTGGCCTGCGCGCGCGCCGACAGGCGCTCCCCGGAGTGCAGGTGATGCGAGAACGTGGCGGCGAGGCGCGCGCGCAGCACGCCGTAGGTCGTCAGGCGGCCGCTCATCGCGCTGGGGCCCCGACAGCCTGGGCGAGCACGAAGCCGGCGAGGCAGTCGGCCAGCACGCCCGGCTCGGTGAAGCAGGCCTCCGTGCCTGCTGCGAGCTCGGCGAGGCGCGCGCCCGGGATCAGCTGCGCTGCCCGGCGCGTCCAGTCGATCAGCAGCTGGGGCTCGCGCTCGAGCACGACGCAGAGCGTGGGCACCGTGATGAGCGGCAGACGCTGCGGGGCCGGGTAGCCGTAGACGGCGTCGTAGGCCCACCAGTAGTCGGGGCCGGCCTGGAGGTAGGCGCCAAGCTCGAGCAGCAGGTGCTCGGCGGCGGCGGCGTGCTCGGCCGCGGAGGCGCTTGCCTCGTCGGGGACGGAGAGCTGGAGGCGCGGCAGCAGCACCTCCGTGACGAAGGCGCCGCGCGGGTCGGCCTGCCACTGCACCATCGTGTCGCGGAACGGCTTCGCGTCGTCCGGGGTGTCGAGCACGACGCAGCCGACGGGCGCGAGCGAGGCGACGCGCTCGGGGAAAGCGGCGGCGACCTCGCAGGCGATCATGGCGCCGGTGTGGTGGCCTGCCAGGTGCGCGCGCTCGATCCCGAGGGCGTCCAGCAGGTCGCGCACGCGCGAGGCGTACCAGTCCAGGCCGGGCGCGGGGCGTGGCGGCGGGTCGGACAGGCCGAACCCCGGGGTGTCCATGGCGATCGCACGGATGTCCGCCGGCAGCAGCGGCAGCACGCGCGCCGCCCACTGGATCGACGACGAAGCGGTCTGGTGCAGCAGGACGAGCGGCACGCCATCCGGGGCGCCGTGCTCGCGGAAGTGGAGCTGCCCGGCCGAGGTCGCGGCGTAGGCGCGCTTGACCGGGCTCACCCGGCGCGGCGGAACGTCTCGAT